>Ga0081538_10000374_pt1 | contig 51036 bp, 53 predicted proteins | sample TabmetS5T2R1_FD_71022 | JGI IMG/M metagenome (GOLD analysis project Ga0081538, IMG submission 71022) | Tabebuia heterophylla rhizosphere microbial communities from the University of Puerto Rico - S5T2R1 | ecosystem: Host-associated > Plants > Roots > Rhizosphere ...
CCGAGTTGTCAAATCGAGACTTCAAAAGAAGTTAGAGGTTTTCGTAAACCTAGAGCTGCCAGTACCACGATTGCAATTGCAAGAGGGGTTAAAATCTACTACTTCCAATGCCACTGTTCGAGTGCATAATTTCCACTCTCATCTGCCCCGCCCTTAAATATAAGTAGTATATTATCCAAAAAGGATAGTTCCCCTGTGGAGTTTGTGCTATATGCTGAAGCCCCTTGATAATCCGTACCATTAAATACTTCTATGAACGTATAGTTTGCCGTTTCACCATCCTTGGTCGTTATTACTCCATGCCCTTGATCAAATGTTTGATTGTTACCCTTGGAGACACTGACATACTCTCCTGCTTTAGAGTATTCTACGTTACCTTTCATCGTTCCATTAGAAGTAAAAGTGTATGTTGATCTGTTAGGGCCAATCTCTTTCAGAATTACATCCGATCCCTTTTCTACAAAAATTGGTTCTCCTAATGTTACTGTCTGAGCTGTCTGAGCATGCGCGGTATTTGGAAGAATAATAGAAGTTGCTCCTGTTCCTACAGTTAGTAATAATAACACGACTACTGCAATTCCTGCAGTAATACTGATATTGATAGTAAACCTATTTTTATTCATCTTTGATACTGATTCAGTAACCAGAAGGTGGGATATAAAATTTATCATACCCAAAAAAAGGCAAACAAATTATACCTGTTTTTTAATTTTCTCCATTTTCTAACGTTATCGTCTTTATTGTTTCACATTTTTCACACCTTGCACTTTATGGTCTCTTTTGCCAGGAAAAACCGTGAAAACACGGAAATTAAAAAAATTAGGAAGAGTTTACAGAATTAACTTAACTACTTCTATGCTCAATTAATGATAAATGTCTTTCGTCGTCGCCTTCAAGTAGGAGTGTGGCATTTAACTCAGTTGACTCTTCACGCCTATCACAAGTTACAGTCTCGATTGTTGCGTGAGTCATTTCTTTAGTGATATATCTATTAATGAATCTTCACATTATAAAAATAAATCTAAATAAAATACGGTCCCTTGTTTTATTCTCTTAGCTGTTTTCCATTAAATCTTTTTCATCAGGTATATTAAAAAGTCAATTAGCAATACATCTGTAACTTGCAAAGTACGCCTAATCCCCGTCCCCTTGGAGTCACAATCATTGCAATCCTCAACATTATTGGAGGAGCTTTCATGCTTATTTTCGGAATTGGACTTATTACTCTAGGAGCCATATTGCCAACACTCCCACCACCTGACTTTAATCAAACTGAGATACAATTGAACCTGACTGATGGACAAGCCCCTATACCTCCTCTTCCTTCTTCTTCTGATTCTCCAATGGCTTTTCAAACTTTTCTTGGAGGGATAGGCATTGCATTTGGCATAACACTTGTTGTTATAGCTATTGTCTCATTTATTGTAGCTTATGGGTTACTGAAAGGCATGGGATGGGCTTGGACTGTTGCCATAATCTTGTCAATTATTAGTATAGTGTGGAATGTAGTTACACTTGTTACTGCCGGCAATTATGGTGGAATAATTAGCATTATCATAAGCGGAATAATCCTCTACTACCTCTATCGACCGCACGTCAAAGCGTATTTCGGTAAAGGGGTAAGCCAATCTCCACCTGCTGCCTAACTCTCCAATACCATCCTAGTTATGGAAGCTGCAAAATGGCGCCTTTGGCGTGTTAGATAATATAAAAAAAGAGATGACTTTATCCTTTCCGATAAATACATCCCCTAGTGAAATCGAGGGTTGTTGATTACCTTGCAAGCGATATTAGAGAGGGTATTTGCAAATGATATGAGCCGATGAGTACAATATTTCTCATATGTGGCCCCTAATATCTATAGCTTCAACAACTGACAATCATGAATATGCTTTTGTTCCCAACCACTGCTGAATTATGTATGTGTGTATGCAAATAATGGTATTGCTATCAAAAGTAACATATCTATCTGGGGTAACCCGAGAAAGATAGGTATGACTGACGACTCGTATTACTCATACATTTATCTTGATACTGCGGCATCAACTCCAGTTGCGGATGAAGTAATTGAGGAAATGCTACCCTATTTAAAGGAGCGATATGGTAACCCGTCCTCTATTCATAAGTTTGGTAGAGAAACAACTAGAGCGATACATCTTGCAAGAAAAAGGGTTGCAGAAATGATAGGTGCATCATCCCCTCGTGAAATCACGTTTACTTCAGGAGGAACTGAGGCAAATAATCTTGCTCTCAAGGGTACAGCCATGCGTGTCAGAAGCAAAACACCCAAAAAGAATGTGATAATTACGAGCAGTATCGAACATGATGCAGTGCTTGAGCCATGCAAAGATCTGGAAGACAGAGGCATTGTGACTATTCATCTGCCCGTGACAGGAGATGGATTTGTTAGACCTTCTGAACTGAGAAACGTAATCTCAGATAATGTAGCACTTGTCAGCATTATGTATGCAAATAATGAGGTTGGCACAATCCAGCCAATTAAAGAGCTTGTCGAAATCGCACATCAGACGGGCGCACTTTTTCATACTGATGCAGTACAAGCCGCAGGAAAACTGCCCATAAATGTTAAGAACCTTGGAGTAGATATGATGTCTCTTTCCTCCCATAAGATAAACGGACCCAAGGGGGTAGGGGCTCTTTACATTAGATCCAACCTAAATATATCGCCAATAATTCATGGCGGAGGGCAAGAATGGTATCTGCGATCAGGTACAGAGAATGTTCCCGGCATTGTTGGCTTTGGCAAAGCCTGTGATCTTGCTAACAAAAGGATTATGCAATACCAAGATTATGTGTCTGGCCTGCGAAATTACGTAGTCGAGCGTGTGCTAAAGGAAATACCACGGTCGCGACTGAATGGTTTGCACAATGAGAGGATCGCAAACAATGCACACTTTACATTCTTTGGAGTAAATGGCGAAGATTTGATAATCAAACTTGATGAACATGGTGTTGCTGCCTCAACAGGGTCTGCATGCTCCGTTAAGAAGCAAAAACCCTCGCATGTACTAAAAGCAATGGGATTTTCATATGAAGAAATTACCGGCTCGCTTCGGCTCAGTCTTGGGTTGCATAACACAAAATACGAAGTCGACAGGGCAATTGACATTCTATCAAGTACCATAAAGGAGCTTCGTGAGCTTTCGCCATTTGAGAGCAAGAATGTGGCTGAAATTAGCTGAATACACACAGTAATTTGCTTATAGCACAGAGGAATTTCTTTACCAAAAAAAGGCGTCGATAAACGTTATGGAGGAGTTATGCCTTACTGCTAAAAAGTCTAGTTGGATAATAATTGTTTTGCTATCTTGAGACATAGATGCCACAACGAAAATATGCATATATTGATTATGAAATTTTTAGCCCATAATGTTGTTAAAATTTAGGAATTGGTCTCTTAGTTTGATAATACTTTATACGTTTATTAACCCCTAACCTTATGATCTCATTGAATTTTGAATGAGAAGAATTGACGATCTAGACATCAAAATCTTAAGCGAGCTTTCAAAAGATGCAAGTATATCTGTTCCAAAACTTTCTAAGAAAATCAACGTCAATTCATCAGTAGTCTATAGTAGAATAAAGCGTTTAGTCAAAGGAGGCCTTATCAAGAAATTTACAATTATCATAAATGATGAGGCACTTGGTTTTAGCGTCAAGGCACTCACTGGTATTAATATGGATTCAAAACTAAGAGACAATGTGCTCAATGAATTGTTTAGAATCTCAGAAGTGCGAGAAGTGGCTGAAGTCACTGGCAGATTCGATATCTTAGTCACGATGAATGCTCGCTCACTTGACGAGATGCATCAATTAATCTCAGAAAAGATTGGACGCATTGAGGGAGTGCAAAAGACAGAAACATTCATTGAGATGCGCAAGACAAGTCGTGAGCTTGCGTACCCTCCATCGATTGCAAAGTAGAAAAAAGCTTGAAGATATAAATAAGTAATAATTCACTTTACTCTCGACTCCAAGCAATTGACAATACTTCGCCAGATGACCGTTGGCAATAAACTGAAGGATTATTATGAGCTTACAAAGCCCAAGATCTGGTATCTACTAGTTTTCACAGCATTTGGAGCAGCACTTACAGCTTCATTTCTATTTAATGTACCTATATCTCTGTTAACATGGATGCTCCTGCTAGGTGGTGTAGCCGCTGGATCTGCTGCTGCTGATACCCTCACTGGATACAACGACCGCGACATTGACGCAATAATGGAGCGCACCAAGAACCGGCCAATACCATCAGGGCGGATATCCCCAAGGAAAGCCCTAATCTTTGGGCTGATATTGGCAGCAATTTCACTCGCTTGCGCATGGTTTATCAATATCTGGGCGTTTGGCTTGATGGCTTTTGGCCTATTTGACAATATCATAGTTTATAGCAAATGGCTCAAGCGTAGAAGCCAGTCAAATATCATATTAGGTGGCTTTTCAGGCGGCGCTCCTGCACTTATAGGGTATATTGCTGTAACGACTCAAAATATTGAGATAGGCCTTGTGATGGCTGGGCTTGTTTTCCTGTGGATTCCAACCCATATCTGGAGCCTTGCATTGCACGTCAAAAAGGACTATGCCAAGGCCGGCGTACCAATGCTTCCAGTTGTGTCTTCAGAAAAGTTCTCTGTCAGGATGATTGCCGGCACTACCTTGATGATGGTGGTGTTCAGTGTGCTTCCCTTCTTTTTCAACCACTTTGGCATGATCTATTTAGTTACTGCAAGTGTCTTTGGTGTAGCCATGGTCGCATTCTCTATCTGGTTGCTAGTCAAGCCAAGCGAGAAAGCTTCATGGATTGTGTTCAAGTTTTCAAGTCCTTATCTAACGGCGCTATTCATCGCCTTTATGGTCGATGCCTTTTTCAAGTAACTAACTTTTCATACTCATACAATATCCTTGCGATTACTACATGTGCCTCAAGCCCAATATTGCTGATAGCATATGTAGGTCCTAGATATCTTGTGACGTTTTCTGAAAAGTGACCCTTTGCAAAGCCACCTACCACAATGCAGGAACGATCCACGCTTGAAGCATTTTCAGCAACTTTCTGAGCTTTACTTTGGACGCCCACAGTTGATAGCCCAATGACTATGTTGGGCTTAATTATGTTAACCAGATCAGAAAATGTGCCATTGGACAATTCCATTAGAATACTTCCTTCACTGCTTTTGATTATATTATCTCTAAACAGGCTAGACATCAATCTTTCAAAACGAAAGTATGACTTGGGTATGCGAAGATTGTCTGCAATGGTGATTATCTTGTCGTTTATTGTATGAACATAGACTTTGAGCTTTCTTTTCATAAAAAGAGGGGTTGCTAGAGCTTCCATTAGGGAAAAATGGACGATATCCGGTCTGCCACGCTTCAGGCTATTTGGCAGTCGTTTCATTGCAGCATGATGATAGCTCCTATCAAGCAGGATTTCAGATGATTTCTGCTGCAGCCTGCGAGAGTGATTTCTTACGGCGGCATGGACTGCAATCTCGTCTGGAATTGTCTCAAGCGCAGTCTCAGCAATGATCAGGGCTATAGTACTAGTTGGTGCACGCTGCATATCCCTCTATACTAACGAGCGGCGCCAGCATGTTTTGTAAATATTTCTGCCCTTCTAGCATATACTAATTTTTGCAGTTCCTTTGTAGACAGTTCAAGCTCAATGTCTGCTTCACTTTTATCTTGAGCAGCAACCAAAATTTCACCTGGCCCAAATTTCACTCGATCGATCTCTATTGGCACTGTTATGTGAAGAACCTCTGCAATAAGATCAAATATCGCAGGGTATGTAGCATTTTTTTGGTATATGTAGGTAGTGGCTCCTTCACTAGATAATGCATCTTTTTCAAGTGGAAGAGTGAAAGACACAGATGATATTGAATCGATGATCTTTATAGCCAAGCGGGCAAGTTCCACATTGTCACTTTCACTGGCATTCTCTTGTTGTTTGAGCATTGCGTATTTTTTTGCAAGCTCCTCCAGTTCATCAAGCGTTGCCAATAAAAGTAAATAGTTTTTTAAGTTAAATAACAGTTATCAAGGCTTATCAAACGGGTATTTACTTACTTTTCTTAGTCTAGGCATGAGCAAGAAGAAGAAGCAGCAGAAAGTTAAGCGAATTGCAAGAGAACATATTGACGTGCTTGTACAAAATGCCTTGCATGAGAGGGATGATTACCTTGCCTCAAAACAGGCTCAGCAAGCCAAAAAGATAGCAATACACCAACGTATACGCCTGCCCTATGAAATAAGACAGCTCTATTGCAAAAGATGCAAGGCCTTTATAGTACCCGGTCGGAGCTCTAGGATACGAGTAGGGAGGGCAAAAACAAGAGCTGTGAGGATTACCTGCTTAAAGTGTGATCATATCTACCGCAAAATCTTGATGTGGAATAAGGATTTATAGGGGCTAAGGAAATTTCCGAACTACTATATGGCCAAGGTTTATGATGTTCCTGCTGACAAGCTCATAGCCAAACTGGCTGATCAGCTGAAGAAGGACAAAAAAATAGATCCCCCGACTTGGTCGCAATTTGTCAAGACCGGCTCGCATGTACAAAGAATACCCCAAAATAGAGATTGGTGGTACGTCCGCTGCGCTTCTCTACTTAGGAAGATTTATCTTCATGGTCCTCTTGGAGTCGCCGACTTGAAAGTTGCCTACGGCGGCAGGAAAAAGAGTGGATACAACCTCGCCCACCATCGGGATTCTAGTGGTGCTATCATTCGCAATGCTCTTCATCAATTGGAAGCATCCGGTTACATTGTCAAGGTGCAGAGCAAGGGCAGAATAATTTCAAGTGAAGGAATGAAAAAAATGGATAGACTGGCTACTGAAATCCATAAAGAGCTCGTCAAGACTATGCCGCAGCTTCAACGCTACGCATAAGACTATGTCTGTCTCTCCACCATCGCAACCAAATGATGAAGAAATAAGAAGGCGTGAAGCCGAGGCTGCGGCCATGCGCCAGCGGGTCTTGCAGGTAGTGCTCGACCCTCAGGCACGCCAGCGGCTGATGAATATCAGACTTGTAAAGCCCGATCTTGCATTGACTGTTGAAAATTACCTGATCAGTGCAGCTTCTTCCGGCAGGATCAACCGCCCGCTAACTGATGATGAATTAAGACAACTACTGTTGCGTATTCAACAGCCAAAGAAAGAATTTCGGTTTGAAAGGCGGTAAACACTCAGCTAATATATATACTCAACAGTTTGAGCATGAGTTAACTATTTAAAGTGTGAAACGTGCTTGCTGCTGTATGAAGGCAGCAGTATTTAGAGAGTACAACAAGGATCCGACAAAGAACGTCAAAATTGAAGATATTGATGTTCCAAAGATAAAGTCTTTTGAGGTTTTGATAAAGGTTGAGGCGGCAAGTTACAACTATAACGATCTTTGGGCTATATGGGGTGAACCTATCAAGACACCACTTCCGCATATTTCAGGAAGCGATGTAGCTGGAACCGTTGTTGAAGTTGGCCCTGATGTCCAAAAAATCAAGGTTGGCGATAGGGTGGTTTCGCATTCTAATTTGAGCTGCAGAGTATGCTATGAATGCACATCCGGTAGGGAATACGACTGCAATGAAAGGCTTGTATGGGGATTCCAAACAGGCCCGTTCTGGGGAGGATTTGCTCAGTATACTCGCCTTCCTGAGGTCAATGTCGTGAAGATTGCAGACAATGTTTCATTTAATGATGCAGCGGCAGTATCTATGGTAGGCATGACATCGTGGCACATGCTCGTTGGTCGTGCTAAGATTAAACCAGGCCAGCTAGTACTTGTGATGGGCGGAGGTTCTGGCGTCGGCATGGTAGGCATCCAGATTGCTAAATTGTACAATTGCACCGTCATTGCTACTGCTGGAAACAAGGATAAGATGGACAAGTGTATGGAGCTTGGAGCTGACTATACCGTCAACCACCGGGAAGCAGATTGGTACAAGAAAGTACGCGAAATAACAAAGAAGTTGGGCCAAGGTGGTGGTGTCGATATTGTATTTGAGCACATCGGCAAGTCTGTTTTTCCGGCAGAAGTCGCGCTGCTTAAGATGGGGGGTACACTTGTTTCTACAGGTGCAACTACAGGCTATGACACAACTATTGACCTAAGGTATTTGTTCTTCCGGGGAATCAACCTGCTTGGCTCTACTCAGGGCACTAAAGCAGGGCTTGAAGATGTAGTATATTGGGTTAGCAAGGGCAAAATCAAGCCAGTAATAGATACCATCTTGCCTTTTAGCAACATGGTAGACGGCCATGTGATGATGGCAAATGCCCAACAGTTCGGCAAGATCCTGACGACTCCGCAGAACCTATAAAATATCTCTTTTTATTTTTCTCTTCTTATGTTTCGCAGCCTTATTTTTGTTCCCGGCAATAACATGCGCTTTGTAGAAAAAGCCAAGGCACTTCCAGCAGATATAGTCTGCTTTGACTTAGAAGACTCCGTGCCTGACAACGAAAAGAGTACAGCACGAAGAATAATAGCAGAAACGTTACTAGCACGAAGACAGGAGTATGGCGGCCATGTCTATGTGAGGACAAATTCGCCTGAGTCGGGACTTGTAACAGACGATCTTAAAGCCGTTCTGCAAAAGGGAATAGATGGAATAGTAGTGCCTAAGGTCAATGATGCTTCTGAGATACTTGAGATCAAAAAACATGTAGTCATGCTTGAAAAAGAAAGGAAGATTGATAAGATTGCATTAATGCCTTCAATTGAAACGGCAAGAGGGGCTGTAAACGCCTACTTGATTGCAAGCGCCGACGAACAAATTAAGGCTCTTGTTTTTGGAGTCTTTGATTTTCTTTATGATATGCGACTTGACTACGATGAGCACAACCCTGCAGGATATTATTATGCGCGTGCAAAGATTCCCGTTGATGCAAGAGCTGCCGGCGTCTATGCAATTGATGCAATCTGGCAAAAAATCGATGACATTGATGGCCTTATTAGAGATGCTACAATGGCAAGACATCTTGGATATTCTGGTAAGAGCCTAATACATCCAAGCCAGATAGATCCAGTACACAAAATCTTTCGCCCTAGCAAGAATGAAGTTGAGTGGGCAAAAAAGGTAGTACAAGCGCTTGACCATGCAATGAACAAAGGGACTGGAAGGGGAGCAGTAAGGCTTGAAGGCAAGATGATTGATGCCGTTCACTACAAACAGGCAAAGGCCATTATAGATGCAGCAGATGCATAGAACCATTTTACCTGTGTCATGTACTCCATGAATATATAGCTCGAGTGCAAAAATTTCTATGTATCTTCTTGTGGTGGGTGGGGACATATCATATGTATATGCTCTGTAAGTCATAACTTTCTCATTAATCCTTAATTTCAGAAATCAAAATGCGCCTAATCCAAGAGAAAAATTTTTACGGAATCACATCCACAAGAAATCATATAGTAATACGAAAAATTACGCACCTTCAACGTTAAATGATATACTAGTAATTTATTCTTTAATGATTAATAGAAATAGAGTGTGTTGTTCAGTTAGAATTGGCACGCAAGCGGAATAGTAAAGCAACAAAGGGCAAAAGACAAAAGAAAACAAGCAGAGGAAAAAGTAGGAGAACACAGTCTGGCGTCAGTGGGTTTGCGAAGCGTCGAAAATTAACACTTGAAGAGAAACTGGCTCAGTACCTCAATGAGACACTGTCGTTTGAAAATGCAGCGGTATCAAGGCTCCAATCAAGAATAAAAGAAGTACAGTTGGAGGATGCAAAACAGCAACTTCAACAACATTTAGAGGAGACAAGAGAGCAACAAAATAGGCTAAAGCAACTAATCACAAGTCTCGGAGCAAGACCAACCAACGATTCTGGACAGTTACCCACTCTAGTACCTCCACGAACTCTTGCCAATACCTTAAAGAGGGCAATGACTTCTGCAGAACAGCAAATAAAGTCAGCAAAGGAAGACTTGGTGATAGAGAATGCAGAAGTTACAATGTATGATACATTGCTTCAGCTAGCACAATTAATGAATGCAGGAGATGCTGTACCTGTATTAACTCAAAACTTGGCAGAGGAAAGGGCTATGGCTGACTGGATAAGAGCTAATACACCTGCCATGATAACGCAACTCTATCCAGAAATACAATCTTCTATTGTTCTACCAGCGGGCGAAGAAGGACGAGAAACGGTAACAGAAGAAGGAGTTATAACAGCTCCTCCTGCAGCAGAAGACGAAGGGGAGACGACGACAATGGATACTACTACGACTGCAACCGAGGCTTAAATCCCCTCCCAACCTTATCTCTAGTTACAAGATAAGTTACTCGAACAAATATGCTCTTCCTGTCTCTGTATGTTGAGCATCTTCCCACATCTTTTTATGACATGTTTGACAAGCTCCGCCTTTTGATCTTCTTCCGAAGCTCGAGCCTATTGGATGACCAGTATGTATACAGGATTTCTGCAATCGAAAAAAGAGAAAAAAGATTACTTTGACCATAAAACTAAAAGTATAGAAGTACATGGTTTTGCAGTCAGAATTACTATCTGTTAGGGAGGAGTGCATTAACGTGATCGTCTAGAAGCAATATTGGTCTTCTTAATTACTATAATTCCGATATAGTATGGAATATTGTAAAGTGCAGCAAGTGCTGCAACGTGCGAGCCAAAAAACTGAAATGCAAACACGACAACAAGCACGTTGTTGACATAGCTCATGGCGATGAGGCCTGCTCTTTTCTCTTGACGACTATTACCCATCATTCCAACATATCCTACTAGGCAGTATGCAGCATAGCAGAGAAATGCTGTTGTAATAGTTTGAAGCAGAAAGGTCTGTTCTGAATAAAAAAAGTCTGCGAACTTTGCAAATATGCCCCAATTAATGAGTACAATGAAAAGAAGTGATAGGGGGAACGAATTGTTGTCTGCAAATCTTGAACCTGCAGGAAAAAACTTCTTAGTAAGCCAGCCAGCTGCCAATGGAGTGATTAGTGCAATTGAAAGCAAGAATATCATGTACAGTAAAGGTATTTCAAATTGTGTGTGAGCAAATGCATAGACAATAGATGGCAGCACGAATGGGACTGCAATTGAGGTGATAATTATCATGCCTATTACAAGTGGAAGCTGTCCGCCTATGACGTTTACAACAAAGGGCGCGCCAAGACCTGTAGAGATGCCTGAAAGGAGCAAGATTGGTAGAGCGAAAGGTTCGTAAACAACATATGCAAGAGCATACATCCCAACTGGCAGCACCACTAGCTTAATAATTGACAGCACAACAAGTTGTCGTGGTGTTTTAAATACTTCGATGAGGTCAGATGAGTTGAGCCTTAGCAAGTTTACAAACAATAAGGCGCCCAGCCATAGGAGCGTATATGGCTCGATCAGCCTGCCCGCTGCAGGTAACAGGATGCCTGCAGCCATAGATCCAAATATTGCTACAATTAAAGCGACATCCTCATTGACCAAGTGACTTCAGTTGTTGTATCATTTCTTGTACATAGTCAAATCCCTGCTGCCAAAATTCTTCCTTTGAAATGTCAATACCTGCTTCCATTAGGAGCTCTTCGGGCTTTCTTGATCCACCTGCAGACAATATCTTGAAATATTTAGGTACAAAAGATGATCTACCTTCAAGCTTGTACTGCCTATAAAGCGAAAGAACAAGTAAATTGCCAAATGAGTAAGCATAGGTGTAAAATGGAGTGTGATAAAAATGAGGGATATATACCCATTCCCATTCAAAATCAGGAGATATTGTTATTGACGTGCCAAATTGCTCCTTGAGGTTGTCCATGTATATTTTTGCCACCACATCAATGGTTGCATTGTTTTCTCCTATTGCTTTGTGTGCGTCAATTTCAAAAAGTGTAAAATACGCCTGACGGATTATCGTAGCATAAAGATTGTCTATTTGCTCCGCTAGCAAAATCCTTTGTTCCTTTTTTGGCATCTTTTCTGCAAGCTTTTCATTGAGCAGCATCTCTGCAAATACTGACGCAGTCTCTGCAAGAGGGAGTGGTGCATGGAATGCTATTAATGGCATATCCGATGCAAGCATGCTGTGTATTGCATGTCCAAACTCGTGAGCAAGAGTCGATACATCCCTTAAGAGTCCATCAAAGTTTAGAAGCACATAGGGTGTCAGTTTTGGGGTCACACTATAGCAAAATGCACCGCCTCGCTTTGCCTTCCTTATTTCAGAATCAACATGGTGCTCCGCAAACACTCGCTCGGCTAACCTGCGGAACTGAGGGTCAAAATTTCCAAAGCTATCCAGCACAATCCCAGCTGCTTTGCCGTAGGTGAACTTTTTGCTGTCAGATGCTTTATTTGATATTGGAGCATAGAGGTGATATCTATGAAGTTTTTTCATTCCTAGCATCTTGGATTTTTCTGCAAAATATTCATGAAATGTAACGACATTTTTTCTACATGCTGTGAGTAATGCCGCCACTGTTACATCATCAAGGTTGTTAGCTATATTACGTACTGAAATTGGAGATTTATAGCTGCGCATCAAAATTGCCTCATCGCGCCATTGCATGACAATATTCTGATAAATTTCGCCCAGTACTCCACTGTTCTTTTTATAAACTTGCAATAATGATTTGTAGGCAGCTTCTCTTCTCTTCCCATCAGGACTTCTAACGAGCGAAACTAGCTTTTCCTTATTGTCAAATTTTTTCTCTATTGTCTTTGTGCCATGTCGAAACTTCATTGTAAATTCAAAGCCACTTGTAATCTTATCATATAGTTTGACAAGTGCCCGACTACCAGTAACTTCAAGAGTGCTGATTATTTTTTCCTCTGGCTCACTTAGCGAGTACTTGGCAACCAACCTTTTGTGTCGGAGATGTTCCTGATATGGCATTGAAATGGCATTTATTAATCTCCTTGCGTTTTCGTGATCGATCTGTTTTTTAAACCATAAATCAAAAAATAACATCCTATTACTGATTTCTGACGCAAGTTTTTCTATCTTGATGACTAATGCAGATGCTTCGTTTGAAGATGTATCTGCGTAATATCTCAGATATGCATAGCTGCTTGCAATTGACAGCTTTTCAGATATGTTTTCAAGCATGTGAATAAGGTGCTCAAACTCTTCTTGCGAAATGTTAGGGTGCAGGAGCTGCCGACACCCTTCAAATTGTACAACTTGCTCTTCAATTGATCCTAAAAATTGAGAAAATTCTTTACTGGACGGGTCTTTGACGAGATCAGTTATGTCCCATTGTCCTACCTTCATATTAGCATAGTTAATCGTCATTTAAGTTACAGGCACTTACGATCTTGACGTCCAATAAGTATCTTGTTGAGCCTGAGGTAAAAAATTGCAGCCAAAAACAGCTATATGGGTTCTTGTTTAGAGTGAATCTTAATTTGTATTCTTGGACCAGATTCGGACGAGAGGCTGAATATGTAGTAGCTCTTTATTTAAAGTCTTTAGGCTGGGACATTGCGTTGTCAAGAGGAAGCAGAGGGCCAGCAGATATTATAGCTAATCGTGATAATACGTACTGGTTTATTCAAGTAAAATCTAGCAGCGGCGTGCCACGTATCAAAGGTTATGAAATAAAAAGGCTCAAGGAGATAGCAGCAATCAAAGGAGGTCTGCCTGTCGTTTCTACTTTGCAGCCCTTCCATAATGGGTTTAGCACTGGTAATTACTCGATATTATTTTATATGCTTGATAACTGGCAGGTTCTCGATCCTCGGAGTGCAGAGGGGAGAGATGATGTTCAAATCCTTTCCCTTTAATTGCGCAATATATATTATGTAGTAATTAAAGGAATAGAAACAGAAAAGCATTTTCTATGTATATATTCTTGTCTTGATCATCAAATCTCTAAAGGATTAGTTTCAAAGAATGTAAGGTTCATCAGTTTAGGTTATAAGTATGAACAATATATTATATTTTTTAATATTAATCGCTTTCTTCTGAATTAACAAAAACTGAATATGATGTGACATCAAACATCTCTTCACCGTCCTTGGCCAATGCAAATAGAGTATAGGCGCCGTCTTCCTCTACTGCATCTGCAAGATCAAACCCAATATTAACGGAATCACTTTGCTCAATCCATCTATCGGCTTCAATTATATCGTAACCTTCCAGGGATTCATAATAATATCCTGGAGGTAGAGGCTTAACTATGACTGCTACAAGCTCGCCAGCAGAATAGGACAATAAGTTCTTGTTCTGTTCATACGCGGCCCGAGTAGGCATTTCATCATAATAGATGGCAATATGGTCAAGTTGCCCCTCCAAAAGCGTGCCTGATATCTCGATCTCGCTATCCTCCACGTCCACATCAAGGCCGTAGTTATTTTCGAAATTCTGAACTAATGCAAGGTAGTACTGATCATACACTATGCCGATGCTTACGTGGGTATGACGTGGATTTAGGATATTGTCCTTGTGGCCATCATTACAGCACTCTTTGTCATTATACATCATCTCATATTGCAGTTGATCGATAGTAGATAGTGGTTCTACCTCTTCACATCTTACCAACATATTCGTAACACACTGCTCATACTGCTCTGGGCTAAAGCCTGCAATGGCGACATTTTGTTGCACACTTCCTTCTCCATCATATTGGGTATACGTCATGTAAGGCTTTTCCCCGTTTGTCATCCAATGAGATATCTGTCTAGTTCCAAAAACATCCTCTGCATGTATCTGCGCTGCCTGGTTAGAGCTAAGCTCAACTGGAAGCAAGCCGAAATCTGCTCTATCTTTGTTTATTCTGTTTAGTACGTGTTGAACAAGCTCTTCACGGGGCATCGTACTAGGCTGTTGACTTGAGGGCTGTAAGATGGTAATTGCTGGGTTATCCTTTTGCTGGATTATAAAGCTGGTAACCGTGGGGGCAAGCAAGATGATACCTGCTAGAACAATTATGGCGACCCCAATGGATGCTGCTACTCTGAGGGCGCCGGTGTTTTTTTTCTTCTTTGGTGGTGGTACAGGTACGGAAACTAAACTGTTTAGGACGCCGCACTGGGGACAGACCGACAACGCTGAGCTGTACCTGCAACCACAAACTATGCAATCTATATGTGAGTTTGTCGTCTGCTAATTACCACATTTCTTTATCTGGAATGCTATGTAAATATTTTTTGCAAGCGTCATCTCATTAAATAAGATTATATCGACAATTGTGGAAAAAGGGTTCTGAGAAACCCCAATTTCTATTAGTTACATAAATTTGCGACACAGCAATGGGGCCTCTATGTGATGATATTCAATACTTTATCAGTAGCAATGCTAGGGGCTTTTTTCTTATCTTGTGGTGATGATGACGACGACAAAATATGTCTCTATACATTATTTTAATTTCATGCAATATTATACACTAATTGCCAGCTTGGCATACATAGCTACTATAGTAAGTTTTGTAGTTCTGCTTCCCTACTTTTGGGAGATATAATATTATCAGTATCTAATTCGGGGAATGATATGATGAATGAACAATGAGATCATTAAGAAAGGATCATCTTGACAATTTTTTTTATTATAGATGCTGCATGGGGATCGGTTACAATAATATCGGCAAAATTAGCAGTCCTGATGGCTGCAATGGCTGTTATAGGTGCAGCAGGTGCATTACCAATGGCACCAATGGCCTTGGCTCAGGACCAGGAAGCTGATACAGAAATAGAACGAAACAACGAGATAGAGCAAAGCATTGAACAAGAACAAGAAGCTTGCGCCAATGAAGCTGAAGCAGAAGTATCAGATGATGATGAAGTAGACATTGGCGGCGAGAACGAGGCTGAAGTAGAGCAAAGCAATGAATGTACTGTAGAACAGAGCCAGACTGCTACCAACACTGGAGCAATCGTTGACTCTAGCACCAACGACTTCGACATGACCAAATCCTAGCACAAGTAGGCCTAGACCTATAAGCACGAACTGAACAAACAACAACTAAATGTGTGATGTGGGAAAAAAGCCCATATACACACTTGAATTTTTTACTTTATTCTCAGCATAAGTATTCAAGCATTTTTTGAAATTCGACTTCCTGTTTTTCCCTACATAATAACAGATTTGCTATTTTGACCAATCTCGAAATAATTCTGTCAGCAAAATCACTGGCCTAGGAATTGGTTTAATATCTCTGGTCCTCAAAGGTCTACTAGTCTTTCGTTTTCAGTTATAAAATTTCCTGTTGGCGTTTTTTCTACCTGCAAAAACCTCTCGACACTCTCTCTCTCCCTACCCCTAAAGTGCTGGCTGTGTTATAACTATCCCCTTTCACACCACTATAAGTTTGATATCCTCCTCTTCAACTTACGATTCTACAGAAGTAGTCATCCAAGACATGATAGATGAATGTCAAAGAAATATTGATGAACAATACAATAATGTGATCGCAAACGAGTATCTGAAATTTAAGATGAAGACTCTACAAGTAGCACCACGAGTTCCAAAGAAACTCGAAAGACTTTTGAGACAGAAAGAAAAAGAGTGTGAGAATGCTAAGTCTGTACTAGACATAGAAAGGTTAATTGCAGAAATCGAAGTATTGAAAGTCATCCAATATCTAGTGAATAGAAATCAAAGAATAGTAAAAGCAAAGTAGTAGTAGCAGTAGTAGTATTGGTTTTGTTTTCACTCCTTTAGTATCATAAATTGGCATTCTCAAAACACGCCCAAGGAACTTCAATCAAGGAGTTTATTACCTACTTTTGCAAGAATTGAATTTATTCTATCACTTCCTTTGTCAGACAGACACACACGTCTCTCTCTTTTTCAATTCTTCAATACACCTGAAAGAACTTTCTGCTTCTTTATTTTCCTATTTATTACTACTACACCTACCTAAGCTGTAGCAGAGCAAATCTCTTTTTTGGAGTTCTTTATCAAAGAATTCACATCCATAAATGATGATGATGACGACCAATTTTTATCGACCTATCCTATGCTTTTAACAAGAGAGAAGGTCGACGTCAAATAGTGCGAGCCTGTTGCAGAGAAGTGACGTCGACGAACTTCCCTTTTGATGCGAGGATAGAGAGCTTCTACTACATACCCTCAATATAGGTCTAAAAATTAAAAGATGATCATAGTGGTTTATAGATCACTAAGGATTTCTCTTTTTTCTATTTAGACTCCATTGTTATTATTTAAATTATCGTCTGTCGTCATGACCATCTTTTTTCTCCTCTTCTTCTAGTCCTTCCTGCTGTCAACAAAATCACTGGTCAAGAAAATTGGTCCAACAACATTGGGGGTAATATTCTTACTAGTTTTTCGTTTTTAGAGAAGAAATTACTTGTTGACCTTTTTTCTGGGCCTATTAACATTTCGTCTGGTTTTTGCTGTTAGGTTTCCTTTGATGCTGCTAGGGCCACCACAACAGAAAACTGTAGGAACACTCTAATTGTAAATATTATCAGGATTGTCTACTCAATTTACAGGAAATCAAGTGAGTCTTCATAAGAAATGTGAAGTTGTTTCTTAGCTATTGGGCTGCCCTGATTGTATTATACCATACAGCCTGAATACATAATGATGATAACGTCACGAGTAGCCCAGCACTGTCAAGAGTGTGGTAAACAGTATGACTACGTAATGGGCTCATGTCGTAATTGTGGAGCTGAACGACCAACAGCTGCTTAACAATAGACACACATTAGCAGGGCCACATTGCAAGGTTGATTGCCTTACAGATAATATTAATTTCAATTTCAATTAGCTTTTTCATATTCACTAGCTTTATCAATAAGAGGGCAAACCTATATCTTCTAAGTTTTGCTTATTTACTGTTCATATGCCATACAAATCATTTACTTTAGATAGCGATGAAATGATCGTAGATATTATGTATGGCTGGTGGGCTGCATATATGCGTACACAATACTTAGTTTCTGTAAGAGAAGGCGGTGATCCTTATAGCCTAGATATTTCAGACTTGGGGTTATAGATAAGCGCCAAAACCTGTTCGCGTACCTCTTTCTTTTCTATGACTCCGCGATGTGCTATAGTTGTGATCGAACTATCATTGCGAACGCCCCGCATTTTCATGCAAAGGTGTTCGCCTTCCGCTATTACAAGCGCACCTTTTACCCCCATTTGTACTAGTTCATCGGCTATTTGTTTTGTAAGTCGCTCTTGTATTTGGAGTCGGCGAGAATACTTTTCAACTAGTCTTACCAGTTTGGACACCCCAAATACCTTGCCAGATGGAATATAAGCAACATGTATCTTGCCAAAGAATGGCAACATGTGGTGCTCGCACATGCTGTAGAACTGTATATCCTTTGCAATGACTGCTTCTGTTTCTTCTGAAAAGCTGACATCCAGCTGTGCGTCCATCCTATAGCCTCCAAATATCTCTTCATACATGCCAGCTATCCTGTTTGGAGTGTCGACGAGACCTTCTCTGTCAGGATTCTCACCAAGCTCTGTCAACAATTGCCTGATAAGCTTGGCAATCTTTTTTCTATTGATATTTTTCTTGTCTGTTGTCATTTTTTCTTTTTACCTGGCTCCTATAATCTTGTGCAGTTGTGGTATTATGCGCACCTGATCGTACGTAGGATAAACGATATCATAAAAGCCAAAAAGTACATCCAATGTTGGCTCGTCAATTCTATAACTTGGCTGTATTATAAATCCTGCTAGCTTGGATGGCTTGGCGATTTTGAAAACTTCTAATACTATGTCTTTGAACTCCCCGAGATTTGACGAATTTGTTACTACTACTTTGATATAGGTAGTCTTGCAGTTATCGATAGCCTGCCGCAGACACTCCTGCTCATTTTTTAGCAGGTTGCTGTATTGCTTTTCATCTACTATCTTCGAATCTCTCAACTTAAGTTCGACCTTGCATATGTCAATGTATGGCAAGACCTTGGCAAACCTCATAGCATCATAGCAAGACGACTCCAAGTATACTCTCAACCCTTTTTGCCTGACGAATTTTGCCAGCTCTATTACTGCCTCGTACTGCACTAGTGGCTCGCCACCTGTGAAATTGATCTTGTATGTGTTTGGTTGAAGACTATTTGAGATGATCTCTTTTACCTCCTCAATAGGATAATCGATCCCGCTGTCCATTGGTAGGGCATAGGGCGTATCGCACCAGTGGCACTTAAATGGACAACCTGCCAGTCTTACAAACATCGTTTTGGTGCCAAAAAGTATGCCCTCGCCTTCAATGCTTGTGAATATTTCACTTAGCTTTGTTGTTATCGTTCTTGATGTGTTTGTTTGTCGCATATTGAGTCTTGTCCCTTATCTGAGCAGTGATAAATGCATTTTTCCTATTTATACACGATTCGCACAGACCACAGTGCAAATAATCGTTCTTCACCTTGATGCCATCAGAGTAGCAGCTCCATGTCTGGAATACCTTGTCGCCTAAAATCTTGTGGCCAGTCTTAGCTAAAGTAGGTTTGTCAAGTCCCATGACGGCTGGTGATAATATCATTATTTGCTGCCGCAACCCAGACAGGATGCTGTCTGACTCGGCTATATTGAGGGCTTCCTTCAAAGCGGTGACGAAGATAGGCCGGCAGTCGGGGTAATGTAAAATGTCACCAGTGTGTGCCCCATAGGCAACAACTTTGGCATTGATACTCATAGCCCATGCAGCAGCTATTGTCAGAAACACTGCATTACGTATAGGAACGACTAAGCTTTGTGAAAATTTCTGTGACAGCTCTTGTCTGCTATCTGTCAAGGCATTGCTGTTATTATAAAGAGATTTCATAAAGCCCATATTTGCTACCTTGTGGTCTTTTGCATTCAGCACATTGGCAAAATAGCGGGAACGTTCAATTTCCCGTTCAGCTCGCTGCCCATATGCAAACGTCAATAAATACAAATCATAGCCATCGTTTTCTGAAAGTGAGGCAGCATAGCATACTGAGTCAAGTCCTCCGCTTACAATACACACTGCTGCAGGTCTTGTATTAGTAATGGTAGCCAACGCGATCAGAATTTAGCATGCGACTATTAAACAATGGTAGTAGTATATCTTTCAATGATTGTCCTGTGTTGAGGGTACATCTTGATAAGCTCATTTCTTTTACCAAGCTCCCAATCGCTATAATCAAAGCCAGGTGATACCGTGCAGCCCAAAAGACAGTATGATTTCTCATCCATGAGCGAGGCAGCAAACCATGTATTTGCCTTTATAGTAACTTGAGGTGCTTCGCACCTGCTCTTTCCCATTTTAATCTTTGTTAATTTTCCATTATCTATTGCATATAGTATTAGCGAACCTCCTGAGTAGTGATGCCACAATTCATCGGACTTAATTCTGTGAAAAGCTGAAAATTGGTTGCCAATTAGCATGTAGTAGATCGCTGTCGAAATGTATCGTGGCTTGTCATATCCTTCAATGTTTATCATTATGTCTGCTGTGTATGTCTGCTTGAAATAACCTCCTTCAGGGTGTTTCTCGAGTCTTAATCTCTTGATTATCTGGATTGCATCCTTGTTTAAAGCCATTATATTACCATGATTTTTTGGGTTTTATTAGATTTCAAAAGAAGACATTAATGGCGGATGAGCCAAAGTGTAGCTTCTGCATGATAATAGGCTTGATTGGTAAGGCCAATGTGGGCAAATCTACTTTCTTTAATGCTGCTACTGATCTTGCCGTTCCTGTAGCAAATTATCCATTTACAACAATTGAGCCCAATGTCGGTGTAGCATATGCTCGTACAAAATGTGTCTGTCGAGAGTTTGGTGTGCAGGATAACCCAGTCCACTCTGTATGTATAGACGGCAATAGATTCATTCCAATTAAATTGATAGATGTGGCAGGTCTTGTACCTGGGGCTCATGCTGGTAAGGGACTTGGCAATAAGTTCCTTGATGACGCAAGGCAGGCAGATGTTCTCATACATGTCATAGACGCTTCTGGTTCAACAGATAATAATGGTAGACCTATTCGAGCGGGAACAGGAGACCCTATATTTGATATCCGCTTTGTAGAGGAGGAATTCGATCTATGGATTGAATCGATCATTGGAAGAGACTGGAGCAAGATTGCAAGGGAAGCCGAAAGTCAAGGTCAAAAGCTGGAACAGCTACTTGCCAAGCGCTTATCGGGTCTTGCAATAAGCGAGCAAGTGATCACTACTGCAATACAAACGTCAGGCTTATCTCTAAAAAAGCCCGTGACGTGGAACCATGATGACGTACTTCTATTTTGCAAAGTGCTACGCACAAAAGCCAAACCGTTTGTGATAGCGGCCAATAAAGCCGACCTGCCATCGGCAGAGGAAAATATCAAGAAGATGAAAGCTGGCGGTCTCGAACTAGTTCCATGTGCATCAGAAGCTGAGGCCCTGTTGAGAAAGGCATCCAAAAAAGGCATTTTGCATTACCTGCCTGGAGATGCTTCATTTGATGTTAAACCTGAGGTGACGCTAAATGCCCAGCAACAAAAGGCACTTGACATTGTAAAGATGTTTATGCAAAAATATGGTTCCACCGGAGTTCAGGAAGTTATCAATACTGCATGTTTTAAGTTGCTTAGCATGGTGGAGGTGTATCCAGTAGAAGATGAGTTTAAACTCACAGACAAAAAGGGGAATGTTTTGCCTGACGTCTGGCTTCTCCCTAAAGGCTCGACTGCCAAGGATCTTGCCGGAGCAATACATGCTGATCTAGCAAAGGGCTTTCTATATGCAATTGACGCAAGAACAAAACAGAGGATTTCTGCCAACCATCAGCTGAAAAGTGGTGATGTGATAAAGATAGCGTCAGCTACAAGCAGAGGATGATGATTATGATTAATAACCCCATGCTGTGTCTTGGAATTGAAAGTACTGCGCATACATTCGGTTGTTCTGTAGTCGATGCAACGGGAAAGATACTCTCTGATGCTCGTGATGTTTACAAGGCACCAGAGGGAAGTGGTATACACCCACGTGAAGCATCGCGCCACCATATGGAACTATCGTCCGATATTCTAAGAAATGCTCTAAAATCAGCCAATGTCAAAATGAAGGATATCGATATTGTCGGATACTCAGCTGGACCGGGTCTTGGGCCATGTTTGCGCGTTGGTGCAGTGGTAGCAAGGACTGTTGCAGGATTTTACAGAAAGCCTCTTGTGCGTGTCAACCATGCTCTTGGTCATCTAGAGCTTGGAGCAATGCTCACAGGAGCTTCTGATCCTCTTGTACTGTTAGTGTCAGGCGGTCATACTATGATACTTGCATTTTCTCATCGCCGCTGGCGTGTATTTGGGGAGACACTTGACATAACAGTTGGACAATTGCTCGACCAATTTGGTCGAGCTCTTGGTTTTGCCTCACCTTGTGGCAACAGGATAGAACAATTAGCAAGTCAGTCGCCCGGAAGATATATTCAGCTGCCTTATATTATTAAAGGAAATGACGTCTCATTCTCCGGCCTGCTGACTGCAGCAGTCAAGCTTGCCTCATCAAATTCTGAGTTGGCAGATACCTGCTACTCGCTACAGGAAACAGCATTTGCAATGTTGGCGGAGGCTGTCGAGCGGGCCCTTTCATTCACCAGCAAGAAAGAAATGATGATTGTGGGTGGAGTAGCAGCAAATAAGAGACTTGCTCAGATGTTGAATGGTGTATGCAGTCGGCAAGATGCCAAATTGTTTGTCTGCCCAATAAAATTCGCCGGCGACAATGGTGCTCAGATCGCATGGACTGCATTGCAGGAATATCTCGCTACAAAAATGAATGTTCAAGTACAAGACTCGACTGTGCAGCAGTCGTGGCGACTTGATACTGTGGATGTCATCTGGCGCCGCTAATGATCTGTTTTATCTGACGCTCCCACTTGCCGTTATTAAACACACCAAACTTGTAGATCTGATCTCCTGCTACAATCACTACCAGCTTTTTAACAAGGAATCCTTCAGACCTGACTGAAGATATCTTATTAAGCGGTACATCAAGGACAACTTCAGTCTCCTTTTTTGAAAGGGTTGCTATTCTGCCTTGTGTCCTCTGGAATACCAACCTATGGTCAGTCAGCACTAGAATACCGCTTTTTAGCTTGTCTTCGGAGCAGTCTTCGTCAAGGAGTATTTTTTCACCTGGTGCTGGCTCAAAACTCACCACATTTTTATCTTCAGAGCAGAGCCTATATTACTATTGCAGCCTTCGCTGATAAAAAGGGGAGCAGAAGCCGATATCTATCTCGTAGAGTGGGATTACAAGAAGGCGATCTCCAAAGTGCGCTTACCCAAATCATATCGCCATCCGGAGCTAGATTCCACTATCAGAAAGCACAGAACAATACATGAAGCAAGTTTCATGTCTAATGCCAAGTCTGCAGGTGTCATGACTCCCTATGTATATTTTGTTGACCCTGCTAAGGCTGAAATAATAATGGAGTTTATTGAAGGGCAAAACGCCAGAGACATACTGACTTTGGATATATGTTACAAGATTGGTCGCTGTGCCGCACTGCTGCATGCAAGCAATATTATCCACGGAGATCTAACAACTTCAAATTTTGTGATGAATAAAAAAAGGCTTGTACTCCTAGACTTTGGTCTTTCCTATTACTCTGAGCGAATCGAAGATATGGCAACAGATGTCCGACTTATAAAGGAAATATTTACAAGTGCACACGTAGCAATAAGAAAAGCTTTTTCCTGTTTTGTAGAAGGCTATGCTAGTGTAGCCGGCAGGAAAAAGACAGATAAAATTTTAGAAAATGTCAGAAATATAGAGCAGCGCGGTAGATATGCGAGGATGACATAGATCATAGAAGCTATAACTTTTGCAAGCACCAATCAAAATAAGTTCCTCGAAATTCAATCAATACTATCGACTAGAAACATTTCTGTCAATTTTTCGCATATCTCACTTGTTGAAATTCAATCAGACTCACTTGAGGAAATAGCAAGGGCGAAGGCAAAAGCTGCATTTGCAAAAGTGGGGAGAAAGGTCATAGTAGAAGATGACGGTCTTTTTGTTGACAGTCTTTCAGGCTTTCCTGGCCAGTATTCTTCATTCGTATTCAAAACCATTGGAAATGATGGTATACTAAAATTACTTGCTGGGTCGACTAAGCGGTCAGCATACTTCCTCTCCCTGATTGCCTTCTATGATGGAAGAATATTGTCAATATCGGAGGGACGTGTTAATGGCAGGATAACCGACAGGATAACAGAGGGAGGTTGGGGATATGATCCTATATTTGTGCCTGATGGTACTGATCTCACATTTGCGGAGCTTGAGAAAAACAAGAATGAATATTCGCATCGCAAAAGAGCATTAGAAAAGTTTGCCCAGTGGTACCTAGAGCTTAGATAGAGAGCTTAGATAGTGTAACTTGTATTTCTTGGTTTAAGTGAAAGGTAAGGATCCAGAATAGTCTCAATAGCCTAGTCTGGTAAAAGAGTATATACTATATACTTTGATTGAATATTCCAAAAGTTCTGCTCGACTAACTTTGTTGCTACGGAAAACAATGTGTTTTTTCATCCAATGTTTCTGCCCCAGTAGATGGCTTAGGATTTTTTGTGCAAATATCTAAAGTGATCAAATGATTTCTATCATTTGATGCCGCAGAGCAAAGACAATACTACTACTTCCTACTGTTATTCTCAAAACAAAAGTACACCCCTATGAGAGTCTTTATAGAATTTTTCCTTATTGTGACATTAGAAAGCTATTATACACTACAGATCAATGAAATGCTTGCCCTTTCACAACTAGCTAGGGATATTTTGTTGACAATACCCCTTGATCCATCTGTCGACATAGCGCACTTTGTTTTGTAATACTACTATCCTTGAAATCTCGCTTTCATCCATTATCTTAAATGAATGCATCGTGGCACACAGGTTTGCTGCAAAGTTCCTTACTTCATCCATTTCTAGCATATGGTCTTCCTCTAGCCGCTGAGTAGACATGCCAATGTGCATATAAGATTTCAGCTCAATAAAATGAGGATTGCCTTGTAACATCATATCTGCAAATTCTCTAACAAAATTGTCTTTGTCGTTATATCCTCTTATCAGAGTCATCCGAAGTACAGTTCTAGTATTGAGGGTTGCAAGTAACTTCAGGCTCTCCAACCAGCGCTCCCATGCATCCCGATGACGTGGACGGTTTATCTGATAAAACATTTTTTTATTTGACGCATTAGTAGATAGGTAAATCTGAGTAGGCAATGCGTCTTCGGAAACCAGTCTTCTTATCATATCTGGCTCCTGCCCATTCGTTACAAGAAAAATCGATCTAGTTGTTTTGAGCGAATTTAAGTACTTTATCAGCTGCGGCAGCTTGGGGTACATCGTCGGTTCGCCTGATAACGAAATTGCATAATGGGCTGGCAGCAGCGATTCATCAAGCTTTTTCTTATTATTCTTAGGGTTGCCATAAAAACCATTTATTAGCTTCTTTCGTTCAGCCATCAATTGTTCGACTATGATGTCAGGTTCATCAACCAGTTCCTCTGGCATCTGCAAAGTATCATAAAACTCTGTTGGACGCCAACAGTAAATGCACCTGTTTTCACAGTTCATTGCAGTAGGGGTCATCTCCATGCACTGATGAGTAGATATGCCGTAGAACTTGTGTTTATAGCAGTCCCCCCCGTCAGCAAATGACTTTTTTGTCCAGTGGCAGAGCTCTACTGCAGAGTGGTTATAGATTCCATACTTAGCCTTCTGCAGTTTTGTTTTTAGCTGTGGTGTGATCTGGATCAGGTTGTCTTGCATTGAGTGTGAAACGTGCTCGTCTGAGCAGCTCATGTTGGCCTTGGTATTGACTTGCAGATCAGATTTAAATTTTTCACCGTGGGACTGGTAGTAGTAATCGTGGTGGCTGTAGATACCGAGAGAATAATGAAAGTGGGGCTTGAGCTTGCAGGTTGGAAGAAAATGCCTGCAGACAGCGCGGTGCACATAAAAGGTAAAAACATAAGCAAAGTGCTGATCGGAATAGACATAGGCACTGCAGAGCTGATGCTTGCAAAGCAGCTTGAGTGTGACGCGGTTATTGCTCACCATCCTATCGGTACTGCTGCAGTCAATTTTTACAAAGTGTTTGATAGGCACATTGACTATATGGTAGAACATGGTATTCCAAAGAAAATAGCAAGAGTAGCAGTTGAGAAGCTAAAGGAGCGGATCGAGACACGTAATCATGCTGAGATTTATAGTGAGGTTATAGGAGCTGCCAAGGCGCTCAACATGCCCCTTGTCAATATCCACCAGCCGTGCGATGAATACATGCGACAGGTTATATTGCGTGATATCAAAGCTGGCAAAACAGAATATGTATCCGATATCGTCAAGTCTATTAGCAAGATCCCAGAATTCCGCAATGCTGCAACCAAGGTACGAGTGCGGTTTGGGAATCAAAACAACAAAGCAGGTCATTGGAGTTTGGTGGTGGCTGCAGGCACTAATGGTGGCTTTAACATTGCTAAAGCATACTTTCAGTATGGTGTTTCTACAGTCATCTATCTGCATATAGATTACGGCGAATTGGTAAAAATGAGAGAAGAAAAGCTGGAAGGCAACCTTGTGGTAATGGGGCACCTGGGGGGTGACTCCATAGGCCTCAATGGTCTTGCAGAGAGACTTGAGAATCTTGGCGTTGAAACTGTCATGATCGGTATCCTTCCAAATAGATGATGGTCGAACGATTATATACTGTAGTTGTTGCAAATTTGCTGGCTGACTGGCCTTCGTAGTATAGCCTGGTTAGTATAGGCGGCTGTGGTCAATTCTCAACTGCTGGCAGAGACCGCTTGAGGAGGGTTCAAATCCCTCCGAAGGCCTCATCTCGCGAGATGGTAGGTAGGAACACACCTTTCGGTAAGTCTTTTTGAATTAATAAAAAGAAGAAAGAAGAAAGTTTTTTACATCCTTGAGCCGATAGTGAACCTGCCGTGTCTTGCAGTTACCATAATAATTCCAATTATTGCAACAGCCAGCACCACTATAGCTATTGTGCTAAATTCTGGGATTACGGATGTACCTATAACATCAACTGACCCTGTGCCTGCTGGGAAGCCAATTAACACAGTTCTAGTGTCATTTGTTGGCTCGTCGGTTTCTCCAGGTTGTGTAAATTCTGCGTTATCAATAAATGCCGCAAATTCCCTATCTTCTCCTTCAGCTGTTTGAGAGTCAATTATTTCTCTTGGTAGTCTGAGAGCTAGCGTTCCATTACTCGTTGAATCAACTGTAATTCCAAGCGTTTGGTTCTCGCCATGGACTGTCATATTTTGCACAGATCCACCTGTGATCCTGTATTCTATGGTATGTGTCTGACCCCCTGCTGTAAGGTCAAATGTTGTCCATTCCTCTCCTCCTGTTGCGTTAATAGCAGGAGCCTGTGCCTCACTACTCGTCGCAGCATCTGTCGCGTTAGTCGTCGCAGCATCTGTTGCATTACTCGTCGCAGCATCTTCTGTCTGGGCATATGTAGTTCCTATCGGAACAGCTAATGCAAGTGATGCCAATAATATTGACATTAATGAATATGTTTTATAGTCCATTCTCCTTCATGCTCACCATCAGGCTATAATTGCGTCACTATTTATCCTTTTTTGTACAAAACTCAGCGCTCAGTTCATTTCAAATAAACCATGTAAGTAATAATGCACTCAATTTTTTCAGAAGAAAATTAATTTGTCAATGGTGCGAATACTTATATATGCTCCATTTTCATTAGGTTTGGCCGTGATGTTTTTTTTTACAGAAAATCTACTTTTCTATTTGGAGGTACGTTCTATTGTCTGAAAAAAAGATAGTCAAAATAACTAACCATATCTACCAGCCAAAACATGAAATATTGCCCAAAAATGAGGCAGAAGAGATTCTAAAAAAGTATAATGCCAAACCAAGCCAACTGCCATATGTTATGATAAGCGACAAGGCACTTGAAGACTTGGATGTTAGACCCGGTGATATTATTAAAATAACAAGAAAGAGCCAAACTGCGGGTGAAAGTGTATATTACCGTTACGTTGTAGAGGGTTGAGTATACAATGATAGAGAACTCTATCGAAATGTGGCCTATCATCAATGATATTTTACGAAGGGAAGGCGTTGCAAGGCAACACCTGAACTCTTATAACGAATTCATGGAGCGGGGGCTCCAAAGTATAATCGACGAAGTAGGAGAAATTGAAATAGAAACTGCTGAATATCCTTACAAGATCAAACTAGGAAAGATCAAGCTTCAGCAACCGAGAATAATGGAGCTTGACGGTTCGATAACACATGTTGCCCCAATGGAAGCAAGACTCCGTAACTTGACTTATGCTTCACCTGTAATGCTGGAGTGTAGTGTAGTTGAAGATGGTAAGATTCTGGAATCCCGCTTTATACACATAGGCGACATGCCTGTAATGGTCAAGTCCAATACCTGCATTCTGCACAATTTGCCCGAGTCGAAGCTTGTCGAATTTGGCGAAGACGCCCGCGATCCAGGCGGGTACTTCATTATCAACGGCTCGGAGCGAGTCATAGTGGGACTTGAAGATCTTTCATATAACAAAATAATTGTCGATGCTGAAGAAACCACGGGTACTTTGCTGTATAAGGCCAAAGTCTATTCATCAATTGTGGGTTATAGAGCAAAACTAGAACTGATAATGCGCCCAGATGGTTCAATAGTGACCAAGATCCCCGGCTCGCCTGTAGACATTCCACTTATCACACTAATAAGGGCTCTTGGTCTTGAATCTGACAAGGATATCGCTGACTCAGTTTCTCTAAATGAAATCATACAAGATGAACTCGAGCCCTCATTTGAGAAAGCAGGTGATGTCAACAGAAGCAGGGATGCCATTGTGTATATCAGTAAGAGAATTGCACCTGGCATGCTTGAAGAATTCCAAATCAAGCGAGCTGAAACATTGCTTGATTGGGGCCTTTTACCACACATAGGTAAAAATCCTGACAACAGGCATGAGAAAGCCCTGTTCTTAGGCGAGGCAGCCTGCAAGCTTATTGAGCTCAAACTTGGCTGGATCGGTGCTGATGATAAAGACCATTATGGCAACAAGGTGATCAAGTTTGCAGGCCAGATGCTTGCAGACTTGTTCCGTACTGCGTTCCGCAATTTGATACGCGATATGAAATATCAGCTGGAGCGCTCAGGCCAAAAGCGCGGCATCAATGCTGTGGCCGCAGCTGTCCGGCCTGGCATTGTGTCAGACAAGTTGAATAACGCCATTGCAACAGGTAATTGGGGTAGGGGCAGGGTAGGTGTCACACAGTTGCTTGATAGAACAAACTATATGTCAACTATTTCACATTTACGAAGAATTCAATCTCCCCTTAGTAGGAGTCAGCCTAATTTTGAGGCAAGGGACCTGCACGCAACACACTTTGGCCGAATATGTCCTGCAGAGACTCCCGAGGGCTCCAATTGCGGACTTGTGAAGAATCTTGCGCTGTCAGCTATAATTTCAGTCAACATTCAGAATGCCGAAATTACAGAAAAGCTGTATGAGCTGGGAATACAGAGCGTAGACGATGTCGACCAAGCTCTGAGAATGTCAGGCACAAGGGTGTTCGTTGATGGCAGGCTTATCGGCTATATCGAGAAGGGAGAAAACCTTGCAGACACGCTTAGATCTATGAGAAGGTCCGGCAAGATCCATCCTCATGTCGGCATATACCTTTATAGTTCCCAAAACACCAATGCCACAAAGCGCCTTTATATCAGCTGTAACGCTGGCAGGGTTCTGAGGCCGCTTGTAGTAATTAGAGATGGTAGGCCACTTGTAACGTACGAGGTAATTGAAAAGATATCGAAAAAATTCCTTTCTTGGAATGATCTTGTCTATATGGGTATGATTGAATTGGTAGATGCAAACGAGGAGGAGAATTGCTATGTTGCAATTGATCCAAAGAAAATAGAGCCTCCGCACACTCATCTAGAGATATTTCCATCTGCCATCTTGGGTGTAGGAGCTTCTATCATTCCATATCCTGAGCACAATCAGTCACCTAGGAACACTTACGAAAGTGCGATGGCAAAGCAGAGCCTCGGCTTTTCTACACCACTGATGAACGCAAGCACATACGTCAGGCAGCACTTTATGCTCTACCCTCAGACGCCAGTTGTGAGCACAAAGGCGATTAATCTACTTGGTCTTGAAGACCGCCCAACAGGACAGAATTGTGTTGTGGCTGTGCTTCCGTTTGAAGGCTACAATATAGAAGATGCTGTAGTGTTTAACAAAGCATCCGTAGATAGAGGTCTTGGAAGAACCTTCTTTTATAGAATTTATGAGGCCGAAGCAAAGCAGTATCCTGGAGGGATGAAAGACAATTTTGAGGTACCTCCGTCAGATGCCAATATTAGGGGTTACAGGGGCGAGAAGGCCTATCGTCTGCTTGAGCAAGACGGCGCAATAATGCATGAGGCAGTGGTGAATGGTGGTGATATTTTAATCGGTAGGACATCGCCACCAAGGTTCATGGAAGAATACAAGGAGTTTGAGGTGAAAGGCCCATACAGGAGAGACACTTCAGTCGGCGTCAGGCCTTCAGAAAATGGTGTAGTCGACACCGTCATTGTGACTCAATCAGTTGAAGGCGGCAAGATGTACAAGATTAGGGTTCGCGATATGCGCATCCCCGAGATTGGCGATAAATTCGCCTCACGACATGGCCAGAAAGGAGTTGTCGGCATGCTAGTCAACCAAGAAGACTTGCCATATACTGAGGATGGCATTGTACCAGACATTATGATCAACCCTCATGCATTTCCATCGAGGATGACTGTCGGCCAATTCATGGAATCGCTTGGCGGCAAAGCCGCTTCCCTTCGCGGTAAAATAGCAGACGGCTCGGCTTTTCTTGGAGAAAAGCTAGAAGATATCAAGGGTGCAATGGAGCAATACGGCTTCAAGTATACAGGCAAGGAGGTAATGTACGACGGCAGGACTGGACGAAGATTTCCTGCAGATGTCTACATCGGTGTTGTTTATTACCAAAAATTACATCATATGGTTGCCGACAAGATCCACAGTCGCGCCAGAGGCCAGGTTCAGATGTTGACAAAGCAGCCAACTGAGGGTAGGGCACGTGGTGGTGGATTGAGATTTGGAGAAATGGAGCGGGACTGCCTTATCGCATATGGTGCATCTATGATGCTAAAGGATAGGCTACTAGAAGAATCAGACAAGGCTGAGGTAAATGTCTGTGAACGTTGTGGCTTGCTGGCGTACTATGATGTCAAACAACGTAGATACATCTGTCGCGTGTGTGGAGAGAAAGCCAAGATATCCTCTGTTGTAATTGCCTATGCATTCAAGCTGCTGTTGCAGGAAATGATGAGCCTCAATGTTGCACCGAGGCTACTTGTAAAGGAGAAGGTGTAGGATAAATGATGGAAGAATCTGCAAAAACTCTAGGTGGAGTTAAGTTTAGTGTATGGTCGCCAACTGAAGTGCGCAAGTTCTCAGTAGCCGAGATCACTGCACCTGAAACATATGACGAAGATGGAATGCCAGTACAAGGTGGCTTGATGGACAACAGGTTGGGCACGCTAGAGCCTGGCCAAAAATGTGCCACTTGTGGGAACACTTCTGCGAAATGCCCGGGGCATTTTGGACACATCGAGTTAGCCGAGCCGGTGCTTCACATCGCTTTTGTAGATGATATTCACAAACTGCTCTTGATAACCTGCCGATCATGCAACAGGATCAAGCTTGATGTAGAAGAGCTTGCTCACTACAAATCGATCCGAGACACAAAGGCAGCATATGCAGTTATTACGCTTGAAAACATTAAAGATGATATTATTGAGCGAGCTAAGAAAGTCAAGGTCTGTCCTCACTGCGGCAAAGAACAGTATGACTTGATATTTACGAAACCGACAATATTTGTTGAAAAGACTGATGCTGGCGAAAACCGACTGCTTCCAATCACTATCCGCGAAAGGCTCAGCCATATCCCTAATGACGACCTGACCTTACTTGGATATGATCCCAAGACAGCAAGGCCCGAATGGTTCGTGCTGCAAGTGCTGCCAGTACCTCCAGTAACTGTTAGGCCCTCTATTATTCTAGAGACAGGCATTAGGTCAGAGGATGACCTAACTCACAAGCTTGTCGATATCATCAGGGTAAACCAGCGCCTCAAAGAAAGCAAAGAAGCAGGAACTCCCCCACTTATCGTGCAGGACTTAGTCGACCTGCTACAGTATCATGTTACGACCTACTTTGACAACGAAGTTTCTGGTATTCCGCAGGCCCATCACAGGTCTGGCCGGCCACTTAAGACTCTTACACAGAGATTGAAGGGCAAGGAAGGGAGATTTAGAGGCTCACTTTCTGGCAAGCGTGTCGACTTTTCCAGCAGAACTGTGATTTCACCAGACCCTAACCTTGCAATATCTGATGTAGGCGTACCTGTGGATGTTGCAAAGAAACTCACTATACCAGAAACAGTTTCGCAATGGAATCTAGAGCGGCTCAAAGAGTTAGTGATGAATGGCCCTAATACATACCCTGGAGCAAATTATATCATTAGGCCAGATGGAGTCAAGATTAGACTTGATTACGTTACCGATAGAAAGGCTATATCTGATTCACTTGCACTTGGCTATGTCGTAGAGCGCCATCTTGCAGACGGTGACATTGTCATTTTCAATAGGCAGCCTTCACTACACCGAATGTCGATTATGGCCCACAGCGTCAAGGTGTTGCCATATCGCACATTCAGACTGCATCCTGCTGTCTGTCCTCCATACAACGCTGACTTTGACGGAGATGAAATGAATCTCCACGTGCCACAGAGCGAAGAAGCAAGGGCTGAAGCAACACTTCTCATGAAAGTGCAAGATCAATTGATCTCTCCGAGGTATGGAGGCCCTATCATCGGCGGCATCAGGGACTTTATTACTGGTGCATTCATGCTTACCAGCGACAGATCATCTCTAACAAAAGATGAGTTCGCAAATCTGGCTATGCTAGGTGGCTACCGTGGTCCTCTACCAGAGCCGCTTGGAACTGCAGAGGATGGCCAAAGGAAGTACTCTGGCAGGCAGCTATTCTCACTCTTCCTGCCAAAAGACTTTAACTTTATCATTACCTCAAAATGGAATAAGGCTGCAAAGGGAGAAGGCAAGGATGTAGTCATAAAGAACGGTGAGCTTATCAGCGGCGTCATCGACAAGGCATCGATTGGGGCCGAAGAACCAGACAGCGTACTTCATAGGATCGCAAAGGACTATGGTACAGACGCGGCAAGAAAGTTTCTTGACTCAATCCTTACTATGCTCAAGACGTATATCACCCATAGAGGATTTAGCTACGGGTACTCTGATCTATGGTTGCCGCCAGAGAGCCGACAAGGCATCAGCGACATCATTCAAAGGACCTATGAGAAGGTCTACGAATTGATACAACAATATAATGAAGGCACGCTGCCCCTAACAAGGGGTCTGTCTGGAGAAGAAGCACTAGAGCTATATGTTGTAAATGAACTCTCACGCGCCCGTGATCGCGCCGGCAGGACAGCTGACAGGGCATTTCCTAATGAGAACTCAGGTGTAATTATGGCATCTACAGGTGCAAGAGGGTCGACGCTCAACATTGGCCAAATGACTGCAGCTTTAGGACAGCAATCGATCAGAGGCAAGAGAATCCAGAAGGGCTATCACAACAGAGCGCTTTCACATTTTAAGCCAAATGAAACCAACCCTGATGCAAAAGGCTTTGTCAAGTCGAACTATCGCGATGGTCTATCTCCACTTGAATTCTTCTTCCACGCAATGGGTGGAAGGGAGGGCCTTGTAGATACTGCAGTCAGAACCCAGCAATCTGGTTATATGCAGAGAAGGTTGATTAACGCACTTGAGCATTTAAAGATTGAATATGATCATACCGTACGCGATCCTCATGGCAACATTGTGCAGTATTTGTATGGAGAAGATGGCATTGACCCTGCAAAGAGTGACCATGGTGAGGCTGTCAACATCTCCAGGCTCATTGAAGCGGAATCAATTGTTGACGAAGGACGCAAAGCTGTTGAAGATGTAACCAAGGACATAATTTCTAGATATGCAGGAAGGCTCAATCCGAGAATGAAGGCTAATCTGGAGAAGGCGCTCCTTGAGAATAGGCTCAGCAAAGATGGTGTTGAAAAAGTAATGAAAAAGGTGCTTGATCTAATTGATAGGGCGCTTGCAGAGCCTGGGGAAGCAGTAGGTGTAGTGACTGCACAGTCTATAGGTGAGCCTGGAACCCAGATGACGCTCAGGACATTCCACTTTGCCGGCGTTAAAGAGAGAAATGTGACGCTTGGGCTTCCACGGTTAATTGAGCTTGTCGATGCAAGAAAGAAGCCAGTAACACCTACGATGGATATTTACCTCGACGAGAGTCATAGGGTGTCAAGAGAAAAGGCCCTTGAAGTAGCAAGAGAAATACTATTCACTCAGATAGGTGATCTTGTTGATAGAACAGAGACTGACTATAGCGGCATACTGACATTCCATCTATCTGAAGCAAAGCTGGCAGAACGAGGGTGCACTTTTGCAGACGTGCAAGAAGTGCTTGAGGCCTCCAAGAAGAAGTATAGCATCAAGCCGAATGAGAACAAACTCTTCATCAAATTGACGGTTCCCGATGAGCCCGATGCACAGACTCTGCTCACACTTAAGAGCAAGTTGCTCAGCGCGCGTGTAAAGGGTGTATCGGACATTGAGCGCGTAACAATAGTCAAGCAAGATGAAGAATGGGTCATTCAGACCGCTGGGTCTAACCTTGCAAAGGTGATGGCAGTAGACGGTGTTGACACTACCAGGACTACCACGAATAATGTTTACGAGATCTGGCAGATGCTTGGCATTGAAGCAGCAAGAACTGCACTTGTCAAAGAGATCACCAATACACTTGAAGAGCAGGGTCTGGAGGTAGATGCACGACATATTATGCTTGTGGCAGACCTTATGACGTCAAAAGGGTACTTGCAACAGATAGGCAGACATGGAATTGCAGGAACTAAGACATCCGTTCTTGCAAGAGCAGCGTTTGAAATTACAGTACCAACAATTGCCAAAGCCTCACTTGAAGGGCAGATTGAAACATTGAGAGGAGTGACAGAAAACGTTATAGTAGGTGCTACTGTACCAGTCGGCACTGGAATGGTAGACCTGTATATGAAGGTGAAGGACAATGAGAACACTGGAAAAAGTGATTAAAGACGCAGTAGTCGCTGATAAGTACAAGAGTGGCGTCAAAGAAGTATTGCAGTCGGTCAAAGGCTCGAAGTTAATCATCGTCAGCAAGTCTATTGATCCCGATGACAGGAAAAAGCTTGAAGAACAGGCGAAGTCTACCAACGTTGCAATCTATGAGTATTCTGGCAATTCTGTTCAACTGGGCAAGCTCTGTAATAAGCCTTTCAGAATCACTACTATAGCAATCAAGAGCGGGACACCAGAAGAAATAAGCGCAATAGTGTCAGAAAAAAAGGGCAAGTAATACAAAAGGTATCTGTGAGATAAAAATTGAGTTGTGAGAATGATTTATTGTTGCCGGCTGCTTCATCTTTTGCGATATATCTCTGTGTGGGGATACTATGAAAATGACTGAGATTAAGCTTACTTCTGATGAATTGCGCCTAATGTCCCTCTTCCAGAGCATAACAAGCGCAACAGCAAGAGACTGCATTGTAGACGACAAGATGGATCGCGTTATTTTCGTTGTAAATAAAGGCCAAATGGGGCTTGCCATTGGCAAAGGCGGTTCTACAATCAAACAGCTGCAAAACATGGTTGCAAAAAAGATAGAACTTGTTGAATTTTCTGATGACCCTTCAGAGTTCATCCGCAACATGCTCAATGCTGATATGATAAATGATGTTAAGATATCTGAACGAGGTGATGGGACGAAGCAGGCAGTTGTAACAGTTGATCCAAGGAAAAAAGGCGCCGTGGTAGGACGGGAAGGGAGGAATGCAGAGAAGGCAAGGCTTCTTGCGAAGCGATACTTCCAAATATCCAATGTGTTAATAGTTGGCCCTGAGCAGGGAAATAGTAGTAATAGGGTGAATATGAATGGGTAAATCTCCACTAGGTCTGTTCGCCGGCAGGGTTCTCAAGGCAAAAAAGAGCCGTGCTCGGTGGTCAGAGAAATATTATAAGAGAAGGATGCTCATGCTTGACAAGAAGGCAAATCCCCTAGAAGGTGCGCCACAGGCAAGAGGAATAGTGTTGGAAAAGGTTGGTATTGAGTCAAAGCAGCCAAACTCTGCTGTACGCAAGTGCGTCAGAGTTCAGCTGATAAAGAATGGCAAGTCCGTTACTGCCTTCTTACCAAGGGACGGTGCTCTTAACTTTGTCGATGAACACGACGAGGTGATCATTGGGGGTATCGGGGGCTCGATGGGCGGAGCAATGGGTGATATTCCGGGCGTCAGGTGGCAGGTGTTCAAAGTTAACGGTGTCTCATTGATTGAACTTGTCTATGGAAGAAAGGAGAAGCCGAGAAGATGAGCGGGAAGGAACAGGTAAACATCCAGCTATTCCACAAGTGGGACCTGAACGATATTGAAATAAATGATCCTGGCCTCAAGTCCGTCATTAACCTAAAGCCTGCAGTCATCCCAGTCACCTTTGGTAGGCACGAGCACCAGCGCTTGAAGAAATCAGAGGTCAATATTGTCGAGCGTCTAGCAAACAAGATGATGCACTTTGGCAAAAAGTATGCAAAGAATACTGGCAGAATGGGTGGCAAGAAGGCAAAGATGCTCAACTTTATCAAAACAGCATTTGAAATCATACACCTTGAAACTGGCAAGAATCCTGTAGATCTACTCGTAAGGGCAATTGAGAACTCTTCTCCAAACGAGGACACAACTCGTATTGTATATGGTGGTGTCGTCTATCATGTATCGGTTGATGTGGCTCCGCTGCGCAGGATCGATCTTGCACTTCGCTTTATCGCAGAAGGTGTGAGGGAATCAACATATTCAAGCCTACAGACCATCGAAGAGGCACTTGCTAAGGAAATCATTCTCGCTGCGAATAATGACATGGCAAGTCATGCTATTAAGAAAAAGAATGAGCAAGAAAGAATCGCTATGGCTTCAAGGTAAACAAAAGCGCTTTTTTTCTTCTTTTTTACAGAATTAATTTTTTATCAGCTATAAGTATTGTTGCTAGGGCTGCTGCTAAAAATAATATTTTGCTCTTCATATGCCCAAGCCGATCATAGATTTTACTACCTGGAGAGTGTCGTAGGTGAGTTTTGTAAATAATAATAATAATTCATAACTATATTGTCCACTACTGCAAAATTATGTAATATTCCTGGTAACCCTGCAGCTTCTTGCGGACACAGCATCAATAGCAGAAATCGCACATATGTAATTATATGCATTTATGTAGTATATCTAGCATGAATTAGGTGATAAATAACATATGGTATTTGAAGTGGAATTAGAGTTAACAATAGATGAAGAAGATGGAGCTATAGTAGTCCAAAAAATGTCGGAACTTGCAAATAGAGCAAAGGAACTTGGTTTTGCTGTAGTGGAAGCGGAAGCGGAACAAGAGGAAGAGGAAGAAGACGACGAAGAGAGAGAAGAGAAAAGCGACAAATCTGAGGAAAAGGAAGAGAAATAGTAGTATATACACCTACAACATTCTGAGCTTTACTTTTATTCAAATTGCATTAACGTTCTCTTATCATTAGTATATGTAGTGGTATTATTCGTGCTCATTTCCGCCTCATTTTACTATTCTTCTCTTTCAACTCTGAAAGACAGTAATGCACGTAGGAAAGTTTCCTAAGCTAGGAATACCGATTATGAATGATTAAATAGCAATAGGTGGCAAAAGCCAGAGAAATGAGCAGCAAGGATGAATTGACTTTTTCAAAAGAGGCCCTTCTTAGGACGCATGCAGGGAAGAGCATAATCAAGGAGAGGATGATGCAAAGTAAGGGCTACAAGCAGTTCAACCATTACAAGGAAAAGACAGAACAGGAATTTCCTAGCTTCGTCCAGCGATTCACTTTATCCTTGCATAAAGCGATAACCACTGATAGTAGTCCCTCAGATACAATACGCAAATTTGCCGAAGAGGCCGGTTCAGAAGAGCTTGTCCTATCATACAATCGCCTGCCAGATATCCAAATGAGATTGTCAAACACTGACATTCTTGCTGACAGGGTCAGACGTATACTAAAGTCTAATTTTGTCAAAATGACATTTCCAGTTTTCAGTGCACTTTACGATGGTGCATCTAAGTATTTTGGCGACAGTGAATCAGAAGAAAAGAGGAAAGCGGTTATCGATGGTCACATAATTGCAATTGATCTTTCAGAGCCAATGGACAGAATAGTTGACAAGGACGAAGACCTGGAGTATCTTGACGAGTACAAGTTCATGAACCCCTACATACTTGCAATAGCGCGCGCCAATATTGCTCAAGGAGGTGATGCAGTTCTGAAGGCTTTTGAAGAGGGCTTTCGCAATGCCAGAATCGGCCAGTACATAGATGTCAAACTAAAGATGGAACCGGCGTCAATTAATGATGAAAACATGACTGAGTGTTATAAGAAATACAGGGCAGTGATGGGAACTGCTGGCAGGAACATGGCGCTTAATCGCCGTCCTCTTTCTGATATTTTTCATCTTGGCATGGCTAAGGCCGGTGAGTGTGTTGGATGTGGTAATGAGATCGAAGATGCCCTAGGGAACAATGAAGTCAAGATTCCGTCATGGCCACTCTACTTTGCTATCAATATGCGTGATGTCCAGAGGGGCTTTGAACTCACAATGGCAAAGAGTGATCTCTTCCTGGATGAGGCGAAAATTGCAATTGACATGTTGCCTGAGAACTTTGAGATAAAGCCTTTTTTGGAGTTTCTTTTCTTGACTGTCAGGCACTACAATCAGTACTGGTATAATGAACTTATACACCGTGCGCCCTTTGATGAGTTCAACAAAAAGATAGAGGAATTTATTGCGGAATGATGATAACAATGAAGATGATGATGATGATGATGATGATATGATGTGGTCTGAAAAGCACAGACCAAAGAACGTTCAAGAAATGGTGGGTAACGAGGATGCTCGACTTGTTGCAATAAAGTGGTTGGCAGGATGGGTTAGTGGCAGCCGACCACTTCTATTAGTGGGTCCGCCAGGCACGGGTAAGACCACCCTAGCACATACACTTGCAAGACAATTTAATTATGATATGGTGGAAATGAATGCAAGTGATATACGTAACAAGGAAGCCTTGCAGGCAAGAATAACACCCATTTTTCAAAACATCGCCAATCTAATCGGTAAAAAAATAATGCTTTTTTTAGATGAGGTGGATGGCATCTCGGGTAGGGAGGACACAGGCGGCCTTGACACTCTTGTTAATCTAATAAAAGAACCAACAGTGCCAGTGATAATGGCCGCAAACAAAAAGTCACTTAAGATAATGAAGCTTGCCAAAGCTTGCAAAATAGTAGAATTTAGTCCAGTGCCCCCTCGCCTATTGCTGCTATTTCTAGATCATGTGTTGCAGACAGAAGGGGTGAAACTAGGGTCAGATGACAAGATATCAATAATAAACAACAGTAGAGGTGACATCCGATCGTTGCTCAACAGCGCACAGTCACGTACCGCTGGATATTCCACTGTTTCAAACAGAGACATAGTAGATTTGGATATTGCAGATGCAATTAATGGTTACTTTAATGCCGACACGCTGGACCAAGCAATGCAGTTCATAATAAGAGCAGATGCGTCATATCCCGACCCCAGATATCGGTTGATTTCCCCTGAGGAGAGGCGGAAAGATATGCTAGCAGCATTATTCTCGAGTATAGTTTCCTCAGAAATAAAACAACAACAACACGATCTTGCTTCATTGTTGAATGTACTTTCAAAAGCAGATATTATTGTTGGAAGGGCCAACGCATCAAGGCAATGGCACCTTTTAAAATACGTAAATAGTCTAATCGCAACAGGGTTATATGATAAATCACGCCAGAAGGACATCAAATACCAACAGTATTCCATGCCATGGCCTGTGATGGGGCCGATATTTGCCCGATCGCAGTCGACAAAGAAGATCTTGGATGAACTTGCGTTGACTCTTCATATATCAAGAAGCTCTGCGGGATTATTTGTCCTACCATATTTTATCCGAGCAATGATTGATGAAAAAATAGATCCAGTGGAGTTTGCGATAGATAACTTTCAGGACGAATCCGTTGGCGAGGCAATAGCAAAAGAGATCGATAAGGCGAAAAGAAAATGAATGATTGGGTAAGGCTTTTGGTAAAGTACAAGGGCATGTGTTCTACATGCGGCAAAGAAATACCTTCAGGCCAGTATGCCCTTTGGTCAAAGAGTAGCAAGGCGATCAAGCATATCGAATGCAATACCACCTCCCAGACAGCATCAACTGAAAAAAAACAGGTTGATATGAACAGGCAGCAGTCTATTGCAGCAAAAGTTGATTGCTTTATCTGCGGCAGGCCTGTTGTTGGTCACAACGACTCAGGGTTTGTGGAAGCTGACAGATATGGTAGACAAGCGATATCGCAGGCGTCTATCTGCAATGAGTGTCTGGAAGACAAGAATGCCTACCAAAATTACCAGCATGCATTTCTTGAAAGGGTTCACAGGGTTACAAAAGTAAGAACTTGGACGTAGTATTGCTAGAATTTTCAGTTTTAAATTTTTGAAAAGTGTCCAAGCCCTGCATTCTATAGGACACTATACTGTGCCTGCAATATGGAGTTATATTATAGCTGTAATCAAGTGCTGAGGTTAATAAACGCGTTATTGTAGGAAGATCTTGATACTTTTATTACAGAGGAAGATCCCAGAGGGGGTGCCACAAATCTCGGTCTTTCTCAAAAGGTATTTCGTCTGCAATAGTTTCCATGATTTTCATTTCTTCTGTATTGTTTCGAGTCTTTCTTGTATGATCTACAGGGACAAATGGATAAAACTTGTTCGATTTATAGTCATATACTATAAAGGAGCTTTGATTGTTGTCTCTCTCGTTATAAAACTGAAAAGCTATTGCAATTATTTGATCGGAAAAGCCTCGCTCATTGACCAAGTCCCCAACTGCCGTCACTCCTACCAAAAGGTCATCCATTCTTTTTCCATAGAGGACAATCCATAGATAACCTTGGTTGTCTGTAATTGTATCACAATGTAAGTCAACGGAAGAGTATTCTTCTCTTTCCATGGTGTCGAGGAACCTCTTGATTTCCTTTTCCATTTCGCGAAAATATTGCCCGCCACTGGTCTTTATCACTAGTACGCATCTACCAGTTGTTACAAGTCCGATCTTCATATCCAAAGCAATGTGGGAGGAGGATAGAGAAAAGATAAGGTCTGAATCGTTTACTCTACTTTCATCATTTGCCCACCTTGCCACTCTATCTTTTATTCTGTCAAATAAAAAATCCAACCTAGACTTTTACCCTCCACCTTTAATACTACTGGTCGGCGCATACACACTTTTCAGCCCTTTGTCAGAGTACCGCTGCTGCTCCTCTTTTGGTTTTGTTGCTGCATAGTGCGGTGGCCTGTATCTTCCAAGCAGTATAGAATTTCCTACTACTGTTACCGAACTCAGAGCCATAGCAGCCCCTGCAAGTATGGGTAACCATCCAAACACACTTAGTCCCAACAAGGGTACCAAAGCACCCCCTGCTATAGGTATTAGACCCGTATTGTATGCAAATGCCCAGAATAGATTCTGCTTTATTTTCGATACCGTCTTTTTGCCCAATTCCAGAGCCGTCGCTACGTCTCTTACATCACCTTTTATTAGAATTACCCCACCTGTTTCCTTTGCCACATCTGTTCCAGACCCAATCGCTATTCCCAAATCTGCACGGGCTAGTGCTGGTGCATCATTTATGCCGTCTCCAACCATGGCCACAACTCTACCTTCTTCTGATTTGAGCTTTGAAATTACCTCTTCTTTCTGTTGTGGTAGTACCTGAGCAATTATTCTGCCAATTCCAAGTTTAGATGCAATAGCCTTGGCTGTTCTCTCGTTATCGCCTGTCAGCATTATCAGCTCTATACCCATCTTGTTCTTGAGGTAGTCGACCGCTTCCTTTGCACTTTCTTTAATTGTATCTGCCATTGCGATTATTCCCACAAGCTTGCTATCAATTGATACAAGCGTAGCTGTCTTGCCTTTCTCTTCTAGGCTAGATAGTGTTAAATCAATGCGACCGTCAACTTTAATCCCGCTTTCGTGCATCATTCTTCTATTTCCAATTAAAATTGTGTGGCCTGCATATGTCGCCCTGAGCCCATGACCTGACACTGCTTCAAATGATTCGGGATTTGATATAGGTAATCCAGACTCTTTTGCCTTCCTGACAAGCGCTTGTCCTAGGGGGTGCTCAGAACCAGATTCTGCAATTGCTGCAAGTCTCAATAACTCATTTTCACCAATGTCCTCTGATAGGTCTACAATATCTGTGACAGCCAGCTTGCCTTCTGTTAGGGTGCCGGTCTTGTCAAAGACTACTGTATCCACCTTTCTTGCAATCTCTAGATATTCACCGCTTTTGAATAGTATACCATTCTCCGCACCCTTGCCCGCCCCCATCATCAGCGCCGCGGGAGTAGCGATGCCAAGTGCGCACGGGCATGCTATGATTATCACAGATACGAACGCAAGGAGGGAGTATGTTAGTCCTGCTCCTCCTGCAAAAAACCATCCTAGCCCTGCGCCAACTGCGACAGCGATAACCGCTGGCACAAAGTACTTTGCAACTTGGTCTACCATTCTTTGCATAGGCGCCCTGCCCATCCTTGCGTTCTCTACAAGGGTGATTATCTGTGAGAGCACGGTATCTTGACCTACTTTAGTGACTCTGACTGTAAGAAACCCACTCTGATTGATTGTGGCGCCGATGATTTCACTTCCCCTAGACTTGTCGACAGGGATGCTCTCGCCAGTGATTGCAGACTCATCTATTGAAGATGCTCCATCAATTACAACGGCGTCGACGGGCACGCGTTCTCCTGGTCTTATTACGAGGATGTCTCCTTCCCGAACTTGCTCAACAGGAATTTCTTCCTCTCTGCTTTCTTCCCTTATCACCTTAGCCATCCTAGGCTGGAGATCCATCAGTTTCCTTACTGCACTAGACGCTTTTTCCTTGGTCCTTGTCTCTAGCAGCCTGCCTACCAAGATTAATGTAATTATGATTGCTGCAGTTTCAAAATACACTGATGCAAACGGAAAGTACCCTGGCGCAAGGGTAACCGCTGCGCTATAAATGTATGCTGCGCTAGTTCCTAGCGCTATTAATGTATCCATATTAGATGCTCTCGCCTTCACCCCGTCCCACATACCCTTGTAGAAGCGCCAACCTATCCAGAACTGGATTGGTGTTGCTAGCGCAAGCATGACATAATTGCTGGTCTCCATTGGAAGAGAAATTAAGCCTTCAAGCTGTAAAGGAAACATGTGGGGAAGCGTTAGTATAATAATAGGAATTGTAAGGGCAACACTTATTGCAACATGCTTTTTCAGTTTTTGTAATTCTCTTTCTGGTTCTGTAAACTCGTTGAGGCATTGTGTGCTGCAGAAATAGTATTTCCTTCCATCCACTACGTGCTGTATAGACTCTGGCTTTTCTTCAACAAACATACCACAGACGGGGTCAGTTGCCATATGCCTAACCTTGGAACCTTCTCTTATATAGCAATAGGAGTTTACATTTGTAAAGAAGCAAAAAATTTCTGTTTATGACCGTCCTTGCTCACGTATCGAGTAGTTAACGACCCTTATCCTGAGTCAATAAATACTACAAAAAGATCAAAGTCAAATCTAGGCAATATGATGATGATGATGATGATGCGATTTCTATCATCCCACTCTGCTGCCTCTTTTCCTTGGCGAATTTAACGGTCTTGCGATATACTCTTCCAAGTCTTCCAAGTATGTAATATTATAAGGAGGAGGAAGAAGAAAATATGTCATAGTCCAATTTCCTTTAAACTATCTAAAACAGTTTTTATGGACTGATATCTTCTATGCCGAGACTCTGACAAATTTGTAACCTGAATTTTCCAGTCTTTATTTTATTTCCTCTTTAGTTGTTAACGTTGGATCATATTCCACAATTATAGAATCCGTCATATAGTCAATATCTATATTTTTGATAGCCTCATTGTCTTTTAATTGATTTTCTACAATTGGCTTGCACGTAGTGCAATACATTCCAACAACTTTGAATCTTGATTTTTGTGTTTGGTTCATATCCTAAAATATATACTTCTTAGACGATTCAACAAAATAAAGTAGAGAGAGAAAGAGAAGAAGAGAGGATATGTTGATACAGCGAAGTCTAAACGCACCGCTATTGTCTGACGTCAGTAGCCATACTTGCTGGGGTTTGCTTCAAACTGGCTCTTGCATGCTGATGAGCACAAATAGATTTTTCTTCCATCATTAGATTCTGACACAAACTTTGTTTTCTTCTCATCGACCATCATATTGCATACAGGGTCTTTGAACATACATAGAATCTAAGGCTCTGTTCTTAGATAAAGGCTGCAGTTTACAATCGTAAAGTATCGGCATATTCTTCTAATTTTAGAATTACAAAAAGATTACAGGGAAGCGAAAGTGTTCAAGTACTTGTCGCTCTGCATTGAAATAGCGTTGCGCACACACAACTGTGTAGTTTATCCGTCTGACAGATGTGATATTATCACTTCAGACGCACGGAGCCCAATCAAGCACGCAAACTCGAGGGTGTTGCCCACCAGTGCAGGTTTTGTCAATCATTTCCCTTATCCGCTGAAACATGGTTTCGAGTGTAAGCCCTCACCCTACTACAAAGTATTCAGCGTGACAGAGTGATGCATATGCACATGCATATGTCTTCTTTGTCTGCCGCATAATATTGCAGGAGGAAGCAGAGCAGTAGCGATGGAAGAAATGATAGCTGATTTTTTTGTAGATAGTAAACAGAAAGATTCGCGAGATGTGAGAGTACATAATAATGATGCAAAATTCTTAAGGTCAAGGTATGACTTTTTTGTATCACACTAGGTCAAATAGACCTATACTCGCTATGCATCGAGTACGCTATGAGAGTAGCGTCACATTATATACACACGTATGCGTGCATTTGTGACGCTATTCTCTCTTCATTAATGCATCTTCTTGTTATTTGTGTGTGTTAACCGGGCTAAAAGTTAAAATTTGAATGGCAGACAACAAGTTCTGTGTCAAGTGAATATGAGCACAACGTAGGCAAGCTCTTAGCTGGAAAAATGGAGCAGCTTGAAGAGCTTATGAAGAACCCTGAGCAAAATAGAGGCGAGATCGCAATGCTTTCTACAGAAGTTGAAACACTGCAGTCGCTCTTTGAAAACTACAATCTTGGCATGAACGTCTTTCGCCGGGCTCAGGGTGGGCGAGCTGGTCTCAGAGAATAGCCCTTCTCTGTAATGAATTTATATAACGACTTATGCGCTTACATTATATCTCTATGCATGAAGAGAAAATCAAACGACTGGCTTCAATGAAAAAATCTGCCGAGAGCGGCGGCGGTCAGGAGAGGATTGAGGCTCAACATTCTAAAGGCAAGCTCACTGCTCGGGAAAGGATCGCTCTATTGCTCGACGAAGGCTCATTTGTAGAGCTGGATAAGTATGTCACCCATAGAAGCGACGACCCTACTCTGCCCAAATTCTATGGAGATGGAGCTGTCACAGGCTTTGGAACCATAAACGGCCGGCAGGTGTTCTTGTTTTCTTTTGATTTCACTGTTCTTGGTGGTTCCCTTGGCGAAATGACCAGCAAGAAAATATCCAAGGCAATGGATCATGCTATGAAAGTAGGCTGTCCCATTATTGGCATAATCGACTCTGGTGGCGCGCGCATTCAGGAAGGTGTCATGAGCCTGGATGGCTATGGCGAAATTTTCTTTCATAATACAATGGCCTCAGGCGTAATACCACAAATCACAGCGAGCATAGGCCCATGCGCAGGTGGCGCAGTATATTCACCTGCAATGACTGACTTTGTAGTGATGGTTGAAAATGTCGGCCAGATGTTTGTCACAGGTCCTGAAGTGGTCAAGGAAGTGCTCAGCCAAGAAGTATCCTTTGAAGAGTTAGGAGGGGCACGTGCGCATGCTACCAAATCCGGTGTTGCCCATTTTATCGCCAGTAATGAGTATGATTGCTTTGACAAGATAAAGAAGCTCTTGTCTTTCATACCTCACAATAATGCTGAAGAACCAACGATAATCGATACAAATGACGATCCTAACAGAATCGATCCCAAGTTGATTAATATACTTCCAGAGAACCCCTACCAGCAGTATGATATAAAAGAGATAATCAAGTCAATCGTCGACAATGGCGACTTTCTTGAAGTGCATGAGCTGTTTGCTGAGAATATCATCGTGGGGTTTGCAAGGATGGACGGCAGGTCGGTCGGTATTATCGCAAATCAGCCAATGTACCTGGCAGGAGCGCTTGACATCAATTCGTCAAACAAGGCTGCCCGATTTATCAGATTTTGTGATTCATTCAATATTCCAATAGTGACTCTTGTTGACACACCAGGATATCTTCCTGGAACAGATCAAGAGCACAACGGCATCATCAGGCACGGTAGCAAGCTCCTATTTGCATACTGTGAGGCTACAGTCCCTAAAGTAACGTGCATAATAGGCAAGGCTTATGGTGGCGCATACATTGCCATGGGAAGCAAGAATCTGCGCGCTGACATCAACTACGCTTGGCCTAACGCTGAGATTGCTGTCCTTGGTCCAGAAGCCGCAATCACTATAATTCATAGGAGGGAGCTAAAAAACGCCCCCAATGCGGCTGAAACAAAGAAAAAGCTTGCTAAAGAGTATCGTGATAAATTCGCAAACCCGTATATAGCTGCAGAAAAAGGTATTATTGACGTGGTTATAGATCCAATGGAGACTAGACCCATGATAATACAAGCACTAAATGCTCTTGCAAATAAGAAAGAATCAAGGCCTTGGAAGAAACATGGTAACATCAACCTGTGATGGCAATGTCGAAAAAAATAACCTGCATACTGATCGCAAATAGGGGCGAAATAGCTCTTAGGGTTATTCGAGCCTGTCGAGATCTTGGAATAAAATCAATAGCTATTTACTCTGACGAGGATGTACGCGCAGTGCATGTAAAACGAGCTGATGAAGCATATCACATTGGTCCTGCAACACCATCTCAGAGTTACTTGAACATGAACAAGATAGTCGAGACTGCCAAGACGGCAGGAGCAGATGCTATTCACCCAGGTTACGGTTTTCTCTCGGAGAATGAGAATTTTTCAGAGATGTGCGAAAAAAATGGGATCATCTTTATTGGACCTACCAGCAAGGCTATGGAACTTACTGGTGACAAAATGAAATGCAAAGCAGTCATGAAAAAGGCCAAAGTTCCAACAGTACCGGGAAGCGATGGCATTGTCGAAGATGTTGAAGAGGCAGCTGATATTGCTGGCGAAGCAGGCTACCCTGTCTTGCTAAAGTCTGCCTTTGGAGGCGGAGGTAGAGGTATCAGACTTGCCCTCGACGAAAAGCAGTTGAAACAGGAGTTCGAAATGGCATCTGCAGAATCGCGTGCAGCTTTTGGCAAGGCAGCACTATTTGTAGAAAAATATCTTGAGCGAATCCGGCACATTGAATTTCAGCTTATACGCGATTCGCATGGAAACAGCCGGCACCTATTTGAACGAGAATGTTCTATTCAAAGACGTCATCAAAAGCTCATTGAAATGTCACCTTCACCTGTGGTAGATCAGAAGACCCGAGAACGTATCGGTGAGATTGCAGTAAGAGCAGTGGATGCCGTGGATTATTTGAACGCTGGAACTGCAGAATTCTTACGTGACCCCCAGGGTAACTTTTACTTTATCGAGATTAATTCACGCTTGCAGGTGGAACATCCTGTAACAGAGCTGGTGACGGGGCTAGACCTTGTAAAGCTGCAGATAGGAGTCGCACAGGGCGAGGAGATCCCATTCAAGCAGCAAGACTTGAAGATGAATGGATGCGCAATTGAGTGCAGGATTAATGCTGAAGACCCATTTTATGAATTTGCGCCTTCGACCGGCATTGTACCGAACTGCAACATTCCCTATGGACCCGGCATTAGAGTTGACACATATCTTTACCCCGGTTGCAATGTGTCTGGTTACTATGATTCACTCGTAGCGAAGCTTTTGGCATGGGGCAGAGACTTTAACGAGGCAAGGATTAGGATGAAAAATGCTCTTAATGAGTTCGTGATAGAGGGCATTAATACTACAATTCCACTTTACAAAACTATAATGGAGGATCAAAACTTTATCAATGGCGAGCTCTCGACCGATTATCTCGAACGCTTCAAGTTGCTTGACAAGATGAATAAGAATGCAAAGGAATCAGCCAAGAAAAGCGCAATGGCGGCAGTGGCAGCAGTGCTGTTGCAGTCAGAATTTGTGAGGAGGGCTGAGACTATTCAGCAGAGATCTGGGACCAAGTCAAACTGGAAAATGATGAGACCATAGAAATGCAGTTCAAAGTTGGTGACCTCGCTGAGATCTTAGATGGCGAAATACTGCGTACCACTGACAACAATTCCGTACTGGTAAAGATAGAGGGCAAACAGCATACATTGCGGTTATTAAAATCTGGAACGAACGAATTTGAATTTCTGCTTGATAATACTTTTCATCATGCCAGAATCTTGCATTTGGGCACTGCAGAAGTAAAGATAATGATCGACGGCCAACCATTGGTAGTGAAAAAGCATAGTAAGATGACGGAAGTGCTTGAGAAGACATCGGCAATGGGAGGAGCTGGGGGTGGAGACCGCAATCTTACAAGCCAGATTCCTGGTAGAGTAGTTAACATTGCAGCCAAGTCTGGAACTGCGGTTAAGAAAGGTGACATTATAGTCGTGCTAGAATCAATGAAGATGCAGGTGGCAGTAAAAGCTCATAAGGATGGCAATCTGAAAGAAATAAAGGTAAAGCAGGGCGCTAGTGTCGCAAGAAATGATGTACTGGCAGTTATTGAATAGTGAATAACTGTTACTTTTACCTGTATGAAAGCTACTTCTTAGCGTTCTTGAGTATGTCTTTGATCTCGTTATAGTTTGGCTGTATAGTTGGGTCATCTGTAATCCATCTGTGGACTATCTTGCCATTTTCATCAAGGATAAAGACTGATCTCTTTGCTGCATTGTAACCCTCCATAGTACCAAGTTTACTCATTACAATCCCATATCTTTTGATAGTATCGCGTTTGTAGTCACTCAATACTGGAAAGTTAAGACGATGATTCTGGGTGAACGCCTTATTTGCATGAGGGCTGTCAACAGAAATAGCTACTATGTTAGCTCCGTAGTCGCTAAACTCATCAAACCGATCACGAAAGGAACACATTTCTGCCGTGCATACAGATGATTCTGCTGCTGGAAAGAATGCGACAATTGTTTTCTTACCTCTAAATTCGCTCAACTTGCGCCACTTTTGATCTACATCTGGAAGCTCAAAATCCGGAGCCTCTTCACCTATGTTGGGAACTGATGCAAGGGATGTGCTAGACATATTACTTTGCATCTCTCAGTCTCATAATAAAAACATTTCAGAGCAAGTATTATCCTATACAATAGGAGTTTTGTAGTCTATGAGATATACGATCCGATACACTGCATAATCCTTTTCTATGTTTTTTGAAAAATTACATCACTGTATTTCCAGCTTTGTATTTCTTGATTCAGAGAGATGTTGCACAATCCAATAATGCTCTACTGTAACCAATACCGCATCACTATCATCTTAATATTGTGAGATATTTTCTATGTTATGTATTGCCGCTGTTACTAATACCATATTTCCATTGACTCTTTTCCATGTTCCAAATAAATGCAAGAAGGACATTTTCAAGAATACTTATTATCCTCTCTCCTTTTGCCCTTGTTGCCTTCCTTGGAGCACCTGTAGCTCCAGTGTCGGTTAATTCATTGAACTTCCAATATATTCTCACATTATCTGGGAGTTTTGGTATAACATCTTTAGGCGCTACTGCCATATTGACAAGGTCAGGCCTTATTGCAAGCATTGCAGATGTTTCTGCCTCCCCACCATGTCCTAGACCCTCCCAAATATCAAATAGTTCTTTATCGATTGATCCGACCAAAGTCCACCAAGATTCCAAGCAAGATATTACAACTCCAGGGCTTCTTTCCTTAATTATTCTCGCAGCTAATTCGATAGGTGCGATATTGCCATCATGGCCATTTATTATTAGAATACGTCGTATGTTATTATTTACCAAACTCTGCAAAATATCACGTATCACGTTCGTCATTGTGTCAGGCTCAAAACTGACCGTCATAAAGAAGTCTTTATGGTGTGAGCTGATGCCATATGGAATTGGAGGAAAAATGATCATTTTTTTACCGTAGCGGACGGCAACTCTTTTCGCAAGTTCAAATGGCATAATGAAATCTGATCCAAATGGCATATGGTCTCCGTGGTTCTCACAAGCTCCAAAGATTAATACTCCTATAGTCTCATGTGAAATCAATTGTTGTAGCTCGTGAGCATTCATTTCTGCAAGAATATTTTGAGTACCGTGATTTTCTTGATTATTGTTACCACTTTCCATATTTCTTAGTTTAAGGTTTTGTTGATAAAGTTTGTCATGATAATTAATCATGAGGAATAAGAATGATGATGATAAAACGAAGCAAATATGATAATGTGATTGTAATGTGATAAAGTCATATCCTTGACTTCTCCTTACTCAACCAATTAGTTCTTATTGGCATAATTCGCCAATCATCGCTGATTAAGTTGTTTGCTAGAGGAAATACTCTGCACTAGTTGATTACACATATTATTATAAGTAATAATTGCTCGACAGATAGAAAGATATTGTGCTCAGTCTGAGGATGTGTTAGATAAAATTGATCTTAATTGTAAGATAAGAAGATCGAGGTTGAATGAATCGGCTCTTATTAGTGGTATATATGATCATAGCTTATCTGGAAGTATTGATATATTGTCTGTCCTCAGTTTATCTAACGGAG
>Ga0081538_10000375_pt1 | contig 51029 bp, 49 predicted proteins | sample TabmetS5T2R1_FD_71022 | JGI IMG/M metagenome (GOLD analysis project Ga0081538, IMG submission 71022) | Tabebuia heterophylla rhizosphere microbial communities from the University of Puerto Rico - S5T2R1 | ecosystem: Host-associated > Plants > Roots > Rhizosphere ...
TGCTTCAGGAGCGTCAGGAACATGTGACGATCCTCGTCGTCGACGAAGAGCATCGCCTCGTGGACGGCGTTCGCCGTGACGTGGAAGAAACCGTCGGGCAACTCGGTGCGAAGGATGCGCGCCATTGCGAGAACGTACGCCCACGGCTCCTGAGCGGCCTCCACCCGACCCGATCCGGCACACATTCGACACGCCTCTGCGAACCACGAGGAGTGTCAGACACCAGGCACGAGGAGTGTCAGACACTCGTCGGGGCCGCCGGAGACGTGTCGTGGCGACGTGGCGTCGGGGACGAGGGCTACTCGGCCAGGCGCTCGACGAGGCCGTAGACGCGCTTCGGGCGCGGCACGTGTTCGAGCGGCAGCGTGCCGACGACGACTGTTCCATAGCCGAGTAGGCGGCCGGCGAGCGACTGCTGTAGCTCGACCACCTCGACGGCGCCCAGGCGGACTGCCCGGGTCCGGCGCCGCCAGGTCCCCTCGACGACGAGAACCTTCTCAGGCGTGACGACGACACGGCTCCGCTCCCACCTCCAGACCGCGCGCAGCGCGATCAGCGCGCCGAGCGCAACAACCGTCGCACCGGCGATCGACAGCGGCCACGGCAGCGTGCCCACCACTCCGCCCGCCGCTCCGAGCAGCGCCGACCACGCGAGCGGCCGCGCCAGCACGATCCCGTGCCTCCGCGCCTCCAGGCAGATCTCATCGTCCGCGTTTGCGAACACGCGGCGCCGTTCGCCGTCAACCCTGCGATTTCCTGCGGGTTTGCGGAGGCCCGAACTCGGCGAAACCCCCAGTCGTGAGCGAAACCGCCCGCCGAACCTTCGTCGCCAGCGCCGTCGTCCTCGCCGTCGTCGTCGGCGCCCTTGCGCTCTGGAAGCTGAAGATCCTGCTCGCGCTGCTCTTCCTCGCCTTCACGATCGCGGCGGCGATGCGCCCCGGCGTCGACGCGCTGAAGCGGCGCGGCATTCCGAGAGGCGTCGGCATCCTCCTTCACTACGCGACGCTTGCGCTGCTGGTCGGGCTGCTGCTCTGGGCGGTGGTTCCACGCGCCGTCCACCAAGTCCAGGACGCGATCGGCGGCTCGGAGAACGCAACCGGCCTCAAGGGTGACGTGCTCGGTTGGATCGAAGGACGCCTCGACCGGCTGCCGAGGCCCGAGGAGCTCGTCGACCCCGCGCTCGAGGCGACGCTGCTGGGCTTCGAGATCGCGGTCGGGATCCTGTTCGTCCTCGCCTGCGCCGGCTACTGGATCTTCGAGCGGGACGACGCCGTCCGCTTCGTCACCTCACTCCTCCCGCGGAAGCGCCGGAAGCTCGTCCGGGACACGTGGGACCTGATCGACCTCAAGCTCGGCGCCTACGTCCGCGGCCAGGCACTGCTGATCGTCCTCGTCGCGACGGTTCTCTCCGCCTGCTTCTGGGCGATCGGCCTCCCGTTCTGGCTGCTGATCGCGATCTTCGCGGGGATCGTCGAGATCATCCCGGTGATCGGTCCGCTGACGGCCGGCGCCCTCGCCGTCGGCGTCGGGCTCACGGAGTCGGTCGAGGTCGCCCTCGCGGCGGGCGCCGCCGTCCTCGTCGTCCGGCTGCTCGAGGACTACTTCGTCATCCCACGGGTGCTCGGAGACGCGGTCGGCCTGTCACCGCTCGTCGTGCTCGTCTCGGTCGCCGCCGCGGCACTGCTCTTCGGCGAGCTCGCCGTCCTGCTCGCGATTCCGCTGGCGGCGGTCCTCGCGACGCTCTTCGACGTGATCGTCCGCGACAAAGACCCCGCGCAGGAGGACGTACCGACCGTCCTCTTCCCCGCACAGGACGCCGAAACGCGAACCTAGGCTCTTCGCCAGCGGCCGAAGATGAGGCCGCCGATCGTGAAGCCGAGCCCGAACGTGCCGAGCGCGAACGCGCCGAGCGCAACGATCTTGCGAGCCCGCCCGAGCCGCTGCCAGCGCCCGAGCGCCTCCTGCTCCTCGCTCGTCAGCGGCTCCCCGCGGCGCTTCTTGCGCATCGCGCCGCCCGCTCGCAACCCGAGATAGAGGTCGTCGAAGATCTCCGCAGGCTCGTCCACCACGAGACTGAGTGTATAGCCTGCCCCCGGCGGTGGCCGGGCTCCGGACACGACTTCTCCACCTTTCGGACCTTCACTTCGGGAGTCACGCAGAGGAGCAGTTGGAGTCGGGTGTCGCCGAGCTCGTCGAGAGGATCAGCCCGGAGCTTGTCGTGGCGAGCGGCGACCTGACCCATCGTGGGCGCCCGGACCAGCACGACCGCGCGGCCGCCTTCCTCCGGCAGCTGGGCCCTCCCGTGCTGGCCGTCCCGGGCAACCACGACATCCCCTACACGCCGATCGCCCGCTTCACGCGCACGTTCGAGCAGTTCGAGCGCCGCTGGCAGACGGCCGAGCCCGTCTACCGATCAGAGCACCTGCACGTCGTCGGCCTGAACTCCGTTCGCCCGTGGCGACACCAATCCGGTGGGATCCGTGCCGCCCAGATCGAGCACGCAGCGGAGCTCCTGGCCCAGGCAGCCCCAGGTGCGCTCAAGGTCGTCGTCCTTCATCACCATCTGCTCGGCGCGCCGTGGCGCACGCGGAAGAAGCCGGTCAGCAACCGTAGCGGCGTCCTTGCCGGCCTCGTCGACGCCGGCGCCGAGCTGATCCTCGCCGGCCACATCCATCAGGCCGCGGTCAGCGAGCGGCACGAGTTCGAGGTCGTCGTCGGGGAGCTCCGCGGCGTGACCGTGTCGATCGCGCCGGGCCTCGGGCAGCCCCGCCCGAACCGACGCGGCGAGGCCCGCGGCCTGCTCGTCTACGAGAGCGAGGTCGACTCGCTCTCCGTGCACACCTACATCTGGCGCGAGGACGACTGGGGACTCACCGCGATCCGACGCTTTCCGCGCGGTCGCGAACCGCTCGTCGCCCAGTCGTCTCCCGCGTCGTCCGAGCTCAGTACCAGCGGCCCCGAGCGAAACCGCCGAAGGCGATGAGACCGATCAAAGCGATGATCAGACCGATCCAGAAGTTCCAGAAGATCGCCAGCAGGATGCCCACGACTACGAGAATCCCGCCCAGACTGATCCCACCCATGGTTCTCCTTTCCGCCCCGGCGGCTCGGGGCTACGCAGTAACCGCTCGCCTTCCGACAACCACCCGGTAGATCACGAGCAGGATGATCGCGCCGACGATTGCCGTCAGCCAGCTGCTGATGTCGAAGAACTCGTCCATCGGATCAGCGTTGAAGAGCGCCCCGGCGAGGAAGCCGCCGATAATCGCGCCGACGACGCCGATGATCGTGGTCACGATCAGGCCGCCGGGATCGTCCCCGGGCAGGATCGCCTTGGCGATGAGGCCCGCCAGGAGACCCAGGATGATGAAAGCGATGATGCCCATTTCAGTCCTCCTTGGAGATGGTGTCAGCGGCATTTCCCCAAGAAGCGCGGCTGAAACCTACGGCATCCGTTTCGCGTCCGGGCCGGTAATGCCTCTTTTCTGCACAATCCGCCGGTAAGCGATGACGAGCAGCGTGGCGGCAAACACGGAGAGGACGAAGATCCCGCCGACGCCGAACCCGATCCCGATAGCCACCATGCCGCCGATGATCGAGCCGACGATTCCGAGCAGGATCGTCAGCCAGATCGGCATCGGATCGGGCCCCGGCACCGCGAGCCGGCCGAGCGCGCCGATGACGAGGCCCGAGATGACGATCGCGAGGACATCGCCGAGGGTCACGCCGAGACTGTAAGGGAGCCCGCCGCGGAAGCGTCGGATGGCACGCCGAGGGACGTCAACGTTCGTTCACAAGACCGAAACGGCCTCGCGCTTGTGCTCGCAGCGGCAGCCTGTTAGGAAACGCGCCGCAGGGGAGTTCAACGAGGGGAGAGTCGAATGAGAAAACTGCTCTTTGCCGCGGCCGTGGCCGTGCTCGTCTTCGCGCCGGCCGCGTCGACCGCGCGGAATGACCACGATGAGAGAGACAAATCCGACAAGACGGTGCGATTCGCGACCTTCAACCTGTCGCTCAACCGAGCGTCCGCGGGGCTGCTCGTCGAGCATCTGAGGCACCCGGAGGTCGACGATGTCTTCCGCCGGCAGGCGCGGAACAACGCCGAGGTGATCCAACGCACCCGGCCGGATGTCCTTTTGATCAACGAGTTCGACTTCGCCCCCGAGGCGGTCGAACTGTTCCGCAAGAACTTCCTCGAGGTTTCGCAGAACGGCGCGAAGCCGATCCGCTACCGCTACGCGTTCATCGCCCCGTCGAACACCGGGGTGGCAACCGGCTTCGACCTGAACAACAACGGTGCCATCGTCACCACGCCCGGAGCGGCGGGCTACGGCGACGACGCGTTCGGATTCGGAGCGTTCCCAGGACAGTTCGGAATGGTCGTCTACTCGAAGTACCCGATCCTGCACCAGCGCGTGCGGACGTTCCAGTTCTTCCGCTGGAAGGACATGCCCGGCGCCCTCCTTCCGAACGACCCGGCAACGCCGGCACCGGCGGATTGGTACTCGCCGGATGAGCTGAACATCTTCCGGCTCTCGTCGAAGAGCCATTGGGACCTGCCCATTCGGATCGACGAGAAAACCGTGCACTTCCTCGTCTCGCATCCGACGCCGCCGGTCTTCGACGGGCCCGAGGATCGAAACGGGACGCGGAATCACGACGAGATCCGCTTCTGGGCCGACTACATCTCCGGCGGCTCACGCGCGGAGTACATCTACGACGACGGCGGCCGGCATGGCGGGCTCAAGCCCGGCGCACGATTCGTGATCGCTGGCGATCAGAACTCGGATCCGCTCGACGGCGACAGCATCCCGGGCTCGATTCAGCAGCTACTCGACCATCCGCTCGTGAACACGTCCGAGACGCCCGAGAGCCTCGGCGGACCCGAAGCGGCGCGGCTGCAGGGTGGCGCAAACGCCACGCATCGGAGCGATCCCCGCTTCGACACAGCCGACTTTGCCGACGGCGCCCCAGGCAACCTGCGGGCCGACTACGTGCTTCCGTCCAAGAACATCAAGATCGCCGACAGCGCGGTCTTCTGGCCGGTCAAGGCCGACCCCCTGTTCCGACTCACGGGCGAGTTCGTTCTCCCCGTTAGCGCCAATCCGTGGATCGCGGTCGGCGGCTTCCCGACCTCGGACCACCGGCTGGTTTGGGTCGATACGAATCTGAAAGGCCGCGATCGAGACCACGACGAGGACGAGGACGATTGACGTCTTCGCGAAGGGGGCGGCCGATACGGCCGCCCCCATCGCCGTCTGCAAAGCCATGAACGCCTCCCTTGAACGAGGGAGCGCCGAACTCTCACCCCCGAAGAACCGCTCTCCGATAACGCAACCGTGAGTCTCCTGCCTGCGGCAGCGGAGCCCCCGCCTCCTCTTCGTGCGCTTTCGGCCGTGCCGGACGAGCGCGAAGAGCTTGCGGCGCTCCACGAAACGGCGCTCGGCCTGATCGAGCGCCTCGACCTTGGCGAGCTGCTCGAGGCGATCGTCGACCGCGCCGGCGGTCTTGTCGGGACGCCGCACGGCTACCTCTACCTTCCCGCGGGCGAGTCGACTCTCGAAGTGCAGGTCGGCACCGGGATCTTCGAGTCGAAGGTCGGGCATCGGATCGAGCGCGGACAGGGCGTTGCCGGGCGGGTCTGGGACTCCGCGGAGCCGCTCGTCGTCGACGACTACCACTCTTGGGCAGGGCGCGACTCGAGGTTCGACGACGTCCCATTTCGGGCCGTCGTCGGCGTTCCGCTGAACGCCCGCGGCGCGGTCTTCGGCGTCCTCGGCCTCGCGCGGGTCGACGAGCAGCGCTCGTTCGGTGACGCGGAGGTCGGGCTGCTCACACGGTTCGGGCGGCTTGCCTCGCTCGCGCTCGAGAACGCGCGGCTCTACGGGACTGCCCAGCTGGAGCTGAGAGAGCGCCGCCGCACCGAGGACGAGCTCCTCGACACCGTTGCCAGACTCCGCCGCTCGCAGCTCGATCTTCAGCTCAGCCAGGCCGAGACGATCCGCCGGCTCGCGTCCGCAGCTGAGTTCCGAAACGCCGAGACCGGTCGTCATACCGAGCGGATGAGCCGCTACTGCGGGCTGCTCGCCGAAAAGCTCGGACTCGACGAGGAGCGCTGCGAGCTGATCCGGCTCGCAAGCGGACTTCACGACGTCGGCAAGATCGCGATCCCCGACCGGATTCTGCTCAAGGCGGGATCACTCACCGAGTCGGAGCGGCGCGTGATCGAGCGCCACGCCGACATCGGGCATCGCCTTCTCGGCGGCTCGTCGTCGGAGCTGCTCGAGGTTGCGGCGACGATCGCCCTGACCCATCACGAGCGCTTCGACGGAAAGGGCTACCCGCGCGGGATGATCGGGGAGGCGATCCCGCTCGAGGGTCGCATCGCGGCCGTCGCCGACGTTTTCGACGCAATCACGAGCAATCGGGTCTACCGCGCAGCGCTCTCATTCGACGATGCGATCGAGGAGCTGCGCGCCGGACGCGGCGGACAGTTCGACCCACTCATCCTCGACGCCTTCCTGGAGGCGATCGGCGAGGTTCGCGCGATCGCCGAGGGCCGCGCGCCCGAAACCAAGACCACGGACGACCCGCCCTCCTCCCCGCCCGTCGCAGAGCCGCCCGGTGCGGGAAGTGAGGTGCGCGCCGTATGGCCGCTCGGCGTCGAGGCGCTGGGCGCCGGAGTTCAGCGCGCCAAGGCTGCGCTCGCCACGTCGAACGGCCGAGAGTCGATCGATCGCGCACTCGACGCGCTCGCCGAGGGCTTCGGCCGTCGCCTGCTGACGAGCGTCTACGTCCTCGAGCACGAGCGACTCTGGCTCGTCTCGCAACGGGGCTATGCGGAAGTCCGCGACGGCTTCTCGCTCGCGCAGGGCGTGATGGCGAGAGCGGTTCGCACCGGCGACAGCCAGTTCGTCAGGGACACCGACGCCGACCCGGACTTCATCCCCGCGATCGCCGGCATCACCTCGGAGATCGCGGTCCCGTTTACGATCGGCGGCTCGCCTGCGGGCGTGCTGAACATCGAGACGCTCGGCCCCGCCCTGACTGAAGAGGCCGCCTCTCTCTACGAAGAGCTGGCGATACGGCTCGCCGAGCGCGTCGAGGAGATGCGTGCCGCCCACGGCCTCGACCTCGCCGGCGTCGCCCGCCTTTGCGTCCATGCCAGCTCGCTGCGAGGTGTCGGCGCGATCGCGGAGTTCGCCGCCCGCACTCTCGCCCGGCTGCTCGAGCTCGACTCCGCCCAGGTCAGCCTGCTCCGCGGCGGCAACGCCTACCAGCTCGCCAGCTTCTGGCGAACACCAGACTCCAGCTTGAAGCCCCTCGAGGAGGCTGACGTCCGCCGACTCGCGGAGATCGAAGAACGCTCGGGCGCCGCCGCCGCGTACAGCGTGCTCGACGGCGTCATCTGGCTTCCTCTCCGCGTCGCGGGCGGCGAAGTCGGCGCCGTGATCGGGCGCGCGGCCGGCGCGACGGAGCTCGACCGCGAACGGGTCGAGGCGGCGACGCTCTTCGCCCAGCACACGGCGGCTTTGATCGACGTCGGCCAGGCGTTGCGCCGCGAGCAGCGGGCCGCAGTCACCGACTCGCTGACGGGCCTGCTGAACCGTCGCGGCCTCGAAGATCGCCTCACCGAGGAGCTGGCGCGCTGCCGCCGCAACGGACACGAGCTTTCGGTCGTCATGATCGATTGCGACGGCCTCAAGGCGATCAACGACACCGGCGGGCACGAGCTGGGCGACGCCGTGCTCCAGCGCGTCGCCGACTGCCTCCGCGAGCACAAGCGGATCGCCGACGTCGCAGCTCGGCTCGGCGGCGACGAGTTCGTCGTCCTTCTGCCCGAGACCGGAGCAGGCGACGCGCTCGGGGTTGCCGAGCGGTTCCGCCGCGAGCTCGTCGCGGCGCCGCTCGCCGACGGGCGGACGATCACGGCTGCGTTGGGCATCGCGAGCTTCCCCGCCGACGGCGAGACGCCGGCGTCGCTACTTCGAGTCGCCGACCGGACGCTCTACGCGGCCAAGCAGCGCGGCGGCAACCGGACGCTGACAGCGTCGGCCGCTGGCTAGGAGGGCTTAGGCCGGCGCCTCTTCGGCCTCGGCCTGGAGCTCCCGCCGGAGCTCCTTGATCTCGTCGCGAAGCTTCGCGGCGTACTCGAACCGGAGCTCCTCCGCGGCGGCGAACATCTCCTCCTCGAGCGTCACGATCAGCCGCTCGAGCTCGGCCGGCGCCATCCCTTCGGCCTTGCGCTTGCCGCGCCGGCTCCCGCGCGGAACAGTCGGCGCCTCGAGCGAGAGGAACTCAGCTATGTCGGAGACACCCTTCTGGATCGACTCCGGTGTGATCCCGTGCTCCTCGTTGTAGGCGAGCTGGACTGCACGGCGACGGTTTGTCTCCTCGAGCGCCCCCGCGATCGCCTCGGTCTGCTTGTCGGCGTACATCAGCACGCGGCCGTTCGTGTTCCGCGCCGCCCGCCCGATCGTCTGGATCAGCGCCGTCTTGCCCCGGAGGAACCCTTCCTTGTCGGCGTCGAGGATCGCGACGAGCGAGACCTCGGGCAGGTCGAGGCCCTCCCGCAGTAGGTTCACGCCGACGAGCACGTCGTACTCTCCGAGCCGGAGCTCCCGGATCAGCTGGATCCGGTCGAGCGTGTCGATCTCCGAATGCAGGTAGCGCGCCTTCACGCCCGACTCGAGCAGGTAGTCGGTCAGGTCCTCGGCCATCTTCTTCGTCAGCGTGGTGACGAGGACCCGCTCGCCGGCCTCCTCCCTGTGCCGGATCTCGTTCAAGAGGTCGTCGATCTGGTTCTTCGTCGGGCGCAGCTCGACCTCGGGGTCGACGACGCCGGTCGGCCGGATGATCTGCTCGGCCACGTTCGTCGAGTTTCGGAGCTCGAACGGACCCGGGGTCGCCGAGACGAAGAGGAGCTGCGGCGCGCGGTCGAGGAACTCGTCGAAGCGGAGCGGGCGGTTGTCGAGCGCCGAGGGCAGGCGGAATCCGTGCTCGACGAGCGTCTCCTTGCGCGAGCGGTCGCCCTCGTACATGCCCCCGATCTGCGGCACGGTCTGGTGCGACTCGTCGATCAGGACGAGGAAGTCGTCTCCGAAGAAGTCGAGCAGCGTGTGCGGCGGCGTCCCCGGGGAGCGGCCGTCGAGGATGCGCGAGTAGTTCTCGATCCCGTTGCAGTAGCCGAGCTCCTGGAGCATCTCCAGGTCGTACTCCGTCCGCTGCCGGATGCGATGCGCCTCGAGCAGCTTGCCCTGGGTCTCGAAGAGCTTCACCTGCTGCTCCAGCTCGTGCTTGATCTCCCCGACGGCGCGCTCGATCGTGTCCCGCGAGGTGACGTACTGCGTCGCCGGGAAGATCGCCAGGTGCTCGAGGCGCGCGTAGATCTCGCCCGAGAGCGGGTCGAAGTGGGTGATCTGCTCGACCTCGTCGCCGAAGAAGGAGATACGGTACGCCGACTCCATGTGCGCCGGTTGCACCTCGACGACGTCGCCCCGCACGCGGAAGCGCCCCCGGCCGAGGAAGGAGTCGTTCCGGGCGTACTGGATGTCGACCAGCTTTCGGAGCATGACGTCCCGATCGATCTCCAGGCCGACGCCGAGCGCGACCGTCTTCTCTTCGTACTCCTCGGGCGAGCCGATCCCGTAGATGCAGGAGACGGACGCGACGATGAGGACGTCCTTGCGGGCGAGGAGGGCGGCCGTCGCCGCATGGCGGAGGCGGTCGATGTCGTCGTTGATGGAGGCGTCTTTCTCGATGTAGAGGTCGGCCTGCGGGACGTACGCCTCGGGCTGGTAGTAGTCGTAGTACGAGACGAAGTACTCGACCGCGTTTCCAGGCAGAAACTCGCGGAACTCGTTGCAGAGCTGCGCCGCGAGCGTCTTGTTGTGCGCGATCACGAGGGTCGGCTTCTGCACCTGCTCGACGATCCACGCCATCGTCGCCGTCTTCCCGGTGCCGGTGGCTCCGAGCAGGGTCTGGTAGCGGTCGCCGTGCCGGATCGAGCCGGAGAGCGCGGTGATCGCCTCGGGCTGGTCGCCCGTCGGCCGGTAGGCCTCGAAGACGCGGAAGGCGGACATGACGGCCATCGTAGCCGCGCGCCGGCAGGCGGCTGGACTACGATCCAGCAGCGTGCCGCGAAAGGCCCTGAGCATTCGGAGGGGCGTTCGGCAGTCCCGCACGAGGGCTCGGCGGATCTACGGCCTCGCCACGAAGCGGGCCCGCATCCTTCCCTCGTTCCTCCTCATCGGAGCCCAGCGCGCGGGCACGACCTCGCTCTTCTACTACCTCTGCAGTCATCCCGACGTCTCCCGGCCGGCGACCAAGGAGATCCACTTCTTCGACGACAACTACTGGCGCGGAGCCGACTGGTACCGGTCGTTCTTCCCTCTTTCCGGCGGCGGCGACCGCGTCACCGGCGAGGCTACGCCGTACTACCTCTTCCATCCGGCCGTGCCGGAACGGGTCGCGGCGACGATTCCCGATGTCAGGCTCGTCGCGCTCCTGCGGAACCCGGTCGATCGTGCGTACGCGCACTACCACAAGATGCGGCGCATGGGAATCGAGCGGCTCTCCTTCAAGAAGGCCCTCGCGGCCGAGGAACGGAGACTTGCCGGCGAAGAGGAGCGGCTGCTCGCCGATCCTCGCTACCGGAGCGCGCACCACCGCCGCCACGCCTACGTACGGCGAGGCCTGTACGCCGACCAGCTCGAACGCTGGCTGGCGAGCTTCCCGCGCGACCAGCTCCTCGTGCTCCGGTCGGAAGATTTCTTCACTCGACCCGCCGAGGTCTACGCGGAGACGCTCGACTTCCTCGACCTACCTCCGTGGCAGCCGGAAGCCTTCGAGGACCGGAACCCCGGCTCGTACAAACGCCTCGCTCCTAAGGTGCGCGCCGACCTCGAGGAGCGCTTCGCAGAGCCGAACGCACGCTTGGCCCGACTCCTCGGCAGAGACCTGTGGGCGCCGCCCGCGCCGACTCAGTCGTCCAGTCCGAGCTCGTCCGCATAGGCCCGCGCGTAGATGTCCCTCGTCTCGAGGACGTTCTCGACGAACTCCCGCGTCTCGGGGAAGGGAATCTCCGTGCGACCTTCGGCGACCCACTGGTCGACGTTGGCCTGGCCGGCGTTGTAGGCCGCCAGCGCCAGGCGCTCGTCGTCGTACTTGCGCAGCAACCGGCGCAGGTAGAAGGAGCCGTAGCGGACGTTGATCTCGGGGTCGTAGAGGTCGTCGACCTCGAATCGGTTGCCGCCCGTCAGCTGCGCGATCCCCTCGGCGGTCTCGGGGAGGAGCTGCATGAGCCCGATCGCGCCCGACGAGGAGCGGGCGTCCGCGTCGAACTCGCTCTCCCGGTAGATGACGGCCGCGAGCAGGGCGGCGTCGAGCTCGTACTGCTGGGCATGGCCGCGGACGATGTGGTCGTACTCGAGTGGGTAGCGCAGGCGCGCATACCAGGACGGCTTCGTCTCCTCGACGTAGAGAAGCCCGACCGCGAGCGTGGCCAGGAGCACGATGAGGCCGGCGACGATCCTCATGTGGACAGAGTGGCCATGACCCCGGACACGAACTGGTCGAGCTCCTCGAGCGTGCCGTCGTTGACATACACGAAATCCGCGCGCTTCACCTTCTCCTCCTCGGGAACGAGGCGCTGCTCTCGCTCGCGCAGCGGCCCGATGCGGCGCGCGACGCGCACCGCCGGCGAGGCGGTCACGACGACGACCTTGTCGAAGCGTGACTCGCCGCCGACCTCGTACAGGAGCGGCACCTCGGTGACGCAGACCGCCGGGGGTTCGGGCAGCTCGGCCAGCTCCTCGCGCCAGCCGAGGTAGCGCGCGACGACGCGCGGGTGGAGGAGCTGCTCGAGCCAGAGCAGGGCGGGGCGGTCGGCGAAGACGACCTTGCCGACCTTCGCCCTGTCGATCTCCCCGTCCTCGCCCAGGACGTCTTCGCCGAAGCGCTCGAGGACAGTGTCTCTCACCTCGGAGTCCTCGCGCAGCAGCTCGTGCACGATCTCGTCGCTGGAGATCACGGCCGCGCCGTGCCTGCCGAACGCGCGCAGCACGGTGGACTTCCCCGCCCCGATCCCACCGGTGATCGCGACCGCGACCGGGCGCTTACCGGGAGTCGTCGTCAGGCCCGACAGAGGGCTCGCCCTCGGGGGCGGCCTCGTCCTCGGATGGAGCCTCGTCCGTGACCGTCGGGCCGGTCTCGGGAGCGGGCGGGTCGCCCTCCTCTGCCTGTTCGACCCCGGGAGGGGCCTCTGCCTCGGTCTCGACCGCGTCCGCCTCGACGGCCTCGGCGGCGCCGGGGGCCTCCTCCACGAAGACCTCCTCGGACAACCCCAGCTCGGGGGCGCCCTCGCCGATGCCCGGCCGGGTGGCCTCGCCTTCCTCGACGCGCTTGAGCGAGAGCGAGAGACGCCGGCGCTCGGCGTCCATCTCGATGATCTTCGCGCGGAGCGTCTCGCCTTGTTGGACGACCTCGCGTGGGTTCTCGACGTGGTGCGTGGCAAGCTCAGAGATGTGCACGAGCCCCTCGACGCCCGGGATAACCTCGACGAACGCCCCGAAGGTCACGACCTTCGTGACGCGCCCTTCGACCACGTCCCCCTGCTGGTAGGTATCGATCACCTGCTGCCAGGGGTCGGACTGCGTCTGCTTGAGGCCGAGGGAGATCCGCTGGCGCTCGCGGTCGATGTCGAGCACCTTGACGCGCACGTCCTGCCCGATCTCGAGCAGCTCCGACGGGTGGTTCACGTGGCTCCAGGAAAGCTCGGAGATATGGATGAGGCCGTCGATGCCTTCGAGGTCGACGAATGCTCCGAAGTCGACGATGTTGGAGATCGTCCCCTCGACGATGTCGCCCGGCGAGAGCCGGTCGAGGATCGCCTGGCGCATCTCGCGCCGCTCCTCCTCGAGCACCGCGCGCCGCGAGAGGACGACGTTGTTGCGGCTGCGGTTGAGCTCGATCACCTTGCACCGGAGCGTCTGGCTCATGAACTCGTCGAGGTCCTGGACGCGGCGGATGTCGACCAGGGACGCCGGCAGGAAACCGCGCACGCCCAGGTCGAGGATCAGCCCGCCCTTGACGACCTCGATGACCGTGCCCTCGACGGGCTCCCCGCTCTCGGCCGCGCCTTCGATGCGCTTCCAGGCCATCTCGAAGCGGGCGCGCTTCTTCGAGAGGATGAGGCGCCCGTCGGCATCCTCCTTGGTCATCACGAGCGCGTCGATCTCGTCCCCGAGGTTGACCTCGTCCGCGGGGTTGACCGAGCGGCGGATGGAGAGCTCGGAGACCGGGATGACCCCTTCCGACTTGTAGCCGATGTCGACGAGGACCTCGTCCTTGTCGACGCGCACGACCTTGCCGCGCACGACCTCCCCCTCGTTGATGACGGGGAAGGTGGCGTCGTAGTCGGGGATCAGCTCGCCGTCGGGACCACGCGTCCAGACGTCGTCGTCTTGCTTCGAAATGTCTGCTTCGGTCGTCGTGTCGTTCGGAACCATGCGGGATCGCGCATTATAGCCAGCAGCCCGTGAAAGGCAGAGACCTCCTCATCCTGGGCGCCGTGCTCCTCGTCGTCGGCTTCGCCGTGGCGGACTCGCTCCGCTCCGACGAGTCTCGGGTCGAGGCGCGCCCGACCACGACGGAGCCGGCGGAGGGCGCCACAACGACCACGGAAGCCCCGGACGAGAATCTCGGCCGTGAGCTCTTCCCCGAGGTGAGCGGCGCTCCTGGCTCGATCGTGCTGGCCCAGACCGGCTCGTGCGCGATCCGGGAGGTCGACCTGCCCACCGGCATCGAGCTCCCGAACGTCGTCGAGCGCTCGACCTGCCAGCTCTGGGCCGCCCCGGTGACGGCGAAGGTCGCGGTCGGCATCGCCGAGCCGGTGGGAGACGCCGTTCCCTTCCGCTTCCTCGACCTCGGCCGGCGCGGGCGCGACCTCGGAAACTCGGAGGCGGCGTTCGGGTTCCTCGTCTGGAGCGAGGACGGCCAGCGGGCGGCGTGGTGCAACGGGCGGTTCGAAGGCATCGACCTCGAGCTCGACGGCCCGCGGCGCCGGCTCGACGGCTGCCCGGCCGCGTACACGCCGGACGGCGACATCGTCTACGCCCGCGGCGATCGGCTCTACATCGAGGAGCGTCCCGGCCTGCGGGCCTCAGGCGGGATCACGGGCGTGCACTACGGGAACGACGGCTCGGTCGCCGTCATCGTGGACGGCGCGCGCATCGAGCGCTACGTCGACGACCGGCTCACGCACGGCTTCGACCTTCCGGAGCGCTACGAGGGCCGGCTGCCGGTGCTCTCGCCGGACAACTGCTCGGCGGCCTTCCGCGCCGGTGATCGCATCCGGATCCTCGACGTCGGCTGCTCGCCGTTCGGACGGCAGGGCGGGCTCTTCTTCGGCCACACGGCCGCCTGGTCACCCGACGGCCGCTGGCTCGTCGTCGGCGGCGCGGCGGAGACGACCTTCTACAACCTCGTCGACGGGGGCGAGCCGGTCGTGTGGCCGATCGGCGCGGCGCAGATCGTCTGGCGCCGCAGCTGAGCCGAGACCGTCACCAACGCTCCACAGAATCGTCCCTGCCGGCCACGGCCGGGGCCTGTCCGCTGGTCGTGGCCGCGTGGGACGGTGAACCGCTCAACCATGCTGTGTAGCGTCGGACGGGACACGGCCGGCCCCGGCGGCGTTTAGTCCCCAGCGCTGTGGATCAGCGATCGAGCGCGTACCAGATGACGTCGTGGCCGTGCCAGCGCGTCTCGCCGCGGAAGGCGAGGCCGAGCCGTTCCATGACCGCGCGCGAGCGCCGGTTCGCCGCCGTGGTGATGGAGATCAGCTCCGGATCGTCCAGGTGCTCGCGCCAGCAGTCGAGGCTCGCCCGGCCTCCCTCCGTCGCGAGACCCTGCCCCCACCAGTCGCGATGGAGGGCCCAGCCGACCTCGACCGGATCCGGTGCTTCCGGCCAGTCGTGGTGGCGCATGAGCCCGATGCGGCCGATCAGGCGCCCCGTCGCGAGGTCTTCCGTCGCCCAGAGGCTGAAGCCGTCCTCGTCCCAGCCGCCCGCGAAGCGCTCGACCTGCTCGTGTGGGTCACGGTAAGGCATGTGCTCGAGGAACTCCGGGTGGCGGTAGATCTCGTCGAGCGCCTCGGCGTCCCCTTCACGCCACTGCCGCAGGAGGAGCCGCTCGGTGCGCAGCTCCCGCGGGATCACGATTTGGCTTCGTTCCAGTCGTCGCCGACGCCGATGTCGACCGCCAGCGGTGGGTCGAGCGGGTAGGCGCCGCACATCTCCTCGCGCAGGAGCTCGCGTACCGCCGACGTCTCGACCTCGGGCACCTCGAGCAGGAGCTCGTCGTGCACCTGGAGGACGAGGCGCGCGGCCCGCCCTTCGTCGCGCAGGCGCCGGTGACTGGAGACCATGGCCGCCTTGATCACGTCCGCGGCCGTCCCCTGCATGACGAAGTTGACTGCGAGCCGCTCGCCGAAGCCGCGCGTCTGGCGGTTCCGCGCCTTCAGCTCCGGAACCGGCCGGCGGCGGCCGAACAGGGTCGTCGCGTAGCCGTCGCGCTCCGCCTGCTCGATCGTCCGCTGGATGAAGTCCTGGACGTGCGGGAAGCGCGCCAGGTACGTGTCGATGTACGTCTGGGCCTCCTCGCGCGGGATGTCGAGGTTCTCGGAGAGCCCGAACGCCGAGATCCCGTAGATGATCCCGAAATTGACCATCTTGGCCACGTTGCGCTCGTCCTTTGTCAGCTCGGAGCGCTCCTTGCCGAGCACCTCGGCCGCCGTCGCCGCGTGGATGTCCTCGCCGGCCGCGAACGCCTCGCGCAACTTCGGCTCCCCCGAGACGTGCGCGAGGATCCGTAGCTCGACCTGCGAGTAGTCGGCCGAGAGGAGCCGGAAGCCGGGCTCGGCCACGAAGGCGCTGCGGATCTCGCGGCCGAGCTCCGTGCGAATCGGGATCGCCTGGAGGTTCGGGCTCGAAGTCGAGAGCCGCCCGGTCGAGGCGACCGCCTGGTTGAAGTGCGTGTGCAGCCGCCCGTCCTCGGCCGAGATCAGGCCCGGCAGCGGCTCCAGGTAGGTGTTGAGGAGCTTCGAGTACTCGCGCCATTCCTCGATCACGCCGACGATCTCGTGCTCGTGGCGGATCGACCGCAGCACGCGCGAGTCGGTCGAGTAGCCGGTCTTGCCCTTCCGGCCCGCCGTCAGGCCGAGAATCTCGAAGAGGACGCGGGCCACCTGCTGGGTGGAGCCGAGCATGAACTCCTCCCCGGCGAGCTCGTGCGCGCGCGCCTCCAGCTCTTCGACGCGCTCGGCCAGGCGGGCGGTGATCTCTCCCATCCGGTACGTGTCGATACGGACGCCGGCGTCCTCCATCGCCGCGAGCACGGCGCTCAGGGGCAGCTCGACGTTTCGGTAGAGCGCGTCGAGGCCGCGCTCGGCGATCCGGGCGCGGAGCTGCGGGTCGAGGCGCAGCGTCGCCGCCGCGTGACGCACGAGCGCCGACGTCTCCTCGTCCGCGGCCGGCTGCGGCACGAGCTCGACCCCGTACTCGGCGGCCAGGTCGTCCAGCGGGTACGAGGACCTGCCGGGATCGATCAGGTAAGCCATGAGGAGCGTGTCGTCGACCGGCTCGAGCCTCGCCGCCTTCGCGTCGTGGGCGACGAGCGCGGCGTCCCGGAGGCGTCCGGCGAGCTCCGGGCTCCACGCGCCGACGACGACCTCCTCCCCCTCCCGCGCGAGCGCGAAGCGGTCGCCCTCCACCGCCAGCGCCGCAGGGCCGACGACCTGCTCGAGCTCGCCCTCGCGCCACGCGACGTCGAGGCCGGCGACCTCGACGGCCGCCGCAGGCACGGCCTCGTCCAGCTCGTCCACGCGGCCGAGCAGGTTGCGGAACTCGAAGCGGCGGAACGTCTCCTTCAGCTCCGACCGGTCGGGCGGGGCCAGGACGAGCCCGGCCGGGTCGAGCTCGAGCGGAAGGTCGCGACGCATCGTTGCGAGCTCCTTCGACGCCAGCGCCTGCTCCGCGTGCTCACGCAGCGACTTGGCCCGCGCGGGCGAGAGCTCGTCGACGTGCTCGAGCACGCCCTCGAGCGAGCCGTACTGCGCGATCAGCTGCCCGGCGGTCTTGTCGCCGATCCCCGGGACGCCGGGAATGTTGTCGGACGAGTCCCCCTTGAGGCCGATGAAGTCGGGAACCTGCGCCGGCGTGACCCCGTAGCGCGCGAGGACCCGCTCCGGGGTGTACACGTGCACGTCCGCGACCCCGCGCGGCGTCATCATCAGGCAGACGTTCTCCGTGCAGAGCTGGAACGCGTCGCGGTCGGTCGAGACGACGCACGTCTTCACTCCCGCCCCGTCGGCGCGATCGGCGAGCGTGGCGATGACGTCGTCGGCCTCCCAGCCCTCGAACTCGAGGTTCTCGTAGCCGAAGGCCTCGACGAGCGGGCGGAAGTGCGGGAACTGCTCCCGTAGGAGATCGGGCATCGGCCGGCGCTCGATCTTGTACTCGGGCGAGAGCTCCTTCCGGTGCACCGGGCTCGTGTCCCAGGCGACCGCGACCCCTTTGGGCCGGTAGTCGGAGAGGAGCTTGAAGAGCATGTTCGTGAAGCCGAGCAGCGCGTTCGTCGGGAAGCCCTCGGTCGTCGCCAGCTCCTCCGGCAGCGCGAAGTACGCGCGGTAGGCGAGGTTGTTGCCGTCGACGAGGAAGAGCTCGGCCTCCCGCGCGGGGGCGTCGTCGACCTGGAGCTCGGAGCCGGTCAGCGTCTTGGGCATGGTGACACTCTACGCCGAGCGCCGCGCTCGCCCGGGCACGAGAACCGGCCTATTCCTCGCCGAGGTAGGCCTTGCGGACTTTCTCGTTCCTGGCGAGCGCGCCCGCCTCGTCGGTGAGCGCGATGTTGCCCGTCTCCATCACGTAGCCGCGGTTCGCGACGTCGAGCGCCATGAGCGCGTTCTGCTCGACGAGCAGGATGGGCGTGCCCTGCTGGTTGATCTCGACGACGATCTCGAAGATCTTCTCGACGAAGATCGGGGCGAGGCCCATCGAGGGCTCGTCGAGCATGAGGAGCTGCGGGCGGGCCATGAGCGCGCGGCCCATCGCCACCATCTGCTGCTCGCCGCCCGAGAGCGTGCCCGCCTTCTGCAGCTTGCGCTCGTTGAGCCGCGGGAAGAGGTGATAGACGCGCTCGAGGTCTTCCTTCACCTCCGAGCGGTCCGTGCGCTGGAAGCGGCCCATCTCGAGGTTCTCGAGGACGCTCATCCGGGGGAAGAGCTTGCGGCCCTCGGGCGACTGGGCGACGCCCATCGCCACGATCTTGTGCGGCGCCTCGTTCGTGATGTTCTTGCCCCTGAACGTGATCGTGCCCTCCCGCGGGCGGTTGAGGCCGTTGATCGAGCGGAGCGTCGTCGACTTGCCGGCGCCGTTGGCGCCGATCAGCGTCACGATCTCGCCCTCGCGCACCTCGAGCGAGATGCCCTTGAGCGCGTGGATGGAGCCGTAGTAGGTGTGGATGTCGTCGACGGCGAGGATGACGCCGTCGCCGCCCGCACGAGGCGCCTCTTGGGGCTGGGCTTCCGGCTGCTGAGGCTCGGGCACGCTCACGATGCGGCTCCCGCCGTCGCCGCCTTGCCCAGGTATGCCTCGATGACCCGCTCGTCCTTCTGGACCTCCGCAGGCGCGCCCTCGGCGATCTTCTCGCCGTAGTCGAGCACCGTCACGCGGTCGGAGACCCCCATGACCACCTTCATGTCGTGCTCGATCAGGAGCACCGTCAGGCCCTGGTCCTGGCGGAGCTTGGACACGAACTGCGTGAAGGCCGAAGTCTCCTGCGGGTTCATGCCGGCGGTCGGCTCGTCCAGGAGAAGCAGCTTGGGGTCGGTCGCGAGCGCCCGCGCCACCTCGAGCCGCCGCTGGTCGCCGTAGGGAAGGTTGCGGGCGAGCGTGTCCGCCCGGCCCTTGAGCCCGCAGAAGTCGAGCAGCTCGCGCGCCTTCGTTTCGGCGTCGGATTCTTCGTGGCGCACGCGCGGGAGCCCGAAGATCGATCCGAAGATCCCGCCCTTCAAGCGGTGGTGCATGCCCACGAGCACGTTCTCGAGCGAGGTCATGTACTCGAAGAGCCGGATGTTCTGAAAGGTGCGACCCACGCCGAGCTTCGTGATCTTGTGCGGCGGCTGGTCGGTGACGTCGTGGTCGTCGAAGACGATCACGCCGTCGGTGGGCTTGTAGACGCCGGTGAGCATGTTGAAGAAGGTCGTCTTGCCGGCGCCGTTCGGGCCGATCAGGCCCACGATCGAGCCCTCGGGGATGACGAAGTCGATGTCGTTGACGGCGACGAGGCCGCCGAACTCCTTCCGCACCTGTTGGGCGACGAGCAGGTCGCGGGCCATCACTCGTGCCTCTCGCCGTAGAGGGTGTCGGTGGCCGTGCCTTCCTCGATCTCCCGTTTGCGGCGGCTCTCCGGTATCAGGCCCACCGGGCGGAAGAGCATCATCAGCACGATGATCGCTCCGTAGATCCCGAACTGGTACTTCGCGACCTCGAAGTCGAGCGGCGTCTCGTTGTTCAGCCAGCCGCCGAGGTTCGAGAGGCCTTCCTGGTTGAGGTAGGTGAGGATCGCGCCGGCGAGGACGACCCCCCAGACGCTCCCCATCCCGCCGAGGATGACCATGCAGAGCAGGAAGACGGAGATGTTGAAGAAGAACTCGCTCGGGAAGGCGCCGCCCTTGAAGCTCGCGTAGAAGGCACCGGCGATGCCGCCGAAGAATGCCCCGAGCGCGTAGGCCGCGGTCTTCGTGCGCATGAGCGGGACTCCCATTGCCGCAGCGGCGGTCTCGTCCTCGCGGATGGCGATCCACGCGCGTCCGAGGCGGGAGTCGCGGAGCCGGAGCGAGCAGAAGATCGTGAACAGGAGCAGGACGAGCGCGCTCCAGTAGAAGAGGTTGATCTTCTCGAACGACTGCTGGAAGCTGATCGGGAGCCCGAGGGAGTCGTTGAGCGCCTCTCCGAAGCCGGGCGAGTCGATCGGGTTGATCCCGAACGTGCCTGCGGTGAGGTTGAAGCCACCGAGGTTGTCCGCGTTGCGCACGAACTGGGGAATGATCTCGCCGAAGCCGAGCGTCACGATCGCCAGATAGTCGCCGCGCAGCCTGAGCGTCGGCAGCCCGATGAGGATGCCCGCGACCGCCGTGATCGTGCCGGCGACCAGGAGAACCATCCACATGTTGACGTGGATGCCGCGCAGGTCCGGCCCGACGCCCGACGAGAGGATGTGCACCTTCACCTGCTGGAAATGTCCGGACGCGAGCCAGCCGGCGGTGTAGGCGCCGACCGCGTAGAACGCGACGTAGCCGAGGTCGAGGAGACCCGAGTAGCCGACGACGATGTTGAGGCCGACGGCCATCATGATGAAGACGATCATGATCACGGCGGTGCTGACGCTCGGCCACTCGCGGAAGACCGGGATGCTCATGTCGCCGAGCTTCTCCTCGTACAGGACCGGGTAGAGGGCTGCGAGCGCGAGCGCGGCGATCCCGATGATCCATCCCCACGGGATCTTCACGCTCGGCTTCCTCACTGCGTTTGTCGGGGTCGTCTCCGTGGCCATCAGACGCCCTCGGGTGTCCGCTCGCCGAGGAGGCCCTCGGGGCGGAAGACGAGGATTGCGATCAGGATCCCGAACACGATCGAGCGCGTCCAGTCACTTCCGGGCGATCCGATCGGGAGGCCCTCGTTGAACGCCTGGATGAACCCGATTATCAGCCCGCCCAGCGTGGCGCCGGCAAGGTTGCCGATTCCGCCGAGCACTGCGGCGGTGAAGGCGATCAGCCCCAGCTCGAATCCTGTGTCGTACCGCATCTGGAACTGGAGCAGGTAGAGCACGCCCGCGCTGCCCGCGAGCGCGCCGGCGAGCAGAAACGTGAAGGAGATCGTGCGGTTGACATTGATGCCCATCATCGCGGCGGCGTCCTGGTCCTGCGCCGTCGCCCGCATCGCCTTGCCCTGCTTCGTCGAGCGCACCATCCAGGTGAGCCCGATCAGCACGGGGATCGTGATCAGGACGACGACGAGCTTGTTCCAGCTCATGGAGACGCCGCCGATGGTGAAGGCGGGCTCGGTGGAGATCAGCGGCGGCGCGCTGCGGTAGTTCACGTCGTAGATCGCCAGCGAGATGTTCTGCACGATGAACGACATGCCGACCGCGCTGATCAGCATCGTCAGGCGCGGCTGGCCCCGGAGCCTCCGGTAGCCGATGAACTCGATGCTCGCGTTCAGCGTCGCCGCGAAGGCCATGGTCAGTGCAAGGGTGCCCACGAGCCCGAGGCCGATCACGACCACGGCCTCCGTTCCGGACAGATCGAAGAGGCTGATCATGATCGAGCTCGCGACGAGCCCCGACAGCGCGAACACATCGCCGTGGGCGAAGTTGATCAGCTGGAGGATCCCGTAGACGAGCGTGTAGCCGAGGGCGACCAGCGCGTAGACCGACCCCGTCGTCAGGCCGATCAGCGCAACGTTGAAGAACTGCTGAGGATCGTCGATCAGGTTGACGAGCAGCCAGGCGACGATCACGAGGACGAAGAGAATCCCGAGCACCGAGAGGACATCGGGCCGCTTCCGGCGGGTCCTCAAGCGTGGCTCTGGGCGCGCTTCGACCGTCATGAAGGTTCCTTCGGAGTGACCCGGGAGAGGGCCGAAGCCCTCTCCCGAATCGGGATCGAAACGACCTTACTCACCTCTCGCTGCGTCGACAACCTCCGGATCTGGGGAGAAGACGGTCTCGACCTCGAGCTCCTCCTCGCCTCGGAAGATCGTGAAGCCGATGACCGCGCCACTCGCAAGTGTCGGGTCGCCGAACTCGGTGAACGAGAAGTCGCCGAGGAAGCCGCCCGTCACCTCGGTGGCGAAGAGCTGCTCGATCACGCCGGCCCGCGTGTAGTCGGAGGCCGCGATCGCGTCGAGCAGGATCTGTGCGGCCTGTGCGCCGTAGATCGCGTACGGGTCGACAGGATCGCCGCCGAGCGTCGGCTCGAACTCCGCGATGAAGTCCGCGGCCGAGCCGGTGAACTCCTCGACGGGCACGCCGGCGACCGAGAAGAAGGCGCCGCGTGTGTTCTCGACGCCGGCCTCGTCGATCGTCTGCTGCGTCGTGAAGCCGTCAGGCATGTACAGCTTGACGCTCTCGTTGTCGCCCAGAACGCGGACCTTGTCCTTGATCACCTGGGCGCCGTTCTCGTCGATCAGACCGCCGAGGAAGACGCCGTCAGCCCCGGAGTTCTGGATCTTGGTCATGAGCGCCTCGTAGTTCGACGCCCTCGGGTCCCAGGCGTCGAAGCCGACGACCTCGATTCCGAGGTTCTCGGCCGCGCCCCTGACGTTCTCCGCGACCCCGAGGCCGTACGCCTCGCGGTCGTTGAGGATGTAGAGCTGCGTCGTTCCCTGCTCCTGCATGAACTGCGCAAGGGCAGCGCCCTGGTAGGCGTCGTGGGCGACGACGCGGACGTAGTTACGCGTGCCGGTCGGGTAGTACCTGTCCGGCTCGTCGTCCGCGCAGCCCGGCCCACCCTCGGTGAGGCAGACGTACGTGTTTGCCGGCGAGATCATGGCGACACCGCCGCCGGGCGCCTGGTTCAGCACCGGGATGATCACCGCCGCGCAGCCCGAGTTGAACGTGCCGATGAGGCCGAGCATGGCCTGGTTCTCGGCATAGGCGTTCGCATTCTGGCTGCACTTGCCCGGATCCCACTTGCCGGCCTGGGCCGTGGAGTCGTCGCACGACTGGTAGCCCACGTTCACGTCCCCGGCCTTCCAGCCGGCCGTCGTCAGCACCTGCCTGATCGCAGCCGTCATCTGGAGCGTCTGCGTCCGCGAGGAACCCTGCAGCGGCAGGTCGGAGGCGATCAGCACGTCGGGCTCGCCCTCGCCCTCGAACTCGATGTCGGTGCACGACGCCGACGGGAGCGCGGTCACGTCCGGGAGATCCGGTGCGCCCCCACCGCCCTCCGCTCCGGTGTCGGCAGCGCCGTCGTCGTCGCCGCCGCAGCCGACGGCGGCGAAGGCGAACGCGCCGACGAGCAGAACGAGTAACGCCAAAATCGTCCTTCGTTTCACCACTCCTCCTCTTCGCCCGATTCTGTTTCGGCGCTGCACCCGGCGAGCACCGTTCGAAGGTGCCCGATTATGACCCCGGGTTCCACGCCCTTGTCAACCCCTGCCGATACGATGGACGATCCATGGAGCGCGCCGAAGTGGCGGAACTGGAAGACGCGCTGGACTCAAAATCCAGTGGGGCTCTGCCCCGTGCGGGTTCGATCCCCGCCTTCGGCATCCGTCGTCACCTCCTCGCCACGGTCGAAGTCGGTCCATCGCTCAGGTTGGGTACGTCCAAAGAGACGACCAGGCGTAGCCGAAGTTAGGAGAAATGAGCAAGCGAGTTGCGCTCCTCACGGGAGGAGGCGATTGCCCGGGCCTGAACGCCGTGATCCGCGCGGTCACGCGGCGCTCGTTCGATCGGGGCTACGAGGTCGTGGGCGTGCGCGAAGGCTGGCGCGGGCTCGTCGAGGGCAAGTTCCAGGAGCTCGACGCCAGGACGATCTCGGGGATCCTGCCGCGCGGCGGCACCATCCTCGGCACGACGCGCACCAATCCCTACAAGGTGGAGCGCGGCGTCGAGCTCGTCCGCGAGCACTTCGCGTCGCAGCGGCTCGACGCGCTCGTCGCCATCGGCGGCGAGGACACGCTCGGGGTCGCCTCGCGGCTCTTCGAGGAGGACGCGTTCCCGGTCGTCGGCGTCCCGAAGACGATCGACAACGACCTCTCGGCGACGGACTACACGTTCGGCTTCGACACGGCCCTCACCGTCGCCACGGAGGCGATCGACAGGCTGCACACGACGGCGGAGTCGCACAACCGCGTCATGGTCGTCGAGGTGATGGGCCGGCACACGGGCTGGATCGCGGTCATGAGCGGGATCGCGGGCGGCGCGGACGTCATCCTCATCCCCGAGCAGCCGCTCACCGTCGAGGAAGCCTGCCGGGATCTCCAGCGGCGCCACGAGCGGGGCAAGGACTTCTCGATCGTGGTCGTGAGCGAGGGCTACGAGCTCACGTACGACTCCGGCGAGACGCGCCAGATCGCGGAGGCGCCGGCCGCCACCGATCAGTTCGGGCACGTCCGCTTGGGAGGAGTCGGCGACGTGCTCGCCCGCGAGATCGAGGAGCGAACCGGCTACGAGACGCGGGTCACCGTCCTCGGCCACGTGCAGCGCGGCGGGACGCCGACGCCGCGCGACCGCATCCTCGCGACGCGCTACGGGCTGAAGGCGGCGGACCTCGTCCACGCGGAGCGCTGGGGCGGGATGGCCGCGCTGCGAGGCGACGAGATCGTCGAGGTGCCCCTCCGCGAGGCCGTCGCCGAGCTGAAGCGCGTCCCACCCGAGTTCTACGAGGCCGGGCGCACCTTCTTCGGGTAGGTCTGAAGGAGACACGGTTTCGGCACGGTCCGCGCGCCACTCGTGCGGTCTTTCGCGTTAGGCTCGAAGCGGAGGGAGGCCCGCGGCCGGCCCCCGCGGGCGCGCGTGTACCTGTGCATGTTGTGCGTGTGCCCGTCGCGCGCCTCGGCAGCGCGCGCCGGACGATCACTGGAAGAGCAGAAGCAACGCGTCCGTCGGCGCGTAGTCGTCCGTCAGGACGGGCACGTCGTCGGTCGGGATGAAGGCGTCGTGGCGGTCGAGGATGGCCTGCCTGAGGTCCGGCGCGCTCGGCACCTCGCGCCTGATCTCCTCCCAGCGCTCGGCGAGGAACACCCGCTGCGGCGCTGCCTGCTCGGTCGCGACCAGGATCAGGTTCCGGAACGTCGCGTCGCCTGCGTCTCCTGGGAGGATGGCCGGGTGGACGAGCACCGTTGGGAACACCGTGCGATAGGTCCGGTAGATCGAGCGGAAGAGCCGCGACCCCGGCCCGCCGATCGCGCCGATCGCGTTCGTCACGATCACGCCGCCCGGCTCGAGCCGGCTCTGCGCGAGCTGGAGGAACTCCCGGGTGACCAGGTGGAACGGGATCGCGTCGGCGAAGAAAGCGTCGATGACGATCGCGTCCCAGCGCCTCTCGTCGTCGGCCAGGAAGCGGCGCCCGTCCTCGATGTCGATCTCGAGCCGGGGGTCGTTCCGGGGCACCTCGAAGTAGTCGTGCGCCACCTCGGCGACGACCGGGTCGATCTCCACCGCCTGCAGCTGCGCGTCGGGGAAGTCATGCAGCATCCGCTTCTCGGACGAGCCGGCCCCGAGGCCGATGAAGAGGATGTCGCGCGCCTCCGGGTTGTAGGCGACCGACAGGTGGAAGAGGTCCGTGTAGGCGAAGCGCGTGCGGAGGGGATCGTCGATGTACATCGCGCTCTGGAGCGAGTTGTCGAAGCGGAGGTAGCGGGTGTCCGAGTCCTCGACGACCGAGAGCCTGTGGTACTGCGTGTCCTCGGAGAAGACCACCCGCAGCTCGGGCTGCGCGATCGCGGCGCGCGGGTCGCGCGCGTCGAGCACGGACTCCGCGCCGCGCAAGCGGTAGAGCGGCGACCAGTTCTGGGCCGCGGCGCCGGAGAGAGTCCCGCCCGTCTCGGGTGCGAGTGACACGGCGGCTACCCCGGCCCCAGCGGTCGCGACGGCCGCCAGGAGCGCCGCGATCGCCTTCCGCTCCGCCAGGGCGACGACCAGCACGGCGGCGAAGAGCGCCGCGGCGGCGAAGCCGAGCAGCTGGTCGACGCCGAGCTCGGGAATGAGGAAGAACGCGGTAACGAGCGTCCCCGCGATGCTGCCGGCGGTCGAGACCGAGAACAACCGTCCGGCGGTGCGCCCGACCCGGGCGAGGGAGCGGGCGCGCAGTCGGACGGCGATCGGCGTCACGCAGGCCATGAGGACGCTCATCGGGCCGAAGAGGATCACCGCCGCGAGCAACGGGTTCAGGCGGGGGCCGGCATCCCAGCCCACCACCGCCTCGAGGACTCCGTCGTCGACGAGCGGGATCGCCAGCACCGACAGGGCTGCGATGGCCATGACGCCGAGCAGGAGGCCCGTGACCGGCAGCCGGTCCGCCAGCACCCCGCCGAGCCAGTAGCCGACCGCGAGACCGGCCAGGACGACGCCGATCAGGGACCCCCAGACGTAGAGCGAGTTGCCGAAGAAGGGGGCGAGCACGCGGCTCGCCGCGATCTCCACCCCGAGGAGGACCGCCCCGGAGACGAAGACCGCCGCCATGACGGCGGCTCCGTCGAAACGCTCGCCGAAGCCCGGCTTCTCCGGCGCAGGAACAGGCCCGCGCCCGTCGCCGTCGCGCCCGTCGGTCCCGAGCTCGTCCGCGGCGACGGTCGAGCCAAGAACCCGTTTCACAACGAAGCCCTGTCCCGCCGGGCCGCGCTGGACGGCGCGACGCGGCGTCCTCGGTTGCGCCCGTAGCCTCCGGCTACGAACGCGCCCTGCGTCCTTGCCTCGCACTCGCCCAGCACACCCCAGCGGGGAGGCGTCATTGCAAAACGGGTTCTAGCGCCTGGCTTCCGGACCATGCACGAGCTCCTCGAGAAGAGCTCCGAAGTCGGGGGCGCGCGCCAACCCGTGCACGAGGATCGCGTCGACCCCTGCCCGCTCGAGCGCCACCACCTGGTCGTAGGAGACGATCCGCGCCTCGGACACGACCAGCTTGCCCGCCGGCACGTCAGCCAGCAGGTCGAGCGTCAGCTCGAGGTCCTCGTCTTCCGCCTCGCGCCCACGCTCCGAGATGAGGACGATCTCCGGATCGATGCGCTCGAGCGCTTCCTCGAGCTCCTCCTCCTCGCGCACGTCGACGGCGAAGTCGAGGTCGAGGTCGTAGGCGGCGCCGTAGAGCTCCTCGAGCCGGCCCTCGTCCGATGCCGCCTCGTATGGGACGACCACTGCGTCGGCCCCGGCCCCCGCCAACGCCTCCGGATCGCCGTCCCTGGCGAGGATCGGGAGCCCGGTGCGCGACCGCGCGTCGGCCACATCTTCGGCGCGAACCGCCACCGCCTCGGCGCCCGCCTCCTCGGCGAGCGCCGCCAGGGCGGCGACGTCACCCTCGAGCACAGGGATGACGGAGATGCCGTCGCCCTCGGAGATCGCCTCGCTGAAACGGCTCACGGAAGAGGAAGGTTAGACGCCGATCGGGTGCCAGACGGTCTTCAGCTCGAGGTAGGCGGCGGCGTGCCACGGAGACTGGCCGTCACCGTTACGGGCGATGCGCTTCACGCTGTCGGCGGCGAGGCGCTCGAGCTCCGCCACGTCCTCCTCCGCGCCGGCCAGGTCGAGCGCGTTCACGTCCATGTGCGCGGCCAGGACGGGCGCGAGCTCGCGCTTCCTCCCCGTGAGCAGGTTGACGACGCCGCCGGGGACGTCCGACGTGGCCAGCACCTCGGCCAGGGTCACGGCGGCGAGCGGACGGTGCTCGGAGGCGAGCACGACGGCCACGTTGCCGCCGACGACGGCCGGGGCGAGGCGTGAGACGAGGCCGGCGAGAGCAGGCTCCTCGGGCGCGACGATCCCGACGATCCCCGTCGGCTCCGGCACCGTGAAGTTGAAGTACGGCCCGGCCACCGGGTTCGAGGAGCCGAGCACCTGCGCGAGCTTGTCGGCCCAGCCCGCGTACCAGACCCAGCGATCGACCGCCTCGTTCACCTCGGCCTCGTCGCCGGTCAGCTCCGCGAACTCGGCCTTTCGCCCTTCCATCATCTCGGCCACGCGGTACAGCACCTGGCCACGGTTGTACGCCGTCATGCCGGCCCACTTGGGGAAGGCGCCTCGAGCCGCCCGCACGGCCTCGCGGACGTCCTTGCGGGAGGCAAGCGCGACGTTCGCGCCCTCGACCTCGTAGGTGCGTCCAGACTCGGATCGCGGGAAGGCGCCGCCCACGTAGAGCTTGTAGGTCTTCTTAACCGGGAGCCGGCTCACTCTGGTCACTCCTCGAACTCCAGGTACGGGGCGAGGCCGTGGAGGCCGCCCTCTCGGCCGAACCCGGATTCCTTGTAGCCGCCGAACGGCGAGGCGGGATCGAAGCGGTTGTAGGTGTTCGCCCAGACCACCCCGGCGCGCAGGCGCTGCGCGACCGAGAGGATGCGCGAACCCTTCTCCGTCCACACCCCGGCGGAGAGGCCGTACGGCGTGTTGTTCGCCTTCTCCACCGCCTCGTCCGGCGTGCGGAAGGTGAGCACCGAGAGCACTGGCCCGAAGATCTCCTCCTGCGCGATGCGGTAGCTCTGCGCGACATTCGTGAACACGGTCGGGGGGAACCACCACCCCTTCTCCGGGAGCCGGCAGGGCGGCTGGTAGATCTCGGCGCCTTCCTCCTCCCCGCTCGACACGAGCTCCTCGATCCGCTCCAGCTGCTCGCGCGAGTTGATGGCGCCGACGTCGGTGTTCTTGTCGAGCGGGTCGCCGACGCGCAGGGTGCCCATGCGTCGCTTCAGCTTGGCGAGCACCTCTTCGTACACCGGCTCCTGCACGAAGAGGCGCGAGCCGGCGCAGCACACGTGGCCCTGGTTGAAGTAGATTCCGTTGACGATCCCTTCCACGGCCTGATCGAGCGGGGCGTCGTCGAAGATGATGTTGGCGGCCTTGCCGCCGAGCTCGAGGGTGATGCTCTTTCCGGTGCCGGCGACGGCGCGCATGATCTCCTTGCCGACCTCGGTCGAGCCGGTGAAGGCGATCTTGTCGACGTCCGGATGCTTGACGATCTCGGCCCCTGCACGGCCGTCCCCGGTGACGACGTTGACGACCCCGGCCGGGAGCTCCGCCTGGCGCAGGACATCGGCGAAGAGAAGCGCCGTGAGGGGCGTCGACTCGGCCGGCTTGAGCACGACCGTGTTCCCCGCCGCAAGGGCCGGGGCGATCTTCCAGGAGAGCATGAGCAGCGGGAAGTTCCAGGGGATGATCTGCCCGGCGACGCCGAGCGGCCGCGGCCGACGGTTGGGGAAGGCGTACTCGAGCTTGTCCGCCCAGCCCGCGTAGTAAAAGAAGTGCGCCGCCGAGAGCGGCAGGTCGACGTCACGCGACTCGCGGATCGGCTTGCCGCCGTCGAGCGACTCGAGCACGGCGAACTCGCGCGAGCGCTCCTGCAGGATCCGCGCGATGCGGAAGAGGTACTTCGCGCGCTCGCTCGCCGGCAGGTCGGACCAGCCGTTCGTGAACGCGTCGCGCGCGGCTCGCACGGCGAGATCGACGTCCTCGGCGCCGGCGTAGGCGACCTCGGCGAGCACCTCCTCGTCGCGCGGGGCGACGCTCGGCGCGTACTCGCCCGAGCTCGGCTCCGCCCACTCGCCGCCGAGGAAGAGGCCGTAGCGCTCTTCGAGCCGGACGATCTCGCGCGACTCCGGCGCGGTCGCGTACTCGAACGCGGACGGAACGGGCGAGCGATCCTGCCGCTTCTCGACCTCGGCCATCAGTCGATCGTGAAGTAGTCGGGGCTCTGGTAGCGGCCCGTCCGCTCCTTGCGGATCTGCATGAGCACGTCGTTCAGGAGCGAGGAGGCGCCGAAGCGGAAGAGGTCGGGTGTCAGCCACTCGGGCCCGAGCGTCTCGTGCAGGAGGACGAGGTACTGCACCGCCTGCTTCGAATGCCGGATGCCCCCCGACGGCTTCATCCCGATCTTCTTGCCGGTCTCCTCGTAGACGTCCCGGATCGCCTCGAGCATGACGAGCGTGACCGGCAGCGTCGCGGCGGGCTGGATCTTGCCGGTGGAGGTCTTGATGAAGTCCGCGCCGCCCGCGATGGCCAGCAGGCTCGCCCGGCGCACGTTGTCGTAGGTGCCGAGCTCCCCCGTCTCGAGGATCACCTTCAGGTGTGCCGTCCCGCACACCTCCTTCACGCGGCGGACCTCGTCGTAGACCTTCGCGTAGTGGCCGGAGAGAAAGGCGCCGCGGTCGATGACCATGTCGATCTCGTCGGCGCCGAGCTCCGCCACGCGGGCGGCCTCCTCCACCTTCAGCTCGGTGGGCACCTGACCCGACGGGAACGCGGTCGCCACCGAGGCGACCTTGACCCCGCTCCCGCGCACGCGCTCGAGGGCGTGCGGGACGAGGTTGGGATAGACGCAGACGGCCGCCACCGGGGGCACGGTCAGGTCGGCAGGATCCGGGCGCATCGCCTTGGAGCTGAGTGCGGCGACCTTGCCCGGAGTGTCGGCGCCCTCGAGCGTCGTCAGGTCGATCATGCGCACGGCGAGGTCGAGCGCGAAGAGCTTCGACTCACGCTTGATCGAGCGCGTGGCGAGTGTCGCTGCGCGCTCCTCGACCGCGACCTGGTCGACGGAGCCGATGCGAGGAAGCCGGGGCTCGAGGGGGAGCTCGAACCCGCTCGGCAGGGCGGGTGCCTGCGCCATGCACGAAGTGTAGCCCTCCCGTAATCTCGCTCCGTGCCGTCGTTTCTGCTCGCGACCAGCGTCACCCAGGGGCTCAACATCCTCCGCGAGACGGGCAACCGCGTCGTCGGGATCCCGGAGCTGGCGGGGAGCCTCGCCGGCTCGCGGCGGCCGAAGAAGCTCCGGATCCGGGTCGTCATCCTCCGCGACGAGCAGGGACGGCCCGTGACGAGGCCCGAGGACGTCGAGCCGAGCCTCGCCGAGGCCCGGCGCGTCCTCCGCGAGATGCTCGCGGTCGAGCTCCTCCCGGCCGCGGAGCCCCTCGTGCGGACGCTCGAGGTGCCCGCGCCGGCCGCGGCGCTCGATTCGCCCTGCGCCGAGGGCTCGTACAAGGCCGACTTCGGCCCCGGCGGGGAGTTCTTCCGCCGTCACCTGGAGCGCGGCGGGATCACCGGCTCGGGGGCTCCGATCACGGTCTTCGTCGTCCGGGACGTCCTCGGCAAGGCGGGGTGCTCGCTCGGCCCGCTCGTCGACCACGTCACCGTGGACATGTCGGCTCTCACTGGCAGGCGTCTCCGCGTCCTCGCCCACGAGCTCGGCCACGCCTGCGGCCTCCCGCATTCGAGCGCCGCCGAGAACCTGATGCTGCCGAAGAGCATGGGCGACCGCCTGCAGCCCTGGCAGATCGCCGTCTTCCGCAGCTCCCGGCACGTCACGTACCGCTAGTAACAGACTGTCACTTGGCAACGGGGCTCACGGAGAGAGCGCTTCGTGCCGATGAAAGGGGTATGAAGCGCACGATGAGCACGAAGACCGCCCTCGTCGGCTTTGCGGCGTCCCTGGCCGGGCTCGCAGTCGCGACGGTCGCCTACTTCGGCCCGCGCCGCTAAGCGGCCACGAGCTCCTCGACCAGCGGCTCGGTGTCGAGCGGGTCGCAGCCGATCCTGTCGGCGATCTCCTCGCTCGTGGGGCGGGTGCCCTCCTGGAAGAGCGCGCGCAGGTGATCTCCCGTCTCGGACCTGCGCCACCAGTCCTCGCCGATCGTCTCGCGCAGGAACGCCCTCAGCTGCGCCGTGCGGATCCATGCCCGCAGGTAATCGGCCGAGTAGAAGTCGCCGTCCAGGTCGGCGAGGTAGCCGTCGACCCGGTAGCGAAAGCCCACCGCAGCCCGCAGGTTGTCCGCGTAGGTCTGCGCGTGCTCGGGCGCGTGCTCGAAGTCGGCCCAGAGCTCGAGCTCGTAGGCGAGCTTGGCCGCATAACGCCGGAGGAGGAGCACCTCGAGGAACCGTGCTGCCTCGGCGCGGTCGCGCGCGTCGACCTCGAACGCGCCGAAGTGGAGCGCGTGCCAGCCCGGCTCGCGTGTGATCGACTCGAGCAGGAACGAGTAGATCTCGGTCAGGGCGTGGTCGCGCGAGAGCCGGCGGAAGGTGTAGGGAAGCTCCGCGTCGAGCCCGGCGTAATGCAGGGCGTGCCCGGCCTCGTGCAGGAAGGCCTGGTAGTCGTGCAGGCCGCCCTGCGACCGAGTGATCAGATGGACGACCGCAGGCGGGTCCGAGGCGATGACGCACGCACGTGGGCTCTTCTGCGGCCGATCGTCCAGGTCGAGCTGGATTCGGCTGTCGGCGGCGAGGTCGAACCCGAGGCTCGAGAGCGTCGCCAGACAGATGGGCACGCAGCGCTCCTTCGGGTAGAAGGCGGCGAAGGGCGACATCCGGCGCAGGTAGGAGACGTGGTGTGACGCAGGCTCTTCGTCCCGCGCGGCCCCGAGCACGCGGTCGAGCCATTCCTCGCGCAGCGGCTGCCAGGAGCTTTCCTGCCGCCGTACCGCCGTCTCGAGGGCCGCGGAGAGGGCATGGAGGTCGATGTTCTTGCGCGCCGCGCTGCGCGCGACGGGATCGGGCTCCCCGGAAAGCTCGGCGTCGAGAGCCTCCTCTCTTTGCATCAACGCGTAGCGCGCCTCGTTGAAACCGGCGGAGGCATCGGCGGCGAGGTCTCCCAGCTCGGTGCGGCCCGTGTAGTCGTCGAGCACTGCGAGCCGAACCTGTGCCGATCGGAGCGGCAGCGACTCGCCGCGGAACTCGACGCGCTCGGCGAGGATGGCACTCTCGAGCCTGTCGGATTCCTCGGCCAACTCGCGGACGACGACGCCGCCTGCAGCCGCCTCGCGGAGGCGGTAGAGGCGCTCGCGCTCCTCGCCCGACGCCAAGCCCTCGGCTTCGCGGAGGGCCTCGTGCTGCTCGCGCGTGAAGAGATCCCGGTAGCGCTCGACGATCGCGGCCTGCTCGCTCGTCTCCTTCTCCCCGACCCGTACTGCGCGAGCCTCCTCCGAGCGCTCGTAGAGGTAGCGGGCGAGCTCCGCCTCGAATCCCTCCGGTGTCCTGACAACCGCCACTCTTCCCCCTTCTAGATGCCCAAGCGCTCGAGCGCCCCCTCGTCCCGGCGCCATCTCGGCCTTACCTTCACGCGAAGATCGAGAAACATCGGCCGGCCCAGGAGCGCCTCGACCTCGGGCCTCGCCCGCGTCCCGATCGCGCGGATCATACCGCCGCCCTTGCCGACGACGATTCCCTTCTGCGACTCGGTCTCCACCCAAACCTGCGCTCTCACGCGGCCGGCGTGGGCGTTGACCTCGCCGACCTCCACCGAGATCGCGTGCGGCACCTCCTCGCGCGTCAGCTGGAGCGCCTTCTCGCGAACGATCTCGGCGATCTGGACCTCGAACGGGAGATCGGTTCGCGCGCCGTCCTCGAAGTAGCGCGGCCCTTCCGGCAGCAGTCCCGCCAACTCCGTCCGGAGCGGCTCGAGGCCGTCGCCCGTGAGCGCGCTCACCGGGTGGAGCGCGTGGAAGTCGCCGAGCTCCGCGGCCGTCGCGATCTGCTGGGCGATTCGCTCCGGCGACAGGCTGTCGACCTTGTTCAGCGCCGCGACCACGGGCGGCCCGGCGGCGTAGACCCGCTCGGCGATGAAGCGATCTCCGGCTCCGATCGCCTCGTCGCCGGCCAGGACGAAGAGGAAGCCGTCGACGTCCCGTAGCGCTTCGTCGACCGTCGTCTGCATACGCCTCGTCAGAGGGTCGCGGGGCCGCTGGAACCCCGGCAGGTCGACGAGCACGAGCTGGTAGGGCTCGCCCGCCTGCTCCCCGTCAACGACGGCGGAGATGCGTCTCCGCGTGGTCTGCGGCTTGTCGGAGACGATCGCGACCTTCTCCCCGACGAGCGCGTTCACGAGCGTCGACTTCCCGACGTTCGGACGACCGGCTACGGCAACGAACCCCGACCTCACAGGACGAACGAGTCCGGCAGCAGCTCGTCGGGCCGCCTCGTGAGCACCTCGCCCTCGTGCGGGAAGATCACGCGGTCGACCGCGAACTCGGCGAGCCACTGCCGGCAGCCGCCGCACGGCGACGCGGTGACGGCGACGGCCTCGACGTCACCCGGCCGCGCGCCATCGGCGGCCGCCCGGGCGAGAGCGCAGCGCTCGGCGCACACCCCGAGCGGATACGCGGCGTTCTCGACGTTGACGCCGGTGATGACGCGGCCGTCGCGCAGGAGCGCCGCCGCGCCGACGTGGAACTTCGAGTAGGGCGCGTACGCGTTCGCGGACGCGGCCCGGGCCAGCTCGAGGAGCTCCGCGTCCGTCACGCGAGCACCTGGAAGAGGATCATGGTCACGAGCGTACCGAGGACGGCGCCGAGGACGACCTCGCTCGTCGTGTGGATCCCCGCCTCGATCCTGGTCTGCGCGACGAGGAGCGCCATGATCAGCGCCACGAACGAGACGATCACCCGCTGCTCGTCGACGATGAAGGTGATCGCCGTGAAGCCGCCGAAGGCGAGCGCCGCGTGCCCGGAGGGCAGGCCGCCGGAAAGAGGTGTCCCACTGCCCGTCATCGCTTTGCTCGCGATCACGATCAGAATGATGAGGATCAGCGCTATCAGCGTCAGGATGCTGGGCGCCTCGCGCAGGCGCTCGACGAGCCGCGAGCTCGGCTGCGCGAGCCGGTCGGCGAAGACGAGGTAGCCGATCACGACCGCGTTCACGCTGGCGATGAGCACGGCGCCGGCGGCGATGTCCTTCGCGATCTTCGCGAGCGGATCGAATGAGGTCGCCGCCAGGTCGATCGTCCCTTCGATGGCGGTGTTCACCATCTCGGCGATGAGGACGAAGGAGATGGCGATCATGAGCGCCATCAGCTCCACCTTCGTGACGCCGTAGGAGAAGGCGAGCACGAGGACGGCAGTCGCCACCGCGAAGTGAATCCGCATGTTGCGCTCGGAGCGAAGGACGTGGATGACGCCCTCGAAGGCCCAGTTGAGGCTCTGGAGCATCCGAGGCATCCGGCGGGCGCGTGGTGTCTCGCGTTCGGGCGGTGCCGTCATTTCGCGTGAATTCGCTCTCGGCGCTCCATCTCCGTCCCGTGCTCGTAGCCGAGCAGGTGCAGGAGCCCGTGGACGAGCGGGCCTCGCCAGGCATCGCCGACCACCTGAGGGCAGATGAAGACGTCCCCGAGCTGCCGTGGCACGCCGTCCGGCAACTCCTCGCGGCCGTCGATCGGGAAGGAGAGGACGTCCGTCGGCTCGTCGATCCCGAGATGCCGGCGCTTCAGCTCCCGCATGCGCGCCGGGGCCTGGAAGGAGACGCCGAGATCGCCCTCCCCCACTCCTTCCCGCGCGAGCACGTCGCGGCAGAGCTCTTCGGCGGCCTCCTCGTCGACGGCGACGCCGCTCTCGTTGCGGAGCTCGATCCGGATCACCGGCGCCGCTGCGTGCCCGTCTCCTCCGCGTGGCGTTTGTACGCCTCGACGATGCGCTGGACGAGCACGTGGCGGACGACGTCCTGGTTTCCGAACTCGACGAACTCGATGCCGTCGATGTCGCCGAGAATCTGCCGTACGTGGATGAGGCCCGACGCCTGGTCCTGGGGAAGGTCGATCTGCGTGACGTCGCCCGTGACGACCACCTTCGAGCCGAAGCCGAGCCGGGTCAGGAACATCTGCATTTGCTCCGGCGTCGTGTTCTGGGCCTCGTCGAGGATGATGAACGAGTCGTTGAGCGTCCGACCGCGCATGAACGCGAGCGGCGCGACCTCGATCGTTCCGCGCTCCATGAAGGCGTTCAGCCGGTCGGCGTCGAGCATGTCGTAGAGCGCGTCGAAGAGCGGACGCAGGTACGGGTCGACCTTGGCGAGCATGTCGCCCGGAAGGAATCCGAGCCGCTCCCCGGCCTCGACCGCCGGCCGGGTGAGGATGAGCCGGTTGACGTCTCGGTCGGCGAGCGCAGCGACGGCGAGCGCCATCGCGAGGTACGTCTTGCCCGTTCCGGCCGGACCGATCCCGAAGGTGATCGTCCCCGACCGGATCGCGTCGACGTACTGCTTCTGATTGACCGTCTTCGGCGTGATCTTCTTGCCGCGGTGCCGCCAGACGACGTCCTCGAAGATCTCGCGTGGGTCCTTGGCCGCGTCGAGCGCGGCCAGCACGGCGTCGACGGTGCGCGGCCCGATCGCGTGCCCGCCCTCGACCAGGTCGACGAGCTCGTCGATGACGAGCCGCGCCTCCCCCACCTTGCCGTCGTCGCCCTCGAGCGTCAGCTGGTTGCCGCGAAGCCGAATCGCACAACCCATCCGATCGCGCAGCGCCCCCAGGATCCCGTCGTCGACGGTGGCGAGCTCGGCGGCTACCTCGTTGGAGACGGACAGAACCTGCTGCAACGCATCGAATTCTAGTCGTCGGCCAGGTTCGTTCCGGGTCACATCCGGGCGGTGCGTCTCAGGCGCACGGCGGCCCGGGACGGTGGTCGAGCCTGGGCTCGAGCCACGGGACGAGCCGGCGGTGGAGCCGGAGGCCAACCCGGGACCGCGCACGAACGCCCCGGCGCCGACCGGCGTCCCCCCACTGAGGGTTCTAGCGAAGCGCGGCGCATGCGTGGCACGCCAAGGGTGCCGAGAGCTGCGCGAATCAGGCGAGCTTCTCGCGCACGAGCTGGCTCACCTCGGAGCCGTCCGCTCGGCCCGCGACCTGCGGCATGACGTCGGCCATCACCCGCCCGAGATCGCGCAAGGACGTCGCGCCCGTCTCCGCGATCGCGTCGTCGACGATCCGCTCGAGCTCGTCCTCGTCCAGCGGCTCCGGCATGAACTCCTCGATGACGTCGAGCTCGCCCTCCTCCTTCTCGGCCTGCTCGTCGCGCCCGGCCGCGCGAAACGCCTCGGCGGCTTCTGCCCTTCGCTTCCGCTCGCGCTGAAGCACCTGCAGCTCCTCGTCCTCCTTCAGCGGGCGGCCGAGCTCCTTCTCGGCCGCCCGGAGCGACGCGAGCGTCAGCCGAAGCGTGTCCGTGCGCAGCTGATCGCGCGAGCGCATCGCATCCTTGATCTCGTCCTCGATCTCGGCAATCAGCGTCATTCGAAGCCCGCCAGGGTCGGGGTGCCGCCGAGGATGTGCCAGTGCAGGTGGAAGACCGTCTGCCCGCCGCCGGGGCCCACGTTGACGATGACGCGGTAGTCCTCGAGGCCCGCTTCGCGGGCGGTGTCCGCGACGAATTCGAGCATGCGTCGCGCCTCGTTACCCGGGAAGGTCCCGACCTCGCGGAAGCTGTCGACGTGCCGCTCCGGAATCACGAGCAGGTGGGTCGGCGCCTTGGGGTTGATGTCGCGCACAGCCGCGAACCCGTCGGACTTGCGCACGTGGTCGCCCTCCGCGTAGAGGCGGCAGAACAGGCACTCAGACCGGGACACCGACGACTCCTTCCTCGCTCACGTCCACCGCCTTGACGCGCACGAGCTCGCCCACGGGCGCGTTGACGAGCCAGGGAGTGTAGTCGTCTCCGTACCCGCGCCCCGGCCTGTCGACGAGCACCGCGTCCTCGGAGCCGACCTTCCCACGCCACCACCGCCGGCACGCTTCGGCCGACTGCGCGCGGAGCCGCGCGCTCCGTGCTTTCTTCACCGCGGGCGGGACCGTGTCGGATGCGGCAGTCCGCGTCCCCGGTCGCGGCGAGTACGGAAACACGTGCACCTTGGTGAGGCCGGCCTCCTCGACAACGGTCAGCGTCTGGGCGAATGCTGCCTCGTCCTCATTCGGGAAGCCGACGATAACGTCAGCGGTCAGGTTGAAGCCCTCTGCACGCGCCACCCGCCGAAGGTAGGTGGCGCTCGTGTACCTGCGACCCATCGCCGCAAGGACGCGGTCGTCGCCCGACTGGAGCGGGACGTGCAGATGGGGCGAGACGATGGGCGTCTCCCGCATAGCGGCGATCAGGCCCTCGCTCAGGTGATTGACCTCGATCGACGAGAGCCGGAGGCGCTCGAGGCCTCGAGCTGCGCCCACTTCGCGCACGAGTCGAGCCAGGTCGAAGCCGGCGCCGCGGTCGCGGTAGCAGCCGAGATTGATGCCGGTGAGGACGACCTCGCGGTGGCCCTGCTCGACCCGACGCCGCACTTCGCCGAGAACCGTCTCCACAGGACGGCTGCGGGAGGCCCCGCGCACCTGCGGGATGACGCAGAACGCGCAGCCGAAGCTGCAGCCGTCCTGGATCTTCACGAACGCTCTGATCCTGTCCACGCCGATGTCGGCGCGAACGCAGCCGATCGCGCCGACGTCCCGGGCCACGAACGCGGGAGTGCGCTCGCCGGGGAGGCCGACGACCGTGACGTTCTCGGGCAGCCCGGCGAAGGCATCGCCTGCGAGGTTGGCGCCGCAACCGGTGACGTAAACACGCTTGGCGCTCCGAGCGGCTCGCCGCGCTGCCTGCCGCGACTTGCGCACAGCCTCTTGCGTGACGCAGCACGTGTTCACGACGGCGACGTCGGATAGCTCACGCGCCTCGATGTGGCCGTCGGCGAGCAGGCGCTCCCTGATCTCCTGGCCGTCCGTCTGCGAGACCTTGCAGCCGAGGAAGTCGACGGTGAAGGTCGCCATCAGCGAGGCGATGCTAGCTCACCGGGGCGCGGTGTCTAGGTGCGCACGAGCAGGTCGGCCGCCCAGCCCTCCCTGACCCGCCGGTCCGCCACGCGCCAGCCCGTCGCAGCAGGCTGCTCTTGCTCGAGGTAGCCGGAGGCGATGACGACCGAGCCGGTGAAACGCCCGGCTGCCCGTTCCACGGGCTCGCGCGCGATGTTCGCGACGGCGACCTCGACCTCGGGAAGCGGATCGGCGAGGACGTCGCCGAGGCGCACGTCAACCACGACCCAGTTTGCCGACACATTGCGGCGAGCCGAGTCCACGGCGGCTTCGTCGTCGTCGAGCGCGACGACCGGCGCGAACCCGAGCTTCGCCGCGGCGACGGCGAGCACGCCCGAGCCGCAGCCGAGGTCGGCGACGCTCGTCGGCTCGAGCTCGAGGAGCAGCTCGAGACAAACCCTCGTGGTCGCGTGCGCCCCCGTCCCGAAGGCGCGACCCGGGTCGATCACGACCGCGATCGCATCGGCGGCTGGCGCCTCCCAGGACGGGCCGATCCAGAGCGGGCCGATGCGCACCGGTCGGTGGAATCTCCGCCACTCGTCCTCCCAACCGGCCACGACCTCGAGCTCGCGGACTGGTCCAAGCTCGGTGAGGAGACCTACGACGTCGTCCCTTTCGGTGTACGCGGCGAGCTCGAGCACGCCGTCACCGTCCCGCTCCTCGAAGCCCAGCGGGAAGAGGTCGACCAACACCGCACGGGCCTCCTCGGCCCGCGCGAGCGGAACCGACACGACCACGCGGCGCAGGGTGCTCAGCGGAACGCAGAGCGGAGCCTCTCGAAGAAGCCGCCGTCCGACCGGTAGTTGCGCTCGTGCTCGCTGCGGCCGAAGTCTTCGAGGAGCTTGCGCTGCTCTGCGGTCAGGTTGGCCGGGACCGCGACGTTCACGAGAATGCGGTGGTCGCCTCGCCCTCGACCCTGCAGGACCGGCATGCCCTTGCCCCGGAGCGTGCGGACCTCGCCCGGCTGCGTTCCCGACTCGAATTGGAGCTCGAACTCGCCGTCGAGCGTCTCGACGGTGAGCGTCGCACCGAGCGCGGCCTGGGTCATGGTCAGGTCGACGGCCGAGACGATGTCGTTGCCCTCCCGCACGAAGCGCTCGTCGGGCCGCACGTGCACCAGCACGTACAGATCGCCGGCCCTGCCTCCAAGCACGCCGGCATGGCCCTCGCCGCTGAGGCGGATGCGCTGTCCGTCATGGATTCCCGGCGGGATCTCCACCTCGAGCTCGCGCTCCTCCGTCACGCGGCCCGCACCGCCACAGTCGGAGCACGGGGTCTCGACGACCTCCCCGAGCCCTTCGCATTCAGGGCAGGGCTGCGTACGAACGATCTGGCCGAAGAAGGAGTTGGAGACCGATTGGAGCCTCCCCGTCCCGCCGCATCCCCTGCAGACCGTCCGCTCCGTGCCCGGAGCGGCTCCGCTGCCGCCGCAGGTCGCGCAGTCGACGACCGCCGGGAACGGAACACCCCGCTTCGTGCCACGGGCGGCCTCGACGAGCTCGATCTCGACCTCGGCCAGCACGTCTGCTCCGCGTGTCGACCGTCGGCCCGGACGCCCGCCCGACCCTCCGAAGAGGTCGTCGCCGAAGAACGCGGAGAAGAGGTCGTTCAGCCTGTCGAAGTCGAAGTCGGTCGGTCGGAAGCCCCCGGTCCGAAGCCCTTCGTGGCCGAAGCGGTCGTAGAGCTCACGCGTCTCGGAGCTCGACAGGACCTCGTACGCCTCGGCGGCCTCACGGAAGCGCTCGTGCGCCTCGGGATGATCGGAGACGTCGGGGTGCAGCTCGCGGGCCAGGCGCCGGAACGCCGACTTGATCTCAGCGTCGTCGGCGTTCCGCGAGACGCCGAGGATCTCGTAGTAGTCGCGTCGAGTCGTGGCCACGGCTCTAGGGTACTCGCGCCCGTGGGCAGTACGGCCTTGCTCAGCCTTCGTAGAGCTCCTCGACGAAGCGCGAAAGCTCGTGCGCCGCCGAGCGGACGGCGGCGATGGCCCTCTCGTAGTCCATCCGCGTCGGCCCGAGGAGGCTAACGGTGCCCAGGTTCATGTTCTGAAGACCGTACGCGGCGCCGACGAGCGAGACGCCGGCGAGATCGGGGTCGTCGAGGTCGGGCCCGACCCGGACGAACGGACGCTTCGAGCCCAGGCTCACACGGAGGAGGTCGAGCAAGGCCGCGCGCTGCTCGAGCACCTCGAGCAGCCGCCGATACGTCCTCAGCTCGTCGGTCCGGAACTCGTCGAGCACGCCGGCCGTTCCGCCGACGTAGAGCGTCGGCTCCTCGGCCCCGAGGACCTCGGTGAAGGCGGGACGCAACCGATCGAGGAACGATCGCTCCTGGTCGGAGAGCGCCGCGTCCTCGAAGCGGCTCCGTAGGAGGCGCGCACCGAGGCGAAGGCCCGCGACGGTCTCGTTCAGGTACTGGCCGGCCCAATCGGCCAGGCCGACGTCCACCGGGTGCTGGAACGTGAGGAGCCGCTTGGTGACCCCTCCCGTCGAGGTGATCACGACGACCATGACGACGTGCGGTTGCAGGAGCAGCACCTCGACGTGGCGCACGATGGTCGTATCGAGTGGCGGCGCGGAGACGAGCGCGAGCAGGTGCGTGAGATCGGCCAGCGCCTCGGTCGTGGCCCGGAGAGCCGAGTCGACCTGGCTCTCGACGCCCGACAGGTCGAGCTCCAGCTCGCCGGGGCGGACCTCGAGGCGATCCAGCAGCCGATCGACGAAGAGCCGGTAGCCGGCGTCGGTCGGGACGCGCCCCGCGGATGTGTGCGGGTGCGTGAGCAGCCCGTGCTCCTCGAGCACAGCCAGCTCGTACCGGACGGTCGACGAAGAGACGCCCAACCCGGCCCGCTCCACGAGCGTCTTCGAGCCGACGGGCGAGCCCGTGGCGACGTACTCCTCGACGACGCGCGCGAGAATCAGCTCCTGCCGCTGGCTGAGACGAGGCTCCTGTTCTTCCTCCATCAACCTAAATTGTACTTTTTGCAGGGCTTTCGGCCATGAGCTCTGCGGTCACGCCGCCGCCGAGGAAGCGGCCCCGTGTCGTGAGGACGAGCCCGCCCGGGCGCAGCTCCGCCAATCCGAGCCCCTCCATTCGCGCGAGGGCAGCCCGGTCCACGACGCTCTCGACCTGAGCGAGCGCAAGCGGCTCGTCCAGGCGCAGGCCCAGCATCAGCCGTTCGCGCCTCAGCAGCTCCGGGTCGAGCGCCTCCTCCTCGCGCGGCGGCAGCCTGCCCTCGGCCAGCGCACCGAGGTAGCCGGTCAGCTTGGCGCTGTTCCGCCAGCGGAGACCGTCGACGGTCGAGACTGCGCCGATGCCGATGCCCAGGTAGTCCTCGCCGCGCCAGTAGCCGAGGTTGTGGCGCGCCTGCTTCCCAGGCCGGCAGAAGCTCGACGTCTCGTACCAGCGATAGCCGGCACCGACAAGCGTCTCCACGACCAGCTCGAAGTAGCCCTCCATCGCCTCCGCCTGCCGCGCCAGCTCGTCTCCGTGCGCGAAGGTGAAGCGCGTGCCGGGCTTCGCCTCGAGCTCGTAGCACGAGAGGTGCTCGGGACCGAGCGCGATCGCCTCTGCAAGATCCTGGACGAGGTCGGCGGGGCTCTGGCCGGGTATGCCGTAGAGAAGGTCGAGGGAGATGTTGTCGAATCCGGCATCACGGAGATGGTAGAACGCGCGTCGGACGGCCTCAGGACCTGCCCGGCGCTCGAGCACGGCCAGAGTGTCGGGCTGGAAGCTCTGCGCACCCAGCGAGACTCGCGTCACCCCGCGCCGACGAAGCGAGCGTGCGAGCTCCGGCGTGACCGTCTCGGGGTTCGCTTCGACCGTTATCTCGGCGGCGTGGGGCAGGGCCTGGAGAAGGCGCTCGAGCGCGGCCGGCTCAGTGTAGGTCGGTGTTCCGCCTCCGAGATAGACCGTCTCAGGTCTCTCGGCGAGGGACGCGCGCCCGAGCGCCAGCTCGGCGAGCAGGGCATCGACGTAGGCGTCGTGACCGTCGCGCCGTCCCACGAGCGTCACGAAGTCGCAGTAGCCGCACCGGTGCGCGCAGAACGGGAGGTGGACGTACAGGTGCCGAACGCCGCCGCTCATCGTCGTTCGCCGCCCAGCTTGAGGACGGCGAGGAAGGCCTCCTGCGGGACTTCGACGGTCCCGACCTGCTTCATCCGCTTCTTTCCCTTTTTCTGCCGCTCGAGCAGCTTCCGTTTGCGCGTGATGTCGCCGCCGTAGCACTTGGCGAGGACGTCCTTGCGCCGCGCCTTGATCGTCTCGCGGGCGATGATCCGGGAGCCGATCGCAGCTTGCACGGGAACGTCGAACAGTTGGCGCGGGATCTCTTCGCGGAGCCGATCCACGAGCTCGCGGCCGCGCGCGTAGGCGCCGTCGCGGTGGACGATCAGGCTGAGCGCGTCGACTGGATCGCCGGCGAGCAGCACGTCGAGGCGCACGAGCTCGCCGGGCTCGAAGCCGAGCAGGTCGTAGTCGAAGCTGGCATAGCCCTTGGTGCGGCTCTTCAACTGGTCGTAGTAGTCGTAGACGATCTCGGCGAGCGGCAGGTCGTACGCGAGCAGGACCCGCTCCTCGCTCAGGTACTCCATGTGGTGGAACCGTCCCCGCCGGTCGTTGTTCAGCTCCATGACCGAGCCGACGTGGTCCTTGGGGACGATCGTGCTCGCGCGAATGTAGGGCTCCTCCACCAGCTCGACCTCGGGTGGCATCTCGGCTGGGTTGTGGACCTCCAACTCCTCGCCTGCGGCCGTGACAACGCGGTAGGCCACGTTCGGCGCGGTCACGAGCAAGTCGAGGTCGAACTCGCGCTCTAGCCGCTCGCGCACGATCTCCATGTGGAGGAGGCCGAGGAACCCGCACCGAAAGCCGAACCCGAGCGCCTGCGACGTCTCCGGCTCGTAGAAAAGCGAGGCGTCGTTGAGCTTGAGCTTCTCGAGCGCGTCTCGCAAAGCCGGGTATTCGTCCGAGTCGGTCGGGAAGAGGCCGGCGAAGACGGTGGGCTTCACCTCCTTGTAGCCGGGGAGCGGCTCGATGGCCGCGTTCTCCTGAGCCGTCAGCGTGTCGCCGACGCGAAGACGGCTCACGTCCTTCAGGCCCGTGACGACGTAGCCGACCTCACCAGCTTCCAGGGTGGGCGTCGGGCTGCGGTAGGGAGAGAAGAAACCGAGCTCCTCTGCCTCGAACCGCGTTCCGGCGGCCATCGCCCGCACGCGTTGACGTGTCGCGAAGCGCCCGTCCAGCATCCGGACGAAGGCAACGACGCCGCGGTACTGGTCGTACGACGAGTCGAAGACGAGCGCGCGGGGAGGCGCGGCGGGATCCCCCTGCGGCGGAGGAATGCGCTCGACGATCGCGTCGAGCACCTCCTCGACGCCCTCGCCGGTCTTCGCAGAGATCCGGAGAACGCGATCGGGGCCCTCGCCGACCAGCTGGGCGACCTCGCCGGCGGCTGCGGCTGGGTCGGCCTGGGGCAGATCGATCTTGTTCACGACGGGGACGATCTCGAGGTTGTTCTCGATCGCCAGGTAGGCGTTTGCGAGGGTCTGCGCCTCGATGCCCTGCGCAGCGTCGACGACCAGCAGCGCGCCCTCGCAGGCCTGGAGCGCGCGAGAGACCTCGTAGGTGAAGTCGACGTGCCCCGGCGTGTCGATCAGGTTCAGCTGGTGCCCCCGCCAGAGCACTCGTACGGCCTGGGCCTTGATCGTGATGCCACGCTCGCGCTCGAGCTCCATCGAGTCGAGCACCTGCTCCCGCATCTCGCGCTGAGAAAGCGTCTCCGTCACCTCGAGGATGCGATCGGCCAGCGTCGATTTCCCGTGGTCGATGTGGGCGACGATGGAGAAGTTCCGGATCAGGTCGAGGCTGCTCACTAGTCCGTTGTACCGGATCGGCGGCGGAGCGAGAGCAGCAGCTGCAGCTCGCGAACCCCGAGGAGCGCCGAGCCGAGGAGAAACACCGCCGCCCCCGAGAGGACACCGAGCCCGAGCGAAACGAGTTGGGCTCCGAGGGAGCGCCCGAGCGCGTCGTCCAGCCCGTACCAGGCTCCGAATGCGGCTGCTGCCGCCGCCGCCGAGGCGACGGCGATGCGCCCGTAGGACGAGGCGATGGCTCCGCCGTCCAGCCGCCCGAGCCTGCTGCGAAGGAGGGCGAGGAGCGCCAGCGTCCCGGCAACGTTCACGAGCGACGTCGCCAGCGGGATCCCCCAGACACCGACTCGGTAGAGGACTCCGGCGAGGACGGCGTTCAGTACGAGGTTCGCGAGCGCGACCGCTGTCGGGACCCAGGGAGACTGCAGGCTGAAGAACGCGCGGATGAGCATCAGCATCGTCCCGTTGAACGTGAGCCCGAGCGCGAACGCGGCCAGCGCGCCCGCGACGACGGGCGTCTGCTCGGACGTGAACTCACCGCGCTGGTAGAGGAGGCGCACGATCGGCTCGGCGAGGACGGCCGCGACGGCGCTGGCGGGCAGCAGGAGAAAGCCGATCTGGCGCAATCCGAGCGAAACCGTCTCGCGGAAGCCGGCAGTGTCTCCGCGCGCCGCGAGGCGTGAGAGCCGGGGGAAGAGGACGGTGACGACCGCGACCGCGAACACGCCCTGGGGGACCATGTAGATCCGGAACGCCGCGTCGATCGCGCTGGGGGCAAGCTGCGGGTCGACGAAGCGGGAGGCGAAGAACGTGTTGACCACGAAGTTGAAGTTGATGAGCCCGATCCCGAGCGTGATCGGGAGCATGAGGACGAGCACGCGCCTGACCGCCGGGTCGCGCAGATCGAGGACGGCCCGGATGCGGCCGTCGTGTCCTCGGAGCCACCACACGGGAGTGATCGTCTGGAGAATCGTCCCCGCGAGCACGCTGCCCGCGTAGACGTAGAGCTGTGCCTCCTCGCTCTCGAACCGGGGCGCGATCACGAGCAGCGAGATGATGATGACGACGTTCCAGATCACCGGCATGAGCGCCTGGACGGTGAACTCCTCGTAGGAGTTGAGGATCCCGACGACGATCCCGGAAACGCCCAGGAAGACGACCACCGGGAAGAGGACCCGCGAGAGGCCGGTCGCCAGCTCTTCGAGGTCGCCCAGCCCGAAGATGCGCATGACGACCGGCGCCAGGAGCATGAGGAGCCCCGTCACCGCGCCGAGGACGATGAGGACGAGCCAGAAGAGCGTCGAGGCGACGCGCCACGCGCGGGCGTGCTCGTCTTGCTCGAGGAGCTCGCTGAAGACCGGCACGAAAGCCGCCCCGAGCGCGGCGTCGGCAGCCAGGGCGCGCACGAGGTTCGGAAGCTGGAACGCGACCGTGAACGCGTTGATCTCCCCCTCGACGCCGAAGGCTCGCCGCGCCACGATCTCGCGGAAGAGACCGAGGACGCGTGAGAAGGCCGTGATTGCCGCGAACACGGCGGTCGACCAGGCGAGGCGTCGCCGCCGAGGACCTGCGTCTCGCAGCGGCTCTGCCTCGCTCACGCGCGCGAGGATAGGGGAGCGGCCAGAGCGAACGCCTCCCTGCTACGATTGCCGGCGGCCCACCGGGGCCTTTTTCACGGTATGCCCAACATCAAGCAGCAGAAGCGTCGAGTCTCGATCGCCGCCCGGCAGCGGCTCGAGAACCTGCACTATCGCTCGACCGCCAAGACGCTCTTCAAGCGCCTCGAGGATGCGGTCGCCGATGGCGACGAGGCGGCGGCCGCCGCCGCGCACCGCGAGCTCGTTCGCTGTCTCGACCGCGCGGCCGCGACCCGGGCGATCCACCCCAACCGGGCGGCGCGCAAGAAGTCTCGGGCGGCACGCCTGGTCGCCGGCGGGCCCTAACATCGCTTCGCGCGAAAGCGGGCACAGCTCGTGACGAACTCGTCACGAGCCGCGCGCCACAGGTGCGAATTTCGGCGTTAGGCTCGGAAGTGGGTGGTGGGCCGGGGTGCCCCGAGAAGCTCAGCGACGCGGGTCTCGGCTACCGCCCGGCGGGCTCAGGCGCTCGTGCGAGCTCGACGATCGCGCGCTCGAGCTCGAGCTCTCCCGCGAGGCGGCTCGATCCCTTGAGCGCTGCGTCTAGTTGGGCGAGCCTGATCACCGCTTCGTCCAGCTCGTCGCGCGTGTAGTTCTCCGCGTGGCCGAGCGCCTTGCGGACTCGGAACTCGTGCTTGCGGAGGCGCTTGGCGATGTCCTTGACCCCGAGGCCCTCCTCGCTCAGAGCTTGCGCTTGCCGGACGAGCGCGACCTGTGAGGAAACGCGCATCGCGATCGCAAACGGGTCGACGCCGCGCTCGAGATCCGACTGGCCGGCAACGAGCGCGGCGTGCAGGTCGCGCGCGCCCCAGGCGTCCATGATGGCCCAGGCGGTCGCCTCGTGAGCAGGCGCGGCGACGAGCTCGACCTCACGCCGACCGATGGGCTCGCCGTCCGCCCAAGTGGCCAGCTTCTCGACCTCTGTCTCGAGCGCGTTCACGTCGTCGCCGACGATCTCGACCAGCGCGCGCGCCGCTTCGCCGTCCGCTTGTGCATCGAGCCGCTCGAACTGGGCGCGCACCCAGCCGGGAAGGTCCCGCGGCTTCGGCACGTCGAACGTCAGGACCTCCCCCACCTTGGCGCACAGCGCGGGGAGGCTCGAGCCTTTCAGCTCCGCCGCCACGAGCGCGAGAACGGCGCCGGGCACGGGATCGGCGAGGTAGCCGGCGACGGCGTCCTCGTCCTGCTTCTTCCAACGCTCGGCGTCCTCGACGATCACGAGCCGCCCGCCCTCGCCGCCGAAGAGGCCCAACGAGTTCAGCGCCGCGACGGCCTCCTCCCCGCCGGCCGATTCCGCCGACAGCGTCTCGACCGACTCGGGGCCGAACCGCGAGCGCAGGCGATCGAGGGCCCGACGGATCTTCGGACGGTCGCCACCGGTGAGCAGGTAGATCGGGCGAAGCGGGCTGTCTGACACGGCCGAGTCAAGCATAGAACTCGGGTCGGGATGGCGCTCGCCGGCGCGGCGTTCAGTCCTCGGCGACGACCGAGATTCGTTCGCCGTCGGTCTCGATCGTCACGCGTCCGTCCCGGTCCGTGCGGTACACCTCGAGCCCCGGGACGCTCTCCAGCGCCGTCAGGGTCGGCGTCGTCGGGTGCCCATAGTCGTTCCCTTCTCCCACCGAGATGACCGCGACCCGCGGTCGGACGAGCTCGAGGAGCTGAGGAAGAAACGGATCGGCCGAGCCGTGGTGGGCGACCTTGAGGATCTCGACCGGCGGCGGTCGGATCGGCACGGTCACGTTGCCCTCCGCGTCGGCGGTCAGGAGCGCGTCGATGTCGCCGTACGACGCGAGGAGAACGATCGCCTGGTTGTTGGGATCGTCGCTCGGCGATGCATCGCCCTCGGGCCAGAGGATCCGCACCCGCAGCGCTCCGACGCGGAAGCTTCTGCCGGCACGCGCTGTCATCACCGGAACCTCGTGCTCCCGCGCCTCCGCCAGTGCCGCCTCCTCGTCCTCGCTCATCCCGGGAAGTAGGGGATCGAGGACGGCTGCGACGTCGACCCGCTCGAGCACGTCGCCCGCGCCGCCGACATGGTCGCGCTGGGGATGAGTGAGGACGAGCGCGGCGAGCCGGTCCACCCCGAGCGAGTCGAGCTGCGCGGCGACGTCCGCCTCCGGTGGCCCCTGGTCGACGAGGACGGCGCCTTCGGCAACCTGAAGGAGGATCGCGTCGCCCTGACCGACGTCCAGGACGGTGATCCGCAGGCCCTCGGGCGGCGGGAGTGAGCGGTCGTCGCCGGGCCCGAGCTGCCAGGCGACGACGAGCGCCGCAACCAGACTGCAGAGGGCGATGGCTCGACTGAGCAAACGCCCGCGCATGTAGGCGAAGAGAACGGCGCAGAGGCCAAGGCCGGCAACGAGCCCGAGCGCCGCGAGGGAGCTCGCCTGCGCGTAGGGAAGGCCGCCCACCAACCGGGCGCAGAAGGCGAGGTATCCAGCCAGCCAGGAGTCGAGCCAGACGAGCGCCGCCGCGGGCTCGGGCAGAACGGGATGGAGCGCCGCCGCTGCGAGCGCCAGGCCGAGCAGCGGCGCCACAACCGGCGCTGCCAGCGCGTTGGCCGGAACCGAGTAGGTGGGCACCGACCCGAAGTGGAGCCAGAGGACCGGCGCCGTCACCAGGCCGCAGGCGCCCGAGACGGCGATCACCTCGGCGAGGTGCTTGGGCACTGGGTAACCCTCCAGCCGTCGTTCGATCCACGGGACGAGCACGAAGATCGCGGCAACGGCGCTGAACGAGAGCTGGAAGCCCGGCTCGAGCAGGCTGTACGGATTCCACGCGAGCAGGACTGCTGCGCCGACGAGGAGGAAGTACCAGCGGTCGCGCGGCCGCGACGTCAACCAGGCGAGAGAAGCGAGGCTGCCGGCGATTCCGGCGCGAACCACGGAGGGCTGCCAGCCGACTGCCAGAACGTACGCAACGACCGTGCCGAGAGCGCCCAGCTCGCCGAGCCACCGCGGCAACCCGAGGGCCCAGACGAGCAGGATCGTCCCCGCCACCACGTACGCAACGTTCTGGCCCGAGACCGCCAGCAAGTGATACAAACCGGACGCGCGAAAGCTGTCGCGAAGGTCGGCGTCGAGCCCCTCGTCCTCCCCGAGCACGACGCCGGCGAGCACGGCGCGACGCTCGCCGACGGGAGCCGACTCGAGCGAACGAACGACGCTGCGCCTGAGACCGTCGGCAAGCGCGCCGACGCCGCCTCGGCGACCGACCACGCGATAGTCACTAGCCCGAAGGATCACGTGAATCCCCTGGCGACGTAGATAGCCGGCCTCGTCGAAGTCGCCTTCTTCTTCGGGAGCCCTCGGCTCGGTGATTGTGGCGATCACCTCGAGAACCGCTCCCTGAGTTGGTGCCTCCCCGGGAGGAAGGTCGAGCCGGGCGCGCTCGTCCGGCTCGACCGTTCCGAACCGCTTCACCCGAACCGGCACGCGCACTGCGAACGGGCTCCGGCGGGCCGGTCCGGTCACCTCGACCCGGGCAGGAGCGGCGCGACCGATCTCGTCCTCGAGCAGGCTCCGGTCGAGCATCTCCAGGCGAACGGCGCCCCACCAGAGGCCCGCGAGGAGGAGCGCGAGCCCGAGGAGAGGCGCGCGCACCCACTCGGCGGCGAGCGCGCCGCCGAGGCCACCGGCGGCGGCCACGAGCAGGAGCGCTGCGTGCGCCTGGCGGAGGAGGAGAGCGAGCGCGAGGCCCACGCAGAGGGCGGCGGCGAGGATGTGCGCCGCCGGAATGCGCGCGAGAGCGGTTGCGAGCACGCCGAAGCCGGGTCAAAGGTCGACCAGCGGACGCAGCTGCTCCAGGGTCGCCGGGCCGATCCCGGGCACGGCGTCGAGCTCGTCGACTGACTGAAAGGCCCCGTTTGCCGACCGGTAGTCGAGAATTTGCTGGGCCGTGATCGGTCCGACGCCCGGGAGCTCGTCGAGCTGCTCGAGAGTCGCCGAGTTCAGATGGACCTTGCCGCCGGGTACGGCGGCGCCGGTCGCCGTGGAGCCACCAGCCCCCGGCAGTCCTTCGCCTCCGCGGAGCGGGACGAGCACCTGCTGGCCGTCGGCGAGCGGCGAGGCGAGATTGACGAAGTCGAGAGCCGCCTTCGGCTTGGCCCCGCCCGCCTGGGCGATTGCGTCGTCGATCCTGCTCCCGTCGGGCAGCCGGTAGAGTCCGGGCCGGAAAACCGCGCCGGCGACATGGACGACGAGCTCCCGTGGAGGTTCCTCTTCGATATCCAGGGCGACCGACTGAGTCTCAGCGGACGGCTCGGGATCGCCCGCGCCGAACGCGACCCGGCCGGCAATCGTCAGGAGGACGAGTAGCGCGAGGCCGTAGGCGAGCGCCTGCGCGCGGGAGATCGTGGGCATGCGCACCGGTCAGCGTGTGCCGCTTGCCTCGTAGGTGACGACCAGCCGCGGACGCAGCGCAGGGTCCGGGTAGCTCGAGGAAGGAACGTAGGGACCGGAAACGCCGTAGCCCTCGTCGCCGTCCTGCAACTTCAAGAGAAGCCCGTTGTTCGGCACGAGCCGGCCGTGCCAGGAGCGGGCGAGTGCCGTCACGTTCCAGACGAGCCACTGCGGGTCGGGCGCGGAGAAGACGACCGCGGTGTCGAGCACGCGCTCGTCGAGGTCGAGCTCGCGCTCTTGGAACCAGCTCGGCGACAGAATGCTGTGCGCGTCGATCACGGCCCCCGGGGCGACGCAGGGCGCGCTCGACGCGCGCGCGGCGACACAGAGCCCGTCGTGGTAGACGCGGAGCTCGGCCGCGGCAATCGTGGCCGTCGCAGGGACGGCGGCGAGCGAGAAGCGAAGCCCCGAGCGCCAGACCTTGTCGTCGACGCCTCCGATCGGGAGACGAGGGCCGTCGTCTCGGAAGCAGCGAGACTCCCAGTCGTAGCTCCAGTCGCACCAGAACGGGAACCCGACATCGGCGCTCGCGGGGATGGAGAGCGTCGAGGTCGTGGCAGGAGCCGCTCCCCCGAGCGCGGCTACGGCGAAGGCCAGAATGAGGACGAGACGTCGCACGCCCGGATCGTCGCGCCCAAACCCGCACGGGTGGCGCGCGGACCGTGTCGAGAGCGAGACGGGTCTGTCAGAAGAGCTCGCGCCCGCGGCGCCCCGTTCGCGGCGTCCCGAAGCCGCCGTCGCAGGCGAGGATCTGGCCGTTCATCCAGCCGCCTCGGGCGGAGCACAGGAAGGACACGAGCGCGGCCGAGTC
>Ga0081538_10000376_pt1 | contig 50894 bp, 42 predicted proteins | sample TabmetS5T2R1_FD_71022 | JGI IMG/M metagenome (GOLD analysis project Ga0081538, IMG submission 71022) | Tabebuia heterophylla rhizosphere microbial communities from the University of Puerto Rico - S5T2R1 | ecosystem: Host-associated > Plants > Roots > Rhizosphere ...
CGGGCCCCCCCGCGGTCCCCGCCGGCGCGCCCGCCGCGCGCCCGGGCCCCTGTTCCTGGGCGCCCCGCCACAGCAGCCCCGGATCGCCGAGGGGCTCGGCGGCGGCCAGGAGCAGCAGGAGCCGCGTGTCGGCGGGGAGGCTCTCGAGCCGGCCGCGGAAGAGCGCGTCGTCGGGCCGCTCGCGCAGTGAGACCGCGAAGCCTCCGGCGAACTGTGCGGGCGCGCCGCCCGCCGCCAACTCGCGCAGGGCGAGCGGGTTGCCGCGCGCCTCGGCGACGATTCGGTCGATCACCTGCTCGTCGAGCCGGGCGTGCAGCTCGGAGAGAAACAGCGCGCGTGCCTCGGCATCGGAAAGCGCTCCGACCTGAAGGGCGGGCAGCGCGACCAGCTCACTCCGCACCAGGGGCTCGCGCGCGCCGAACAACATCGCGACTGGATCGCTCCCAACGCGGCGCGCTGCGAAGGCGAGCGCCTGCGCGGAGGCCCGGTCGAGCCACTGCGCGTCGTCGACGACACAGAGGATCGGCCCCTCGTCGGCTGCATCGGACAGGAGCGTCAGCACGGCCATACCGGCGCGCAACGGGTCGGGCGCACCCCCCGACCGGAAGCCGAACGCCGCGTCCAGCGCTTCGCGCTGGGGCGCCGGCAGCCGTTCGCGGCCGCCCAGCAGCGGAGCGCAGAGCGCATGGAGCGAGGCGAAGGCGAGCTCCATCTCGAACTCGGCCCCCGTCGCCGTCAGGGCATGGAAATCGTGGGCGCGCGCCACCCCCCAATCGAGCAGGGCCGTCTTCCCAATCCCTGCCTCTCCGCACACCACGAGCGCCCCGCCCTCGCCGCCATGCGCGTGCTCGAGGAGTTCGCCGAGAACCTCCGTCTCGCGATCTCGCCCGAGCAGCACCTGCCAAGTCTGGCACCGCGCGGAGGCGCCTGCCGAAGGCGGCGGTTAGGCAATTCTCGCCGATGCGAACGTGCCGGCGTGGTGGGACGGTGGCGGCATACCCACTCAAGGAGGGTCTGATGTCCACCGCCGCTGCCACCGCCGACGCCGCTTCCGTCTCTGATCCACGCCGCTGGTACGCGCTTGCGCTGCTCGCCGTGGCGCAGTTCGTCGTCGTGCTCGACGCGTCGATCATGAACATCGCGCTTCCGTCGATCGGCGCCGAGCTTCAGGTGTCGCAGGAGAGTCTGTCCTGGATCATCAACGGCTACGTGCTGACCTTCGGTGGCTTCCTGCTGCTGGGGGGACGGCTGGCCGACCTCCTGGGCCGGAGGCGTGTGTTCGTCGCCGGCTTGCTGCTGTTCGCCGCGGCGTCGCTGGCCGGCGGGCTTGCCACTTCGTCCTCGCAGCTGATCGCCGCCCGCGCAGTACAGGGACTCGGCGGCGCGCTGCTGGCCCCGGCCGCCCTGTCAATCCTGACCACGATCTTCCCGCCTGGCTCCGAGCGCAACAAGGCGCTTGGTGTGTGGGGGGCCGTGGCCGGCTCGGGTGGCGCCGCGGGCGTGCTGCTCGGCGGAGTGATCACCGACGCGCTCGGCTGGGAGTGGGTGCTGTTCATCAACGTGCCGATAGGCATCGGCGCGGCGCTGCTGTCGTTCCGGCTGATTGCCGAGAGCCGCGCCGAGGTGTCGCAGCGCAGCTTCGACCTTCCCGGGGCCGCAACGGTCACCGGCGGCCTGACACTGGCCGTGTACGGGATCGTCGAGGCGGAGAAGGTCGGCTGGACCTCCACGAGGACACTCGCTGTCTTCGCCGGCGCCGCGGTGCTGCTCGGCGCCTTTGTCGTGATCGAGCGTCGCGCCGTCGCGCCGCTGGTGCCGTTTCGCATCTTTCGGCTGCGCACCGTGGCCGGTGCCAACCTGACGATGCTCTTCGTGGGCGCCGCGATGTTCGGGCTGTTCTACTTCCTGTCGCTCTCGATGCAGCAGGTGCTCGGCTGGTCGGCGCTGGAGACCGGCCTGGCCCAGCTACCGCTGGCGGGGGTGCTCGTGCTTGCCGCAGGGGGCGTCTCGCCGCTCGTCACGCGCCTCGGCAGCAAGCCGGTCACCCTGGCCGGGCTGGTGCTGTTCGCCGCCGGGCTGGCGTGGTTCTCGCGCATGCCGGCCGACGCCGACTTCGTCGCCGACCTGCTCGGGCCGTCGCTCGTCGTCGCGGTGGGCCTGGCGGCGACGTTCGTCTCGCTCACGGTCAGCGCCGTCGACGGCATCGCGGAGAACGAGTCAGGGCTCGCCAGCGGGCTGATCAACACGTCCCAGCAGATTGGCGGTGCGCTCGGCCTGGCCGTGCTGACGGCGGTGGCCAGCGGACGCACCGCAAGCGTCGCCGGCGAGGTCGCACCGGCCGTCGCGCTCAACGAGGGCTTCCAGCTCGCGCTCCTGGTCGCCGCCGGGATCGTCGTGGTCGCCGTTGCCCTGACGGCCATCGTCGGACGCGGATCCCGCCCGGCCCCGGCCACGGAGGAGCCCGCTCTTGGCCATGGTCTCGCCACCGCGGCCTGCCAGCCTCGAGCAACCGTGCTCGTGGCGCGGGAAGACGCCCCGTGACCGTGCCCGGCTTCGCCCCCCGGAACGGACCGGAGCGTGCGGTGGCGTCCGACCCCGACATCCGGCGAGGCTGGGCTTTTCCCGTGGACCGGCCCGGTCATCCGGAGCGTCAGGTCGGAGCCCACGTCGCCGCGATACTTCGCAACATCCGTTCGGACGACGAGTTGGGCTCGCAGCTGCGGCTCATCGCGCTCGTGCACGACTCGATGAAGTGGGCGGTCCGCCGGGACCTCTCGTGGTCGCCGGACAACGATCACGCCGTGCTCGCCCGTCGGGTCGCCGAGCGCCACATCCACGACCCGAGGGTCCTGAGGACGATCGAGCTCCACGACGAGGCGTACTGGCTCTTCAGGAGCAAGCGGGCCGATCCCCACGCGCTCGACGGTCTCCTGGCTCGGTTGCCCGACGTCGAGTTGTACGTGCGCTTCGTCGAGCTCGACGCGACGACCGAGGGCAAGGACCCGACGTTCCTGGTCTGGCTGCGAAATGAGCTGGGACTGCGGCGACTGCTGCCCGCGGGAGGACCGCCTCCCCCGGTGCCGGACAGGGAGGGGCGCACCGTCTTCCTGATCGAGTGGGAAACCGAGCCGGACCACCAGGCGCGTTTCGCGTGCGCCCTCGAGCCGGCGCTGACCGACGCACCCGGCGCGGAGGACTGGCAGGAGGGAGAGGTGCTTCGGAGCGCCGACGGTGCTCGCGTCGTTCTGTTCGGTCGCGCTCTGATGCCGCCGGACGTCGCGCTGCTTCGCGGGCGAGCGTTCGCGCTTCGAGTCGTGGAGCGGGTCGACCAGACCGGCGCACGCATGCTGGAGGCCCGTGTGCTGGTGCCGGCATCGTCATGACCCTCGTCAAGGACCGCTACGAGGCGATCGTCGTGGGGAGCGGCTTCGGGGGCGCGGTCGCGGCCTGCCGGCTCGCGCAGGCGGGCGTCGAAGTCGCTGTGCTCGAGCGCGGCCGGCGGTTCCCGCTGGGGGGCTTTCCACGCCACAGGCTCCGGCCCGATCTGCAGGACTGGCGGCGAGGCGGGACCTACGACGTGCGGTATCTCAACGATGTGCTGGTCGTGCAGGGGGCGGGCTACGGCGGCGGGTCGTTGCTCTACGCGAACGTGCAGATCCGGCCGCCCGCCGACTTGTTCGACGAGGGGTGGCCCGCCGGGTACTCGCGTGTGGCGCTGGACCCGTACTACGACCTCGTGGGCTACATGCTCGACATCGCTCCCATCGCGCAGGACCGGGCGACGGGCGAGTTGCCGCCGAAGACGCGCCTGATGGAGGCCGCCACGGGCCGGCTGGGGCGGGAGGCTCAGACCTTCCGGCCGAACCTGGCGGTGAGGTTCGAGGGGGCGGGAGAAGATCCCGTCCCGAACAAGTTCGGCGCGCTCCAGTCGGGCTGCCTGCACTGCGGCGAGTGCGACATCGGGTGCAATGTGGGCGCGAAGAACACGCTGGACCTGAACTACCTGGCGGTGGCCGAGCGGTTCGGCGCCCAGGTCGCGACCGAGTCCGAGGTCGCCTGGCTGGGGCCGGAAGGGGAGGGCTTTTCCCTGCGCTACCGCGACCTGGCCGGCGACGGCGGCGAGCACACGGTCGCGGCGAGGCAGGTGTTCCTCTGCCTCGGCGCCGTGAACACGACCGAGCTGCTGCTGCGCTGCCGCGATCAGCACCGGACCCTGCCGCACCTGTCGCCACGCCTCGGGTGCGGGTACTCCGCGAACGGGGACTTCCTCGCCTTCGGGCTCGGCACGTCGCCCCCGTTCGAGACCACCAACGGGCCGACCATCACGACGGCCTCCGTGTACGACGAGCGACGCGACGGCCGGCGCCATCGGCTCATGGTGCAGGACGGCGGCTACTCGCCGCAGCTCTCCCACCTGATGCCGCTGATGAGCCCGTCACGCCTGACACAGCTGGTGGGGCGCGAACTGGCGAACCGGGTCGGGCGCCAGACGCGGACGTTCGCCTCGATGCGCGAGGAGGAGGGCGACAAGACCGCGGTGTTGTTGGCGATGGGACGCGACAGCGCGGACGGGACGATCGAGCTGCGCCGCCCGGGGCACCGGCTACGCGTGCGTTGGGACACGCCCCGCAACCTGGCGCTCTACGCGGCCGAGACGGCCGCTTGCCGGGAGCTCGTGACCGAGCTCGGAGGGCGGCTCGCCCTGGCACCGAACTGGCGCTTTCTCGGGCAGCCGTCCGCTCCGCACAACCTGGGGGGCTGCCGCATGGCCGCCAACGGGGCCGACGGCGTGGTCGACGGCGACGGGAGGGTGTTCGGCTACCCGGGCCTGCACGTGCTCGACAGCGCCATCGTCCCGGGCGCGGTCGGGGTGAACCCCTCGCACACGATCGCGGCGGTTGCCGAGCGCTGCATCGAGGCGGCCATCCGGCGCCGGCCCGGCCGCGAGCGCTGGACGGCGCCCGAGGCGGCGCACGCGCCCCGGCTGGCGCCGCCCGAGGACCGCGTCACGATCCCCGCCGGCGGCACCCCGCCGCTGTCGGTCTCCGCGGGCGGTGTGCGCTGGCACGAAAGGCTTCAGGGAACCGTTCGGGACTCGACCACCGCCAGGAGGACGACCTTCGAGGTGACCATCTCGGTGCCCGACGTGTCGTCGTTCGTGACCGACCCAGAACACCCCGGCGCCGCCACCGGGACCGTCGAGGTGGAGGGCCTCACGGGACCGGCCGGCGCGCCGGTCGAGGCCGGCTCGTTCCAGCTGTTCGTGGACGAGGGCGACCCCCAGGCGCGCGCGATGCGCTACTCGCTTCCGTTCTGCGCCTCGGACGGCAGGCGCTGGGTGCTGCGCGGCGCCAAGGACGTGCGCGGGCGCCGGATCGTCGACTTCTGGCGCGCCACCACGACCCTCGACGCCCGGGTCGAACCGACCGAGGGCGAGGGCGCGGCGTCTACAGGACGGCTGCAGCTCGGCCCAGCCGCGGTAGCGGGGCTGCTCGGCTCGATCCGTCCGGTGCGCGGCGGGCGCAGATCCGATCCGGCGCTCGCGGTGGCTCGGTTCGTGGCCTTCTTCTCGGGCACGCTGGTGCGGCTCTACGTCAACGGGCGGCGGGGATGAGGCAGCTCGCCGACGACACGCTGGTGGTGTTCCTGTCCGACTGCCACATCGGCGGCGACCCCGGCCGGGACATCTTCGAGTCGCCCGACGAGCTCGCCTCGCTGCTCGACGATCTCGACCGGCACCCGGGGCCGGTCGAGCTGGTGCTCGCCGGCGACTTCTTCGACCTCCTCCGCATCGCGGAGGTGGCCGAAGGCGCGAACCGCGCGTCGGCCACCACGGCCCGGCCCGAGTACGGCGCCCTGTTCGACAGTCTGCGGCGCCTCGCCGGCGGTCGGTCGCGGACCGTGATCTACCTGCCCGGCAACCATGACGCCGAGACGTGGTGGAACCCCGAGATCCGTTCGACGCTCGTCGACGAGGGGCTCGTGCACGAGTTCGCCCTCTCGTACAAGGCCTGCTTCAGGTCCGAGCCCGGCCGGATCGTCTACTGCGAGCACGGCAACCAGTTCGACCCCGCGAACACGTTCCGTGACTACGCCGACCCGCTCGACACTCCGCTCGGCGATCACATCGTCACCGACCTGATGCCGCGCCTGCCGGGCGGAGGGACGCTGACCCCCTCACTTCACCTGCGCGAGATCGATCGCGTCTTCCCGCTCACGAAGGTCCCGGAGTGGGTGGCCGGACGCCTTTTCTACGACGTCGTCAGCCAGGCGATCCGATGGCTGCTGCTGCCGCTGATCGCCGCCTACGCGGCCTACTGGCTGATCAAGTACGCGCTCGGCGGCACCGACGGCGGCGTGCTCGACGTGGTCGTCGATCTGGGCTACGAGCTCGGCGTGCTGGTCGTCGCGTTCGGGCTGTTCGTTCTCGTCCTGCGGGGCATGGCCAACCAGGCGATCCGCGCCGCCGCCGCGCGCTTTGGCGGCGACGAGCAGGCTCCGGAGCGCTCCGACCCGACCGTGGACGAGATCCGCCGCCGGCTCGAGAACGGGCTGCCTCCCCCTCTGGGCCACCAGCCCCGGGGCGAGATCGCGGTCTTCGTCTCCGGTCACACACACGCCCCCTCGCTTATCGAACTCGAGACCCCCACCGGGGCCCGCGCGGCGGCAGTCAATTCCGGCTGCTGGCTGCGCCAGGCTCACCCCGTGGAGGCGCGCGTCCGAGCGCCCTCGATCTTCGTGTGGCGCTACGTGTTCACGCACGCACGGGTCCACCGCGGCGCCGACGGGATCGAGGCCGAGCTCTGGGAGCACCCCCGCCCATACCGCCAGCAGCTACTCGTCGTCGAACGCCTGGCCGCCGCGGGGCGGCTGCCAGCCGAGCCCGAACACGACGCCACGCCGCGGATACGCGCCCGCGCCACGGTCAGGCGCGCGCCGGCGTCGCGGCCGGCAGAAGGAGCACGCGCGTGAACGACAACTCCCCCGCACCCGGCCCGGTAACGCTCGTCGGCAGGGGTGGTGACGCCGCCGACTCCGCGCGCGACTTCCTGGTGCGCAATGGGGTCGCGCTGCGCTGGATCGACCTCGATCGCGACCCGCTCGGAGCGATGCTGCCTCGCGGGGAGCTCGAGGCGGCGTCGCTTCCGCTCGCGATCTTTGCGGACGGCAGCCGACTCGAGGCGCCATCGACATACATCGAGCGAACCGCCGGGCTCGACTTCTCGACGCTCGAGCGGGCCCGGGCGTCGAGGACTTGGCACGCCGATCTGGCGAAGGGAGCCGGGCTGCCCACCCAGCCGCGGCACGACCTGTATGACGTGCTGATCGTCGGAGCCGGGCCGGCGGGCCTGACCGCGGCCGTCTACGCCGCCTCGGAGGGGCTGCGCACGCTCGTCGTCGAGATGCACGTGCCGGGCGGCCAGGCGGCGACGAGCTCGAGGATCGAGAACTATCCGGGCTTCCCGGACGGGATCGGCGGCGGCGAGCTTGCCGCACGCACCTATCGCCAGGCGCGGCGTCTGGGCGCCGAGTTCCTGATCGGCGCGGGCGCGCTGGCCGCGGCCGCCGAGACGGACGGGGTGATCGAGGTCGAGCTCGCGAGCCGCTCCGCCGTTCGCGCACGCAGCGTCATACTCGCCTTCGGGGTTGCCTACCGCCTGCTCGAGGCCGCAGGGGTCGACAGGCTGATCGGACGCGGAGTCCACTACGGCGCCGCACCGGGAGAGGCATCGGTATACCGCGACCGACGGGTGGCCGTCGTGGGAGCGGCCAACTCCGCCGGACAGGCCGCCCTCAACCTCGCAGACCACGCGGCGAAGGTCACGATGCTGGTGCGCGGCGATTCGCTCGAGCGCAAGATGTCCCGCTACCTGGTCGACCGCATCGAGCAGCACCCTCGCATCACCGCGTTGACCGAGAGCAGGGTGAGCGAGGCCCGTGGCGGCGACTGGCTCGAGACGGTCGTGATCGACGGCCCCGGGGGGCAGGCGGCGCTTCCCGCGGAGGCACTGTTCGTCCTGATCGGAGCCGCCCCGCTTACGGCGCCGATCAGCGACTGGCTGCAGCTCGACGAGCGCGGATACGTCCTCACCGGCCGCGATCTGCTCCAGGCGGAAGGGCGATCGAGATGGCCGCTCGAGCGCGATCCGTTCCACCTCGAGACGAGCCGCCCGGGCGTCTTCGCGGCCGGGGACCTGCGCCACGGCTCAATCAAGCGGGTGGCATCAGCCGTCGGTGAGGGGGCGATGGCCGCTTCGCTCGTCCACTCGTTCCGCGCGGCGGGCTGACGACCCTTCCCTGTGCGGCTGCGCCCGCAGCGGTGAATTTCGATCGCCGCGCCGGTCTTTGAGGAATAAACGCAGGTTCCGAACGACCGGAGGAGTGAACAAGTCATGGGTCAGGTGCTCTGGCACACGCAGATGAGCCTCGACGGCTTCATCGCCGGGCCAGGCGACGCGATGGAGTGGGCCTTCGAGGACTGGAGCGACGCCGACGAGCCGGACGAGACGATCGAGGAAGTCGTGCGCTCCACGGGCGCGTTGCTGGTCGGGCGGCGCACGCAGGACGTCGAGGACCGCGAGCAGCCGGGCTTCTACGGCGGCGCCTATCGCGGCCCGTTCTTCACGTTGAGGCACAACCCGCCGCCGGACCCGCCGGTGGTCAAGGGCGTCACGGGCAGGTTCATCGACGTCGAGATCCAGGAGGCGGTTAAGGTCGCGAAGGAAGCGGCCGACGGCGCCGACGTCGTCATCCTCGGTGCCAACGTCGCCAAGCAGGCGCTCGAGGCCGGCCTCCTGGACGAGGTGCTCGTCCACCTCACCCCGGTCCTGCTCGGCGACGGCGTGCGCCTCTTCAGCCGCCCGGACGGCTCGCCGATCAGGCTCGAGCGGACCGGGGTGAGGGAGACCGGCCAGCTCACCGCGCTTCGCTTCAGGGTGCGCAAGGACCGCCGGGGCTAGCCTCGCAAGGGACATGGCCACCATCGAGACCGCTTGGCGGGACCTGACGGCGGCTCTGGAGGGCGAGGTCGTCCTTCCCGGCTCCCCGCGATACGACCAGGTTCGCAGGCCGCAGATCCCGCGCTTCCACGACGTGCGCCCGCAGGCGGTGGCGCTGTGCCGCACGTCCGAGGACGTCGCCGCGGCAATCGCGTTCGCGCGTCGCTCGGGTATCGAGCTCGCGGTACGGAGCGGAGGGCACGACTTCGCCGGGCGCTCGTCCGGCCCCGGGATGGTGCTGGACCTCACGCAGATCCGTTCCCTGGAGGTCTCGGACGGCCTGGCGACCGTGGGGCCAGGCCTCCGGCTCGGCGACCTCTACGCCGCGCTCGCCCAACGCGAAGTCATGATCCCGGGCGGGTGCGGCGCCACGGTCGGGATCGGGGGCCAGGCGCTCGGCGGCGGGCTCGGGCTGCTGGGGCGCAGCCTGGGGCTCACGTCGGACCAGATGGTCGCGGCAGAGGTGGTGCTGGCCGACGGGCGGGTGATGGAGTGCGACGAGCAGCGGCACGGGGACCTGTTCTGGGCGCTGCGCGGTGCGGGCGCGCAGGGCCTCGGCGTGGTCACGCGCCTCACGCTCCGCACGGTGCCCGAGCCCGCGGCTACCTCCTTCCACCTCAAATGGCCCTACGAGCGCGCATCGGCGCTGATCGCCGCCTGGCAGGAGTGGTCGCCGACGGGGCGCGACGAGCTGGCGGCGAGCCTGCTCGTCACCGTCGGCGGTGAGGCCGGCGCCGACCCGGTCGTCCACCTGTTCGGCTCGATGATCGCCGGCGAGACGGAGACCACCGTGCTGCTGGACGAGTTCGTGTCGGTGACAGGCGCCAACCCCGCCTCCTCGGAGCGCGCGCACATGCGCTACGGCTCGCTCAAGAACCACCTGGCGGAGCGAGGCCCGGGCGACCAGGAGGACGAGGACGGCCGCCCGTACATGAAATCGGAGTTCTTCCGCGAGCCGCTGCCGGCCGGCGCGGTCGAGGCGCTGGTGGAGCGCTTCGTCCGCGGACGCCGGCCCGGGGAGGCGCGGAAGCTCGACTTCATGCCCTGGGGCGGCGCCTACAACCGCGTGCCCGCGGACGCCACCGCGTTCCCACACCGCGAGGAGCTCTTCCTGCTGGAGCACTCTGTCGTCGTCCCGGCCGGCTTCGACGCCGCCGCGACCGAGGCCGCGCGCGCCTGGCTGTCGGACTCCTGGGACCTCGTGCACCCCTCCGGCTCGGGCGGCGTGTACGCGAACTTCCCCGACACGGACCTGCCCGATGAGCACCGGGCCTACTGGGGCAGGAACCTCGAGCGCGTGCGGCGCGTAAAGGAGAAGTACGACCCGGAGGGAGTGTTCGGCTGAGGCCGGATCGACCGGGAGCTGAGCTAACCGGAGGGGTCGGGGGCGTCGGCCAGGAACATCAGGGCGGCCTTGACGCGCTTGCTGACGTCCTCCGAGCTGGCCAGTCCGAGCTTGGTGAAGATTGCGTGCGTGTGCTTCTCGACGGCGCGTTTGGAGAGCTGAAGCGACGCGGCGATCGCGACGTTGCTCTTGCCCTGGGCGATCTCTGCGAGCACGCTGCGCTCGCGCTCGGTGAGCTCGGTCAACGGTGAGCGGTCGGCGCGCGTCCTCGCCGCTACGAGCACCTCGACCAGCTTGGGATCGATCACCGACCCGCCGACCGCCACCGCTTCGATGGCGGCGGTGAGCTCCCTGAGGTCGTGCACTCGCTCTTTGAGAAGGTAGGCGCGGCCGTCGGATCCCGACTCGAGCAGCGCCAGCACGTAGCTCGGATGCGAGTACTGGCTGAGCACGACCACGCCCACCTGCGGGTGTGAGGTTCTCAGCTCCGCCGCCGCCCTGATTCCCTCGTCGCTGTTGGACGGCGGCATGCGGATGTCGGTGACCACGACGTCCGGCACGTGCTGTGCGACGGCCTGGAGGAGCTCAGGGAGATCGGCGCAGGTGGCGACCACGTCCATGTCGGGCTGGCCGGCCAGGATCTCCTGGAGACCCTCCCGGACGATGTAACTGTCATCCGCGAGGATCAGCCGTCGCACGCTCAGACGATACCGCCACCCTGGACGGTCCCGACCTAGGCGACCACTAGCGCGCTGATGTGGGTGTGCCGTTGGCCCAACCGACCGGGCCAGCGACTGGGCTGGGGAAGGGGTGTGCAAGAGCGGCCGCCGTGGGTCCCGCGAGGGAATCGTCGAATGATCGTCAGCCGAGTTTCCTGCGGGCAGGGCCGGGTCCCGGCGAGGCGAGTGGCGTCGCCGTCAGAACGGTGCGGACCTTCCCGAGCGACCGCGGGGCTGGACCCCAACGCGGGGGCCGCCTTCATTGCCGTCACTGGACGCCCGCGCCAAACCTGAGTCAGCGGACGCCGAACCCACCTCAAGCCTCTGCTTAGCGCTCCGGCCGCCTGTGCGCCCGCCAGAGCCGGCGCAGCAGGGCCGGGCCGAAATCGCGCTTCCGCACCAGGGCCGCGGCGCCCGACGTGGCCACCGCCTGGTCGGCGGCCGGGGTCTCCTCGACGGAGATCAGCACCACTACGGTGGCCGGGTGTCGCGCATGGATTCGCCGGGCGGTCTCGATCCCGTCCATGTCCGGCATACGCATGTCGAGGAGAACGAGCTCCGGTTTGAGGTCCCTGACGGCGTCGAGCGCCTCCCTCCCGGATGTCGCCCCGCCCACCCAGTGGAAGCCGGGGGTCGCCGCGACGACGTCTTCGGCGACGTCGAGGAAGACCACCTGGTCGTCGACCCCCAGCACCCCGACCCGGTCCGGGGAGAGCGCTTCCATACCACGACGCTAAGGGGACGTCGCGCGGCCCCGCGTCATCCGAATCGGGTGAACCATCTACACCGCCGACCGTGCGCGTGGGCTCTCCGGCTGCCCGTGACGCTCCCCGCCGTACGCCGCAAGCCCGTACAGCACGAGCACGCAGGCGAAGAACACGCAGAGCGACCAGAACGGATAGCCGGGGATCGAGAGCAGCGCGCTGATGGCGCCGAGGCCGGCGGTCAGGATCCCGACCCAGCGGCCGTATCCACCGCCCGACCAAATGGAGAACGCCGCGATCAGCTGCAGCGCGCCGATAACCAGAATGATCCAGCCCCACGTGCTGAGATCGCTGAGGATGAAGCGCTCGTCCTCGACGAAGAAGTTCGCCTTGTCGATTGCCGCGATGCCCCACACGATGTTCAGCACCGCGACGATGAAGATCATGATTCCCGCGAAGGCAAGCCAGCCTCCGCCCCTCGCTACATCGTCCACAGCCGACTCCTTTCGCTCCGTTTGGCGTCGCGCCAATCCTCCCGCCGGCGCCCGGAACGTCGCAATGGGGCACCCCTGTAAGCGCGCGAGGCAATAGCCGTACCGCCAGGGGGAAGTTGGCCGCCCGATTTCCCATCTCACCGGTGGCGCTGTCCTGAGCGAGGCAGCCAGCGCCCTCCGGGAGGGGGCAGTGGGCCGCACCTGGACACGCAGGCACACGCCGTTGTGCGAGGTCCCCGGCGCTGAGAGGCTGCGCGCCGTGGCCACCGCCGCGGCATCGGTCAGCGCCCAGGACTCGGCAAGCTATGAGACCGGGGTCCTCGAGCTGGAGAGCCGACATGCTCCGGCCCGGCCGGGGCGTATATCGCGGCCGCGCCTCATCCGGCGGCTCATCGACGCCCGAGACGTACCGGTCGCACTGATCGTGGCCCCGGCGGGCTACGGGAAGACCACGCTGCTGTCCGAATGGGCGGAGTGCGACGGGCGCCCGTTCGCGTGGGTGACGCTCGACCCCGAGGACAACGATCCCAAGTTCCTCCTGTCCGCCCTTGCGTTCGCGCTCGATGATGTGGAGCCGGTGGGCTGGGAGGTCTTCGAGGCGCTCGCCTCCACCCGGCCGGACGCGGCGACGGTGGCGCTGCGCCGACTCGTCAGGAGCTTGCGCCGACGGGAACTGCCGGTGGTGCTCGCGCTCGACGACGCGCATGTCGTCCGGACTCGCGAGTCGCGACAGGTCTTGACCACGATCTGGCGCGCGGCCGGCGCCGGCCTGCAGGTGGCCCTCGCGTCCCGCAGCGACATGCTTCTCCCGGTCGCCCGCACACGGGCGACCGGCAACTCCATAGAGATTCGCGCCGAGGACCTCGCCATGTCCCGCGCAGAAGCCCTGGCGGTGCTGCGCTTCGCGGGAATCGAGCTCAACCGGGAGCAGACGACCGCCCTCACGCGTATCACGGAGGGGTGGCCCGCCGGCCTCGCTCTCGCGGCCCTCGCGCTGGCGGAGGACCCCGGCACCACCCCCGATGTGCACGCCTTCGCCGGCGACGACCGCTTCGTCGCGGACTACGTCCACGAGGAGTTCCTGTCGGGACTGCCGAGCGCCGAGCTGGATTTCCTGACGCGGACGTCCGTGCTCGACCGGTTGTCCGCACCGCTGTGCGACGCGGTCCTCGGCCGAGATGACTCGGCGCACATGCTCGCGCGCCTGGAGCGCTCGAACGCGCTGATCGTCCCCCTCGACCGGCGTCGCGCGACGTATCGCTACCACGAGCTGTTCGGCGCGGCGCTGCGGGCAGAGCTCCGTCGTCGAGAGCCCGACCAGGGCGCCCTGCTTCACCGGCGCGCCAGCGCCTGGTGTGCTCTGCACGGCGACCACGAGCGCGCCATCGAGCACTCGATCGAGGGACGCGATGCCGGCCGGGCCGCGGAGCTGCTCTGGGACAGCGCGCTCCCGCACGCCGCGCGCGGTGACCAGCACAAGGTCTGGGAATGGATGCATCGCTTCGGCGACCGCGAGCTGGCCGATACCCCCCTCATCGGTCTCACCGCCGCGGGCACAGCCCTCGTCGCCGGCAACCTCTACGAGGCAGAACGGTGGACCTCGCTGGCACGGGCCGTGCCCGACGGCACGGATGTCGTGCGGGCGGGACTCGCCCTCATGCGCGCGGGTCTGGGGCGCCACGGCATGACAGAGATGGGCACGGATGCCGGAAGCGCACTCGAGCTGCTCGGCGAGCGCAGCCCATGGCGTCCCCTCTGCCTGCTTTTCCGCGGCGTCGCGTTCCACCTGCGCGGCGACGTCGAAACGGCGCGAGCGCACCTCGAGGAGGGCGCTCACCTCGCCGCCGTATCGGCGCCGCTGGTGCAGGCGCTCTGCCTGTCCCAGCTCGCGCTTCTGGTGGCCGGCGGGGGCGACTTGGAACGCGCGACCGTGTTGGCCGCCCGCGGAACGGCGCAGGTCAGGCGCTGCAACCTGGACGACTGCTCCACCGCGGCGCTCGTGCTCGCCGTGTCGGCCGAGCTAAGGGCGCGAGCCGGTAATTTGGCGGAGTCGACAAGAGAGCTGCGGCACGCCCTGCGCCTCCTGACAACGATCAACGATGTAAGTCCCTGGTACGAGGCCGAGACCCAGATCGCCGCCGCCGGGACGAGCCTTCGCCTGGGCGGGTCCGTGGCCGCCGCGCAGCACCTTGACGAGGCTGCGAGAGCGTTACCACGAACCCCTGACGCGCCGGTCCTCCGAGCTTGGTTCGACCAGGTGTCCGCTCAGCTCGATCTCGTTCAGAGATCGACGGACGGTGCGGCCTGGTCGCTGACGGCGGCCGAGCTGCGCGTGCTGCGCTACCTGCCGAGTCATCTCTCGCTCCGTGAGATCGCCGAACGCCTCTTCGTGTCGCCGAACACCGTGAAGACGCACGCCCGCGGCATCTACCGAAAGCTCGACGTCTCCGATCGCGGCCATGCGGTCGATCGCGCGCGCGCCGCCGGCCTGGTCGGAGCGGGCCTCGATGGTTAGCGCGTCCTCACCGATCCATTCTCGGCGATCCAGGTGAACGCCGAGCCGAGCACCCCCTCGCCTCCACGCCCGCCTCGGCGCTGGATACCTCTGGCGCTCATCTGCCTTGCGTCGCTGCTTGTGTTCCTCGCCATCTTCGCGATCTGGGCCAACCGGCAGCTTCTCAACACCGAGAACTGGACCGAGACCAGCAGCGAACTGCTCGAGAACGACGCGATCCGGCAACAGGTCGGCGACTTCATGGTGGCCGAGCTCTATGCGAATGTGGACGTGCAGCGCGAGCTAGAGCGGGCGTTCGAGCAGGTGCTCAGGCCGGCGACCGCCGGTGCGCTGGCGGGACCTGCCGCCAGCGGCTTGAGGACCTTCGCCGAGGAGCGTTCGGACACCCTGCTCGCACGCCCGCGCGTCCAGGGAGCCTGGGAGGAGCTGAACCGGCGTGCCCACGCTCGACTGGTTCAGATCGTCGAGGGTGGCGGTGACGTCGTCTCGACGACGGGTGGCGACGTCACCCTGGACCTGAGAGCATTGCTCAACGAAACCGAGGGCGGCCTGGGTGTGGGTGGGCGTATCGAGGAGAGGCTGCCCGAGTCTGCGGCTCAGATCGTGATCCTGCGTTCGAGCCAGCTCGAGCTCGCACAGGATCTCGTACGGCTGCTGAAGGGACTCGCGATCGTGCTGGTCGTGTTGGCGCTCGGTCTCTATGCGCTTGGCGTCTATCTGGCCAGGGGCCGACGGCGCGAGGCGTTGCGGGCATGCGGCCTTGGCCTGCTCCTCGCAGGTGCCGCGGCCCTGGTCGGACGCACCCTCGCAGGAGACGCAGTGGTCGGCGCGCTTGCCACAACCGAGTCCGTCCGCCCCGCGGCGGAGGCCGCGTGGGACATCGGCACCTCGCTGCTCGTGGAGGCAGCCACGGCGACCCTGATCTACGGCGCCGTGGTCGTGTTCGGGGCATGGCTGGCCGGCCCCACCGCCTGGGCGGTGGCGACGCGGCGAAACCTCGCGCCCTACCTGCGCGAGCCCCGCTATGCCTGGGGCGCGTTCGCGCTCGTGGTGCTCCTGTTGGTGGCGTGGGCGCCGACGCCGGCGTTTCGCCGGGCGATCCTTGCGCTGGTGCTGATCGGCCTGCTGGCCCTGGGCCTCGAGGCGCTGCGGCGGCGGACCGCGCAGGAGTTTCCCGACGCCCGCCGCGAGGACTCCTTCCGCGGTGTGCGCGAGTGGGCGAGGAGCATCGGCAGGCGCCGGGCGCCAGGCCCTGCACAGCCGCGCCTGGACGATCTCGAACGACTCGGCCGGCTGCGCCAGACGGGTGTCCTGGACGCCGACGAGTACGAGCGCGAGAAGACGAGGCTCCTGGCCGCGGCCCCGCCGGCGTGATGCGCCGCTGGAACGCCGACGCCGGCCACCGGAGGAGCGCCGCGTGATGCGCGCTCGGCTGCGGCGCAGCAAGGGCGAGAAAGAGCGTGGTCGTCCCGAGGACGACTACATCGAGATCGACGCCGCCGAGCTGACCGGGGTCTTCGCCGCTCCGCATTGGCTTCGCGACGTCGGACTGACGTCATGGCTGCTGGTTGGCGTGGCGCTGCTCCTGGCCGGGTCTGTCTGGCTGCTTTCGCTGACCCATACGATCGTGCTCCCGGTCATCGCGGCAGGCGTGATCGCGGCGGTTGCCGCCCCGCTGATCGCGTGGCTTCAGCGCCACCGCGTGCCGCGCCCGGCGGGGGCGATCCTGCTGCTCGTCGCGCTCGTCGTGCTCGCCGCGCTGGTCGTGTTCATCGTGATTGCCGGCATCACGAGCCAGAGCGGCGATGTGAGCTCCAACCTGGACGACGCCAAGAACACGATCGAGGGCTGGCTCGAGGACCTCGGCGTGGACCCGGACAAGGCGAAGAACGCGAAGCAAGACGCGAGCTCGTCGACCAGCCAGGCGGTAAGCGCCCTCCTTAGCGGTCTCGGAACGGGCCTCAAGGAACTCTCGTCCCTCGTGTTCTTCCTCGCCATGACGCTGCTCAGCCTGATCTTCCTGCTTGCCGACGGCCCGAAGATCCGTGCCTGGGGAGAGCGCCACATGGGTGTGCCCGCGCCGGTCGCCCGCACCATCAGCACGCGCACCCTGCAGTCTCTGCGGGGCTACTTCCTCGGCGTGACGATCGTCGCGGTCTTCAACGCCGTCGTCGTCGGGCTCGGGGCGCTCGTGCTGGGTATCCCGCTGGCGGGAACGATTGCCGTGGTCACCCTGTTTGCCGCCTACGTTCCGTACCTCGGCGCGTGGACGGCCGGCGCCTTCTCGGTCCTGCTCGCGCTTGGCGGCGCCGGGACGGACGCGGCCATCGGCATGATCGTGATCCAGCTGCTCGCGAACAGCGTGCTCCAGCAGCTCGTGCAGCCGATCGCGATGGGCACCGCGCTCGGAATCCACCCGCTCGCCGTGCTGATAGTCACGATCGCCGGCGGTTCGCTCTTCGGCGCGGTCGGGCTGATCCTCGCCGCCCCGGTCACGTCCGCCATCACCCGCATCTCGGCCGACCTGTCCCGCGCCCGGGCGGAGGAGACGGAGCACGCGGTGGCCGCCTCGGAGGCGCCGGCCTAGTGGCTGCCGGTGACGCCGCGACGGCGCCGTACGGCCAGGAGGTGCGCTGGCAACCGGCCAAGCCGCGCTTGAGCCTCCCCCGGCTGCTGGTGGCGTGGCTCGTGGCGGCGGGGTCGGTATACGCGGCCGCGGGCATCGTGCCGGGCTTCACGCTGGAGCGTCCCGGCTCGGCCTTCGTTGTCGCCGCGGCGGTCGCCGCCTTCAACGCCGTGCTGCCGCCGGTCGTGGCGGCGCTGCGGCTTCCGTTCACGCTGGCGCTCGGCTTCGTGCTGGTGCTCGTGGTCGACGCGCTTGCACTCGTGCTGGCCGATGACCTCCTGCCGAGTTTCGGGGGAGTCGGCTCCTTTGGGGACGCGCTGCTCGCGGCGCTCGTGATGGCGGCGACCGCAATGGTGCTGGAGGTCGTGCTGGGGACCAACGACAGCGACGATTATTCGTTCCGGGTCGTGCGGCGCGTGGCGCGTCGCCAAGGCGCCGCCGCCCGCTCGGACGTTCCGGGGATCGTCTTCCTCGAGATCGACGGGCTGGCCCTCCCGGTCCTGCGCCGCGCGATGCGGGACGGAAGCGCCCCGGTCATGGCTCGCTGGATGGAGGAGGACGGCTATCGGCTCGCCGAGTGGGAGACCGATCTCTCTTCGCAGACCGGAGCGAGCCAGGCCGGCATCCTGCTGGGGTCCAACGAGGACATCCCGGCGTTCCGATGGGTCGAGAAGGAGCGGGGCAGGATGATGGTCTGCTCCTCCCCGGACGACTGCGCGGAGATCGAGCGTCGGCACTCGACCGGCGCCGGCCTGCTCGCCGGCGGCGGCGCCAGCCGCGGCAATCTGTTGTCCGGCGACGCCGAGGAGACGATCCTCACGGTCAGTCGCATGGAAGCCGAGAAGGGCGCCAACCCGGGCTACCGGGCCTTCCTCGCCGACGGTGTCAACGTGACCCGCGCCCTAGTCCTGTTCGTCTGGGAGGTGCTGCTCGAGTGGACGGCCGCGATCCGGGCAGCCCGACGAGACGTGCGTCCGCGCGGCCACCGCGGCGGCGCGTATCCGTTCCTGCGGGCGGCCATGTGCGTGATCGTCCGGAACGCGATCGTGTTCGGCGTTCTGACCGACATGATGCGGGGGCGTCCGGCCGTGTACGCGACCTTCGCGAGCTACGACGAGGTCGCGCACCACTCCGGCCTCGAGCGGGCGGACACGCTGGAGGCTCTGCGAAAGCTGGACCAGCAGTTCGGCGTCATCGATCGCGGCCGCCGCTACGCGCCCCGACCATACGAGATCGTCGTGCTCTCCGACCACGGGCAGACGCAGGGGGCGACGTTCAAGCAGCGCAACGGCTACGGCCTCGACGAGCTCGTCGAGCGGTCGATCGGCGGCGGCGAGGTGACCGCGGTCGCGGGCGGCGACGAGCAGACGGCGATGGTGGGGCACGCGGTCGACGAGGCCACCGGCCGCAAGCGAACGGAACGCCCGAAGAACGATGTGTCGGGCCGCTCGGTCGTGGTCCTGGGATCCGGCAACCTCGGCCTGGTCTACCTGATGGACGAGAAACGCCGGCTCACGCTCGAAGAGATCGAGAAGCTCCATCCTCGATTGATCCCGGAGCTGCGCGAGCATCCGCACGTCGGCTGGCTGCTGGTCCACTCGGCCGAGCGGGGGGCCGTCGTCCTCGGGCCCGCCGGCGCGCGTGACCTGACGTCAGGCCGGATCGAGGGGGAGGATCCGCTCGCACCGTTCTCGCCTTCGGCCGGGCAGCACCTCCTGCGCACCGACGGGTTCGAGCACGCCCCGGACATCACCGTCGGCAGCTTCTACGACCCGGAGCGCGACGAGGGCTGCGCCTTCGAGGAGCTCATCTCGTTCCACGGCGGTATCGGAGGGCCGCAGACCCGGCCCTTCATCATGCATTCCCAGCGGCTGCCTCTGCCCGGCGAACCCATCGTCGGCGCCGCGGCCGTGCACCGGCTTCTCTGGGGGTGGCGCCGGGCCCTGCAGGGCGAGGCGTCGCCGGCTCGGCTCGTGCCTGCGGGTTCATCCGATGCGGATGAGGCTCAGGCGGGTCCCGCGGCTCAGACTACGGCGTCGTGACCGGCCCTGAACCGCTTCCGGCGACACAGCTCCTGGTTTTCCGCTTCGGCCCGGGCGCCGACTTCGAGGGCCGGCTCGTCGGCGCGCTGGAGCGGATCGAGAGCGGAGGTTCCCTGCGGGTGCTCGACGCGCTCTTTGTCGCGAGCGATGCCGAGACGGGCGAGGTGACCGCGGTCGATCTGAAGGGCGACACCGGCGGGCTGGTCGCGCCGCTGCTCGAGTTCAGGCTCGATCCGGCTGCCCGCCGTCGTGCCACCGAGCGCGCGCTCGACAGCGGCGCGAGCGGCGACGACGCACGCGTGGCCACACAGCTCGCCGAGAGACTGGAGCCGGGTGTGGCCGTCGCCGCCTTGCTGGTAGAGCACCGCTGGGCGCGGGCGCTCGATGATGCCGTGTCCCGGAGCGGCGGATCGCCGCTGGCCAGCGACTTCGTCGAAGCGACGGCGCTCGCGGACCTCATTCCCGATCTTCTCGCCGCGGTGCAGCCTGCAGCCGAGGGCTAGACGCTATTCCGCGAGACCCTCACGAACGGCCCACAGCGCAGCCTGGGTCCGCGACGCCAAGCCGAGCTTGCGCAGGATGTTCGAGACGTGCGTGCGGGCGGTGCGCTCGCTGATGGCCAGCTCGGCGGCTATCTCCTTGTTGGCCTTGCCGGCGGCCACCAGACGCAGGATCTCCCGCTCCCGCTCGGTGAGCTCCGCCGCCGATTCGCGCGACCGGCTGTTCAGCGAGTTCATCAGCTGCCGGGCGACAGCGGGGTTCAGCTGGAGCTCCCCGCGGTATGCCGCGCGCACGGCGCCGGCCACCTCGTCCGGGTCGGCGTCCTTGAGGATGTAGCCGGAGGCGCCGGCGTCCAGCGCGGCACGAATACGTTCCTGCTCGACGAACGACGTCAGCGCGACGACCTCGACCTCGTGATGGCGGGCTCGGATCTGACGGGTTGCCTCGATGCCGTTCACCGGCTGCATCTGCAGGTCCATGAGCACGACGTGAGGGCCGCGCTCCGCGGCGGCCAATCGCTCGAGCTCGTCCAGCCCCTCGCGGCCATTGGCCGCCTCGCCCACGACCTCCATGTCGTTCTCACCATCGAGAAAGGCGCGCAGTCCGCGTCGCACGACTTGGTGGTCATCGACCAGGAGTACGCGGATGGCCTCGTTCGAACCGGCCGTCATTGCTCTGCCGGGACCTCGGCGTGGAGCACGGTGCCGGACCCGGGCGCGCTCGTCACCTCGAGCCGCCCACCGAGATCGGTCATCCGGCCCCGCATCGATCGCAGACCGAAGTGCCCAGCCCCTACAGCGCCGGGATCGAATCCGCGGCCGTCGTCGCGCACATCGATCGAAACGGTCCCGTCCTGCGCCGTGACACGGATCGCGGCGCTGCTTGCGTGGGCGTGCTTGACGATGTTGGCGAGCGCCTCCTGCCCGAAACGGTACAGCTGTTCCTCGGCGTCGCCGGTCAGCGGGAGGCGTCCCGGCGGCCCGTCCACCTCGATCTCCAGGCCCTCGCGCGCGCTCAGGGCAGCCGCTTGTTCGTCCAGTGCCGCAACCAGGCCTTCCTCCGCGAGCGCATTGGGGCGCAGCTCGAAGATCAGTGCGCGCATCTCGGCCTGGGCGCCTTGGGTCAGCTTCCTCGCCTCGTCCAGCTCCTGCGTTACGCGTCCGCCCGGGTCTAGCGTCTCGTGCGCGAGGGTCCTCTGGGCCGACCGGATATGCAGCGAGGTGGAGAACAGCGACTGCGACACGGAGTCATGCAGGTCGCGGGCGATCCGCTCTCGCTCCCGTGTGGCGCGTTCCGCCTCGCGGCGCTCTGACTCCGCCAGCTCGCGTGCGGCGCCTCTGCGCTCGCTGACGATCGCTGCCAGGCAAAGAGTCGTCAGCGCGGCGACGGTGATGTAGAGCTGGAGGTTGAGCGCGCTGTCGCCGGGTGTCTGCTCGTGGAACGGTCCAAGGGCGTTCGAGGTGGCCCAGACCGCGATGACGACGGCCACGGCGACCGCCACCGTCGCGCCCTGCGGGCCGAAGCGCAGAGCGGCCCAGATGAACGCCGGGAACACCATGTAGGTAAGCGGTTGCTCGGCGGAAACGGCTATCGCGCTCAGGGCCACCACCGCGGCGATCATCAGAGCGCCTTCGAACGCGCCGCGCCCGCGCCACGCGGGGGCCAGCGGCCGCGCCCAGGCCAGTGCGAGGGGAATGACGACCAGCCCGCCCGAGAGGCCGCCCAGCCACCAGCTGCGCCAGAAAATGGCCAGGTCGGAGGCGGCGAGGACGCTGCCTGCCCAGAGGGCGATCATGGCGACGGTGGCGCTGATGGCCTCGCCTGCCCCGACGGCCAAGAGCACAGCGCCGACGTGGTCCAGCCGGTCCATGCCGGCGCGCCTGCCCACGAGCCGCTGGAGAATGACCACCGCCACCAGAGCCCGGGCGAGGTTGCCCCCGGTCTGCGCCAGCGCCGTTCCGAACGGAAGCATCGCCCACTCCCGCGAGAGCAGGTCACCGAGCAGGACGCCGGGCCACCAGCGCAGACCCGCGAGGTACAGCACCGCGATTCCCAACCCGGTCGCCGGCCAGAAGGCCCCCGCCGGCCCCGTGAGCAGCAGAGCCTCGCCGCCCTGCGCGGCGGCGTAGTAACCGGCTGCGATCCCGGTCACACCGGCGGCGAACCGCAGGGACGCTGTCGACAGCAGCGGTTCGCTCGCCCGCGTGGGGGCTAGAAGGCGTGAGTCCATGCTTCTTACGGGCCTGCGCTCGGAAGATACCCTCGCGCGCCGTCCGAGTCGAATGACGTAGGCGGACTTGCGCGAATGTCCCGCGCCAAACCAGCCGTCCGCCCGATGCGCCCACCGCGCGGACGCGCGACGATGCGCCCGTCGACTCGCCCCGGCCTCGAGGATCGCGTGTCCGTAACCCTGGCACCGGCTCGCAGCACTTCGACGTCAACTCCCGTCGTTTACCGCTCCACGACGAGCGGTCAAGGGCTCGGTCCGTCCGGCCGAGCTCGGGTCTTCACCGCCGCCGCCTCGGCCACCGTGACGGCCAGGTCGCGCCCCGGGCTCGAGTGGCGCTCGCACGGGCCGGGCTCCCTGGACGACCTCCGCGAGTCACGCGCCCGCATCATGGCCGCCGCGGACGAGGAGCGCAGGCGCATCGAGCGTGACCTGCACGACGGCGCGCAGCAACGCCTGGTCGCGCTCAGGATCAGGATCGAGCTCGCGGCGGAAGCGCTGGCCGAGGGCCGCGGCAAGCCGCTCGAGATGCTTCGCCAGCTCGGTACAGAAGCCGAGGTGGCGCTCGAGGAGATCCGCTCGCTGGCCCAGGGCATCTACCCCGCGCCCCTGGCCAACTTCGGGCTGGCCGGTGCCCTGCGCGCCGCTGCGCTGTGCGGCCCGGTCCCGACGACGGTCGTGAGCGACGGGGAGACCCGCTATCCGCGGGAGCTGGAGACGGCCGCGTACTTCTGTTGCCTCGAGGCGATGCAGAACGCCGCGAAGCACGCCCGCGAAGCGACCGGCATCCGCGTCGAGTTGAGCGAGCGCGACGGCGCCCTGCGGCTAGACGTGCGCGACGACGGGCCCGGGTTCGAACCGAAGGACACCGTGACTGGCAATGGGCTGGCAAACATGCGCGACCGCCTAGCCACGGTCGGCGGCGAGCTGGAGGTTCGCTCCGCGCGGGGGGCCGGAACGCGCGTGCTCGCCTCGATCCCGCTCGACAGGCCGTGAATCAGTATCCGACCGCGGTCTTCACGCGCCGGCGGTCGAGAGCTCGCCGAGTGACTGTTCGTGAACGGTCATGCCGATACCTCCGTGCCTGGCTGGCGAACATCGTCGTGTGCTTGATCTTCATCGCGCTGATCGTCGGCTAGGCGGTACTCGGCCAGAAGCTCCTCTTCCCGCTCCCTCTTCGGGAACATGAAGAAGACGAGCGCGGCCCCGAGCACGATCGCGACGATGCCGGCAACGTAGGCCCACTCGTCGCCCTGAAGGAACGAGGACTTCGCGGCCGCGACGATCTGGTCCTCGTACTGGGGATACCGCTCGGCCGTGTCCACCGCGCTCGAGAACGACCTCGTGAGCTCGGTGCGTACCTGGTCCGTGATCTTGCCCCCGTTGGGCGCGTCCGCGATCGCCGCGCCCACCGCGCCCGCGTAACCGGCAGTGAGGACCGCGCCCAGGATCGACTGCATGATCGCTCCGCCGAGATCACGCTGGAGATCGGCTGTGCCCGATGCCATGCCGGCGCGCCGGACGGGCACCGAGCCTGTCAGAGAGTGCGAGGCGGGCGTGCCGGCGAACCCGACGCCGATGCCGATCAAGGCATAGCCGAGCCCGACCTTCCAGTAGGAGATGTCCTCCTTCCAGAGCAGGAGCATCGTGAGGAATCCCAGGAGGCAGAACACGTAGCCGACGAGCAGCGTGAAACGGGCCCCCCTGGCGTTCACGAGCTTGGCGGAGCGCGGCGCCACCACCACCATCAGCGCGGCGGCCGGAAGGATCGCGAGCCCGGCGTCCAACGTCGAATACCCGAGCACGTTCTGAAGGAACTGCTGCCCGACGAACATCGCCGCCATCAGCGTGCCGAACACGATGATCCCCGCGCACGCGGCCACCCAGAAGACCCGGCGCCGGGCCACTGCGAGGTCGTAGAGCGGCGCTTGCGCCCGACGCTGCCGGACGACGAAGGCCGCCCCCGCCGCGAGCGCGATGACCGCCAGCCCGACCGCCAGGGCCTGCTCGTTCGGTACCGGAGCGAAGTTGATGGCGAGCACGAGCGCCGCCACGAGCAGCACCGACAAGATCCCTCCGAGGTTGTCGACCGGATCCGTCGCCTCGTTGACATGCGCGGGCACGTAGCGAAGCGCCATGTACAGCGCCACGAGTGCGAGCGGCAGCGTGACGATGAAGACCGAGCCCCAGTCGAAGCCGGTGAGCAGCGCGCCCGAGAGAAGCGGGCCGAGCGCGGCGATGGCGCCGCCAAGGGCCGACCACAGCGCGATTGACTTCGTGCGCGCCGCACCCGACCACAGCGCTGTGATCAGCGCGAGCGTCGTCGGGAAGGCCATCCCCGCTGCGACGCCGCCGACGAGGCGCGCGCCAAAGAGAACCTCGATGGACGGGGCGAAGGCGGCGACCAGGCAGGCGGGGATCGACAGCGCAGTGCCCAGGACCAGCATAAGCTTCCGCCCGTAGCGGTCGCCGAGCGCCCCCAGGTACAGCACCGACGCGGCCAGCCCGAGCGAGTAGCCGACGGCCACCAGGTTGAGCCCGGTCTGCGTCGCGTCCAAGTCCTTGCCGATGTCCGGCAGCGCGACGTTGGCCACGGCGAGGTTCAGATTCGCGACCGCGGCGACCAGGATGAGCGAGACGAGGATCACACCCGCGCGGGGCGGGGCCGCCGAGGAGTCCGTGCGGGGGACAGGTTCCGTCACGGCGTGCGAGACCCTGAGCGAACCGCCGGCGCCGTACCCACGTGCTCGACGTGGCGGCGCTGGACGAGGAGCGTCAGCGTCCCGGCGATCAGCAGCATGGCCACGTTGACCGTGAGGACGGCCAGCGCCCCCCCGACCTCGCTCGCCTCGCCGAGCCCGGCGGCCACACCGAGATACGCGGCAGCCGGGATCGTGGTTATCGATATGGCCACGCCCACGGCCGAGCTTGCACGCGTTTCGAGCGCCAGCATGCCGGCGACGCCGGCGGCGAGCGCGACTCCGATGGTCGAGGAGTCGACGTTCGTCAGCCCGGAGAGGGTCGTCTCGCCCACGGCGAACCCCGACGGCAGGAGACCGAACATGTCGAGAGCCGCGGTCACCAGACCCGCCGTCAGACAAGCCACACCGAGGCCGACGACGAGCGTGGCCGAAGCGCGCCGGACAAGGCGCGCGCGACGGCTGATCAGCCCCACGCACACCGCGGTGATGGGAAGCAGGTCCGGGCTCACCGCCATCGCGCCCACGATCAGGATCTGGTTGTCCTCGATCACGCCAAAGCCCGCGATGACGCCGGCGGCCATCATGAACACGAGGTAGCGCGCGACGGTCCGCGCGTTGACGGTGGCCTGCCCCAGCACGTCCGCCCAGATGAGGCTCGCGGCGTGCCGCCCAGCCCCGACCGGGCCGACATCATCGAGGCGCGCGAGCCTGATGTCCTCCCCCGGCAGCCCGCTGTCCACAAGGAACCCCAGCACCGCGTCGGCCGATTCCGGGTGAACCTCGGCGGTCAGCAGCGCGTGACCGGCACGGATGCCGTCTGCCGTCGCCAGGCTCCGCGCCGTGCCGCGATCCTCGAGTGCCTCGCCGACCCTTGTGATCGCATCGGACGGACCGTAGACCCTGAGGTGGAGCATCTCAGAAGATCGCGATCGGATTCAGAGGAGATCCCGTGCCGTGAACGATCCGCAGCGGAGCGGCCGCGAACAGAAACTCCCATCGCCCGGCCTTCTCGCAGTGCGGCGCGACGTCCTCGAACTGGAGGTAGTCGAGCAGGTGCACACCCATGGCGTTGAGCGCGAGGACGTGGATCGGGAATGCCACCCCTTCCGTCGTGCTCGGAGCGGTGTCGTTGTTGCCGTCCGAGCCGAGGGCGGCGACCCGCCGCTCCGCCAGGAACGACGCCGCGGTGGGGTGCAGTCCGGCCTTGGCCTCGCGCGTGTCCCACGGCCCGAGCTCGGCCAGCCGTCGCGTGTGACCGGTCCGGACCAGGAGGATGTCGCCGGGCTCGACGTTCACGCCTTGCTCTGCCTCCGCGGCTTCGAGGTCCTCGCGGACCACGTGGTCGCCCGGCTCGACCCACGGAACGCCGCGAACCCGCGGAACGTCGAGCAGAACGGCGCGACCGATCAGGCCGTCCTTGAGGACATCGATCGCACCGACCCGAGCGCCCTCCAAGGTCACCGACGCCGCAGGCTTCCCGTCAAAGAGGGAGCCACGAAAGGCCACGTGGCAAAAGGCGTCGATGTGGCTGTGCCCTTCGTTGTGGTAGTCGACGCCGACGTAGTCCTTGGCAAAGCGCAGGGATCCGGATCCAATGTCGACGTCGGTCAGCATCGTCATGTGGTGGTCGGCGGGCTCGGGAACGTCGATCCGCGCCTCGGTTCGCAGAGGCTGGCTGAGCGTGACGGTTCGGCCGCTGCGAACGAGTCGCGCGGCGGCGGCGATCCGGTCGGGTGTGAGGTAATTCAGAGCCCCCCGCCGGCCGTCGTCGTCCCAGCGACCCCAGTTGGCGACCGCGTCGAAGAGCTCGCGGAATTCCGTAGCTGTCATGTCCATGCCCGGCAGGGGTAAATCGGACCAGAGCCGGGCCGCCGGCTCATCACCCCGATTGGGTGAAGCAGAGGGAGCTGACGGGCGGGCGAGACCGATCGTCGCGGACAGCGTCCGGGCCAGCGTAGGTACGCGGGACCCGGGGCCGAATCACCCGGTCCGGGTGATGTCGGGTCGCGCGCCGCCGCTCGACAATCCTGGCTCCCCCGAACGGAACGGCCCGCCCATGAGCACTGCGGTACGACCTCGCCAACGGAGCGGCGCGACCGGTGGCGACGCCAAAGGTCCCGTCCCTGCTGACGCCTTCGTCGTCTTCGGGATCAGCGGAGATCTCGCGAAGGTCATGACCTTCCACTCGCTGTACCGATTGGAGCGGCGCGGCCTGCTGAACTGCCCGATCGTCGGAGTGGCGGCGGACGACTGGACCGTCGAACACCTGCGCGAGCACGCCCGCAAGTGCATCGCGGATTGCGGTGAGACGATCGACGACGCGATATTCGATCGCTTCGCGGCGCGGCTGTCGTACCTCCCGGGGGACTTCGGTGACAAGGCGACCTACGCGCAAGTGGCCGCGGCGATCGAAGGCGCGCGCAGCCCGGTTTTCTATCTCGAGATCCCGCCCTCCCTGTTCGGCATGGTGATCAAGGGCCTGGCCGAGGCCGGCTTGACGAAGTCGGCGCGCGTGGTGGTGGAGAAGCCGTTCGGGCACGACCTCGCGTCGGCGACAGCGCTGAACGAAGAGGTCCACCGCTACCTGGACGAGTCCCAGCTCTTCCGGATCGACCACTTCCTGGGCAAGATGGGCCTGGTCGAGATCCTCTACCTGCGGTTCGCGAACACGATGTTCGAGCCGGTCTGGAACCGCAACTACATCTCGTCCGTGCAGATCACGATGGCCGAGAGCTTCGGGGTCGAGGATCGCGGCCATTTCTACGACCCCGTCGGCGCGCTGCGCGACGTGGTCGTCAACCACCTCATGCAGGTGGTGGCCGCGACCGCGATGGAGCCTCCCTCGAGAGGCGACCCGTCCTCGCTCAAGAACGTGATGGTCTCGGTCTTCCAGGCGATGCCGGCCGGCGACCCCGCCCAATACGTGCGCGGGCAGTATGAGGGCTATCTCGAGACCGAGGGCGTGGACGGCGACTCTACGACCGAGACCTACGCCGCCTTGCGCCTGGGGATCGACAACTGGCGCTGGTCAGGCGTCCCGTTCTTCATCCGCACCGGGAAGCACCTGGCCGCCACCCAGACCGAGCTGCGCCTGGTCTTCAAGCACCCGCCCCGGCTGGGCTTCGGCGTCGCGGGATCCGCGGGCCCGGATCCGAATCAGCTCGTCGTCAAGCTGGACCCCTCCACCGGGATCAGGCTCGTCGTGAACGCGCAGCGCGCCGACGAGGTCAAGCCCGAGCGGATCACCCTGGACATGGAGTTCGCGCAGGAGGGCGGCGAAGGCGCCACCCCCTACGAGGTCCTGCTGCACGCCGCGATGGTCGGCGACAGCAGGCGCTTCACCCGCCAGGACAGCGTCGAGGAGGCCTGGCGGGTGATGCAGCCGCTGCTCGATGCCCCGCCCAAGGTCCACGGCTATCAGAAGGGGTCGTGGGGCCCGGCGGAGGCCGACGAGTTAGTAGCGGGACACGGCGGCTGGCGCGGGCCCTGGATCGAAACATGACCACCGCGAAGACGGAGGCCCAGCCGACGGAAGCACCGGGATCCCAGAGCGCCGCGGCGCCGTCTCCCTTCCCACCGATCGCCGACTACGCGTTCCTGTCCAACTGTCACACCGGCGCGCTGGTCGCACCGGACGGCTCGATCGACTGGCTGTGCGTGCCGCGCTTCGATTCGCCAAGCGTGTTCGGCACGCTGCTCGACCGCCAGGCGGGCTCCTTCCGGCTGGGCCCGTTCGGGGTCAACGTCCCCACGGCGCGCATGTACGAGCCCGGCACGAACACGCTCTCCACCACTTGGAACACCCCGACCGGCTGGATCCTGGTGCGCGACGCCCTCACCATGGGTCCGCGGCGCGGTGAGGACGAGGTCACGCCGCACACCCGGCCCCCCGCCGACGAGGACGGCGATCACACGCTCGTCCGCACGATTCTCTGCCTGGAGGGGAGCGTGGAGGTGGAGTTGGTGTGTGAGCCGGTGTTCGACTACGGGCGCGCGCCGGCGGAGTGGACGATGGTCGACGCCGAGCGTCATATGGCCGATGCCACGGGCGCCGGTCAGACGGTCAGGTTGCAGACCGATCTGGCCCTTGGAATCGAGGGTGAGCGGGTCAGGGCGCGGCACATCCTCAAACAGGGCGAGCAGGCGTACTGCTCGCTCTCCTGGGCCGAGGAGCTGGCCTCGCCACAGAGCGTTGACGAGGCAACCGCCCGGCTGGCTGCGACGACGCGGTTCTGGCGTGCCTGGTTGGAGCGGTCGCGCCCGATCGATCATCGCTGGCGGGCGGCGATCGAGCGCTCGGCGCTGGCGATCAAGGGCCTGACCTACATGCCGACCGGCGCCACGGTCGCCGCGCTCACCACGTCGCTGCCGGAGACGCCGGGTGGGGAGCGCAACTGGGACTATCGCTTCACCTGGATTCGTGACGCGACCTTCACGTTGCAGGCGCTGCATTTCCTGAACCTGGACTGGGAGGCCGACGAGTTCATGCAGTTCGTGGCCGACCTCGAGCCCAACGCGGACGGGGCGCTGCAGATCATGTACGGCATCGACGGGCGGCGCGACCTGACCGAGTCCACGCGCGACGAGCTGTCCGGCTACGCCGGCGCGCGGCCGGTGAGGATCGGCAACGGCGCGTTCGATCAGCGCCAGAACGACGTGTTCGGGGCGGCCCTCGACTCGATCCTGCTCCACTCGCGCCGCAGCCAGCGGCTGCCGCGCCGGCTGTGGCCGATAGTCCAGTCCCAGGCCCAATGCGCGACCCAGGTGTGGCGGGAGCCCGACCAGGGCATCTGGGAGGCCCGCGGCGACCCGCAGCACTACGTGTCGTCGAAGCTGATGTGCTGGGTCGCGCTCGATCGCGCCTCCAAGCTGGCCGGGATCGCGGGCGACCGGCAGCTGCGTCAGACCTGGGCCGCCACCGCCGAGGAGATCAAGCAGGACATCCTGGAACGCGGTGTCCGCGACGGGGTGCTGCGCCAGCACTACGAAACGGATGCGCTCGACGCGTCCACGCTGCTGGCCGCGATCTTCGGCTTCCTGCCGGGTAACGACGAGCGCCTGCGAAACAGCGTCGAGGCGATCGCGAACGACCTGACCGAGGACGGATTCGTCCTGCGCTACCGCACCGACGAGACCGACGACGGCCTGTCCGGCAAAGAGGGCAGCTTCCTGATCTGCTCGTTCTGGCTGGTGTCGGCGCTCGCGGTCGTCGGCGACCGCCAGCGCGCCCGGGACCTGATGGAGCGCCTGCTCAGCGTCGCCTCACCGCTGGGCCTCTACGCGGAGGAGTTCGACACCAGCACCGGCAGACACCTCGGCAACTTCCCTCAGGCGTTCTCGCACCTCGCGCTGATCGAAGCGGGCGCCCGGATCATCCTCATGGAGCGACTCGAGGAGTACACGACATGAGCGCTTACGACGTGATCGTCATCGGGAGCGGGGCAGGCGGCGGCACGCTCGTGCACCGCCTCGCGCCCTCCGGCAAGCGCATCCTGCTGCTGGAGCGTGGTGACTGGCTGCCGCGCGAGCCACACAACTGGTCGGCGGCCGACGTGTTCATCGACAACCGGTACATCTCGCCCGACACGTGGTACGTGGCCGAGACGGCCAAGCCGTTCCAGCCGCAGGTGCACTACTTCGTCGGCGGGGCCACCAAGCTGTACGGGGCGGCGCTGTACCGCCTGCGCGCGGAGGACTTCGGCGAGCTGAAACACCGCGACGGCGTGTCGCCCGCCTGGCCGATCGGCTACGACGAGATGGAGCCCTACTACACGCGCGCGGAGCAGCTCTACCAGGTGCACGGAGCGCGCGGCGAGGACCCGACCGAGCCTCCGGCGAGCGCGCCCTATCCCTTCCCGGCGGTCTCGCACGAGCCACGCATACAGCAGCTCGCAGACGATCTCGCCGCCGCCGGCCACCAACCCTTCCACGCCCCCTGCGGCGTCATGCTGAACGAGGCCGACATGGCCTACAGCGCCTGCGTCCGTTGTTCCACGTGCGATGGCTTCCCGTGCCTCGTGCACGCCAAGTCGGACGCCGAGGTGCTCGCGGTCCGCCCGGCGCTCGAGCACCCGAACGTGACTATGCTGACCAACGCCGAGGCCGTGGCGCTCCACACCAACCCCGCCGGCACGGCGGTCACGGATGTGGCGGTCGACCACGACGGCGCGCGAGAGACGTTCAGCGCGGACATCGTCGTCGTCTCATGCGGGGCGGCCAACTCGGCGAGGCTGCTGCTCGCCTCGGCCACCGAGAAGCACCCGAACGGCCTCTCCAACCGGTCCGACCAGCTCGGCCGCAACTACACCTTCCACAACAGCCAGGCCGTGCTCGCGATCTCCAAGGAGGAGAACCCGACGGTCTTCCAAAAGACCCTCGGCCTCAACGACTTCTACTTCGGAAGCGACGACTACGAGTACCCGCTGGGGAACATCCAGATGGTCGGCAAGTCGCAGGCCGACATGTACCGCGGCGAGAAGCCGCTGGAGACGAAGCTGGCCCCCACCCGCACTCTGGAGAACATGGCCCGGCATGCGGTCGACTTCTGGCTCTCGACCGAGGACCTCCCGCGACCGGAGAATCGGGTGACGCTCGATCGCGACGGGCACGTGCGGCTGAGTTACAAGCAGACGAACCACGAGCCCGCGAAGCGCCTCTACCACAAGCTGAAGGGGCTCCTGGCGAGCGCCGGGATGCACCCCGACCACCTCGTCCCGCGCCACGCGTACCTCAAGACCGACATCCCCGTCGCGGGCGTTGCCCACCAGGCCGGCACGTGCCGCTTCGGCACCGATCCCGACACGTCCGTGCTGAACACCGACTGTCGGGCCCACGAGCTCGACAACCTCTATGTCGTCGACACGAGCTTCTTCCCGAGCATCGGCGCGGTGAACCCGGCGCTGACGGCGATGGCGAACGCGCTGAGGGTCGGCGACCACCTGCTCGACCGGCTCGGCGCGATGGTGCCCGAGAGGGAGCCGGCGCATGTCAACTGAGCCTGCAGCGGGGCGCCGCCGGGTCGTGATCGTCGGCGCGGGGTTCGGCGGGTTGGCCGCCGCGCGAAAGCTTCGCGGCGTCGACGTGGACGTGACCCTCGTCGACCGCAGGAACCACCACCTGTTCCAGCCGCTCCTCTACCAGGTGGCGGCGGGCGGGCTGTCCCCAAGTGACTGCGCCTCGCCGATCCGCCCCTCCGTGAAGCGCGGCTCGAACGTCGCCGTTCTGATGGCCGAGGTCACCGACGTCGACGCCGACCGGCGGCAGGTCGTGCTCGACCGGGGCGACCGACTCGGTTACGACACCCTGATCGTGGCCTGCGGCGCGCAGACCTCCTACTTCGGCCACGACGAATGGAAAGACGTCACATGTGGGCTGAAGACGCTGGAGGACGCCATCGACCTGCGCCGGCGTTTCTTCGGCGCCCTCGAAGAAGCGGAGCGCACGGAAGACCCAGCCGCGCGGGTCGAGTGGATGACCTTCGTGGTGGTCGGCGGCGGTCCCACCGGGGTCGAGATCGCCGGGCAGCTCGCCATCACCGCACACGCTCTCAGGCAGGGCTTCCGGCGGATCGACCCCGGCGACGCGAAGGTGATCCTGCTGGACGCCGGTCACCGCGTGGTCGCTTCGTTCAGCGAGAAGCTCTCGGGAAAGGTCGCCCAAGAGCTCGCCCAGCTCGGCGTGACAGTTCGCGAGGGGGCCCGAGCCACGTCCATTGACGAGCGCGGCGTGACATTCGACACAGGGTCCGGCGCCGAGCGGATCGACAGCCGGACGGTGATCTGGGCCGCGGGCGTCCATGCCGTCCCGCTCACCGATGCGCTCGCGAGCGCCACGGGCGCGACCACCGACCGGGCCGGCCGCATCGAGGTGAATGCAAACCTGACGGTCCCCGGCCACGAGGAGATCACGGTCATCGGCGACGTGGCTTCCGTGCCCGGGCCGAGCGGGAAGCCGCTCCCCGGGCTGGCGACGGTGGCGATCCAGCAGGCGCACCACGTGGCCGAGGCGATCCGCGAGGGCCGGCCCGGAGCCTCCACGCCCTTCCGGTACTTCGACAAGGGGGCTCTCGCGGTCGTGGGCCGGGGCAAGGCGGTGTGCGAGATCAGAGGTCTCGAGCTATGGGGCCGGCCGGCCTTCTTCACCTACCTCGCCGTTCACCTCTACTACCTCGGCGGCCAGCTCGGCCGTCGCGTCGAGGTTCTCGTCAAGTGGATCGGGGGCCGGTTCGGGGAGCGCCAGAGCGCGCTGATAGAAGGCGATCTCGCGAGCGTCGAGCGGGCGCCGCCTTCGGCGCAGGCCGTTCGATGACGGACCTCCCCCGGGCGCCCTCGGGCGAGCAGATCGAGATCGCCTTCGGGGACCAGCGGGCAGTGGTGGTGGAGGTTGGCGGCGGGCTCAGGACGTACTCGGCGGCCGGCCGCGAGCTGCTCGACGGATACGGGGCCGGCGAGATGAGCGCCTCGGGCCGGGGCCAGGTGCTGATTCCTTGGCCGAACAGGATCCAGGACGGCAGCTACGAGTTCGACGGGCGGCGCCATCAGCTTCCCATCGATGACCCGGAGGAGCAGGACGCGATCCACGGCCTGGTGCGCTGGGCCGCCTGGACCGTGGGCGAGCGCGAGCCGCACCGCGTGGTGATGAAGCACGCGATCCATCCAAGGCCGGGGTATCCCTTCCCGGTCGATGTGAGCGTCGAATACCGCCTTTCGGACACGGGCCTGCGGGTGAGCACGACCGCCACGAACGCCGGCGCGGCGCCCTGCCCGTACGGGTGCGGCGCCCACCCCTACCTGAGGCTCGGGACGCAGGGGATCGACTCCGTGACCCTGCACGCGCCCGGGAGGACGGTCCTCTTCTCCGACGAGCGCGGCATCCCCGTCAGCTCACGTTCCGTCGAGGGCACGGAATACGACTTCCGCCGGCCCAGGCCGGTCGCCGCGACAAGGCTCGACAACGCCTTCACGGACCTCGAGCGCGACGGCGACGGGCTCGCTCGCGTGTCGCTAAGCGAGGCCGAAGGCAGCCAGAAGCTGACCCTCTGGGTCGACGAGTCGTACCCGTACCTGATGCTGTTCACCGGCGACCCGCTTCCCGACGTCGACCGCCGCAGCCTGGCCGTCGAGCCCATGAGCTGCCCTCCGAACGCGTTCCGGACCGGCGAGGCTCTGATCCGGCTGGAGCCCGGCGGGTCGTTCACGAGCAACTGGGGGATCCAGAGTGAGCCCTGACCTCTTCCCGTTGGCCGCGGATCTCGGAGCCGCGCGGAGCCAGATGGCGTTCACACTCGGCTTCCACATCATCCTGGCATGCATCGGCGTCGCCTTCCCGGCGATCATCCTGGTCGCCAACTACCTGGGGCTGAGACGAGGCGACGCCGTCGCGCTCGAGCTCGCGCAGCGCTGGTCGAAGGTGGCGGCGGTGACCTTCGTGATCGGCGCGATCACCGGGACCGTGCTCTCGTTCGAAATGGGCCTCCTGTGGCCCGAGTTCATGCGCCGCTTCGGCGATGTGTTCGGGCTCCCCTTCGCGCTCGAGGGAATCTTCTTCTTCACCGAGGCGATCTTCATCGCGATCTACATCTACGGCTGGAAGCGGCTGTCCGGCTGGGCGCATTTCTGGACGGGTGTTCCGGTCGTGATCGCGGGACTCGGCGGCGCTTGGTCCGTGGTCGCGGCGAACTCTTGGATGAACCAGCCGGACGGGTTCAAGCTCGCGGCGGACGGGACCGTCACCGACGTCAACGCGCTTGACGCTTTCTTCAACGGGGCGGTCGCCTACGAGGCGCCGCACATGATTCTCGCGGCGTACATCGTCACCGGTTTCCTCGTCGCCTCGGTCTACGCCGTCGGGATGCTGCGCGGCCGGCGCGATCGCCACCACCGGCTGGGACTGCTGATCCCCTTCACGGTCGCGGCGATCGCCACACCGATCCAGTTCGGCGTAGGTGACACGGCGGCACGCTCGATCGCCAAGGACCAGCCGATCAAGTTCGCCGCGATGGAGTGCGTGCAGAAGACCGCCACGCATGTGACCGAGTACATCTACGGCCGCTGTACCGAGGACGGCGTGAAGGGCGGGATCGGCATCCCCGGCCTCGACTCGTGGTTGGTCGGATTCAGCACCGACACGAAGGTGATCGGTCTCGACACCGTGCCGCCCGAGGACCGCCCACCCGCCAACACGCTGCTCCACTGGGCCTTCGACACGATGGTCGGGATCGGCACCGCGCTGATGGCGCTCGGTGCCTGGCTCGGGATCGTCTGGTTGCGCAGGCGTGACATCCCGCGAACGAAATGGTTCCTCCGAGCCGTGGCCGTGTCGGGGCTTGCGGCGATCGTGGCGCTCGAGTGCGGCTGGATCGTGACCGAGGTGGGCCGCCAGCCGTGGATCGTCTACGAGGTGATGCGCACGGAGGACGCCGTCACCCAGGCCGACGGTGTCTGGGTCAGCCTGGGTGTCGTCCTGGTCCTCTACACGGCGCTCGGCATCGCCACGGTCATGGTGCTCCGCGCGATGGCGCGCCGTTGGCGCGACGCCGACGACCTCGACGTGCCGTACGGGCCGCGTCCCGCGCCCGGGCAGCCGGAGGCGCCGCGGTGAGCAGCGCCGATGCGGTGGCAGCCGTGCTCTGGGTCGGCGTGACCCTCTACGCGGTGTTCGGCGGGGCGGACTTCGGGTCGGGATTCTGGACGCTCCTGGCGGGAGTCGGAGAGCGCGGCCGGCGGGCGCGCGACCTGGTCGACTGGGCCATCGGGCCCGTCTGGGAGGCAAACCACGTCTGGCTGATCTTCATCCTGGTTACGCTCTGGACGGCCTTTCCCGAGGCGTTCGCGTCCGTCATGTCGACGCTCTTCATCCCGCTCTGCCTCGCCGCCCTCGGGATCGTGCTGCGCGGTGCGGGTTTCGCTTTCCACCGGGTGGCCGCGAGGAGATCGGGGCGGCGCCTCGCCGAAGCCGCGTTCGCGACCTCGTCGGTCCTCACGCCATTCTTCATGGGAACCGTTGCGGGGGCCGTGGCATCGGGGCGCGTCCCGGTTGGCAACGCAGCGGGCGATCCGGTCACGAGCTGGCTCAACCCGGTCTCGCTGCTCATCGGCGCGCTCTTCGTGGCGACCGGCGCGTATCTCGCTGCCGTGTTCCTGGTCAGCGATGCGCGCCGGTCCTCAATGCCCGATCTCGTCGGATACTTCTCGGCTCGGGCGCTGGCGGCCGCGCTGGGCGCCGGAGTACTGGCGATTGCGGGGATCCTCGTCCTCCGCTCCGACGCGCGCTTCATGTACGACGGGCTGACGAGCGAGGGACTGCCGCTCGTAATCGTCTCGCTGGCTTGCGGAGCGGGTGCGCTGATTCTGCTGTGGCGCGGGGCACGGCGAGGCGTCCGGCCGCTGGCCGTGGCCGCCGTGGCGGCCATCATCTGGGGCTGGGGCGCCGCTCAGTACCCCTACCTGCTCCCGCAGACGCTCACCATCGAGCAGGCCGCCGGCGCGACCGAGACGCTCACGACGGTGCTCGTCGTCTTCGGCATCGCGGTCGTCGTCGTCCTGCCGGCGCTTGCGTTCCTCTTCGTGCTGGACCAGCGGGGGTTGCTCCAAGAGGAGGGTGAGAGCTAGGCGGAAGCCCGTTGTCCGACCCTGGTGTTCGTATGGAACACCAAAGTCGGACACTGGCCCGGTCGCGGCCCTCGAGCCGACCCACCCCATCGGACCCAGACCCTTCCCCAGCCCCGCTCCCGCTCGATCGCACACCGCCGCATCGAGAGCCCAGAGGGGTGGCGAAGTATGGTCCCCGCGTGGCGATCCGCGTGGTCGTGGCCGAGGACAGCCTGATCGTGCGCGAGGGGCTCCTTCAGCTTCTCGCCACCTCGCCGACCCTCGACGTCGTAGCCGCGCACGGCGATCTGGACGCCGTGCTGGATGCCATGAGCGCGGATCGGCCCGACGTCATCCTCACCGACATCAGAATGCCTCCCTCCAACACCGACGAGGGCATCCGGCTGGCGCATCACCTACGCGAGCACCATCCGGCGACCGGGCTGATCGTCCTGAGCCAGTACGCCGAGCCGCCGTACGTCCTTGCTCTGCTCGAGCACGGTTCCGACCGGCGCGGTTACCTCCTGAAGGAGCGGATACACGAACGGGGCCAGCTGGTGTCCGCGATCGACACGGTCGCGCGGGGCGGATCGGTGATCGACGCGAGGATCGTCGAGCTCTTGGTGGAAGGCAAGGCCCGAGGCCGGCAATCGCCGCTGGCCGAGCTAAGCCCGCGGGAGCGCGACGTGCTCGCCGAGATGGCGGAGGGAAAGAGCAACGCCGCGATCGCCGAATCGCTGGTGCTGACGAAGCGCGCAGTCGAGAAGCACATCAACTCGATCTTCATGAAGCTCGGTCTCGCGGGCTCCGAGGACGTGTCGAAGAGGGTCAAGGCGACCCTGATGTTCCTGGCGGAGACGGCGCCCTGACAAGGGCGCTATGCGTCAGTCCAATTCCTCGTCGGTATCCGCGAAAGACCCGGTCCGGTGGTCCTCGGGCAGCGTCTCCTCGCCCTCGGCGAACGAGCCCATGTGCTCGTCTCTCGGGAGCGTCTCCTCCCCGTCGGCGAAGGAACCCACGTGCTCGTCTCTCGGGAGCGTCTCCTCGCCCTCGGCGAACGAACCCGCGTGCTCGTCGCTCGGCGGCGTTTCCTCATCTCTGGCGAAGTCGCCACCCTCGGGCTCATCACGACGATTCTCCATGGCTCCTCCATGTAGTGTCGTTGAGGTCACGCCGGGAAGCGCACCTTTCCTGCGCGTATGGTCGCAGGTTGGGCCCCTTCAGCGGACGGCCGCGACCTGCGCCTCGGCCGAGGCGCAAGGGGCACAGCTACCTGGTGGGCCTGTCGCTGTTGCGAAGCATGGCCAGCGCCTGCTCCAGCTTCTCGACCTGCGCTTTCGCCTCGTCGGCTTGCTTCTTGGCGCGCTTGTAGCGCTCCTGGAAGCGCTTCATCTCGCGCTCCATCACCTCCTCGGCACTCCGCGCTTCTGCCATCGCTTCTCCTCCTGGTTCGCTCGCGTGGCGTATGTAGCGGCCCGCAGGGTCGTCTCGCCGTCGAACTCGCTTTGCCCTTATTCCTATACGAAAAGCGGGCTCACGTCGCGCTTCTATCCCGACAAGTCGAGTGAACCAACGGAGGCGGTCGCGCGAATGGATGAGCGATGGCGCTCCGCCGCTCGACCCTCGCCCTCGCCGCAGCGCTGGCGCTCGCCCTGCTCACGGGCGTCCAGCCGGCGGACGCGGAGACCCGGCTCGGGTCGCCCGATCCGAGCGCGGCGCCCGTCGCGTTCGCGTGCGCGGTGGGGTGCCCCCCGGGGTCGAGCCTCGGTTTCCGGCAGTTCGCTCTTCAGGGTTCCGACGTCGTCGCGGAGGAGCCGGGTGTGCTCGTCTCGGCGCGCGTGAACGCCAGGCGGATCGCCGGCTCGGCCCAGCCGCGCGTCGCGGTGCTGCGGCCGGTCGAGGGCGACCCGGTTGGGGTCACGGTCGGCGCCTTTGCCCCGCTGCCGGTCGTTTCGCAGTCGGCGGCCGTGCACGAGGTGGAGGACCTGCACCTGCCCGTGCAGGCGGGCGACTCGGTCGGCTTCCTGCTGCCGGCCGGCCAGGTCGACCTCGGCGTGAGGACGCGTCCACGGCCCGACGGCGCGGTTCAGTGGTTCACGGAGCCGTGCGGCCCCTGCCACATGGACGGTGGCACCGGAACCGAGCTGCTCTTCGACGCCACGATCGAGCCCGACTTCGACGAGGACGGCCTGGGCGACGAGACGCAGGACCCCGACGCCGGCTTCGGCGACGAGTTCTTCGAGGACGACGAGCTCGACGACTGGTTCGACGAGCTCGACGAGGACGAGGACGAGGAGGACTTCGCGCGGCGCCGCCGGCGGTTCCGTGTGCTCGACCTCGACCGGGCGCGCAACGGCGACCCGGTTCTGGAGATCGCGACTCCCAGCCGCGGGCGGCTGAGCGGGATCGTCACGACGTCCGCCGGCAGCTGGGACCTCCCCGGGATCCCGCGTACGATCGGCGCCGGCGAAGCGCGCGTGAAGCGCGTGATGCGGCAGCGCCTGCGGCTGCGTCTGTCGCAAAACGGCCGGCGGATGCTGAACCGACGCGGCCGCCAACCGGCCCGCGTGGTGGTCTCGATCCGCTCGCGCAGCAAGATCAAGCTGACGATGCGCCAGGTCAGGCTGTAAGCGACCGCTGCCCGCTTACCGCGGATGCGGCCGCGCGCTGCCGATAGCGCATACTGCCCCGGTGACCCGCCGCCGTGCCTGCCTGGTTGTTCCCGCGGTACCGGCCGCCAAGCTCGAGAAGGGTCGCATTCTCGATGCCGACGAGATCGTCATCGATCTCGAAGACGCCGTCGTCCCCGACGCAAAGGACGAGGCCCGGGTCGCGGTGCTGGACGCGCTCTCCGGTGAGTGGGCGGCGCCGGCGGTCGCGGTGCGCGTGAACTCGATCGGGACGCCCTGGTGCCACCAGGACCTTCAGGCGCTCGCGATGACACAGAGGACGGTCACCGCGGTGCTGCCGAAGGTCGAAAGCGCCTCCGATCTAGCCTTCGCCGACCGGCTGCTCGCCGGCGCCGAGGCCGCCTCGGGCCGCCCCGGGGCGGTGCGGCTCCTCGCCCTGATTGAGACCGCCGCGGGGCTGCAGGCCGCCGGCGAGATCGCCGGGGCCTCGGCTCGGCTCGATGGCCTGATCCTGGGCTACGCCGATCTCGCCGCGTCGTTGGGACGCTCTCTCGAAGGGAATTGGCGGTTCGCCCAGGAGGTCGTGCTCACCGCCGCCCGCGCCGCCGGGATCGACGCGATCGACGGCCCGGAGCTGCAGATACGCGACGACGACGTCTTCCGCGCCGCGGTAGCGCACGCCAGAGCACTCGGGTTCGACGGCAAGTGGGCGATCCATCCCGCTCAGCTCGACACGCTGCGGGAGGCGTTCACACCGACCGACGAGGAGATCGCGGCGGCGCGCGCCACGCTCGACGCGCTGGATCGCGCCGCGGCCCACGGCGCCGGCGCGGTGGCCGAGGGAGACCGGATGCTCGATGAGGCGCTCGCCGTTTCGGCCCGGCGTGTGCTGGCCCGCGCCGGCCAGGCATGAGCGCGCCGTACTTCGAGGACCTACAAGTCGGCACGCGCTTCGAGGCCGCGCCGGCGCTCACGCTCACCGACGGCCACGCCGCGCTGCACCAGGCGATCGCGGGGGATCGGCTGCGGCTTGCGCTGGATCGCACGCTCGCCGACGCCGTGCTGGGGGAGGGGCCGCCGCTGGCGCATCCGGCGCTCGTCTGGGACACGGCGATCGGGCAGTCGACCGTGGCCACCGGCCGCGTGATCGCGAACCTCTTCTACCGCGGCCTGCTCCTGCACCACCCGGTGCGGATCGGCGACACTTTGCGCACGGTCACGGAGGTCGTCGCGCGGCGCGAGAACCGTGTGCGCGAAGGCCGGGGGCCGACCGGGCTCGCCGTGTTGCGTATCCGCACCACCGACCAGCGCGACCGCCCCGTGCTCGACTTCACCCGCTGCGCGATGCTTCCTCTGCGGGACACGCCGGCCGGAAAGGCGCAGGACGCGGTGGGGGAGGCGGCGGACCTCGAGCCGGACGCGCTGCGGGCCGCCGCGCAGGGCCTCGACCTGGCCGCATTCCGCGCCGCCGTGCCCGACACCGGCGTCGAGACCGGTCAGCTGGAGGGCGGCGACGTCGTCGACTCCGCGCCCGCCCTCGCCCGCCTGACGCTGAACGTCGCGATGGCCCACCTCGACGCCGGCGCCGCCGCCCACGGGCGCCGGCTGGTCTACGGCGGGCATACGATCGCGCTCGCCGCCGCCCAGGCCACGAGGGCGGCACCAGCGCTGGTGACCATTCTCGGCTGGCACGCGGCAGACCACACGGCGCCGGTCTTCGAGGGCGATACCCTGCGCTCGCGGATCGAGCTCGAGCGCCGCGAGCCGCTTCCGCAGGGTGGCGAGCTGGTGCACTTTCGCTCGCGCGTGACCGCCGCGCGGGCGGACGGCGCGGACGAGGAGGATGTGCTCGACTGGAGATTCGTCGGGGTGCTGGCGTGAGTGAGCAGCCGCTCGCCGACCTGCGGGTGATCGAGGGGTCCGCGTTCGTAGCGGCCCCGCTCGGCGGCATGACGCTCGCGCAACTCGGCGCCGACGTGATCCGATTCGATCAGATTGGCGGCGGGCTGGACGCACAGCGCTGGCCGCTCGCGCCGTCGGGGCGGTCGCTGTTCTGGGCGGGCCTGAACAAGGGCAAGCGCTCGATCCAGGTCGACCTGCACGCACCCGAGGGGCGCGAGCTGGTCGAGGCCTTGGTGGCAGCGGCGGGGGTGTTCCTGACCAACTTTCCGGCCCGCGGCTGGCTGGCCTACGACGCCCTGCGCGAAAACCGTGAGGACCTGGTGATGTGCGCGCTGGCCGGCAACCCCGATGGCTCCTCGGAGGTCGACTACACCGTCAACCCCGCCACCGGCTTCCCGTGGGCGACGGGACCGCGGGACCTGGCCGTGCCGCTGAACTCGGTGCTGCCGGCCTGGGACGCCATCATGGGCGGCCTCGCGGCTACCGGGATCCTCGCCGCCGACCGTCACCGGACGCGCACCGGCGAAGGACAGCTGATCAAGCTCGCGCTCTCCGACGTCGCATTCGCGATGGTGGGCAACCTCGGTCGGATCGCGGAGGTCCAGGTCGGCGGCCAGGACGCCGAGCGCGACGGCAACTACCTCTACGGCGCGTTCGGGCACGACTTCGGCACCCGCGACGGGCGCCGCGTGATGATCGTGGCGCTCACCGGGCGCCAGTGGACCGCGCTGGTCGAGGTCACCGAGACGGCGGAGGCATTTCGCAGCCTCGAGGGCGTGACCGGTCACGACCTCTCCTCCGAGGACGGGCGCTTCGGCGCGCGCGACCTCATCGCCGCCGTGCTGCGCCCGTGGTTCGCAGCGCGAACGCTGGACGAGGTTCGGGCCGCGTTCGAGGGCACCGGCGTGTCGTGGGGCCCCTACCAGACGTTCCGTCAGCTGGTGGAGGAGGACCCGCGCGCGTCTGAGGCCAACCCGATGTTCTCGACGCTCGAGCAGCCCGGCATCGGGTCCTACCTCGTCCCCGCCTCTCCTCTCGAGCTCACCGCCGCGGGCCGGCTGCCCGCGCGGCCGGCGCCGGAGCTCGGCGAACACACGGAAGACATCCTGGCCGGCGTCCTCGGGCTGGGCGAGGCCGAGATCGGCCGGCTGTTCGACGCGGGCACAGTCGCGGGACCGTAGCGGTCCCTGACGAAAACGATTGAACACCCGCCTCCATTCGCGCGTACTACGGGCTTGAGGGCTGATGGAAGAACGTGGACCTTGGGCGCGAGGGCACGTCGGCCGTGTGGCCAGGCTGTGGCCCCTGCTGCTGCTCGGCGTCGCTCTCGCCGCGGCGCCGGCCGCCGGTGCGGCGGATGTGACTGTGAGCGCGTTGCCGTCGAACGTCTTCAGTCCGGCCGACGTCTCGATCGCTCAGGGCGAGACGGTTATCTGGAACAACATGGGAGGCGGCCACAACGTCCGGTTCGACGACGGAAGCTACGAGATGCCGCCGCAGCCGAGCTCCACGGCTTGGTCGGTACAGCGCACCTTCACTCAGGTGGGGGACTTCACGTACTACTGTGAGGCGCACTCCGGGATGACGGGCATCGTAAGGGTCGGCACCGGCACGACGCCGGCGCCGGGTCCCGGCCAACCCGGCGCTCCGCCCCCCGGTGGGACGACGCCTCCGCCGGGTGGAACGACCCCCGCGCCCGGCTCCACGGAGCCCCCCGTGCGCCCGGACGTGACGTTCCGGGTGAGCCGCGCAAACCCGCTCGCGGGCCGGCGCATTCGCCTGTTCGGCTCTGTGCGGCCCGCACTCGACGGACAGCGCGTCCAGATCCAGCGCCGTACCCGCGCCGGCTCGTGGAAGACGATCACGACCACGAGGCTGCGCGATGCCGGCGAGGAGCGCTCGAGGTTCGGCGTCCGCCTCCGCGTCTTCCGTGACAGTGTGTACCGCGCGCGCGTGCCGGCCGGCGCGAACCACGAGACCGCCACGAGCCGCCGCAAGCGCGTGGACGTTCAAACAAGTCCGTAATCCCGGCCGTCAGAAGAGCATCGTCAGTTCCTCGACGCCCCCGTCCACCTTGGCGCGGAGCGAATGATCGCCTCGCTTGAAGATCTGCTTCATGCGCGAATTGCCGAGCAGCATGTCCGCGGTGAGGCCGCGCGCGCCGTGCTCTCGTGCGTAATCGACCAGCACCGCATGCAGAATCCCTCCGAGGCCCGAGCCCTGCCAGTCCGGGTCGACCATGTACGCCACCTCGGCCAGGCCGGTCGCAGGGCTCAGGTAGTAGCAGCTGGCCGCCACGATGCGTTCGTGCTCCGATGGCCCGACCACCGCGGCGAAGGCCATCTCCTCCTCGTAGTCGACGCTACAGAGGTGCTGGGCGGCCGTGTCGGTGAGCGAGCTCAGCTTGTGGAGGAACCGCGTTTCCCGGTCCTCATCGCTGAGTCGGTAGAAGAGGTCCTGCATCGCTCGCGTGTCGCTCGTGCGCGTGGGGCGCAGGCACAGCTCGCGGCCGTCGCGTAGCCGCACGTCGCGGACCTGGGCCACGGGATAAGCGGTGCGGCTGCGCAGCTGCTGCCCCGGACCGACGAGGCCCCGCTCGATGGCGGCATCGAGCAATTCATTGCGGACATCGGGATGCGCGATTTCGATCAGCGCGACCGCACGCTCGGCGAGCGAGCGGCCGAACAGGTACGCGGTGCCGTACTCGGTGATCACCCAATGCACGTCCGCGCGGGGGATCGCCACCGCCTCGTCGGCACCAAGATCGAGCGAGATGGCGGACCGGCCCGCCGGCGTCCGGGAGGCGAGGCAGACGATCGCCATTCCCCCAGGAGAGCTGAGCGCCCCGCGGTGGAAGGCCGGTCCGGTGGAGATGCCTCCATAAAGGGCCCCATCGAGGCTTTCGGTTGAGACCTGCCCGGTGAGGTCGACGGTGAAGGCCTGGGTCACCGACACCATCCGCTCCCTGCCCGCGATGACCGTCGGGTCGCAGATGTACTCGATCGGATGAAATGCGAAGCGGGGATCGTCGTCGACCAGGTCGTAGAGGCGCTTCGTGCCCATCGCCCAACTGGTCGCGACCGGGCCTGTGATGACGCCGGCGGCGACGAGATCGACGATCGGCTCCGTGATGGCGTCCGAGTGCACGGCCAGGTCGCGCCGATTGGTCAGGTGAGCCAGCATCTCGTTCGGCACCCGGCCGAGGCCCACCTGAAGGGTGGACCGATCGTCGATCAGCCGGGCGACGTAGCGAGCGATCTGCTCCGCCACCTCGCCGGCCGGCTCGTGCAGGTACTCCACGACGGGGGTCTCGACCGGCACGAAACTCGCGATCCGATCGACCGGAATGCGGCTGTCGCCCGCGGTGCGGGGCATCGCCGGGTTGACCTCCGCGATGACCGTGCGCGCGGCCAGCGCCGCCGCCTTGGTCACGTCCACCGATACCCCCAGGCTGCAGGTGCCGTCCGGATCGGGTGGCGCGACTTGCACCATCGCGACGTCGAGAGGGATCTGCCCGCTGCGGAACAGCTTGGGGACTTCCCCGAGCGAGAGCGGCACGTACTCAACGACGCCCGACTCGCGGAGCGCGCGGACGTCCTGCAGGGCGCGGACGTCGCGCCCGACGTAGAACACGCGATGCCGATAGTTCGTATGGGGCGGGTCACCCGTGCCCACTCGGTCGGTGAGGAAGTGGACCAGGACGACACCGGGCCGCTTGGACTGCTCCAGGGCCTCCACCAGAGCCCGCGGAGTGGCGCAGGCGCTGCCGACGAAGACCTTGTCGCCGGGGCGCACCACCGAGACGGCCTCGGCGGCCGAAACCTGGCGATCGAGCCAGTCGACTGCCGCTCCAGCAGTCATCGGGACAAGGCTAGCGCGGCCGCTCTGAGCCGAGCGCAGCCCGGACTGCGTCACCTCCCGCTGCCGGTGTACCTTCTCCCGCGACTTCGCAAGCCCTTTCCCTCGAACCGCGTGCGGCTCACCAGCAGCTACTCCAAGGAAGACGGCGTCGTCCGCTGGGAGGGTTGCATCGTGGCGGAGGCGGACTGCGTCGAGGTGACGGCACGCATTGAGCGGCTCGGAGCGGCGCTTGCGTCGGCAGGCGCGGGGTCCGGAGCGTGACGCCGGTGAGCCGGTGATCTACGTCACCGGCCACCGGAATCCGGACGCGGACTCGATCGGGGCCGCGATCGGCTACGCGGAGCTCAACCGGCGGCTCGATCCGCGAGCCGAGTACGTGCCGGCTCGCCTGGGGGACGTGAACGCGCAGACGCGCTGGCTGCTCGACCGCAGCGGCGCCGATGAGCCGGAGTTCCTGCCGCACGTGATGCTGCGGGTCTGCGATGTGATGCGCGAGGGATTCCCGGTCGCCCGCCACGGCGAACCGGTGCGGGCCGTCGGGCAGGCAATGGCCGGAGGCGGTCTCGATCTGATGCCGATCGTCGACGACACGGGAGCGCTGGCCGGCGTGATGACCGAGCGGGCGCTCGCACGCCGCTACATTCGCGAGTCTCGCGAGGCGTCGAGCCTGGCGGACGCACCCACGACCGTGAGTGCGGTGGTGGGCGTGCTGGAGGGCGAGCTTGTGGCCGGCGAGGACAAGGAGATCGCGGGCCGCGTCTGGGCGCCGTCCATGGACGTCGGGGCGCCCAGCCGCATAGCAGCCGGTGACGTGGTGGTGGTCGGCGACCGGGCCGAGGCACAGCGGCTTGCGATCGAGCGCCGCGTGTCCTTGCTGGTGACCAGCAACGGGACGGCGCCGTCGGAGGAGATGTTGGACCTGGCGCGGGAGCACGGGACGGCCGTCGTGTCGTCGCCACTGGACACGTATGTCTCGGCGCGGATGGTCACGCTCGCCGCTCCCTGCCGCGCGCTGATGGATCGCGAGCCCTTGACGGTCGGACCGGAGGATCTGCTGGCCGACGTATCCGACCAGGTCAAGAACGTCCACTATGGCGCCGCCGTGGCAGTAGACGCGGCGCGGCGGCCGATCGGGGTGGTCACGCGCGCCGATCTGGTGGGACCGACGCCGCGGCGTGTGCTGCTCGTCGACCACGCCGAGCAGGCGCAGAGCGTTCCCGGCGTCGAGGAGGCCGAGATCGTGGAGATCCTCGATCACCATAACGTCGGCTCGATCGAGACGACCGTGCCTGTGAGGGCCACGTTCGACCCGGTCGGCTCGACCGCCACGCTCGTGATCGAGCGCTTCCGCCAGAACGGGATGGAGCCGAGCCGGCCGACCGCGACGATGCTGCTCGGAGCGATCCTGTCGGACACCGTAATCCTCAACTCCCCGACCACTACGGGGCGGGACCGGTCGGTGGTGGAGTATCTCGAGCGTGCACTCGCGATCGACGCCGTCGAATTCGGGCGAGAGATGTTCGAGCAGACCTCCGACGTCTCGATGCTCGCAGCCGAGGAGATCATCTCGCAGGATCTCAAGGAGTATGAGGTGGCCGGCGGCAAGACCCTCTGCATCGCCCAGGTCGAGACGGTCGGCACTTCGCTGCTCGAGCGCAAGGATGAGCTGCTGGCCGCGCTGAACGCCGCGCGCGAGGCGAAGGGCTACCTGGTGTTTGCGCTCATGGTCACGGACATCCTTGGGAAGGGCAGCGAGCTGCTCGCCGTCGGTGATCGCGGGCCGCTCGAGCGCGCGTTCGGCAGGCCGATGGCGGACGGCGTCATGAGCCTGCCGGGAGTCATGAGCCGCAAGAAACAGGTCGCGCCGAGGCTGCTACAGGCGGCCGCGCGCTGATCTCCGGCAACGCCCGACGATCAGTCAGGATCGAGAACCCGAGTCCAGGGGCTGTCCCTGGATCGGGCGGCACGGCGTACCGGCCGTCACCTGCCGCCCTCCGGCCGGGGAAACACGCGGACCCCTGGTCCCTCAGATTCCTTGAACGTCGGCCGAGGATCGACAAGGATCGCGGCCATGGAGGAACGCGACGACCCGCTATGGCTGGACCCCGAAACGATGCGCGACCTTGGCTACCGCGCGGTCGATGCGGTAGTCGACCTCCTCCAGGACCCGTCCGCACCGCCTGTCCGGCGCGCTACGGCGGCGGAGATGGCTGCGCGCGTCCCCTCCGGCGCGCCCGAGGGGCCGAGCCCATTCGACGAGCTGCTGGGGCGGCTGAGCGCGGATGTCCTCCCGTACGGCTCCCGCCATGGCCATCCGGGGTTCTTTGCGTTCATCCCGGGCGGCGGCACGTTCCCCGGCGCTCTCGGCGACTTCGTGGCCAGCTCGCTCAACGTTTTCACCGGTACGTGGCTGGGGTCCGCGGGAGGGAGCCATTTGGAGCAGGTCGTTTTGGGGTGGTTCAAGGACTGGATCGGCTACCCGCCGACGGCGGGCGGCATCCTGCTCAGCGGCGGCTCGGCGGCGAACATGACGGCGCTGGCGTGCGCGCGCGAGGCCCTGCTCGGCGCGATGACCGACACGGCGGTCGCCTACGTCTCCGACCAGGCGCACTCGTCGCTCGCCCGGGCGGCGCGGACGCTCGGGTTCCGGGCGGACCAGGTGCGGGTGCTGCCCACCGACCCGGGCTTCCGCATGCGCCCCGACATCCTCGCCGCGGCGGTGGAGGCGGACGAGCGGATCGGCCGCCAGCCGCTGTTCGTCGGCGCGACCGCCGGCACGACAAACACCGGCGCGGTCGACCCGCTGCCTGAGCTCGCGAGGTTCTGTCGCGCGCGCGGGCTGTGGCTGCATGTCGACGGCGCCTATGGCGCGTTCGCGGCGCTCACGGCACGCGGGAGTGAGGCTCTCGCGGGACTCGCGGAGGCGGACTCGGTGACGCTCGACGCCCACAAGTGGTTGTTCCAGCCCTACGAGTGCGGCTGCCTCCTCGTACGCGACGGCCGTCGGCTGCGCGACGCCTTCTCGATCATGCCCGACTACCTGTCGGACGCCACCGGCGGCGAGGTCGACTTCGCCGACCTCGGGCTGCAGCTCACCCGCGGCTGTCGCGCGTTGAAGGTGTGGCTGTCGGTCTCCTACTTCGGGCTGGCCGCGTTCCGGCGTGCGATCGATCGCGCCATCGACCTCGCCGCTTGGGCGGAACGGCGCATCGAGGAGTCGCCCGAGCTCGAGCTGATCTCGCCGGCGAGCCTCGGCATCGTGGCCTTCCGGCGGCGCGGGAAGGCGGGCGACGATGAGGCGGCCGTCGCCCAGTGCAACGCCGCGCTCGCCGCCGGCCTCGAGGCCACCGGCGCGGGGTTTGTGTCGTCCACCCGACTGCGCGGCCGCTATGCGGTACGGATGTGCATCCTCAACCATGGCAGTCGCGCCGAGGACGTCGAGGCCGTGCTCGATTGGTTCGCCCATGCGCCGGTGCCCGCGGCGCCCCCGCGCGCGCCCGCCGCCAACCGCGACCGGACTGCCGCGGAGGGTTGGCTCGGCCCGCCGGCCGTGCCCGTCGCTCAACTGGCGCGGCTGCCCGTGTTCGCCGGCGTCGAGCGCGACCAGCTCAAGGCCCTGGCGAGTTGGTGCCGGCTTCAGCTCGTGCCCGCGGGCGCCGCCGTGACGAGGCCATGGGAGCTGACGCGCGACTTCTTCGTGATTCTCGACGGCGCGGCCGCGGTCGAGATCGACGGCGAGCGCGTCCGCGACCTCACGGCCGGGGATTTCTTCGGGGAGATTGCCGCCTTGGACTGGGGCGCCGGCTACGGCTACGCGCGCTCGGCGACCGTGGTAGCGACCCGCGACAGCCGATTACTGGCTCTCAGCCCGGCGCAGTTCCAAGCGCTCGTGCGCTCGGCGCCGCCCTTCTCGCAGCGTGTCAAGGCCGCCGCCTCCGACCGCCTGACGCGCGTGTCGCGGTAACCGGCGCACCCCTCCCGACCGTCGGCGAGCGAGCCTGCGCCGAGCGGCGGTCCAGAGCGGTCAGTCCACCACCACCTTGCCTCTCATGGAGGCAGGGTGGACGGTGCAGAGGTACCGATACGTGCCGCGCCGACGCAGCCTCTTCGAATAGCTGCCGCTCGACTTCGTGCGCGAGTGGAACTTGCGCGGGCCGCTTCTCACGGTCACGTTGTGGGGGTTCCGGCCGACCCAGCGCCACCTGACCGTGTCGCCGCTGCCGATCGTGACCGACGTCCGCCTGAAGAAGTTGTCCCCGACCGTCACGCGTTTTGTCGCGGAGGCGCCCGCGTCGGGTCCGGAGGCGCCCGCCGGCAGCGCGGCGGCGACCACGCAGAGCGGGACGGCGGCAAGGCCGACGACGAGCGGCTTGGACATGGGCGCTGAACCTCCCGGTCGATGGACGCGTCCAAGTATCCGGCGTAGACGCCGAATCGCCGCGCTCGTTCCCGAAGTTGGCGCGCTCGTCCACGGCAAGATTCGCCGCCGGGTACGGCTACTCCCGCAGCCCGGCGGCTTCGAGGGCTTCAGCGTGAGTCAGAAAGTCGCGGATGCGAACGATCTTCCCCGCCCGAAAGTCAAAGACCTCTCCAAGCTCCTGACTGAACTCGATGGCGGTGGCCCGGGCGGTCAGGTCCATGTGACCGAGCGCGAGGACCGACTCGCCGAGGTCGCGGAGCTCCTGGGGCCGATTGGTGAGGCGTTCCCACGCCTCGCCGCGGTCCTGCCTCCAAATCTCTCGCGCGCCGTCATGGCCTCGATAGGTAGTTGCCCTTCCCTCGAGGCCCGGCTGGATCGCGGGGTGCCACTCGACCTCGGGATCGAGCTCGGCCAAAAAGGCGTCCAGATCGTCGGCATTCCACGCCTCGACGGCGCGCTGGACGGTTTCCACGTTGGCCTGCGACATCTGGTGCTTCAGTACCCCGCGGTCTAGTGCCCTTCGGACATAGCGGTCGCGAGTGACGCGGAGCCTTGCGGCCTCATTCGACGAGCCGCTGACCGCCGTCGATGTCGTAGACCGCGCCTGTCACGGCGGTGTTGGTCATGAGGTGAACGGCGAGGGCGGCGATGTCGGCTGGTCCGACGACGCGCCCGATCGGCAGCGTGGCGCGGAGCTCCTCACGTCTGGCCTCGACTGCTTCTTCGCCCTCGAACAACGACGCCGCCAGCGGGGTGTCGACGAACCCGGCTTGGATGAGATTGACGCGCACCGGGGCCAGCTCCAGCGCGAGCGCCGCGGTGAAGGGCGGCAGCACCGCGAAGGCGGCGGGGGTTATCCCGGACTCGCGATCGAATCTGGTCACGCTGCCACCCGTCAGCAGCAGCGTGCCGCCGGGCCGCATCTTGGGGGCGGCGTGACGGGCGATCTCGAGCACCTGCGTCACGCGCCGGCCGACGCCGGCGCCCACCTCCTCGGAGGGGAGCTCGAGCATGGGCCCGTACGACCGGCGTGTGTAGGCCGCGACGAGCACATGGTCGATCGGTGCGGGCAGCTCGCCAAAGAAGCGCTTCACGGCCGCCGCGTCGTCGGCGTCGAAGGCCGCGCTGCTTCGCGCCGAGACGTCGGACGCCGCTTGCGCGAGCCGCTCCGGATCGCGGCCCGTGAGGATCACGCCGGCGCCCTCGCCGCTCGCGAGGCGGGCGGTTTCGAGCCCGATGCCGGCGCTGCCACCGATCACGACGACCGTCTGGCCGAGCAGCCGTGGCTCACGCTCGACGGCGATGCTTGTGGTAGGGGTGGTCATGGTTCCTCCCATGGGGGCGGTGCGGCTACACACTCCCTCACCGTTCGTACGCTCGCGCCCGGTGACACACGGGTCAAGTCCCTGGCCTGGAGCAGCGGGCTGGCGGGCAGGAGAACGGCGGTCGGCCAGCGAAGTTGGCTGACGTGCCGGCCGTCCCCTCCGATCAAGATGCGTACGCGGCTACGCGCGCGTGAGCAGTTGATCGCGGGCTGGCTCGACCTCGGCTCGGCCGCGACCGCCGAGCTGACCGCGGCCGCCGGCTTCGATGCCGTGATCGTCGACCTCGAGCACGGT
>Ga0081538_10000377_pt1 | contig 50842 bp, 50 predicted proteins | sample TabmetS5T2R1_FD_71022 | JGI IMG/M metagenome (GOLD analysis project Ga0081538, IMG submission 71022) | Tabebuia heterophylla rhizosphere microbial communities from the University of Puerto Rico - S5T2R1 | ecosystem: Host-associated > Plants > Roots > Rhizosphere ...
GACCAGGCCGCGTTCAAGGGGATCTTCGCCCGCAACCTCGCCGAGCTCGACGCCGTGCTGCGCGGACATCCGTACCGCGGCTATCTGCGGGCGCAGGCGCGATCCGCGTACACGCACGCCCGCAACGCGCAGGATCAGTACGGGCTGAGCTGGTCGGCGCCGTTCGACCAGGCGACCATCGCCCGGCAGGAGTCCGCCGTCAGCCTTCTGGTGTCGGTGCTCTAGTTGCCGTACTGCTGGGTCTCCGGCCGCTCGAGCATCAGGCCGTGCGAGACCTGGTCGGCGACCGGTCGATGCCGCACGCCGGCGGGGACGACGAACAGGTCGCCGGGCCGGAGGACGACCGACTCGCGGCCCTCCAGGTCGATGCGGAAGCTGCCGTCCCAGCAGAGGAACAGCTCGTCCTCGTCGTGGTGATGCCAGGGGAACTCGCCCTCGAAGCGAGCGATCCGGACGATCGCGTCGTTGGCCGTCACCAGGTCCTGCGGCTGCCACGGCTCGCGGATGGACCGGATGACCTCGCCGATCGAGACGGGACCGGACGCCGTCGTTTCAGCTGTCATACCGCCATCCTGCCTCGGCGCGACAGATCCTGAGGGCTTCGGGTAGCCAGGGCTACCGCAATCCCTCAAGATCCGTCGCCGCCGCCGGCAGTGCGAACGACGGCGTCGGCCTCGATCTCGACGAGCCACGCCGGGTCGATGAAGCCGGTGACCTCGACGAACGTCGACGCCGGCAGGATCGCGCCGAACCGCTCACCATGGGCGCGGCCCGCCTCCTCCCACCGGGACATGTCGGTGAGCATGACCCGCGTACGGATGACGTCGTCCAGCGTCGCGTCGACCTGCTGGAGCGCCCGCTCGATGATGTCGAGGCAGCGCACGGTCTGGGCGTACATGTCGTCGACCCCGACGGCCGATCCGTCGTCGCCGATCGCGGCCGTGGCCGAGACGGCGACGTGATCGCCGACGCGGACCGCCCGCGAGAACCCGATTCGCTCCTCGAACGGCGAACCCGACCTCGCGCTCTTCCGCTGCACTGCCATGACGTGATATCTCCTTGGCTACGTCGTCCGCCCGCGCTGCGAAAGGGTACGCCCATGCGCGACCGCCGAGTCTTGCCCGCCCTTCTCGGATCCGCCGCCGTCGTCGCCTCGCTCCTGACCGCCAGTTCCTCGGCCGCCGCCACCGCCGTCTCCGCACCGGCCCCCGATCGCGCCGATCCGCCGACCCGGGCGTTCCGGATCGACAACGGCGTCACGGCGCCGACCTTCTCGTACGAGAACGCCATCCGGGAGTCGGTGTGGGTGCTCGCGCCCGACTTCGACGGCGACGGCGCACAGGATCGGGTCGGGGTCGACATCATCCGGCCGGCCGAGCTCGACGGCACTCCGCTCGACGTGCCGGTGATCATGGACGCGAGCCCGTACTACGCCTGCTGCGGACGCGGCAACGAGAGCGAGCTGAAGGAGTACGACGCCGACGGCAACCCGGTGAAGTTCCCACTGTTCTACGACAACTACTTCGTGCCCCGCGGATACGCGTTCGCGGCGGTCGACATGGCCGGCACGAACCGGTCGACCGGCTGCGTCGACGAGGGCGCCGAGTCCGACATCGGGTCGGTCAAGGCGGTCGTGCAGTGGCTCAACGGCCGCGCCCGAGCGGTCGACGCCGACGGCGATCGGGTCCACGCCGACTGGACCAACGGTCGGGTCGGCATGATCGGCAAGTCGTACGACGGCACGCTGGCCAACGGCGTCGCGGCGACCGGCGTACGCGGCCTCGAGACGATCGTGCCGGTGTCGGCGATCAGCTCGTGGTACGACTACACCCGCTATCAGGGCCTGCCGTTCTACTACGACTACGCGGCCTGGCTGTCGTCGTACGTCGAGCAGGGTCGGACCGAGCCGATCGACTGCACGGCGATCAACGAGGAGATGGCCGCCGAGGACGGCGACGAGACCGGCGCCTACACCGACTTCTGGTCGCGGCGCGACTACCGCACCAAGCCGGTCCCCGACGCGTCCAAGGTCCGGGCCAGCGTCTTCATCACGCACGGTCTGCAGGACACCAACGTCAAGACGCCGAACTTCTCGAAGTGGTGGCGGATCCTCGGAAAGTACGGCGTCGAGCGCAAGATGTGGCTGTCCCGGCTGGGGCACGTCGATCCGTTCGACCACGACCGGGCTCGATGGGTCGAGACCCTGCACCGCTGGTTCGACCACGAGCTGTGGCGCATCCCCAACGGCATCGACCGCGAGCCGGCCGTCTCCGTCGAGACGTCGCCGAATCACTGGGTCGACAGCAACCGCTGGCCGATGGGGTCGCGCGACGTCCGGCTGAGCGGGCGGTCCGACGGCAGTCTCGTGGTGGGCCCGCCGGTCGACGGCGAGCAGACGTTCACCAACGACCCGGAGCAGTCCGAGGCCGACGCGGTCACCGCGGGCTCGAACGCGCACCGGCTGCTCTTCCAGACCGACCCGCTCGCCAACCAGATCCGGATCAGCGGCATGGCGCGGGTCCGGCTGAACGTGTCGCATCCGGTCGAGACCGGCCAGGTCGCCGTGGCGCTGGTCGACTACGGCGCCGGGGCTCGCGTCCTGACCACCGGGGACGGCGCGATCACGCTGGACACCGAGACGTGCTGGGGCGAGTCCAGCGCCACCGACGACGCGTGCTACTTCGACGTCGCCCGGCGGATCGGCGAGACTCCCCTGCAGGTGCTGGCCCGCGGCTGGGCCCGCCTCGACGATCCAGGCGCCCACACCGTCGAGGTCGAGCTGACCGCCAACGACCTGACGGTCTCGGCCGGCCACCGGCTCGGACTGGTCGTGTACGGAGCCTCGCCGTCCTGGCTCGAGACGGTCGACTCCGGAGCGACGCCGTACGCGGTCGACCTCGGCGCGAGCTGGCTGCGGCTTCCGGTCCGCGGCCCGCTGCGGTTCACCGACGCGCCGGCGAGGCTGCGGCTACCGAGCGAGCTCCCGGCCGGCACGGTGCCGAAGCCGACCGGCCGCCAGCTCCCCCAGTAGGCTCACCGCGAGGCTTCGAAGGGAGCACTTGAGGTGCGCACTCTGATCGTCACGGCGTTCGTGTCCCTGGACGGCGTCATGGACTCGCCCGGTGGTGAGGAGGGCTACCGCAACACGGGCTGGACCTTCAAGGACATCCGACGCGTGCCCGAGTCGTACGAGATCAAGGACCGGGAGCAGAAGGAGTCCTCGGCCATGCTGCTGGGCCGGGTCAGCTACGAGGCGTTCGCGCCGGTGTGGCCGAAGATGGACTACTTCGCCGGCTACAACGCGATGCCGAAGTACGTCGTGTCGACCACGCTCACCGAGACCATCCCCGGCTGGGGCGAGGTCACGATCCTCCGATCGCTCGACGACGTCGCCGCGCTGAAGGAGACCGACGGCGGCCCGATCATCGTCCACGGCAGCGCCAAGCTGGGCGCCGGCCTGGCCGACGCCGGTCTGGTCGACCGCTACCACCTGCTGGTGTTCCCGACGCTGCTCGGCGCCGGCAAGCGGCTGTTCAGCGACACCGACAAGGACAAGACCATGCTCACCATGGTCGAGAGCGAGTCGTACGACAACGGACTGCAGAAGCTGGTCTACGACGTCGTCCGCTGAGCGTCACGCGGCGGCGTAGCTCGGGATGCCGACCGGCGCCCGCGCGTCGATGGCCTCGATGACTCGGGCCGCGTCGGCCGGCTGGACGCCGCCGTACAGCTCGATCAGCTGGACGCCCTCCTCGTCGACCAGCTGCTCGGCCACCTCGGGAGCGGCCGAGACGTCGGGCACCGCGACGAAGTACGTGCGGGAGTGCTCGTTCTCGGTCACCGTGCGGTCGACGGCCGGGTCCGAGCCCGGCTGGACGTAGACGAAGGCCTCGCGCAGGAACTCGCTGCCGTAGCGGGCCTTGTAGTCGGCGACGCCGGTGAGCGACTCGAACCCGAACATGACGGCCCCGACCGAGGCGCGGTCGCCGACCGCCTGGAGCACCTTGGCGTGCCACAGCGGCCCCAGCGCTCCGCAGAGCTCGACGCGCTCCGCCCCGTCGTCGACGGCCTGGATCGCCGCGCTCTCGATGGCGTCCGGGTCGGCGGCGATCAGGATGGTCCGGCTTCCCTCGTGCTCGGTGGTGATCCGCTCCACGGCCGGGTCCGCACCGGGACGGGCGTAGACGATCACGTTGCTGCTGCTCATCTGTTCCTCTCCGCCTCGAGCAGTTTGCCTGAGACTGTATTACTTAGCTTCAAGCTAGTTCAGAGATGCTTTATTCCACGCTAGGGTTCGAGTCATGGAGCTCGACCATGTCGACCGGATGGTGCGCGCCTGGGCGCGCGTCGATCCCGACCTCGACACCTCACCCCTCGACGTGGCGGGCCGACTCCTGCGCAGCGCCGCGTACCTGGAGCGCGCCATCGACGCGGCGCTTCGACCGCTCGGCCTCACCTTCGGCGACTTCGACGTGATCAACACCCTGCGTCGTCGCGGCGAGCCGGGCGGGACCAACCCCAAGACCCTCGCGGCCTCGGCGCTGGTCACGTCCGGGGCGATGACGTTCCGCCTCGATCGGCTGGAGGCCGCCGGTCTCGTCGAGCGACGTCCGGACCCGGCCGACCGGCGAGCGGTCCTCGTCCGCCTGAGCCCGGCCGGCGAGGAGCTGGCGATCAAGGGTCTGCAGGCCGTCCTCGACGCGGACCGCGAGTTCCTCGAGCCGCTCGATCCGGCGGACCGGGCCATCGTCGCGGCGGCGCTCAAGCGGCTGCTGGTGCGAGCCGAGCCCGGCTAGGTCGGCCGCGCGACGACGTCCACGACCGGAGCGGGTGCCGCGTCCGCCCGGCGTACGGCCTCGACGCCGAAGCCGTGGTCGGCGAGCGTCGCCGACACCCGCTCAGTCGTCGGCTCGACCTGGTCGGGCGCGAAGGGCTGGAAGACGACGTGCAGGTCGCCGCCGGGTGCGAGGCAGCGTCGGACGACCGCGAGCTCTCGGCTCGGATCGCCGCGAAGCAGCGGCGGGAAGTGCACGCCGAACACCTTGTCGAACCGCTCGTCGTCGAGGTCGGCGTCGTGCAGGGACGCGGTCCGGACGGCGGCCACACCGGCCTCGATCCACGTCGCGTTGCGCTTCGCCGCGGTCGTCGTCATCGTCGCGGACCGGTCGATTCCCACGATCCGTCCGCCGTCGAGTCGCTCACACACCAGCGACATGGCGACCCCGTGCCCGCAGCCGAGCTCGAGCAGCCGATCGGTCGGCCGCGGGTCGAGCAGCTCGACCGCGCGGGACAGGCGCTCGGAGGCCTTCGGCATCGGCCCCTCCCTCCACCCTCCGTACGCCGGCCAGCGTAGTGTCCGGTCGCTCGGGTACGTCGTGCCCGGCCCGGGCCGCGAGGGCGACCCACAGGGCGCCGGTGGCGATCGCGCCGACGACGTACAGCGGGCCGGCGTCGGCCGCGGCGAGGTCGCTGTCCGACGCGACGAAGCCGAGGGCGACGGCCTGGATCCCGGCCGCGGTCGTGGCGAGCCACCGACCGGTGGGTCCGAGTGGCCGGCCGAGCGCCCAGCCGGTGACCGTACCGGCGGCGCCGAGCAGACCGGCCAACGCGGCGGCCGAGTCCGACCCGAGCCGGCCCAGCGCGGGGTACGTCGCCGGGACGAGCCACCACTGCAGGCCGATGAGGCCGATCAGGAAGGATGCCAGGATCGCCCAGCGCCGTGGAGCCGTCGTGTTCGTCACGGATCCCACGCTCGTCCGGCGGCGCCTCCGACGCGCCCCGCGTACGGGTGATGGACCTCCCCCTCGGGAGGGACCTGTGGCCGGCGTACCCCTGGGAGGATGACGCCATGCACCGGATCGGCCGCGCGCTGCGCCAGACGCTGTTCAGCGGGTCGACCTACCTGCGGCAGGTTCACCTGTTGCTCGGCGCGGCGCTCGCCCTCGCCTTCGGAATCGTCGACGTCGGCGTGCTCAGCGCGTTCCTGAGCGCCGGAGTCTCGCGGCCGGTCGTCGCGGCCATCGGCGTCGTCCTGGCGTTCGTCCCGCCGGCGCTGGTCGGTCTGCTGCCGGCCGTCCGCCAGGTCGAAGGCGTCGCGGTGGAGTCGCTGCTCGGCGTCACCTTCCCGGACGGGCCGCCGGGACCGGCGACGACCTGGCCGCAGCGCCGACGGGCCTCGGCGTGGTTCGTGGTCCACCTGACGTTCGGGTTCCTGGTCGGTTGTGCGCTGGCGATCGCCCTTCCGCTGGCCGTCCTCGCGATCGTCACCGGGCTGGACGGCGACAAGGCCTGGTGGCTGCTGCCCGGCGGGTTCGCGTTGCTGGTGGGCTCACTGGTCGGCTGCCTCGCCCTTGGTGCGGCGGCGACGGCGATCGCACCGCGGCTGCTCGGCCCGTCCGCGGAGGACCGGGTGCGGGAGCTCGAGCGCCGGGCCAGCCGGCTCAGCGAGCGGACCCGGCTGGCCCGCGAGCTGCACGACAGCGTCGGCCACGCGCTGAGCCTGGTCGTGGTCCAGGCCGGTGCCGCCCGCAAGGTGCGCGACACCGACCCGCGGTTCGTCGCCGGCGCGCTGGCGGCGGTCGAGGACGCGGCCCGGACGGCGCTGACCGACCTCGACCAGGTGCTCGGCCTGCTGCGCGACGAGGAGGCCGGCGCCGCCGAGCATCGGCCGACCGCCGACCTTCGACAGCTCGAAGGACTGATCGCGGCGACCCGACGGGCCGAGCTCGACGTCGAGCTCCGACAGGACGGCGACCTCGCTCGCGTGCCGGCGGTCGTCTCGCGGGAGTCGTACCGGATCGTCCAGGAGGCGCTGACCAACGCGCTGCGCCACGGCGGCTCGCCGGTCCGGGTGCGGCTGCGAGTGCGGTCCGACTCGTTCACGATCGAGGTCGTCAACCCGGTCGCGTCGGGGGGTCGGACTCGACGGGCCGGTCGCGGGCTGCGGGGCATCGGCGAGCGGGTCGCCGTGCTCGGGGGTCGGATGTCGGCCGGCGTCGACGGTGATCGATGGCGGCTGCGGGTCGAGCTGCCCCTGCCAGCCGAGGAGAGGCGATGAGTTCCATTCGGGTGCTGCTCGTCGACGACGAGTCCCTGGTCCGGGCCGGACTGCGCGCGATCATCGACGCCGAGCCGGACCTCGAGGTGGTCGGCGAGGCCGGTGACGGCGCCGAGGCCGTGTCGCAGGTACGGACCCTGCGGCCCGACGTCGTCTGCATGGACGTCCGGATGCCGCACGTCGACGGGATCGCCGCCACCAGGCTGCTCACCGAGCGGGCCGAGGCGACGGCGGTGCTGGTGCTCACGACGTTCGAGAACGACGACTACGTCTACGACGCGCTGGCCGCCGGGGCGTCCGGCTTCCTGCTGAAGCGGTCGGCACCCGAGCAGGTCACCGCGGCGATCCGGACCGTGCACGCCGGCGAGTCGCTGCTCTTCCCGGACGCGGTGCGGCGCCTCGTGCGGGCGCACGGGAGTCAGGCCCCGAACCGGTCGGGTCTGCCGACGCTGACCGAGCGCGAGGGCGAGGTGCTGCGCCTGATGGCCCGCGGCCGGTCCAACGCGGAGATCGCCGAGGACCTCGTGCTCGGCGTCGAAACCGTCAAGAGCCACGTCGCCAGCGTGCTGGGCAAGCTCGGTGTCCGGGACCGGACGCAGGCGGTGATCCGGGCGTACGAGAGCGGGTTCGTGCCGCTGCGGTGAGAGTCAGTCGGCCAATCGGATCCGAACCCGGCGGAAGCCCTTGCCCTTGTTCTCGACCTTGGCGACCTCCATCCGGCCGATCTGCTTCGTCGACGCGACGTGCGTACCCGCGTCGGCCTGCGTGTCGAGCCCGACGATGTCGACGATGCGGACCACCTCGACCTCCGGCGGCACCAGGTTGGTCGCGGTCCGGATGATGTCGGGGATCTCGAACGCCTCGTCCCGCTTCATCATCGAGACCTGAATGGCCCGGTTGGCGGCGATCTCGGCGTTGATGGCCGCCTCGACATGGGCCTTGAAGCCCTCCGGGACGGTCGGCAGGTTGAAGTCCATCCGGGCCGTGCCGGGCTCCATGTTGCCGCCGGTGACGAGACAGCCGAAGTCGCGGAACACCACGCCGGCGAGCACGTGCAGTCCCGAGTGGGTGCGCATCAGCGTGCTGCGCCGCTCGTCCTCGACCGCGCCGCGAGCCGCGGTGCCGACCGGCGGCAGCGGGTCGTCCTCGTGCGGGATCAGGTAGAGGTCGTCGCCCTTGCGGACGCCGACGATTCGGGTCTGGACGCCGCCCCACAGCAGCACGCCGTGGTCCGGGGGCTGCCCGCCGCCACCGGGATAGAACGCCGACCGGTCGAGCACGATCCCCTGCTCCGGGTCGACGTCGAGGACGGTGGCATCCCACTCGCGGAGGGTCTGGTCGGCCATCTCGAGCCGGTGGGTGCGGCCGTGCTGGTCGGGCTCCATGGCGCCAGCGTACGACCGGGCCGCCGGCCCGTCCTCAGCGCTCGGTCAGCATGCCGGCGACGAGGAACGCCAGCTCGAGGGCCTGGGCCCGGTTGAGCCGCGGGTCGCAGACCGACTCGTACCGGCTGACGAGGTCGTCCGGCGACAGCTTCGACCCGCCGCCGACGCACTCGGTGACGTCGTCGCCGGTGAGCTCGATGTGCAACCCACCCGGCCAGGTGCCGAGCGCCCGATGCACCTCGAAGAAGCCGCGGACCTCGTCGATGACGTCGTCGAAGTTGCGGGTCTTGTAGCCGTTGGCCTCGTAGGTGTTGCCGTGCATCGGGTCGCTGACCCAGCTCACCTGGATCCCGGCGGCGGTGACCTTCTCGATCAGCTCCGGCAACAACTCGCGGATCTTCCCCGCGCCCAGTCGCGTGATGAACGTCAGCCGCCCCGGCTCGCGGTCCGGGTCGAGCCGCTCGGCCAGCGCGATCGCGTCGTCCGGCTTCGTCGTCGGGCCGAGCTTGACGCCGATCGGGTTGCGCACCCGCGACAGCAGCTCGACGTGGGCGCCGTCGAGCTGCCGGGTACGCTCGCCGACCCAGACGAAGTGGCCGGAGACGTCGTACGGGTTGCCGGTGCGCGAGTCAATCCGGGTCAGGGCGTGCTCGTACTCGAGGATCAGCCCCTCGTGCGACGAGTAGAAGTCGACGGTGTGGAACTCCTCGGGCTCGACCCCGCAGGCGTCCATGAAGGCCAGCGCCCGGTCGATCTCGGCGGCGACCGCCTCGTAGCGCTTGCCGACCGGGCTGGTGCGGACGAAGTCGGTGTTCCACGCGTGCACCTGCCGCAGGTCGGCGTAGCCACCGGTGACGAACGCCCGGGTGAGGTTCAGCGTCGCCGCCGACGCGTGGTAGACCTCGACGAGCCGACGCGGGTCGTGCCTGCGGGCCTGCGCGGTGAACTCGTAGCCGTTGACCGCGTCGCCACGGTAGGCCGGGAGGGTCACCCCGTCGCGGGTCTCGGTGTCGGAGCTGCGCGGCTTCGCGTACTGCCCGGCGAGCCGGCCGACCTTGACGACCGGGACGCTCGCGGCGTACGTCAGCACCACCGCCATCGACAGGATCACCTGGAGCTTGTTGCGGACGTTCTCCGCGCTGACGCCGTCGAACGTCTCGGCACAGTCGCCGCCCTGGAGCAGGAACGCCTCGCCCCGGGCCACCCGCGCGAGCCGGTCGCGCAGCGCGTCGCACTCACCGGCGAACACCAGCGGCGGCAGCTTGCGCAGCCGCGCCACGACCGCGTCGCGCTCGCCGGCGTCGGGCCAGTTCGGCTGCTGGGCCGCCGGCAGCGCGCGCAGGTCGGAAAGCTCCGGAATCGACGTCACCCGTCAAGGGTACGGGGACCCGGCCCCGGTCGACTCGCACCGTCCACCCCTCGTGCGGCCTTCGGAACCGGCTCCGGCCGGCCGACATCGAATCGCCGACGAGCGACCACGCTCGGAAACGGAGCACGACCACCATGCCGTCCACAGTCACTCTCAGCACCCGTACGTTGGCCGTCGTCGGCCTGATCCTGACGGCTCTGATCGCCGCGTACTCGATCGGATCCGCCCGGGCCGACTCGCCTCCCGCTCAGGCGGGCAGCCCGGTCGCGCAAACCTCCACTCCCGCTCCGGCCGACGAGCCGAGCATCGTGATGACCGGCAGCGGCGAGGCCGTCGGCGTCCCGGACCAGCTGTCCTTCTCGCTGTCGGTCAAGGCCGACGGCGACAGCGTCTCCGAGGCCCTCGGCCGAGCCAACGCCACCGCACGACGCGTCTTCGAGGCGCTCGGCCGGGAAGGCGTCCGGGCCGACGACATCCAGACCACCGGCCTGTCCATCGATCCGCGGTACGACTACAGCACCGAAGGCCCGCCGATCCTGCTCGGCTACCGGGTGACCCAGCGGTCGTCGGTCCTCGTACGCTCGCTGGCCGACGCCGGCGAGGCGCTCAGCGCCACCGTCGAGGCCGGCGGTGACGCGGTCCGGCTCGGCGGCCTCCGGCTGCAGATCGGCGACCGGGACGCACTGCTTCGGCAGGCCCGGGCCGCCGCCGTCGAGGAGGCGACGGCCAAGGCGGAGGAGTACGCGGACGCCACCGGCCGTGACCTCGGCGAGGTGACCTCCGTGCGCGAGCTGGTGGCAACGCCGCGAGCACCCGAAGGCGACTACTACGCACTCAAGCGCGGCACGCTGGCCGATATCAGTCGGGTCCCGATCCGGGCCGGTTCGTCCGACCTGAAGGTCACCGTCGCCGTCGCCTGGTCGTTCGCCTAGCCGAAGAGGACGTCGGCCTCGGAGTAGAGCTCGGGTCGGACCAGCTTGACCTCGCCGGTGCCCTCGGACAGCGGAACCCGCACGATCTCGGTGCCGCGCAGCGCCATCATCGTGCCGAAGTCGCCGTCGTGTACGGCGGTCACCGCGTGCAGCCCGAACCGGGTCGCGAGCCAGCGGTCGAACGCGCTCGGCGTCCCGCCGCGCTGAATGTGACCGAGGACGACCGCCCGGGCCTCCTTGCCGGTGCGCCGCTCGATCTCCTTGGCGAGCCGATCGCCGACGCCGCCGTGTCGCACGTGCCCGAACGCGTCCCGCTCCATGCTGGCCAGCGACTCCTCACCGTCCTTCGGCAAGGCGCCCTCGGCCACGACGATGATCGGCGAGTAGCGCGTGGCGAACCGGCTCTCGACCTGGGCGCACACCCGCTCGATGTCGTACGGCTGCTCCGGGATCAGGATGATGTTGGCTCCCCCGGCCAGGCCGCTGTGCAGGGCGATCCAGCCGGCGTTTCGGCCCATCACCTCGACCACGAGGACCCGGTGATGCGACTCGGCCGTCGTGTGGAGCCGGTCGATCGCCTCCATCGCGACGTTGACCGCGGTGTCGAAGCCGAACGTGAAGTCGGTGCCGGACAGGTCGTTGTCGATCGTCTTCGGGACGCCGACGACCGCGACGTCCAGGTCGGACAGCCTGGTCGCGACGCCGAGCGTGTCCTCGCCGCCGATCGCGACCAGCGCGTCGATCTTGTTGCCGATCAGGTTGTCCTTGATCTTCTCGACGCCGTCCTCGATGGCGAACGGGTTGGTTCGGGACGAGCCGAGGATGGTCCCGCCGCGCGGCAGGATGCCGCGTACCTGCGGGATGCCGAGCTCGGTGGTTTCGTTCTGGAGCGGCCCCCGCCAGCCGTCGCGGAATCCCACGAACTCCATGTCGTACTCCGAGACGCCCTTGCGTACGACGGCCCGGATCACGGCGTTCAGCCCGGGGCAGTCACCACCGCCGGTGAGCACACCTACGCGCACCAAAGTCTCCTTCACCTGGGATTGCTTTCGTTGCGCCGTCACTCCACGCGGCCTTAGCCAAGCACGTCCCGACGCGGGCCGGTCAGCGGCCCAGTCACCAGATGGACACCGGCTCGCCGCGTAACCCCACGAATCGTCTCGCGTTATCCATTTGCTGAGCCCGTGACGCCTGCTATATAGGTAGTAAATCTAGTGTATAACTTGACCTTTCGAGGGACGGCGGCCATGACTCACCCACCACGGCGATGGCGAGTCGCCGGCCCCGTCGGCCTGGTCCTCGGACTCGTGGTCCTCCTCAGCGCCATGACGCCGTCGACCCCGACGGCGGTCCCCGCATCGACGCCCGCCGCCGCACAGGCGAAGCCGAACGTCGTCGTGATCATGGCCGACGACATGCGCAAGGGCGACCTGCGGTGGATGCCCCAGACGCGGGCCCTGATCGCGGACAACGGCGCCCGGTTCTCCAACTCGTTCGCGCCGTACCCGCTGTGCTGTCCGGCTCGCGCGTCCTTCCTCACCGGGCAGTACACCCACAACCACGGCGTGTGGACCCATCACGAGCCGTACGGGTTCACGGTATTCGACGACCGGCACACGCTCCCGCGGTGGCTGCACCAGGCCGGCTATCGCACGATCTTCCTCGGCAAGTACCTCAACGGGTACGGCAAGCGGCCCGCCCCCGACGGTCAGCCGTCGGTCCGGTACGTGCCGCCGGGCTGGTCCGACTGGCGCGGCGCGATCGACGGTGGCTTGCCGCCCGGCCATCCGCTGGACGGCGGCACCTACCGCTACTGGGACACCACGCTGAACGTCAACGGAGACCTCGAGGCACACCAGGGCGAGTACCAGACCAGGATGCTCGGCCGGCAGAGCGTCAGCCTGATCCACGCGTACGCGCCGGAGAGCGAGCCGTTCTTCCTCTGGGCGTCGTACGTCGCACCACATCATGGCGGTCCGCGAGAGCCGGACGATCCGCCCGAGGTGCCGCGCGACGACGGCAAGCTGACGCACATCGTCACGCCGGCCGTGCCACCCGAGATCCGCGGCCGGTTCGACGACCAGATCCTCCAGCCCGACGGGTTGCCGAGCGAGCGCGACGTGTCCGACAAGCCGGCCTTCATCCGTCGGCTGCCGCCGATCAACCAGGCCGAGGAACTGGCGATGCTGGAGGCGGCCCGACAGCGCGCCGAGGCGATCGCCGTCCTCGACGAGGAGGTCGCCGCGACCGTCGAAGCGCTGCGCGCCACCGGCGAGCTCGACGACACCCTGCTGATGATCACCGCCGACAACGGCTACTTCCAGGGCGAGCACCGGATGCGACAAGGCAAGACGCTGCCGTACGAGCCGTCGCTGCGCACCCCGCTGTTGATGCGGGGGCCCGGCATCCCGCACGGGGTGACGCGCGCGGCGCCCTTCCTGAGCATCGACTTCGCCCCGACGATCCTGGAGGCCGCCGGCGCGCCGTTCCCCGCCTCGCTGGACGGCCAGACCCGGCTCGGCGTCGCCCGGGCCGGCGGCAACGGGTGGAAGCGTCCCGTCCTGACCGAGACCGGGCCCCGCCGGACCGTCACCCGGGCCGGCGAGGCGGGAGCTCGGCTCGAGCCGATCCAGGCGGCGCACGACAAGCCCTACTCGGCCGGCGTCCGCGTTCCCGGCTTCCTGTACGTGGAGCACCTGTCCGGTGAGAAGGAGCTGTACGACATGCGGCGCGACCGCGGTCAGAGGCGCAACCTGATCGACCACCAGGCCTACGACGAAGACCAGCGGCGACTGGCGAAGATCCTGCGTGACCTACGCTCGTGTGCGGGCGACGAGTGCCGACGCCAGTTGTCCAGCTGGTGACGGGGGTCGTCGTCAGAGGGGTAGAGCCCGGGCGACATGTCGGGCTCGGGACCAACGGTCCTGATTCGGCCGACCTTTGCCCACTTGGGCAGGCCGGCCGCTCCCCGCAGCATGGGTCGGGCATGCGTCGAGTCGGATGAGGAGCAACGAGTCGATGGACAGCGCACAGCGGGCCAGGTCGTTCCTGCTCGCCGCCGGCACCCTGACCCTCGCGGTCGCGACGCTCGCACCGACGAGCTCGCCACCCTCCCCGGCCGCGACGGGTCCGGCTCCCGCGCCGGCGGCGCGGCCGAACGTCGTCGTCATCATGGCCGACGACATGCGGGCCGACGACATGCGCTGGATGCCCGCCACCCGACGGCTGATCCGCCAGCACGGCGCGCGATTCACGAACTCGTTCTCGCCCTATCCGCTGTGCTGTCCGGCCCGAGCGTCGTTCCTCAACGGGCAGTACACCCACAACCACGACGTCTGGTCGACGCGCCGGCCGTACGGCTTCCGCTCCTTCAAGGACCGCCGGACGCTGCCGGTCTGGCTCCGGTCGGCCGGCTACAACACGCTGTTCGTCGGGAAGTACCTCAACAAGTACGGCATCCAGCCGACCCGCGGCGGCAAGCCCTCGGTCCGGTACGTGCCGCCGGGCTGGACCGACTGGCGGGCGTCGATCGACGGCGGACTCCCCCGGACCCATCCGCGGGCCGGCGGCACCTACCGCTACTACGACATGACCCTCAACGTGAACGGCGCGCTCCGGGGCAACCAGGGTCGCTACTCGACCGGCGTCGTCGGCCGGCAGAGCGTTCGGCTGATCCGGCGGTACGCCGACCGCGACCGACCGTTCTTCCTCTGGTCGTCGTACGTCGCGCCGCACCATGGCGCGCCGCGGGAGCCGGACGACCCGTTGCCGGTCCGCCGCAACGACGGCAAGTGGACCCGGATCACCACTCCGGCCGTGACCGACGGCGTTCGCAACCGGTTCAACAAGCAGATCCGGCGACCGGCCGGCCTGCCGACCGAGAAGGACGTGTCGGACAAGCCGGAGTTCATCGAGCGGCCCAGGATCAACAAGCGCGAGCGCCGGGCCATGCTCGAGGCCGCACGCCAGCGGGCCGAGTCGGTGTGGCTCGTGGACCGGCAGGTGGCCGACACCATCGCCGCGCTGCGCGCCGCCGGCGAGCTCCGCAGCACCCTCGTCATCTTCACCTCGGACAACGGCTACTTCCAGGGCGAGCACCAGCAGCGGCAGGGCAAGACGACGCCGTACGAGCCGGCGCTGCGGACGCCGCTGCTGATTCGCGGTCCCGGCATTCCCCACGGCGTGACGCGCAAGTCGCCGTTCCTCACCATCGACTTCGCGCCGACCATCCTGGCCGCGGCCAAGGCGCGCATGCCGTCGTCGATCGACGGCCGACCGCGTCTCGACATCGCGCAGTCCGGCGGCGAGGGCTGGCGACGTCCGGTGCTGACCGAGACGCTGTACGTGCCGAAGAGCAACGCGCGCGGTCCGGAGGACTGGATCTCGTCGGCCGGCGTACGAACGCCGGGGTTCTTCTACACCGAGCACTCGACCGGCGAGGCGGAGCTCTATGACATGCGACGTGACCCCGCGCAACGGCGCAACGTCGCAGGGCGGGACGGCTACGCCGGCGAACGGGCTCGGTTGGAGCGAATGCTCGACGACCTACGCGAATGCGCCGGCGACACCTGCGGTCGCCCGCTGTCCGACTGGTGATCCCGACCTAGCCGGCCGCCTCGGACTTCTCGGCCCGCTTGGCGTCCTCCTTGGCGCGCGTGGCGTAGACGTCGACGTACTCCTGCTCGGACAGCCGCATGATCTCGTACATGATCTCGTCGGTGATGGCGCGCAGGATGTAGCGGTCGCTCTCCATGCCCTGGTAGCGGCTGAAGTCGAGCGGTGCCCCGAAGCGCACGACGGGGCGCACCAGCTTGCCGAAGATCTTGCCGGGCGGCGCCACCTCGTCGGTGCGCAGGACCGCGACCGGGATCACCGCGACCTTCGCCTCCAACGCGAGTCGGGCGAGGCCGGTCCGGCCGCGGTAGAGCCGGCCGTCGTGGGATCGGGTGCCCTCGGGAAAGATGCCGAACAGGTCGCCGTTGCCGAGGATGCGTAGGCCGGTGCGCAGGGCGCCCTCGGAGGCCCGGCCGCCCGACCGGTCGATCGGGACCTGCCCGGTTCCGCCGAAGAACGTCCGCTGCAGCCATCCCTTGGGACCGCGCCCCTCGAAGTACTCCGCCTTCGCGACGAACGTGACCCGGCGAGGAATCACCAGCGGCATGAAGAGCCAGTCGGTGTACGACAGGTGGTTGCAGGCGAGAATGGCGGGGCCTTCGTCCGGGACGTTCTCGGCGCCGGACACCTCCGGGCGGAAGACGGCCCGGAGCAACGGTCCGATGAAGATCCACTTCAGCAGCCAGTAGAGCACCGTCGACCCTCCTTGCGTGCCGCCAGCAGCGCGTCCCTGACCCTACCGGCGGCGACGCTCCGGAGGCAGCACCCACGCTCGCCCGTGGCGGCGGCGCCGTGCGACCATGCCCACGAGAGGAGTGACACTCGGGGAGCGTGGCCCAGGGACAGCGAAGGGAGGCTCGGCGATGTCGAGTGACCGTCCCGAGGACGTCGACGCGGAGTTCGCCCGACTGGTCGCCGGGTACGACTCCGCCCCCGAGACCGCCGACGACGCCGATCCCGATCGCCGACCCTGGCCGGCCTCCGAGGACGTCGACGACAGCGAGCCCGAGCCGGACCGGGCCGATCTGGACGACCCGCCCGACATCGCCATCGGCGGTCTGGTCGTGTCGTCCACGGACCCGCTCAACACCGAGGCGACCTGGGAGGACGAGGGGCACTTCGTGCCGCCGACCCCTCCCCCGCTGCCTCGGCTCGAGCCGCTGACGCTGCTGGCCTGGGTCGGGGTGCTGGGCAGCGTGATCGTGGCCGTCTTCGCCACGCTGGTGGGCTGGGTCATCCCGCGCCTGCTGCTGGTGGCGATGATCGTCGGCTTCATCGGCGGGGTCGTCGTCCTGATCGCCCGGCTCAGCCGCGACCCGACCGATCCCGACCATCCCGACGACGGCGCCGTCGTCTGACCGAGCACACCTGGGGCCGAAGCACCGATCCAGCCGACTTTGTGAAGGGAGGTCTCGTGCAGGCCACCGAGACCGTGGAGATCACCGGTCACCTGATGGACTCCGGAATCTTGTCCCAGGTGTTGGACGACATCCGGGAGTACAGCGGCGACTTCGTGATCGAGAAGCTCGACGTCGGTCACGGTCGCGACGACCCGTCGTACGCCCGGATCCTCGTGTCGGCCGACGACGACGAGACCATGCAGCGGCTGCTGATGCGGCTGCAGACCAAGGGCGTCAACCCGACCGATCCCGAAGAGGCGACGCTGGAGACGGCCGAGCTGGACGGCGTGTTCCCAGACGGGTTCTACTCGACGACCAACCTCGAGACGCGGGTTCGACTCGGCGGGCACTGGGTCCCGGTCGAGCGGCCCGAGATGGACTGCGGGCTCGTCGTCGAGGGATCCGGCCCCGACGTCCGGGTCCGGACGGTCCCGATGTCCGACGTCGTGGCCGGGATGCGAATCGTGTGCGGGGTCCACGGCGTCCGCGTGCGAGTGCCGGTGCCGGAGCAGAGCGGAGCCGAGGTCTTCGGCTTCATGGAGTCGGTCGTCTCGAGCGAGAAGCCGCAGGCGGTGCTCGTGCGCCAGGTCGCGCAGGGGATGCGAGACGCGAAGGCGGCGGGCCAGAAGGTGCTCTGGGTCGGCGGGCCCGGCGTCGTGCACACCGGCGCGGCCCCGGCCATGGTGGCGCTGATCGAGGCGGGGTACGTCGACGTCCTGTTCGCCGGCAACGCGCTCGCGACCCACGACATCGAGTCGGCGCTCTACGGCACGTCGCTCGGCGTCGACCTCGCCCACGGCCGCGGGGTCGAGCACGGCCACGAGCACCACATTCGAGCCCTGAACACGATCCGGAAGGCGGGCTCGATCGCCGACGCGGTCAAGCAGGGCGTCCTGACCGGCGGCATCATGCACGCGCTCGTGACGCACGGCAAGGACTTCGTGCTCGTCGGGTCGGTACGCGACGACGGCCCGCTGCCCGACGTCTACACCGACGTACTCGACGGCCAGCGCGCGATGCGGGACCGGATCGAGGGCGTCGGCTTCTGCCTGATGGTCGCGACCATGCTGCACTCGGTGGCGACCGGCAACATCCTGCCGGCCTCGGTCCCGCTGGTCTGCGTCGACATCAACCCGGCGACGGTCACGAAGCTCGCCGACCGCGGCTCGGCGCAGGCGCGCGGGATCGTCACCGACGTCGGGCTGTTCCTCGAGCAGCTCGCCATCGAGCTCGTCCCGGGCTACCGGTCGACCCGCGCCGACTGAGCCACCGCCGACCCGGTCAGGGCCGGCGCGGGACGACGACCGGGACCCGGGTGCCGGCCCGCAACGCCTCGATGCCGGCATCGGCGACCAGGCCCGCGACGTAGCCGTCCCAGGCGGTCGCGCCGCCGACCCGACCGGAGCTGGCCGCGTCGACCCAGGCCTCGAGCTGGGCCCGGTAGGCCGCCGCGAACCGGACGACGAAGTCCGCCGTCACCGGGGCCGCGTCGAGTCCGCCGCGTCGCGTCGACACCGGCGCGAGCGGTGCCAGCGACACGGTTCCCCGCGTGCCGACCAGCTCGGCGCGCACGTCGTACCCGTACCCGGCGTTGACGAACACCTCGACGCTGACGAGGACCCCGGAGGCCATCTCGAGGGTGGCGAGCTGCGGGTCGGCCAGTCCCTCGCCGCGATGCGGGGTACGGACCTCGATCGACACGATCTCGTCGTCGAGGAGCCAGCGCGCGATGTCGAGCTCGTGGATCATCGAGTTGCGGACGATGCCCTCTGACGTCGCCGTCGGGTGTGCGGACGGGTTGCGGTGGACACCGTGCAGCAGCCGCGGCGAGCCGATCGCGCCGTCGGTCAGCGCCTGCCGCATCGCGAGATAGCCGGGATCGAAGCGGCGCATGAACCCGACCTGGACCAAGGGCCGACCGATCGCCGCCTCGGCCTCGACCACCCGCAGCGCGTCGTCGGCCGTGGTGGCGAGGGGTTTCTCGCACAGCACCGGCACGCCTCGCTTCAGGCAGGCCAGGGTGAGCTCGGCGTGCAGCGGGTCGGGAGCCGCGATCACGACCGCGTCGACGTCGGGCGAGTCGATCAGCGCGGCCTCCGACGGCGCGACCGAAGCACCGGCGGCCGCGGCCACCTCGGTGGCCCGACCCGTGTCGACGTCGTACACCGCGGTCACCTCGGCGCTCGACACCGAGGTCGCGAGCGTACGCACGTGGGCGGCGCCCATCGCTCCGGCACCGACGACACCGACCCGCAGCCGCGTCACAGCGTCACCCACCGTCGGTCCCGAGCCGACCGCTGCATCGCCGCCACGGCGTCCGCGGCGGCGACCGCGTCGTCGATCGTCGCCCCGTACGGCTTGCCCTCGACGATCGACCGGACGAAGCGGGCCGCCTCGATCACCTTGAGATCGTCGTAGCCCATGGCGATGCCGGAGCCGGGCTGGAACGCCGCCAGCTCGCCGGTGCCCGGCGCGACCAGCCGGGTCTGCCAGGCCGCGTCCTGGTAGTCCTGGTCGACGCAGAGCCGCAGCTCGCCCAGGCGCCGGAAGTCCCACGCCAGCGCGCCCCGGTCGCCGCGGACCTCGATGCCGTAGGCGCACTGCTCGCCGACCGCCACCCGGCTGGCGAGCAGCGTCCCGCGCGCACCGCCGGCGAACCGCAGCAGCGCTGCGGCATAGTCCTCGTTCTCGACCGGCGCGAGCTCACCGCCCTCCGCCCGCGAGAAGTGCGAGGCGGCGCCGGTCGCTCGCGGCCGCTCGGCGATGAAGGTCGCCTGGTCGCTGACCAGGTCGGTGACGTCGCCGACGACGTAGCGCACCAGGTCGATCCCGTGACTGACCAGGTCGCCGAGCACTCCCGAGCCGGCCAGACCCGACTCGAACCGCCACGACAACGCCCCGGCCGGATGCGCCGAGTAGTCCGCGAGCATCCGGACGTCGACCTGTTCGATCCGGCCCAGCCGACCGGCGTCGACCAGCTCGCGGGCCGCCTCGACCGCCGGAGCGTTGCGGTAGTTGAAGCCCACCGCGGACTGCACACCGGCGACGTGCACGGCGTCGGCCACGGTCCGCGTCTCCTCGACGTCGCGACCGGCCGGCTTCTCCAGCCACACGTGCTTGCCGGCCGCCGCGGCGGCCACGGCGACGTCGCGATGGACGAAGTTCGGCCCCGTCACGCTCACCGCGTCGACGTCGGCGCGAGCGACGACGTCGTGCCAGTCGGCGGTCGCCGCGTCGAAGCCGTACGCCGCTACCGCGTCGTCGAGGCGCCCGTCGTCGGCCGGGTCCGCGACCGCGACCATCCGCGGTCGGACGGCGAGGCCGGCGTAGTGGTGGGCCAGGCGCTGGTACGCGCGGGCGTGCACCTGGCCCATCCAGCCGAACCCGACGACGCCGACGCCGAGGACGCGGTCAGGGCTCACGGCTCGACCTCGGCCTTGATCTCCCGGGCCAGCTCGGAGTCGGCGCCGAGCTCCTGCTCGAGCTCCTCGCTGAGCTTCTCCAGCTCGGCCTTGCCGGCCATCATCGCGGTGAGCTCCTCCAGCGTGATCTCGGCCTTCGGGAAGTCGCCCATGCTCCGGCCCCGGCGCAGCAGCATGAAGCGGTCGCCGACCGGCCAGGCGTGGTTCGGGTTGTGCGTGATGAAGATGACGGCAAGGCCGCGTTCGCGGGCCTTCGCGATGTACTTCAGCACGACGCCGGACTGCTTCACGCCCAGCGCCGCCGTCGGCTCGTCGAGGATCAGCACCCGCGCGCCGAAGTACACCGCCCGCGCGATCGCCACGCACTGCCGCTCGCCACCGGACAGCGTGCCGATCGGCTGGTCGACGTCGCGCAGGTCGATGCCCATCGCGGCGAGCTCCGACTTCGTCGTCCTGCGCATGAACCCGATGTCCATCCGCTTCAGCGGGCCGAACCCCTTCGTCGGCTCGGAGCCGAGGAAGAAGTTGCGCCACACCGGCATCAGCGGCACGACGGCGAGGTCCTGGTAGACCGTGGCGATCCCGAGGGCCAACGCCTGCCGGGGACTGCTCAAGTGTCGGCTGACGCCGTCGATGACGAGCTTGCCTTCGTCGTGCTCGTGCGCGCCGGCGAGGATCTTGATGAACGTCGACTTGCCGGCGCCGTTGTCGCCCAGCACGCAGGTCACCTGGCCGGTCCGGACCGACGTGGTGATCTCGCGCAGCGCGATGACGCTGCCGTAGCGCTTGCCCATGTCGTCGACCTCGATGATCGGCGTGCCCGGCGGCGGCAGCTCGACCTCCTCGGCGACCTGCGCCGTTGGATCCTTCGTCTCGCTCATCGAGCCACCTCCGCCCGCTTGCGGACCCAGTTGTTCAGTAGCACCGCGGCCAGCAACATCGCGCCGAGGAAGGTCTGCAACCAGTCGCTGTCCCAGTTGGCGAAGTTGATGCCCTGGAAGGCCATGCCGTAGATGAGCGCTCCCAGCGCGGCACCGACCGCCGAGCCGTACCCGCCGGTCAGCAGGCAGCCGCCGACGACGGCGCAGATGATGAAGATGAACTCGTCACCGACGCCGACCTGGCTGGTCACCGAGTCCGACCCGAACAGCAGGATCATGCCGACGAGCCAGCCGGCCGCGGCGGTCGTCATGAACAGGCCGACCTTGGTCTTGAACACCGGCACGCCGACCTGGCGAGCGCTCTGCTGCGCGCCGCCCACCGAGAAGATCCAGTTGCCCGCCCGCGTACGCAGCAGCACCCAGGTCGCCACGACCGTCACCCCGATCCACCACAGCACCGACACGTCGTAGTCGGAGTCGCCGATGCTGATCTCGCCGCCGAAGATCGGCCGGATGCTGTCGTAGTGCGGGACGTCGGTCATGCCCTGCACCGAGACCTGGCCGATGATCGCCTTGACCAGCGCCAGGTTGAACCCTTGCAGCACGAAGAACGTGCCGAGCGTGACGATGAAGCTCGGCAGTCCCGTACGCATCACCAGGATGCCGTTGAGGGCCCCGATCGCGAGGGCCGCCGCCAGCGAGATCAGCACGGCGAACCACACGTTGACTCCGTAGTGGGTCGTGGCGACCCCCACGATCAGGCCGGTCGTTCCGGTCATCACACCGGTCGACAGGTCGAACTCGCCGCCGATCATCAGCAGCGCCACGGCCACCGCCATGATCCCGAACCGCGACGAGAAGCCCAACCAGCTACCCGCCTCGTTGAAGAACTGGTCGGTGTAGAGGCTGAAGAAGGCGAACACCACGAGCGCGGCCGTCACCGCGCCGAGCTCGGGACGACGCAGCAGCGTCGTCACCAACGGCGTGGGGGCGAGGCGCTCGTCGATCTTCGTCGCGGTCGCGGACATGGCAGGCCTCCGCTCCCGATCAGCGAGTGCCCTGCTCGGCGAACTCCGCCACCTCGGCGGCGTTCTCCTGGGTGATGACAGCCGGCCCCGAGTTCACCGGCTGCCCGCCGCCGACCTCGTTGCCGTTGATCGCGTACAGGTACAGGAACTGCACCCCGAGGTAGCCCTGGATGTACGGCTGCTGGTCGATCGCGAACGCGACACTGCCGTCCTCGACCGCGTCGAGCAGGTCGGCGGAGAGGTCGAACGTGCCGACCTGCACCTCGCGGCCGCTGTCGTCCACCGCCTGGACGGCACCGAGCGCGACGTCGGCGTTGAGCGCCAGCACGCCGTCCACCGACTCGTCGGCCTGTAGCGCGCCCAGCACGGACTCGGCAACCGCACTGCGCTGGGTGCCGTCGACCTGAAGGTTCTCGACCTCGCCGCTGAAGCCCTCGGTCGCGCCCTGGCAGCGCTCCTGGAGCCCGATGTTCGCGGCCTCGTGGACCACACACAGGATCTTGGTCGCGCCAAGGTCGGAGAACTGCTCGCCCGCCGTCTGGCCGGCGATCGTCTCGCTCTGCCCGACGTGGGTGATCGCGCCGAACTCCTCGTAGACGTCGAGACCCGAGTTGATCGTGATCACCGGGATGCCGGCGTCGACCGCGGCGGTGACGCTCTCGCGCATGCCGTCCGGGTTGGCCAGGGACACGACGATCCCGTCGACCTCGTCGGCGACCGCGGAGTCGACATACCCCGCCTGGGTCGCGACGTCGTCGCTGGTGTTGTAGTCGATGTTCACGCCGAGGTCCTCGCCGGCCCGCTCGGCGCCGTTCTGCACAACGGTCCAGAACGCGTCGTCCGCCGCACCGTGGGCGACCACCGCGACGGTCAGGTCGGCCTCCTCCGCCGACGCGGCGTCATCGTCGTCCTGCCCCGTGCCGCTGCACGCGGCGAGCACCAGTGTCGTGGCGGCCAACGCGCCGGCCCACTTGAACGTCTTCATCGTCGGGTCTCCCTCACTGATGTTGCGAATCCTCACCGGGCGGTGGGGAAGTTGAACTGCGCGAGCGTGTCTTCGCTGACATGCGGCCAGCGACTCGTGACGACCTTGGCGCGGGTGTAGAAGCGCACGCCTTCGGGGCCGTGGATGTGGTGGTCGCCGAACATCGAGTCCTTCCAACCACCGAACGAGTGGAACGCCATCGGCACCGGGATCGGCACGTTGACGCCAATCATGCCGACGGAGACGTCACGCTGGAAGCGACGCGCCACCTCGCCGGAGTTCGTGAAGACGGCGGTGCCGTTGCCGTACGGGTTGGCGTTGACGACCTCGAGGGCGGCGTCGAGCGTGGGTACGCGGAGCACCACCAGGACCGGTCCGAAGATCTCGTCGGTGTAGACGCTCATCTCCGGCGTCACCTGGTCGAGCAGCGTCGGTCCGACGAAGAACCCGTCGTCGTGCCCCTCCACGGCGAGTCCGCGGCCGTCGACGACGACCTCGGCCCCGGCGTCCTCGCCCGCGCCGATGTAGCCGACGACCCGGTCCTTCGCGGCCGCCGTCACGACGGGCCCCATCTGGGACTCGGGGTCGGAGCCCGGGCCGACGCGCACCTCGCGGGTCAGCCCGGCGATCCTCTCGACCAACGGATCGGCCGCCGGCCCGACGGCGACGACGGCCGAGATCGCCATGCAGCGCTGGCCGGCCGAGCCGTACCCGGCGGCGACCAGGTGCTCGGCCGCGAAGTCCAGGTCGGCGTCGGGCATCACGACCGCGTGGTTCTTCGCCCCGCCGAGGGCCTGGACGCGCTTGCCGGTCGCCGCCGCCCGGTCGTGGACGTACCGCGCGATCGGCGTCGATCCGACGAACGAGACGGCGTCGATGTCGGCGTGGTCGAGGATCGCGTCCACCGCCACCTTGTCGCCGTGCACGACGTTGAAGACGCCGTCGGGCAACCCGGCGTCGACGTACAGCTGTGCGACGTACTCGGACACGCCGGGGTCGCGCTCGCTCGGCTTCAGGACGAACGTGTTGCCGCACGCGATCGCGACCGGGTGCATCCACAGCGGCACCATGATCGGGAAGTTGAACGGCGTGATCCCGGCGACGACGCCGAGCGGCTGTCGGAACGAGTGCGAGTCGACGCCGGTCGACACCTGGTCGGAGAACTCGCCCTTCAGCAGCTGCGGGATGCCGCACACGAACTCGACCACCTCGCGGCCGCGCACGACCTCCCCCCGAGCGTCGTCGAGCGTCTTGCCGTGCTCGGAGGAGATCAGCTTGGCGAGCTCGTCCTCGGCCAGCTCCAGCAGGTCGCGGAACGCGAACATCACCCGCGCCCGGGCCGTGACCGACGTCTGGCTCCACGACGCGTACGCCTCCCGCGCCGCCGCGACCGCGGCATCCACGTCGGCCGGCGTACCGAGGACGACCCGCGCCTGCTGCGCGCCGGAAGCTGGGTCGTAGACCTCGCCGTACCTCGGGTCGTCTCCGCCGACCTGCTTGCCGCCGATCCAGTGCTCGATGGTCCTCATGTGTCGTCACGCTCCCTCGCCGACGGCTCCAGGTGGTGCCGCTGGCGTCGCTTGTGCTTCTCGTAGTCGGCGCGGGCCTGTCGGGTCGTGTCGACGGCCGCGACCTCCGCGACCGGCACGTCCCACCACGCCGGGCTGTCCGGCGCCGGCACCATCGGATCGGTCTCGACGTGCACGACGGTGGTGCGGCTGGCCGCCCGGGCCTTGTCGAGCGCCTCGGCCAGCTCCTCGACCGTGCGGGCCGGGATCACGTCCGCGCCGAGGCTGGCCGCGTTGGCCGCGAGGTCGACCGGCAGCCGGTCGCCGTCGAACCCGGTGTCGGTGCGATAGCGGTAGGCGGTGCCGAACCGCTGCGAGCCGAGCGACTCCGACAGCGCGCCGATCGACTGGAACCCGTGGTTCTGCACGAGCACCACGACCAGCTTGACGCCCTCGGCGACGGCGGTGACGAGCTCGCTGCTCATCATCAGGTACGAGCCGTCGCCGACCATGACGTAGACCTCGCGGTCCTCGCCGGCGTCGAGGGCGGCCAGCTTCACACCGAGGCCGCCGGCGATCTCGTAGCCCATGCAGGAGTAGCCGTACTCCACGTGGTAGCCCTTGCGCTCCCGCGTCCGCCACAGCTTGTGCAGGTCGCCCGGCATGGACCCGGCCGCACACACGACGACGTCCTGCGGCCGCGACGTCTCGTTGACGAGACCGATCACCTCGGCCTGTGCCGGCAGCGGGTCGTGACGCTCGTCGTACGCCCGCTGCACGATGGCGTCCCACTCCCGCGCCAGGCGGATCGTCTCGTCGCGGTAGCTCGGATCGACGGTGTAGCCGCCGAGGGCGCCCTCCAACGCGCGCAAGCCTTCGCGGGCGTCGGCGACCAGCGGCACCGCCGAGAGCTTGTACGCGTCGAACGCCGCCACGTTGAGGTTGACGAACCGTACGTCCTCGGCCGCGAAGACCGATCGCGACGCGGTCGTGAAGTCGCTGTAGCGGGTGCCGACCCCGATCACCACGTCGGCCTGCTCGGCGAGCTGGTCGGCTGCGGTCGTCCCGGTCGCTCCGATCGCGCCGACCGCGTGCGGGTGGTCGTAGGGCAGCGATCCCTTGCCGGCTTGGGTTTCCGCGACCGGGATCCCGGTGGCTGACGCGAGATGGTCGAGGGCCTGGCTGGCGTCCGAGTAGACGACGCCACCCCCGGCGACGATGAGCGGCCGCCTCGCCTTCCGGACGAGCTCGGCGGCTCGGGTGAGAGCCGCCGGCTCCGGCACCGGCCGGGCGATCCGCCAGGTGCGCGGCGCGAACAGCTCGTCCGGCCAGTCGTACGCCTCGGCCTGGACGTCCTGCGGCATGGCGAGCGTCACCGCGCCGGTCTCGGCCGGGTCGGTGAGCACCCGCATCGCGGCGAGCAACGCCGAGGGCAGCTGCTCGGGCCGGTTGACCCGGTCCCAGTAGCGCGACACCGGCCGGAAGGCGTCGTTGACCGAGACGTCGAGGCTGGCGTCATACTCCAGCTCCTGCAGCACCGGGTTGGCGACTCGCGTCGCGAAGGTGTCGCCCGGCAGCAGCAGCACCGGGATCCGGTTGATCGTCGCGAGCGCGGCGCCGGTGACCATGTTGGTCGCGCCGGGTCCGATCGACGAGGTGCACGCGAAGGCCTGCAGCCGGTCCTTCATCCGGGCGTAGCCGACGGCGGTGTGCACCATCGCCTGCTCGTTGCGGGCCTGGTGGTAGGACAGGCCGGCGTGGCGCTCGGTCGCCTCCAGCAGTGCCTGCCCGATTCCGGCGACGTTGCCGTGGCCGAAGATGCCGAAGCAGCCGGCGAAGAATCGATGCCGGTCGCCGTCCCGCTCGACGTACTGCTGCTCCAGGAACCGGACCAGCGCTTGCGCCACGGTCAGCCGCACGGTCATGCGCCGGCTCCCTTCGGCCCGTAGGGAAGGCGCGGGTCGATCTCCTGGTCGGCCCAGCTGTCGCGGATCCAGCCGTGGGCCGGATCGTCACAGATCCGCCAGGCCCGCTCGACGCCCGGACCCCCCATCACGTTGAGGTAGTACATGTCGTAGCCCGGCACCGACATCGACGGGCCGTGCCAGCCGTGCGGGATCAGCACCACGTCGCCGGTACGGACCTCGGCCAACACGTCGATCTCGTAGCCGGGATGCCCGTACGCCCGCTGGTAGCCGATGCCCGGGCCCTCGGGCCCGTCGGCGATCTCGAAGTAGTAGATCTCCTCCAGGACGCTCTCGCCGGGGCGCTCCTCGTCGTGCTTGTGCGGCGGGTACGACGACCAGTTGCCGGCCGGCGTGATCACCTCGCAGGCGATCAGCTTGTCGGCGTCGAAGGCCTCCGGCGTGGCGAAGTTGTGCACCTGCCGGCTGGCGAGACCGGCGCCCCGCAGCTCGACCGGCACGTCGCCGGCGGGTCCGTGGCGAAACGGCAGCCGCCGCTCGCACACCGCGCTCGGCAGGGCGAACCGGCCGCCCGCCGAGCTGCGCACGCTCGCGACCGACTCCCGAGGCACGTAGGCGAAGTCGGTCGGCCCGGCGAAGACCGACTCGCGGCCCTCGAGGACGACGACGTCGCTGCCGACCGTCACCTCGCCGCTGCCCTCGAGCGGGAGCACCAGCGCCTCGGCCTCGCCGCTGTCGACGGCGACGCACTCCCCCGGACCCAGCTCGAGCACGGACAGCCCGCAGTAGCCCCACCCGGCGCGCTCCGGCGTGATGTGCAGCGTGTACGGGCCGTCCGCCATGCTGCCGGCCGGGAGGTGGAAGTCGGTGGTCCTCGGGTTCATGTCACATCAGTCCCACGGTGGCGTCGACCGCGGCGGCGACGTCGTCGTCGGGCGGGTACAGCAGGGTTCGACCCGCCACCATGCCACGTACCGACGGTGACGCAAGGGCCTTCCGCCACTGGGCGAGCTGCTGCCCCTGGTCGGCGTCCACCTCGCCGCCGAGCAGGAGCACCGGCAGCGTCGTCGCCGCCAGCACCGACTCCATGTCGTCGACGACCGGCAGCTTGAGCCAGGTGTACGCCGACGTCGACCCGAGTCCGGCCGCGACCGCCGACGAGCGGATCACCGCCTCCGGCGTGAGGACGTTGCGGACACGGCCGTCGACCCGGTGGGCGATGAACGGCTCCACCATCGCCATCAACCGGTGGCCGGCGAGCTCGTCGACCGCGTGGGCGCAGGCCTCCAGCGTCGACGCCGTCGCCGGATCGTCCGGGTCGATCCGGGCGAGCATCTTGCCGCCCTGCCAGCCCATCCGCGCCACGGCCTCGGCGCGGTAGCCGGTGAACCGGTCGTCGATCTCGAAGCTCGTGCCGGCCAGACCGCCCCGGTTCATCGACCCGATCACGACCTTGCCGTCGAGGGCGCCGAGCAGCAGCAGGTCTTCGAGGACGTCAGCGGTGCCAAGGACGCCGTCGACACCCGGCCGCTCGAGCGCGGCCACGATGCGGCGCAGCATGTCGAGCCGATCCGCCATCGCCATCGGCCGGTCGCCGGCCCGCATCGCACCGCGCGCCGGATGGTCGGCCGCGACCAGGAGCAGCCGGCCGGTCTGGCCGACCAGGTCGCTCGGACGGGTCCGGGCCGCGGCCGCCGCGGCGATCCGCTCCGGGGCCCGGACCCGAAGCTCCAGGAGGCGGGCGAGGGAGTCGCCGGTCATCGTCGCCGCTCCGCGAGCAGGGCCTCGACCTCGTCGAGAGTCGGCATCGCGTCCGCACAGGCCAGCTGGCCCGCGACCAGGGCGCCGGCGGCGTTGCCGACCTCGAGGATGCGCGTGAGGTCCCATCCGGCCAGCAGACCGTGGCAGAGGGCGCCACCGAAGGCATCGCCGGCGCCGAGTCCGTTGACGACCTCGATCTCGACCGGCGGCACGACCGTCGCACTGGCGCCGTCGTCGCCCAGGACACCGGCCGGCCCCTGCTTCACCACGGCGAGCCCGACGCCGGTGGCGCGCAACGCCTTCGCCGCCGCCCGCGGCTCTCGCTCTCCAACGGCGACCTCGCACTCGTCGAGGTTCCCCACGGCGACCGTGACATGCGGCAGCGCGCCCGCGATCGCCTCGTGCGCGGCCTGCACGTCGGGCCAGAACATCGGGCGGTAGTCGAGGTCCAACACGGTGACGCCTTGCTTGGCCCGGGCCTCCAGCGCCGCCATCGTCGCGGTCCGGCTGGGCTCGACGGACAGTCCGGTGCTCGTGACCCAGAAGACGTCGGCGGACCGAATCGCGTCGAGGTCGAGCTCGTCGACCCGGATCTCGAGGTCCGGCGCCTTCGGCCAACGGTAGAAGTACAACGGGAAGTCGTCCGGAGGGAAGATCTCGCAGAACGTCACCGGCGTCTGCAGTCCGGTCACGGCCGTGACGAAGCGGTCGTCGACACCGAACCCGCGCAGCGCCCGGTGGATGTAGCGGCCGAACGGGTCGTCGCCGGTGCGCGTGATGACCGCCGTCCGACGCCCGTAGCGAGCCGCCGCGACCGCCACGTTCGTCGCGGTGCCGCCGAGGTACTTGCCGAAGGTCTGGACGTCCTCCAGTCCGACGCCGATCTGCTGCGGGTAGACGTCGACTCCGACCCGACCCATGGTGACGACATCGTACGGCGGAGTCATGCGACGAACCGTTCGAGGAAGTCCAGACTCGCGCGTACGTTGGCCACCGGCCCCTCACCAGTCGGCTCGGCGTCGAGCATGACGTCCTGCTCGAGGACGTACCAGCCGTCGTACCCCCGGGCCTCCAACACCGACACCATGGCCGCGACGTCGACGCTGCCCTGCCCGAGCGGGAGGAACAGTCCCGACCGGACCGCGTCGCCGAAGGCCGTCCGACCGGCGGCCACCTCCTCGGCGAGCGGTCCGTCGACGTCCTTGAGATGCACGTGGACGACGCGATCGACGTACGTCGTCGTCAGCGCGACCGGGTCGGTGCCGCCGGCAAGCAGATGGCCGGTGTCGACGCACAGTCCGACGCGGGAGCCGGCCAGTACGCGCTCGACCTCGTCCTGCCGCTCGATCATTGTGCCGATGTGCGGGTGCAGGCTGGCCACGACGCCCCGCGAGCGGGCGAGGTCCTCGATCCGGTCGAGGTTGTCCAGCAGGGTCTTCCAGCCGAGGTCGTCGAGCGTCGGGCGCTGGTCGTAGCCGTCGGTACCGGAGTCCGCGGCCAGGACGACGGCGTCCGCGCCGGTCGCCCGGCAGTCGTCGACGTACGCGACAGCCCGCGGCAGCGGGTCGCGATCCGGGTCGTGCAGCACGACGGGCAGGAAGCCCCCGACCGCGCGCAGCCCGTGGGCCCGCAACTGCTCGGCCTTGGCGCTCGGCGCGGCGGCGAGGAAGCCCTCCGGGCCGAACTCGGTCGCCGACAGCCCCAGCTCCCGGATCTCGCCGAGGACCCGGTCGACCGGGAGCTGGTGGCCCCATCCCGGCACCTCGGAGACACCCCAGGAGATCGGCGCCGCCGCGATCTGACTGCGTCTCATGACGTACGAGTCTGGTCGCGCGTACCGAGCGTGTCAAGACTTTGTTAGGACATAATGACGTCGCGACATAATCGGGATAGGCTGCTCGTGTCGTCAGAGGAGACCGGATGGCCGTACGACCGTCGATCGTCATCAACCGCTCCAGCCCGGTCCCGCTGTACTTCCAGGTCGCCGAGCAGCTCGAGCGGGCCATCGTCGACGGTGAGCTCGCTCCCGGCGACCGGATCGCCAACGAGGTCGCGCTGGCGAGCGAGCTCGGGCTGTCCCGGCCGACGATGCGACAGGCGATCCAGCTCCTCGTCGACAAGGGCCTCCTCGTCCGCAAGCGCGGCGTCGGCACCCAGGTCGTCCACGGTCAGATCCGGCGTCCGGTCGAGCTGACCAGCCTGCACGACGACCTGCAGCGGGCCGGTGAGGGTCCCCACACGGAGGTGCTCTCCCGCGAGCGGACCGAGGCCGACGAGGTCGTCGCGCAGGAGCTGCAACTACCCGTGGGCTCGCCGGTCTGGAGCCTGGAGCGGCTGCGATTCGCGGGTGACGAGCCGCTCGCGCTGATGCACAACTACCTGCCCGTCGAGATTTTCGACCTCGACACCGTCGACCTCGGGTCACAGGGCCTGTACGAGTGCCTGCGCGGCGCCGGCATCCAGCTTCGGGTCGCCAACCAGCAGATCGGCGCCCGCCGGGCGGAGAGCCGCGAGGCCCGACTGCTCGGCGAGCGCCGCGGGAGCCCCTTGCTCACGATGACGCGGACGGCGTTCGACAGCACCGGTCGCGCGGTGGAGTACGGCACGCACGTCTACCGACCGGATCGCTACACGTTCGAGGTCACGCTGGTCGATCGCTGAGCGGGTCGCTCCCGCTAGCGGCGTGGCTCGTGGCCGCCGACGACGCCGAGCATCGGGCGTCCGGTCGTCCGCGAGCGGGTGCGTCCCCGGGCGCGAGACCGCGACCGGGAGCCGCGCCGCCGGCGCCGCCGCTCCACCCGAGCCAGGTCGGCCGCGCCGATCATGCCGGCCTCGTTGCCGAGCGCGGTACGGACGATCCGGGCCTCCGGCCGGAAGCCCCGCCCGGTCAGCGTCTTGCGGAACGAGTCGCGCGCCGGCCCGATCAACAGGTCACCGGCGTCCGAGACGCCGCCGCCGATGGTGAACAGTCCCGGGTCGAACGCCGCGGCGAGAGACGCGATCCCGACGCCGAGCCACTGGCCGACCTCGGTCAGCAGCTCGACCGCGGCCGGGTCACCGGCCTGCGCCGCCTCGGTGACCAGCGGGCCGGTGATCAACCTCGGATCGCCGCCGGCGCGCTCCAGGAGGGGGTGGATGACCGGCGAGTTCGCCATCGCCAGCTCGCGGGCCTCCCGAACGAGCGCGTTGCCGCTGGCGTACTGCTCCCAACAGCCGCGGTTGCCGCACTCGCAGCGATGGCCGCCGGGCACGACCTGCATGTGGCCGAACTCGCCGGCGATGCCGAAGCGGCCGCGGTGCAGCTGGCCGTTGAGGAGCAGGCCGCCGCCGATGCCGGTGCCCAGGTTGACGCAGATCAGGTCGTCCTCGCCGCGGGCCGCGCCGAACCGCCACTCGGCCCACGCGGCGGCGTTGGCGTCGTTCTCGACGACGACTCGGAGACCGGTACGGCGTCGGATCGCCTCTCGCAACGGCTCCCGCCGCCAGGCCAGGTGCGGGGCGAAGAGGACGGTGGCGCGGTCGGCGTCGACGAAGCCGGCCGCGCCGATGCCGATGCCCCAGATCCGCTGCCGATGGTGCCGACGCAGCTCGGTGACCACGTCCGCGATGGTGTCCTCGACGGCCTCCGGGCTCGTCGTCGGCGTCTCCCGACGCAGCCGGTCGAGCACCTGGCCGGTCTCGTCGACGATGCCCGCCGCCACCTTGGTCCCACCGATGTCGATGCCGATCGCGAGGCGGGCCAGCATGCCGGTCCGCGGTCGGGTCGAGCCGCCGTCCGCCGTCGTCATGGCGTCCTCGCCAGGTCGGCGGCCCCGATCATGCCGGCCCGGTTGCCGAGGTCGGTGGTGCGCAGCTTCGGCGCCGGCCGATGACCGGCCGCCGGCAGCGTCCGCGCGAACGCCCGTCGGGCCGGTTCGACGATCAGGTCGCCCGCCTCGGCCACGCCACCGCCGAGCACGACCACGGCCGGGTCCAGCACGGTCACCAGCGACGCGATGCCCTCGCCGAGCCACCGACCGATGTCCGCGAGCAGTTCCCGAGCCAACGGATCCCCGGCCTGCGCCTGCTCGGTCACCATCGGACCGGTGAGCCGCTCCGGATCGCCGCCGACGACCGCCGAGAGGGCCGCGGCCTCGGGGAGCTCGTCCGAGACCCGGTCCCGGGCCTGGCGTACGAGTGCCTGGCCGCTGGCGTACTGCTCCCAGCAGCCGTACCGGCCACAACCGCACCGGATCCCGGCGGGGACCATCCGGAGGTGACCCACCTCGCCGGCGACGCCGAAGGCGCCCCGATAGAGCCGGTTCTCGGTCACGTAGCCGCCACCGATGCCGGTGCCCACGGCGATCAGGAGCAGGTCGTCGACGTCCTTGCCGGCGCCGAACTGGAACTCACCCCACGCGGCGGCGTTGGCGTCGTTCTCGACGACGACGGGCAGGTCGATGTGGGCTCCGACACGACCGGCGAGCGGCTCGTCCGCCCAGCTGATGTTCGGGGCGAACAGCACCGTTGAGCGCTTCGCGTCGACGAACCCGGCGGCGCCGACCCCGACGGCCTCGATGTCGTGGGACCGCCGCAACCGGCCCACGACGTCGGCGATCGCGGTCGCGATGGCGGCCGGGTCGGTCGCCGGGGTGGGCTCGGTCTCCTCCTCCAGGATCGAGCCGGCGTCGTCGACCACGCCGGCGGCGATCTTCGTGCCACCGACGTCCACGCCAACCGTCAGTCCCACGGTTCGTCCTCCGACAGGTCGATGTGCTCGACGTCGGGCTTCGACGTCCGGTCCGGCTTGGCGTCCGGGGCCACGGCGTCGCCGACCGAGTCGAGGAGCTGCCGGCCGACGACGACCAGCGACGCCAGGTGCTCCTTGACCTCCGGGCTCGTCGACCGGAGGAGCCCGATCGCCTGACAGAGCGGACACCAACGGCACTCGGGCGCACCGGTCGCGATGTGCTCCGCCGAGAACAGGCCGTCGCGCCCCGGCCCGGCCTCCTCCCCGGTGTGCTCGCGCGCCCAGTCCGCGACGGCCGCGAACAGCTTCGCCGCCTCGTCGCCGAGGCTGCCGACGTCGCTGTTGGGGCGGGCGTCCTCGGTCATCGGGCCTCCGCCCCGGCCCCGACCGAGTCGGCGGCCGCTTCGCGCTCGTGTCGGAACCGGATCCGCAGCCAGCCGTCGTGCAGTCGAGCCCCCTCGACCCGGCACCGCTGCATCGCCGACGGCAGTGCGATCACCCGACGGTACGACCCCACCGTGACCACGAGATCCCGACCGTGGCGGGCCAGGTCGACGTCGGGTCGGTCGGCGAACGGCAGCGCGAGGCTCATGCGTACATCGTCCCCCTTCCGATCCACCCGCATCGGCCCCTCCCCCGTCACCGGCGCGAACGGGTCGTCGGAGCCGTAGAGCTCGGCGCCGAACGCGGCCAGCTCGGCCGTCCCGACCGGCTCGTGCGCCCGGTACGCCGACCGCCAGACCGGCAACGGCGCGAACGACCGCTCGACGTCGGACAGCACCTCACCCTGCGCACTCACCCACTGCTGCCGCCACAGGTCGCCCGCGCCCTCGGGGAAGATCCGGTTCGCGATGACGCCGTCGACGCGATAGCCGTACAGCGACAGGGTCGTGAAGGCCCGCCTCGCCTCGGCGACGACGACCGACTCGGGGGTCAGCACCAGCCGTACCGACGCGTCCGGGCCGGTGAGGACGTCGCGGACGTCGTCGAGGTCGCGATGCAGCCGCTCGACGGCGTCGAACACGGCGTCGTGCGGCATCGGGACGCCCGCCGCCCGCGCGAGCATCGGCCGCAACGCCTTGATCACTCGCCGCTCGACCGGGAAGACCCGCTCCATGTACCACGAGAGCGCCTCCGGGAGGGCCAGCAGCCGCAACGTCTCGGCGGTCGGAGCGCAGTCGACGATGACGACGTCCCACTCCGTCGTCGCGACCTGGTCGCGTACCTCGAGCAGCGCCAGGACCTCCTCGGCTCCCGGCAGCACGGTCAGCTCCTCGGCCGCGATCGGGTCCACGCCGCTGGCGTCGAGCACGGACAGCAGGTAGCCCTGCAGCTCGGCCCAGGACCGCTCGAACCGGCGCTGGGTGTCGACCTGTTGCACCCAGACGTCGGTGTCGACCTCGGTCGGCTCCGCCCCGATCGGCGTGTCGAAGGCGTCCGCGAGCGAATGGGCGGCGTCGGTCGAGACCACGAGGGTCCGACGGCCGCTCCGGCCGGCTCGGATCGCGCTGCCGGCCGCGGCCGTCGTCTTGCCGACTCCGCCCTTGCCGGTGAACAGGAGCACGCGCACAAGCCGAGAGACTAGTCGGTGCGACGCTCCGACCCTCAAGAACGCCCGGATCGGGTCAGGACTCGACGCGCTTCTTGAGGCCCTTCAGCGCCGTGTCGATGATGACCTTCTCCGCCTTGCGCTTGAGCAGTCCGATCAGCGGGATCGCGACGTCGACGGCGAGCTTGTACGTGACCCGGGTGGTGCCGTCGCCGTTGTCGTCGAGGACGTACGCGCCGTCCATCGCCTTGATCATGCGGCCCTCGGCGAGCGTCCAGGTGACCGAGTCGTCGCCGTTCCAGTCGTACGCGAGGACGTACTCGTCCCGGATCGGCGTGGCGTCGAGAACGAACCGGACGCGCTCGGCCCGACCGTTCTCGCCGTCCGCGACCACCTCGGCCTGCTTCACGCCGGTGGCCCACTCCGGGTAGGCGCCGAAGTCCGCGATGACGGCCATGATGTCGGCCCGCCCGGCGGCGATCACGATCTCACCGGTCGTCTGGTCGCCCATCGCTGCCCTCCCGGCTGGTCGTGGCGGTCCTGACGGCGGAGACTACATCCTGGGAATCCGGCGGCACGGAGGGCTCGCCCGCCGGCCGCGACCCCTCCGCGGTGTCCTTGATGACGAAGCCCCAGCGCTTCAGCGGCCGGGCGTAGCGGTTCCAGAGCTGGCGTCGGGCGCGACGGGCCTGCCGCGGCTTCAGCGGCGCCCCGCCGAACGTCGGCGCCGGGTCGGCCCGGACGTAGACGTGGACCAGCACGCCATGGTCGAGCTCCTCCAGCCACACCTCGGCGGACCCGACCAGGGTGCCGGTGATGTACCAGCGCTTGCCCAGCAGGCCGCGGTCCTCGTAGCACCGGAGCGTGATGTCGGCGAACCGCTTGTCCCAGGCGGCGTCGTCGCACCACAGGGTGCGCAGGGTGGCCGGCGACGCGACCACGAATGTTTCGTCGACGATGTCGAGTAGCGGCACGATTCGGGCTCCTACCACCGGTAAGGCGTCTGACTGTAGCCTGCCCGGCGAGGCAGCTCATGCATGCCCGCTCCCGCCGAGTGTCGAGGGAGGAAGATGCGCGCGTTCGCCAACCCGGCGACCTACCTGGTCCCCGCCGAAGGCAACCTCACCGACGACGTCGTACGGCACGTTCGCGAGCGCCCCGACGCGGTCGCGTTCCGGCGCAAGGTCGACGGCGCGTGGGAGGACGTGACGTACGCGGAGTTCGAACGCGAGGTCGTCGCGGTCGCGAAGGGCCTGATCGCCGCCGGGGTCGAGCCGGGCGATCGCGTCGGGCTGCTCTCGAAGACCAGGTACGAGTGGACGCTGCTCGACTACGCGATCTGGTGGGTCGGGGCGGCGACCGTGCCGATCTACGACACCTCGTCGGCCGACCAGGTCGGCTGGGTCCTCGGCGACTCGGGTGCCGTCGCGTGCATCGTCGAGACGGACGACCACCACAGCCGGGTCGCCGCGTCCCGAGACCGGACGCCCGACCTCCGGCACGTCTGGACGCTGGACGGCCAGGCGGTGAAGACCCTGGAGGCGCTCGGCACCGACGTCGACGACGCCACGGTCGAGGCCCGTCGGGCGGACGTGACGCCGAGCGACATGGCGACGCTGATCTACACGTCGGGCACGACGGGCAAGCCGAAGGGCTGCGTCCTCACGCACGCCAACTTCATGTTCGAGCTCGGCGTCGCCACGGTCGAGCTGGACCGGCTGTTCGACCTCGAGGACGCGTCGACCCTGCTGTTCCTGCCGCTCGCCCACGTCTTCGCCCGCATCATCCAGGTCGGATGCGTCCGCGCCGGCGTCCGGATGGGCCACTCGTCCAACATCAAGGAGCTGACCGGCAACCTGGCGGAGTTCCAGCCGACCTTCCTGCTCGCGGTGCCTCGCGTGTTCGAGAAGGTCTTCAACACGGCGAGCCAACGGGCCCACTCCGAGGGCAAGGGCCGCATCTTCGACGCGGCGGCCGAGAGCGCGATCCGGTTCAGCCAGGCCCAGGAGGGATCCCGGGCCGGGCCGCTGCTGCGGGCTCGACACGCCGTGTTCGACCGGTTGGTGTACGCCAGGCTGCGGGCCGCCCTCGGGGGCCGGACGGAGTACGCCATCTCCGGTGGCGCACCGCTCGGCGAGCGACTGGCCCACTTCTTCCGTGGCATCGGCGTGCCGGTGCTCGAGGGCTACGGGCTGACCGAGACGACAGCGGCGCTCACCGTCAACCTCCCGGACTCGCTGAAGATCGGCACGGTCGGTCGCCCGATCCCCGGCACCGAGGTCCGGGTCGGAGCCGACGGCGAGCTGCTGTTCCGTGGCGGCCAGATCTTCCCCGGCTACTGGAACAACCCGGAGGCCACGGCCGAGGCGCTCGGCGCGGACGGTTGGTTCCACAGCGGCGACCTGGGCGAGATCGACGACGAGGGTTTCGTCCGGATCACCGGGCGCAAGAAGGAGATCCTGGTCACCGCCGGCGGCAAGAACGTCGCGCCGGCGGTCCTCGAGGACCCGATCCGTTCGCACGCCCTGGTCAGCCAGTGCATGGTGGTCGGCGACGGCAAGCCGTACATCGCCGCGCTGGTCACCCTCGACGCCGAGGCGGTCCGACCGTGGGCCGAGCAGCACGGCGTGGACCCGAACCCGGCCCGGCTGGTCAACGATCCCGACCTGCGGGCCGCGATCCAGCAGGCGGTCGACGACGCCAACGACCGGGTGTCCCAGGCCGAGTCGATCCGCAAGTTCCGCATCCTCCCGATCGACTGGACCGAGGACTCGGGCCATCTGACGCCGTCGCTGAAGCTGCGGCGCATGGTGGTGATGCGCGACTTCGCCGCGGAGGTCGAGGCGCTCTACGGCTAGCGGGCCGCTCAGTCGTCCGACTCGCGCTCGGCCCAGCCCGCCGCGATCGCGATCCGTTGCGCCAGGCTCGGATGCGTCGAGTACCACACGTACAGCGGGCGCGCCGGCCAGGGCGAGGAGAGGTTGGTCGCCGCCAACCGGCGCTGGGTCGACTCGAAGGTCTCCGGATCGCGCGTGAGGTCGAGCGAGTGCACGTCGGCCCGGGCCTCGATGGCGCGGCTGATGACGTTCTGCAGCGGGCTCACGAGGAACGTGCCGCAGGCGACCAGCGCCAGGATCGCGGGCACCACGGCGGCGTCCGGTGGCCGGTCGGCTCGATAGCCGGCCCGGTCGGCCACCCGTCGCGACGTCACGAGGAGGGCCAGCAGCGTCACGCCCGCGACGGCGCCGAGCGCCCCGATCAGGGTGCCGTGCAGCACGTCGTCGTTCGTGGCGTGGCCGAGCTCGTGGGCGACGACGAGCCGCACCTCGTCCGGGCTCGCGTCGGCCAGCAGGGTGTCGTACACGACGATCCGCTTGCTGGCGCCGAAGCCGGAGACGTACGCGTTGAGCGAGCTGGTCCGCTTGGAGGCGTCCGCGACGAGGACGTCGTCGACGTCGATGCCGTCGGCCTCGGCCAGCTGCACCAGGGACGTGCGCAGCGGCCCGTCCGACATCTCGCGGAAGTCGTTGAACAGCGGCTCCACGACGAGCGGATACCCGAACGATCCGACGACGACCAGCGCTCCGGCCGTGAGCGAGGCCGGCAGCCACCAGCGGCGCCACCGGCGTGCCATCGCCACGACGACGACGATCGGAACCGCGGTGAACACCACCGCCACGCCGTACGACGTGAGCTGGTCGACCGCCCACGCGGGCCAGCTGTTGGTCGCGAGGCCGAAGTCGCGCCGGACCGCCTGCGCCCGCATCGCCAACGGCAGCGTGACGATCTCACCGATGGCGAGCAGCACCGCGACCGCGACGGTGGTCTGGAGGGCCCACCAGCGGCGGCCGGGCAGGCGGCGCACCAGCCGGGATCCCCACGGGGTCAGACCCAGCGCGATCGCGACGACGAGCGACACGGCGGTGCTGGCGAGCCCGACCGGCACGATCTGGCCGCGATAGGAGTCGATCCGGTCCAGCACCGGCTCGGACAGGCCCCCGGTCTTGTCGATCGGGGCGAGCGAGCCGCCCGGCAGCCAGTCCCACGGCGTCGTGACCGCCACGGCCACCACCAACGCGACGGTGGCGACGCCGCACCAGACCCAGGCGAGTCGACGATCCGAGTCCGGCATGCTCAGGCGGCTCCGCCGGCCAGGCTCGTCAGGTAGTCCTGCCAGGCCTCGGTCAGGCCGTCGACGTCGAGCCCGACCGTGTCGAGCAGGGCGGTCTCGACCGGGGTACCGGCGCGGACCGCGTCGTAGAAGGCCACGACCGCCGCGTCGCCGTAGTACTCCCCGAGCATCCGAAAGACCAGCCAGGCGGCCTCGTACGTCCGGCCCAGCCCGTGTCGGTGGGCGGCGAACTCGCTCGCGGTCGGCAGGTGCTCCGGCACGTCGTGCTCGCGGACGTACGCCAGGATCTGGCCGGCCGCGCGCTCGACCGGGATGCGGCCGCTGGCCAGGGCGACGTAGTCGGCGAATCCCTCGGCGACCCAGAGCTCCATCGACGCCGCCGTCACACCGGTCGCCGCGTGGGTCACCTCGTGGCTCACGACGAGCTGGGCGGCCCGCGGGCCGAGGTCGTCGAAGACGGCGGGGTTGAGGACGATCTGAGCCGGAGCCCGATCCGAGTCGCTGCCGTCGATCGTCGTCGTGACGGCCGCGATCTGGACCAGGTCGTCGACATCCTGGCCGAGCAGCATCGCGGCCGTGCTGTCGGCAGCCGGGACCAGCACGACGACCGGATGGCTCGCCGTCTCGTCGGTGGCCACGACGCCGGCCAGGTCGGCGGCGGCCACCTCGACGAGACTCCCGCAGGCCTCGAGGTCGACGCTGTCCGGGACGGCGACGCAGGTGCCGCCGCGGTTCGTCTCAATGGCGAGTGGGCCGGTCAGCCAGACCGGGACCGGGTCGTCGGTCTCGGCGTCGAGACCGAGGACCGACAGCTCGTCGCCGCCGTCGTACGCGAAGCGCATCGGAACTGTCACGGCCGCGGTGCGGTACGTCTGGTGCTCCGGCCCGGAGGCGATCTCCCATCGCACCTCGACGTCCGCGGTGAAGCCGTCGGGATCGGCGACCGACTCGGCGTCGGCCGCGACGTAGCGCAGGTTCATCCAGGCCACCCGGAGGTCGACGAGAGCGTCATACACCTGCTGCGCCCAGCGGTGGGCGGCCTCGGCGGCACCGGCGGCCGCCGCGAAGTCAGTCGGGTTGGCATGCCGCCAGGCGGTGCTCAGGTCCTGCATGAGCTCGGTGGCCCGCTGGTCGCGTTCGACCTCGTCGAGCGGGGGACCTGAGGAGGCCGTCGGCGGGTCGCCGGACCCGTCGGACTCGCCGTCGTCGGTCCCGGCGGACCACCAGACGGCGCCGATCACGACCGCGAACACAACCAGCGCGCCCAGGACGCCCCGCCCGACCTCCCGGGCGGGACCGGGCGCTCCAGACGGGCGGGCGGCGTCGGTCACCCCACGATCCTAGGGAGGCCAACGAGTTCACTCGGCGAGCAGGTCCACGGGGATCTCGACGTGCCTGGAGCGGACGTACTCGCCCAGGCCCTTCGCCTGGGGGTCCGGCCGCGTCGATGCCGCGACGCCGGCCCCGAGGAGCCCGACGACCACGAAGTTGAGGGCCTTGAGATTCGCGAGCTCGTAGCGGCGGATCTCGAGATCGGCGGCCTCCGGCAGGAGCTCTCGCAACCTCTCGACGGTCAGGAAGTCGCGGAGCCAGGCGTACTCGGCGCCGGTCCGGGTCCACAGCCCGAGGTTCGCGTTGCCACCCTTGTCACCCGAACGGGCCGCGCAGACCCATCCGAGCGGCGCCCTTCGGGTCTCGCCCTGGGGCACCGGAGGCACGTCCGGCGGCGGTGGCGACACCGGTGTGGGTCGTCCCTGGGGAGCCGGGGGGACGCTTCGACGGGTGCCGTCCGGAAGGACGACCTGGTGGTCGACGAGCGCGGCCGGCACCTCGGTCGGCCAGTAGACCCCGAAGGCACTCTCGGAGGTCGGCGGCGTCGTCGTATGGAAGCCCGCGTAGCTCGCGAGTGCCAACTCCATGGTGGCGTTCGAGAAGGCCCGTCCGACGAGCGAGGGGTCGGCGGCCTTGACGGTGATCCGCAGGTGCGCCGTCGCCTCGGCGTTCGTGTCCGCGTCCTCGTGGTCGAAGCGCAGCAGTCGGACGTCGACCTCGTCGAACTGGTCCCGGCCCCCGAGCACGTCGAAGAGCTGCTGCTCCGCCCAGGCCGCCTTCTCGTCGATGTCGAGACCGGTGAGGACCAGCGTCATGGTGTTGCGGTAGCCGCCGACGTAGTTGACCGCCACCTTGAGCCGGTCGGGCGGCGGCGTCCCCTGTACGCCGCTCACGCGGACCCGGTCGGGGCCGACCTGCTCCAGCTCGATGGTGTCGAAGTGCGCCACGACGTCCGGGTTGACGTACGCGGGCGCGTCGATCTCGTACAGCAGCTGGGCCGTCACGGTCCCGGGAGACACCAGGCCCCCGGTGTCGGGATGCTTGGTGATCACGCTGCTGCCGTCGGCCTCGACCTCCGCGATCGGGAAGCCGAGTGCGCGTCGCTCGGTGACCTCCTCGAGCCCCGAGTAGTTTCCACCGGTCGCCTGCGGACCGCACTCGATGACGTGTCCGGCCACGACCGCGCCGGCGAGAGCCGCGTAGTCGGTCCGGGACCAGCCGTGCCACCAGGCCGCCGGACCGACCACGAGCGAGGCGTCGGTGACGCGTGGGCAGACGACGACGTCGGCGCCGGCGGCCAGCGCCTCGGTGATGCCCCAGGCTCCGAGGTAGGCGTTGGCCGAGACCGGCCGCACACCGGCGTCGGACAGCGCCTGTCCGGTGTCCAGGTGCGGGAGGACGTGACCGGCCGCGACGAGCTCGTCGATCCGACCGAGGATGTCGTCGCCCTCGACGTACGCGATGCGCGGCGCCAGCCCGAGCTCGTCGGCGAGGCCGCGCAGGTCGGCGGCCAACCCGGCCGGGTTCAGCCCGCCGGCGTTCGCGACGACCCGGATGCCGTTGTCCAGGCAGCTGCCGAGCACCTGCTCCATCTGGGTCAGGAAGGTCTTCGCGTACCCGGCGCCGGCGTCTCGCTGCCGGGCCTTCCACAGGATGAGCATGGTCAGCTCGGCCAGGTAGTCGCCGGTGAGGACGTCGATCGGACCGCCCTCGACCATCTCACGGGCCGCCGAGAGCCGGTCGCCGTAGAAGCCCGAGCAGTTGGCGACCCGAATCGGGCGTGTCATCGTCGCCGCGACGGCGGCCGGCCGTCGCTCCTCAGGGCTCGACCGCGGCTCAGCCGACCCGGCGGACGTCGGCCAACGGCATGTAGCCGGTCGCCGGCGCGATCACGACGCCGGTCTCCGGGTTGGCGGCGTGCACGATCTGGCCGTTACCGATGTACATGCCGACGTGGCTGATCGGGCTGTAGTAGAACAGCAGGTCGCCGGGCTGGGCCGACGACAGCGGGATCGAGGTGCCCTGGGTGGCCTGCGTGCTCGACGAGTGGGACAGGGAGACGCCGGCCTGCGCCCAGGAGGCCATCGTCAACCCGGAGCAGTCGTAGGCGTCCGGTCCGGTCGCGCCGTAGACGTAGGCGTCGCCGACCTGGGCCAGCGCGTAGTCGACGGCGATCTGGGCGGCGTCGGAGGTGTCCGGGATGTCGGTCGGCGGCCGGGTCTCGTCGCGGCTGACATCGTCGATCTGCTCGGCCTCGAGCTCGGCGAGCAGGTCGGCGGCCTGGTCGGACTTCTCCTTGACGGTGTCGTACTCCTTGGCCGCCTGCCGCTTCGCGTCGGCGATGGCGTCGACCTGCTCGCGCAGCTGCTTCTTGCGCAGGTCGAGCTCGGCGGCGGCGGCCTTGTAGCCCGACATCAGGCTGGCCTGGGTGGAGCTGTAGGACTGCATGGCGGCGAGACCGGACAGGAAGGCGTCCGGGTCGCCGGAGGCGAGCAGCTGGGACGTCACGCTCATCGGGGACTGCTGGGCCTGCACGGCCACCATGTCGCCGACCCGCTCGGCGACGGCCTTCAGCTCGCGCTCCTGGGCGGCGACGTCGCGGCGGACCCCGCGCAGGTCCTTGCGGGCCTCGCGCAGGTCGACCCGGATGGTGTTGAGCCGCTCCTGGGCCTGCTCGGCCTCTTCGTAGAGCCGGTCGGCGCGCCGCTGCACCTCTTGGATGCTCGGGTCCGGCGTCGCGTGGCCCGACTGCGGGAGGACCACCATCCCGGTGAGCAGGGCCGCGCCGGCGGCGAGGGTGGTGCGAACGAGTGAAGTTTTCCGGGCGGTACGCACGCTCGGTCGATCTCCCTAGCTCCTCGACGCCTACCAGGTGAGCTGTCGGGTTCGGGCCGGCTGCCGCCCGTCGGTGGACCACTCACGATGGCCCGCCGATTCACCCCAATCACTTGGGTCCCCGGCTCCGGTGACCGCAGCCCCTGAGGGCCACCGAATTCGGCGAGGTGCTCGGGCCGATCTGCGGTGAACCGACTCCGTACGAGCACCTGAGCACTGGACCTTAGTGACGATGCGGGTCAACTTCAATCTCGCCGCATCATGCCGTGGAAACGAGTGAGGCGGTAAGGAGGTTACGTCTTAATCGTCGGAAATATCCGGTGACGGATCGTCGGTGGCGGTCACGAGTCGTAGCGGCGGGAGCAGACCCGACGCGGCGAGCGCATCGAGCGCCCCGGCCTCGTCTCGGGACAGCCGAACCGGCTCCGGCGGCCCGCCCAACAGACAGCTCACCACGCAGTCGGCGCAGGCGGGCCCGCGCACGAGGCAGGTGTCGCAGTCGATGATCAGAGAGTCGTCGGCGCCGGTGGGCTCGGTCGCGTCCGGGCTCGGTGCCATGGCTCCTCCTCGGGTCACCATTCGGTCAGAAGTGACGGTACGGCCGGCCACCGACAGTCCGGCCCGCCCGGCGTGTCGCCGTACGTCGGCCCGGACCGCTCTACCCGCGCTCCAGCAGCCGCACCAGGGCCACCGAGGGGATCGCGCGGGCGCCGGCGCGGGTGGCGTGGCGGGCGACCTCCTGATCGGACGACACGACCACGACCGTCCGACCCTCCGGCTCGGCCCGTACCAGGTCGCGCAGCACGTCGTCGGCGGTGACTCCGGCCGGGCTGAACCGGACCCGAAGCCCGCGTGGCGGCGACACCGGCGGCCGGTGCCGCAGGTCCGCCCCGTCGAACACCACGGTCGTCTCGGCCCCACGCCGCGCGGCGAGCGGCGCCAGCTGGCGGAGCAGGCGGGCGCGCTGCTCCTCGAGCGAGAGGCCGCCCCACTCGAGCTTCGTGACGTTGTAGCCGTCGACGAGCAGGTGCACCCGCGGCAGCGCGAGGAGGTGGTCGAGCAGCGCCGGATCGGCCGGGTCCAGGGCCCGGCCCCCGGGCGTCGCCGCCGGGCGCTCGTCCGACGCGTCGAGCGTGTCGGCCGGCATCGTCTCGACGGGCGGCAGGGCGAGCTCGCGGCGCAGCCCCTGGGCGGCGGACAGCAGCGCGTCGAGCAGCAGGCGCGCCCGCATCGCCTCGCCGCCGCGCTCGGCCCGGCCGGACTGCCGGGCCCGCTGCGCGTCGCCGGCGAGCTCGTCGATCCGGGCCTGCAGCCGGCGCGCCTCGGTCTGGGCGCTGCTCACCTGCCGGGCCGCCTCCTCGCGGGCCGCCTGCTCGGCCACCCGGAGCGCCTCGGCCTCCTCGACGGCCCGCCGGGTCTTGGTTCGTTCGGCGCCCAGCTTGCGACGCAGGTCGGCGTTGTCGGCCTTCAACCGACTGATCTGCTCCCGCAGCCGACCGCGGACGTCGGTCAGCTCCGCCCGGGCCTGGTCGACCTGGTCCCGCAGCCGCTGCAGCTCGTCGTCGGGCGGGGCCGCGGACCGGGCCTCGTCGTCGATGCGCGACACCGCTCGGTCCAGGACCTGCCGCCAGCCGTCGGGTCGGACCAGGTACGCCACCGCCGCGACCTCGACCGGATCGGCCGCGACCGGATCGCCCCGCTCGAGGGCCGCGACCAGCTCGGCCTGGCCCGGCCGGACCTGCGCCGCGACCCGCTCCCGGAAGTCGTCGTCGTGCAGCGCGGCCGCGATCGGCCCGGCGGCGAGGCGGGCCCGGCGCTGTGGCGCGAACCGCGCGACCGGCCGGACGCTCGCGGGCAGCCGGTCCTCGCCCAGCGACCCCAGCACGTCGAGCGTCATCGCGACGAGCCGCTGCCGGACCGCGTCGGGCAGCAGCACCGGCGGGTCGGCGTCGGCGTCCGACGCGGGCTCGCTCACGCCGAGCCTCCGGTCGGGTCGGAGGTCGGGTCGGCGTCGGCGCGGCCGACGATCTCGATCGCGTCGCTGCGGCCGCACCACCGGCAGCTGATCGACTCCACGCGCTGGCCGAGCAGGGTGTCGTCCTCGACGCGGGCGTCGCCGCTCAACGCGACATGCCAGAACTCGCGGGTCCGCCGGGTCCGGGTGACGTCGAATCGGGTCAGGTTGCCGCAGCCCGAGCACCGCAGCCGCTCGGCGTCGCCGGGCAGCCGGACCTGCGTACTCGGGTCGGACATCCCCGCTCCTCTCGTCGGAACGTACGCCTCCAGCCTCGCACCTGTCCGACATCGGGCGCGTCGGACCCGTTTTCGTCGGTACGCCCACCTACGGTGCCGACATGACCGCAGCGAGTGTCGACGCCACGCCACAGGCGGTGCAGGCGACATTCGACGAGCTCGGTCGGCCGCTCCACGAGGTGACCTTCTGCGTCGTCGACCTGGAGACCACCGGCGGGTCGGCGACCGACGGCGCGATGATCACCGAGATCGGTGCCGTCAAGGTCCGCGCCGGCGAGGTGCTCGGCGAGTTCCAGACCCTGGTCAACCCGAAGGCGCCGATTCCGCCGTTCATCGCGGTGCTGACCGGGATCACCGACGCCATGGTGGCGACGGCGCCGACCATCGAGTCGGCGCTGCCGGCGTTCCTGGAGTTCGCCGCCGGCTGCGTCCTCGTGGCGCACAACGCTCCGTTCGACGTCGGATTCCTGCGGCACTTCGCGACCGCCGGCGACTACCGCTGGCCGCGGTTCGAGGTGCTCGACACGGTGCGGCTCGCCCGCCACGTCGTGACCCGCGACGAGGCGCCCAACTGCAAGCTGGCGAGCCTCGCCCGGCTGTTCCAGTCCGCCACGACCCCCAACCACCGGGCCCTCGAGGACGCGCGGGCCACCGTCGACGTGCTGCACGGCATGATCGGCCGGCTCGGCAACCTCGGCGTCAACACCCTCGAGGAGCTGCAGACCTTCACGTCTCGGGTGCATCCGGAGCAGCGCCGCAAGCGGCATCTGGCCGAAGGGCTGCCGCACCTGCCCGGCGTCTACCTCTTCCGCGACGAGCGCGGTCGGGTCCTCTACGTCGGCAAGTCGAAGGACCTGCGGACGCGGGTGCGCAACTACTTCACCGCCAGCGAGACCCGGTCCCGGATCGGCGAGATGGTGCGCCTCGCCGAGTCGGTGGAGGGGCTCCCGTGCGCCACGTCGCTCGAGGCCGAGGTCCGCGAGCTGCGCCTGATCGCCGAGCACAAGCCGACCTACAACCGGCGGTCCCGGCATCCCGAGCGGGTGGTGTGGCTCAAGCTGACCGACGAGCCGTGGCCCCGGCTGTCCCTCGTCCGCCGGGTGCTCGACGACGACGCGGTCTACGTCGGTCCGTTCGGGTCCCGACGTACGGCGGAGCGGGCGATGGCGGCGCTGCACGAGGCGTACCCCTTGCGGCAGTGCAGCGGCCGGCTCCCCCGGCAGCCGTCGCGGTCGCCGTGCGTGCTCGCCGAGATGGGTCGGTGCCTGTCGCCGTGCGACGGCTCGGCGGCGCCGGAGGCCTACGACGCCGTCGTCGTCGCGGTGCGGCAGGCGCTGATCGGCGATCCGCAGGGCGTCGTCGACGCCGTGTCCCGCCGGATGGACCTGCTGGCGGCCCAGGAGCGGTTCGAGGACGCCGGGCTGCATCGCGACCGGCTGGGCGCGTTCCTGCGCGGCAGCGCCCGCACCCAGCGGCTGTCGAGCCTGACCCGATGCCCCCAGGTCGTCGCCGCCCGCCGGCTCGACAACGGGCGCTGGGAGATGCACGTCGTCCGTCACGGTCGGCTCGCCGCCGCCGGCGTGCTGCGGCCCGGCGAGAGCGGCCGGCAGTTCGCCGCCGGGCTCGTCGCGAGCGCCGAGACCGTGGCACCGGGCCCCGGTCCGACACCGGCGGCCTCCGCCGCGGAGACCGAGTGCGTGCTGCGCTGGCTCGAGACGCCGGGCATCCGGCTGGTCGAGATCGACGGCACCTGGACCTGCCCGCTCGGCGGCGCCGGGCGACACGTCACCACGATCGCGGTCGCCGAGTCCGGGCGGGACGCCGTCGTCCCGTTCGACGAGCGTCGCCTGCTGTCGACGGTCCACCAGCCGTGACGGCTAGGGTTGTGCCGTGATCACAGCGATCGTCTTCGTCAAGGCCGACGTAGCCCGGATCCCGGAGGTCGCCGAGCAGATCGCCGACCTCGACGGCGTCAGCGAGGTCTACTCGGTCACCGGCCACGTCGACCTGATCGTGATGGTGCGGGTGCACCACCACGACGACGTCGCGGCCGTGGTCGCCGACCGGCTCAACAAGGTGACCGGCGTCGAGTCGACGGAGACCCACATCGCGTTCCGGACCTACTCGCAGCACGACCTCGAGGCCGCGTTCAGCCTCGGCGCCGCCGAAGCCGACTGAGGCAACCGCGCCGCCGAGACCGGCCGGCCGTCACCCCTGCATCTCCGCCGTCAGCACCTGGCCGTCGACCCGAACCTCGCCGGTCGCCGGGTCGAGTGACGGCGCGGGCCGGGAACGACCGTCGACGGTGACCAGCCCGACCTGTCGACCGCTCGGCAACACGATCCAGCCACCGTTGACCTCGGCACCGGAGATCGTCTCCGCGACGCGATACAGGCCTTGTGGCGGCTCCACCTCACGAAGCGTGAAGCCGAACCGAAGGCCCTCGACCCGTACCGACCCGATCGTCCGCCGGGCCTCGACGTCGGCGTCCAGCGACCCGTTGTCGCCGGACAGCTTCAGCCGACCCGCGGTCGCCGAGCCGCCGAGCCAGGACTCCACCGCGACGCCGTCGCAGAAGTACGCCGTCGCCTCCGAGCCTTCGACGACCACGGCCAACGTCGCCGCCCCACCGTCGACGCGACCGACGTAGGTGGTCGACCGATCCTGTTCCTCGGGCGTCTGGCTCGCCGTCGGCGTCTGGCTCGGCTGCTCCTGCCCGGTCGGGGTCTCGGACGCGGGTGTCTCCGGGCTCGGCTCGGACTCCGTCGCCGCCGGCTCGTCGCCGCCTCGGTCCTCGTCGTCGCCCTCGAGGCTCACACCCACCACGACGATGACGATCGCCCCGACGGCCGCCAGCGCGGCGGTCAGCGCTCGGTTCATGGCACTCCTCCTCCCACCAGAGTGCTACGCAACCAGCCGATGGGTTCAAGGGAGGCGACGCCGCCCGGCTGCTGCCCGACTATTGGCGAGTTTGGACCGAATTTCGGCGCGGCCGCCGATGGGTCAGGCCGGGGCGTGGGCCTTCGTGACGTCGACCCAGCGGGCGAGGATCTCGCGGGCGGCGCCGGAGTCGATCGACTCGCGAGCCCGCGTGAGCCCGTCGGACAGCCGATCGACCAGGCCGCCGGTCGACCCGGCATGGGCCGCGAGCCCGGCGGCGGCGTTGAGGACGACCGCGTCGCGTACCGGACCCGGCTCGCCGGACAGCACCCGCTCGAACACGGCGGCGTTGTGAGCGGCGTCGGCACCGCGCAGGTCCTCCGGCTGGGCCGGGGCGAGGCCGAGTGCGGTCGGGTCGAGCGATTCCTCGACGACCGTGCCGGTGGCGCCGGTGACCACCCAGACCGAGGACGTCGTCGTGGTGGTGAGCTCGTCCAGACCGTCGTCGCCGCGGAACACGATCGCGTCGACGCCGCGGGCGGCGAGTACACCGGCCATGATCGGAGCCATCCGGCGGTCGGCGACACCCACCGCCTGGGCCGCCGGCCGGGCCGGATTGGTGAGGGGGCCGAGGAAGTTGAACGTCGTGGCGATGCCCAGTGCCCGTCGGGTCGCCGCGGCGTGCCGCAGGGACGAGTGGAACACCGGCGCGAAGCAGAAGGTGATGCCGACCTCGACCGCGACGTCGCCGACCTCGTCACCGGGGACGTCGAGCCGGACTCCCAACGCCTCGAGGACGTCGGCCGAGCCGCTGTCGGACGACGCGGCCCGGTTGCCGTGCTTCACGACGGGGACTCCGGCGCCGGCGGCGACGACGGCGGCCATCGTGGAGATGTTGACCGTTCGGGCCCGGTCGCCGCCGGTGCCGACGATGTCGACGACCCGACCCGGCACGCTCAGCGGAGCCGCGTGGGCGTACATGGTGCGCACCAGGCCCTCGACCTCGTCGACGGTCTCGCCCTTGGCCCGAAGCGCCACGGCGAACCCGGCGATCTGCGCCTCGGTGGCCTCACCGGACAGGATCTCCCGCATCGCCCACGCGGTCTGGTCGGCGTCGAGGTCCTGGCCGCCCACCAACGTGGACAGCACCTGCGGCCAGCTGGTCACGGGCACTAACCCGTCGGGAGCGCCCGATGGCGGCGCTGCGCCACGAGCCGGACGACGGCCTCGGCGAGCTCGGCCGGGTCGATCGGATGCGAGACGGCCGCGTCGGCGCGGGACCAGGCGGCCAGCCACGCGTCGTCGCGACGGCCGGTCAGCACGAGCAGCGGCGGGCAGCGGTAGATCTCGTCCTTCAGCTGGCGGGCGATGCCCATGCCGCCGACCGGGACCGCCTCGCCGTCGAGGATCGCGAGGTCGAGGTCGCCCCGGTCCATCGCCGCGATCACGGTCGGCTCGGTGGCGCACTCGACGTACTCGAACGCGGGCAGGTCGGGGTGCGGCCGCTTCCCCAGGGCGAGCGTCACCTTCTCGCGCGTGTGCTTGTCGTCGCTGTAGACGCAGACGCGGATGGGCGCGGTCTCGGTGGCCTCAGTCACGCGCCGATCGTATCGGTTGGCCAAGTACGTAGGCCGCGGTCGCCCTCGGTGTGGGGCACCGCCATAATGTCGTCCGTGGCGACCCAAACCGCGATCCCGGCCTCCCGACTGCACGGGCCCCCCGACCGGCCGAGCATGGTGAGCGTCGGCACCGTCGTGTGGTTGTCCAGCGAGCTGATGTTCTTCGCGGCCCTGTTCGCCGCGTACTTCACGATCCGGGGCATCACGCCCGACCTCTGGGCCCAGGAGACCGCGAAGCTCAACGTCCCCTTCGCCACGGTCAACACCACCGTCCTGGTGCTGTCCAGCGTGACCTGTCAGCTCGGCGTGTTCGCGGCCGAGCGGGGACGGGTCGGCCGCACCGGCAGCGTGTTCAGGGTGAGCGGCTGGGGCATGCGCGAGTGGTTCATCCTCACGTTCATGATGGGCACGTTCTTCATCGGCGGCCAGGCGCTGGAGTACGCCGCGCTGGTCAGCGAGCACACCACGATCTCGTCGTCGCCGTACGGCTCGGTCTTCTACCTCACGACCGGCTTCCACGGCCTGCACGTGACCGGCGGCCTGATCGCGTTCCTCTTCGTCCTCGGCCGCACGTACGTCGCGCGCCGGTTCACCCACGAGCAGGCGGTCACGTGCATCGTCGTGTCGTACTACTGGCACTTCGTCGACATCGTGTGGATCGGCCTGTTCGCCACGATCTATCTACTACAGTAAGTAGTACGATAGGAGGACGGCCCCGACCCGACCGAACCGACCACGAGCCCACCGACGTACGAGAGGCGGCACCGTGCACATCCCCCTCATCCGGCGCGGGACACTTCGTCGCGTGTCGGCGTGGCGGCGGCATCGGCTGGCCGGTCTGGCCGTGGTGCTGGTCGCCCTGACGGCCGTCGGCGGGGCGTACGCGATGGTCACCCCGAAGTCCGCCGAGGCCGACAACTCCCAAAGCGACATCATCGAGGACGGTCGCCGGCTCTTCCTGGTGGGCTGCTCGTCGTGTCACGGGCTCAACGGCGAGGGCGTGCTGGCCGGCAACGACGAGCAGAACTACGGCCCGTCGCTGGTCGGGGTCGGCGCCGCCGCGGTCGACTTCCAGGTCGGCACGGGCCGGATGCCGCTGGCCCAGGTCGGGCCGCAGGCCGAGCGGAAGAAGGTCGTCTACACCGACGAGGAGATCGAGGCGCTGGCGGCCTACGTCGCCTCCCTCGGGCCGGGGCCGGCGATCCCCGACGAGGAGTACACCGACATCTCCGGCATCACGCAAGAG
>Ga0081538_10000378_pt1 | contig 50797 bp, 62 predicted proteins | sample TabmetS5T2R1_FD_71022 | JGI IMG/M metagenome (GOLD analysis project Ga0081538, IMG submission 71022) | Tabebuia heterophylla rhizosphere microbial communities from the University of Puerto Rico - S5T2R1 | ecosystem: Host-associated > Plants > Roots > Rhizosphere ...
AGCTGCACGGCTATCTGCGGCGTCGGCAGCATCAGCCGCAGGTCCTGGTCCGCTTCTTTGATCACCCGGCGACTCGGTGTGCCGCTGCCTCATGAATCACACCATTTGCCTGCCGCAGTGATAAGTGCTCTCTTGGCACGCCAGCGATGGAGCGATGGAGGAGCAAGCCGACGGAGCCCTGAGGGTCTCGGACCGCAGCCTACCTGATTGCTCGCTGGGCAGGGCGGGTCCTCGCCGTTGCCTTCCATCGGAGCGGCGGCCAGTTGACGGATTGGTGACCTGCCGATTCCCCTCCGGATCGTCCGACTTCATACTTGCGGGCATGGCCGTCGCCAGCTCGGACAGGTTCGTCGGGCGGGATGAAGAGCTCACCCGGCTGCTGGCCGCCCTCCAGCGGGCCGAGCAGGGCCAGCCAGCCATGGTGCTGGTGGCCGGGGACGCCGGGGTCGGCAAGACCCGGCTGCTTGCCGAGCTGGCCCACCAAGCGCGCCGCCGGGAAGCGCGGGTGCTGGTCGGTGGGTGCCTAGAGGTCGGCGACGTCGGCCTGCCCTATGTCCCTCTTCTCACGGCCTTGCGGGGGTTCGCCGAGGCTGACAACGACCAGCTGCTGGCCGCGGCGGCCAAGGGCCTGCCCGGCCTTAGTCGGCTGCTGCCGGAGCTGGCCGACCAGCAGACCGCCACCGCCCCTCTCGGGGAGGGGCTTGAGCAGCTGCAGTTGTTTGATGCGGTTGGCTCGCTGCTGCTGCGCTTGGCGAAGCATGCTCCGGTCGTGCTGGTGCTTGAGGACCTGCACTGGGCCGATCCCTCCACCCGGGAGCTGGTGACGTTCTTGCACCAGACCCTTCGGAGTGGTCGGGTGTTGCTGGTGGCAAGCTATCGGTCCGACGAGGTACACCGCCGTCATCCGCTGTGGCCGTGGCTGGCCGAGTTCGGCCGCCGGCCGGGGGTGGAGCGGCTGGCGGTTGGCCCCTTGAGCCGCGCTGAGCTCGCCGAGCATCTCGCGGCGCTTCGTGGTGAGCGCCTACCGCAAGCGGCGCTGGCACGGATCTTTGCCCGGTCGGAGGGCAACCCGTTCTATGCCGAGGAGCTGCTGGCCGCCGGTGCCGACGATGCCGAGGTTGTGCTGCCCAGGGCGCTGGCTGAGGTGCTCCTCGCGCGCGTGCAGGCGCTATCAGACGTCGCCCAGCAGCTGCTGCGGATCGCGGCGGTGGCCGGGCGGCGGGTTGGCCACCGGCTGCTGCTAGCCGCGGCAGGGCGGCCAGAACTGGACTTGGAGACGGGGCTACGGGAGGCGGTCGCCGCTCACTTGCTTGTCGCCGATGCCGCCAGTCAGAGCTACGCCTTCCGGCATGCCCTGCTGCAGGAGGCGCTGTATCGCGATCTGCTGCCCAGCGAGTGCGTTCGGCTGCATGCCAGCTTTGCTCGGCTGCTGGAGGCAGGCAGCGGTGAGACAGGCGCCTCGGCAGCCGAGCTCGCCTATCACTATCTGGCCAGCCACGACCTGGCTGATGCGCTGGTCGCCTCGGTGCAGGCAGCGGCTCAGGCCGAAGCAGTGCATGCGCCCGGGGAGCGGCTGCGTCATCTGGAGCAGGCGTTGTCGCTGTGGGAACGGGTTCCTGAGGCGGCTGGCCTCGCCGGTGCTGACCGGATCGATCTGGTTCTGAACGCGGCGGAGGCCGCAAACGCTGCAGGAGATGTTGACCGGGCGGTCGGTTTTGCTCGGCAGGCCATCGCCGAGGTCGACGAACACGTCGATCCGCTCCGGGCGGCCCGCGCCTACGAGCGGCTCGCGCAGTATCTTCGTGTCGGTCACGACGAGGAGAAGCTGCAGCTTTGCGTGCGCGCCGAGCAGCTTGTCCCCCATGATCCGCCGACGCCGCTGCGAGCCCGGGTCACCGCTGCCGTGGCGCAGGCGCTAGCCAACACCCAGCAGCGCGAGGAGGCCCGCCGCTGGTGCCAGAAAGCCCTCGTTGCTGCTCGAGCCACCGCCAGCGTCGGCGACGAAGCCGACGCGCTCATCACCCTGTCCATGGTGGAAGCGCTGCACGACCCCAACAAGGCGCATGCGCTGCTGGTGGCGGCGCAGCAGCAAGCAGCCCGCACCGGCCACTACGACATCGAGTTGCGCGCCATCCACAACCGAGGCTGGGCCGAGCACGACCTCGGGAACCTGGCGGGGGCGTCGGCGACCTACGACGAGGGGGTGGAGCGAGCCTGGCAGGTCGGGCTGGCGTGGAGTCCCTTTGGCCTGGCCATGCGGAGCGGACGGTGCTATTTCCGCTACGTCGCCGGTGACTGGGAGACTGCGGCGACCCTCACCAGGGCAGTTGATCAGCACCTGGCCGCACTGGCGCCGCAACTGTCGGCCGATGCGCTCGCCGTGGAGGTGGGCCGCGGGCAGGCGACGGTAGAGGAGCGGCTGGCGAGCCTGACGCCGCTGCATGGCTCCTACCGGGCCATGGATATCTTCGTTGCCCTCGGCGAGGCTGAACATGCCGTCTGGGGGGATGAACTGGAGCGGGCGAGCTCAGCGATCCAGCGTGGGCTTGTGGCGGTGGGCGGAGCAAACCGTTGGACGCTCGAAGAGCTCATGCTCTACGCCGCCGGCCTTGCCATCCAAGCAAGGCGGGCCGAGCTGGCTCGGGCCGGTGCGGACGGGCCTGCGCTCGCCGAAGCGGTGGCGCTGGGTCCGACGTTCCTTCGTCGGGCTCGTTCGATAGCCGAACGGTCCGGCCGCATTGTTCACCCGAGCGTCCATGTGCCGGCCTGGCTGGCCAAGGCCGAGGCGGAGTGGACGCGGGTGGAGGGTCACTCGGACCCAGACCGTTGGCAGGCCGCGATCGAGGCGTTCTCCTTCGGCCATGTGTACGAGGTGGCTCGATGCCGGTGGCGGCTCGCTGAGGCGCTGCTTGGTGCCGGCAGGCGGGAGGAGGCAGCCGAGGCGGCCCGGGAGGCGTACCGGACCGCGGTGCGGCTGGGGGCTGCGCCGCTGCGTGGGGCGCTGGAGGCGTTGGCCCGCCGCGCCCGCCTCGACCTTGGAGCGGAGCTGCCACAAGAGCCAGGGGCCGCTGGGTTGACTCCTCGGGAGCTTGAGGTGCTACGCCTGTTGGTCGCCGGCAGGAGCAACCGGCAGATCGCCGAGACGCTGTTCATCAGCGGCAAGACGGCCAGCGTCCACGTCACCAACATCCTGGCCAAGCTCGAGGTGCACAGTCGCCTGGAGGCCGCCGCCCGCGCCCGCGACCTGGGTCTGGATCGCCCAAGTGACGGCGGCCGCCGCTGACCAGGCTTGCGCCATGTGGAGCACACCGTAGCGGCGCCGCAGAAATAGGGTCCGTGGCGGCCGGAACCTAAGGTCTTGACCTGAGGTGCGGCCGGGAGCCTTACCCCTACCGTCAGTGGCAGCGCAGCCCACACGAACGGAGGGCACCATGCAGCACCCGACCTTCAGCGCCACGTTGGCCGAGCAGCACCGCGACCAGCTGCGCCGCCAGGCCCAACAGGCCCGCCGAGTGCACCGCGCCCGCCCTGGCAGCCACCGGCGGTGGCGCGCCGCCCTGCGGTGGCAGCCGGCGACTCGGACCGCCAGCGCCTAGCTGCCGGCTAGCACCGCCCGTGTCATCGCAGGAGAGGAGGGCGCGGCAATGCAACAGACCGCGGTCCTAGAAAGAGGGCTTGACCATCCCACCCCAGCCGACGACCAGCTGCGGGATGCCGGCGACCACGCGGCCGCGCCTGTGGCAACCGCCGAGCTGGTTGCGCGAGCCCGCATCGGCGAGCAGGCCGCCTGGGACCAGCTGGTGGAGCGCTACGGCACGATGGTCTGGACGGTGGCCCGCGGGTACGACCTCGGCCTTGAGGACGCAGCTGATGTCAGCCAGGTCACCTGGCTGCTGTTGACCCAGCACCTCGGCTCGCTCTCGCAGCCTGATCGGCTGGGGGCTTGGCTGTTCACCACGGCCACCCGTGAGGCGGTGCGCATGCGCAGGTTGCGCGGCACTGGGGGTCCATTAGCCGCCGGGCATGACGGGAGCGATCCCTGGCGCCAGGGATCAGCCGCTGAGGCGCTGGCTGAATGATCCAGCCAGTCCAAGAGCTGGCATGATACCGGGTCCTCCCACCGTCGACGCAGGCAGCTGTGGAGTCGAAGGACGTCGCCGGCGTGTGGCGGTCCTGGAGCAGGCTCATCACGGTCGACCCGCGGGTGGCGCTGTGGCTAGCGAGGCCGGCGCAGGACGCGTCGCGTTGACCACCGACCCACCTGGGCTGCCCAAAGGCGACCATCCCGCAGGCTCGGGACACGGCTGATCCCCAAGCCTCGCCTATGCCGAACGAGTTCGTCGGCTCAGGAGAACACAATTGGTCAACAAGTAAAGTGCTCTTGACCGCTGTGCGGACTCATGCCATCGGGTCTGTGACCCAGCGAACCGGTCAATGAGCCCTGATTGACCTCGTTTGCGCTGGCCAGAGAGGGTGTGGTGGCCGCGGGAGGAGTTGAACCTCCGTCCTCTTCCGTGTCAGCAAACCACCAGGAACCGCTGTGCGGACGGCGGTTTCTGCAGGTCGCGTCCGACCGTAGAGGTCAAAGTTATCACTGGGGCAATCAAATGGAGTGATGCCAATTTTGCGTTTGTGCAGGTCAGGCGCCTGAGGAGCACACTCTTTTGGCTGTCCCCGTAGTAAGCGTTCTCCTGCAGGCAAGGGGAGCCGAGCCGGCAGCGGACCCTACTTGCAGGTCCGCGTTGCTCACAGCTCGTACCCCTGCGCGACCCAATAGTGCCAATCCTCGACCACCTGGCGGCTCTGGTCGTCCACCGCGATGCCCTCCAGCTGCGCCAACGGAACCGCAAGCGTCCGGCGTTCCCACCGGATCAGGACGAACATCTCGTGCTGGCACTCCTCTTCGGGGGCCATCCCGACGACCTCGACCTCGTCACCGACCTGCAGCGGCGAGATGCTGCGCTCGGCGGTGCACCTGGCCACGAATGGGAAGCCCAGCCGGTCCTCCAGGGAGTAGTACCAGCCCATGGCCTGCTCTTCGGGCGTGTAGGCGTCGACGACGATCTCCATGGTGATGCGCTGCTCCCGCTGCTGGTCGCGCGATCGTCGCTTCATCCGGTCTCCTCGTTCGGGTGGGAAGCCTCGCTGCGTCCCCGCGCTGCGGAGCTGCCTGCATGGCAGCTTCGTATCTCCTGTTGCCTGTCCGGACAGGGTGACCAGTGCAGTGTCTCAGCCCCGCGGGCGGGAGGTGGACATTGGGCGTGGCCTCTCGGCATCCCCGACGATCCCGAGGTGGCCACGGAACTCTGCGCGGCGTTCCACCGGGCTGACTCTCGAGTCGCGGGTTACGACCAGAAACGCCGACAGGGGGCGAGGTAGCTCGCCTCCTGCCGGCATCTACGTGGTTGTTGTGCTTACCCGGTGGGCCGCATCAGGAACAGTTGGCCGTCCTCGACGGTTACCGTCGACCCACCCGGTGGGGTCGTGGGTGGGTGGGCCTGGACGTCGGAGAGCCAGCTGTCGGCGCCGAACAGCCCGGAGGCGTCGATGATCCCGCTGGTCTCCCATACCCCCGGGCCGACCGCGACGTTGTCACGACCCGGCGGGTCGAGCTGGGCGACCCGCGTGGCCGTCGAGACGTCGACACCGACCCTGCCCTTGACGAGGTCGAAGCGCCAGATCGAACCGTCGCGGCCCTTGGCGGCCATGACGGCCCGGCTCTCGGTGGTGCCGTCCTCGTTGATCATCAGGTACCGGCGGCTCACGTCCAGGTTGTCGGGACTGATGGCAGTGTCACCGCCCGCCGCGACCACGGCGTCGGCGTTGTAGACGACGGAGAGCATCGCCGGCTTGACCGGGTCATCGGGGTTCAGTCGCAGCGAGTACAGCCGGCCGAGCTCGTTGACACCGTCGTCGGCGCCGCTGGAGGAGCCGGTGGTGTCGAAGAAGAACTCGTTGCGGTTGTTGGGGTTGAAGGCGCCGTCCTCCGGGCGCACGAACGTCATCGCGCCGACGGCGTCGCTGGCGGCCTCCAGCTGCACGTCGGTGAGGTCCTCGGCGTTGGGGATCTCGACCCATTTGCCCGTCACCGAGCCGCTGGTGAAGGTCCGCTCGCTGTTGCGGGCCGGGTCGAGGGAGCGGAACACGTACAGCGTCCCGTTGTCGAGCCCGTTGCGCGCCAGGGCGGTGGCCTTGCGCGACCGGTCCTTCTTGCCGACGTACATGTACAGCTGGTTGTCGAGGGTGGCCGGCCCGTCCTCGGTCGGGAGGATCACCGTCCGCCGGCCCTGGCCGGGCTGGACGACGGTGTTCTCCTTGGAATAGCGGCCCAGCTTGGGCAGCGTGTGCAGCCCGCCGTCGAAGATCGCCACCGACAGGCCGCCCTGGCCGTCGAAGGTGTCGGGGCTGGTGGACTCCTCGTTGGTCAGGTAGACCTGCCGGTCGAAGCCGTTGGCCGGGCCGGCCAGGAAGCCCGAGCAGAACCGGGCGAACTGGCTTGGCATCTGTGCCTCGTTACCGACCACCGGCGCCGGGCCGAGCAGCGTGTTCTCGTCATAGATGCGGTCGTAGGCCCGCCGGCCCGCCACCGGGTCCCCATCGTGGTCGAGGATCCAGCGCGAGACGATCGCGCCGCGGTTCTGCGGACCACCGACCACCGGCTCCGACAGCGCGGTGAAGCCCAGCTCGTGGTTCATGAACAGGGTGCTGGTGCCGCCACGGTTGCGATGGGCGCCCAGCCCGTCGGGGATCCCGACCATCCGGTACTGCTGGCCGGGCGCGCCGCCCAGCAGCGGCACCTTGTCGTCCACGCTGAACAACGGCCTGACCTGGTAGTGACCGCCGACCGGCTCGACGTACGGCTTCACCCCGGTCGCGGCCAGCCCGGCGCCAGCCACCGCCACCGTGACGAAGGCCGCAGCGAGGCTGCTGGCCAGCAGTCGGCGGGCCCGAATGCGGTTGGGATGCTGCACCGGTTCCTCCTCTTCCTGGTTCCTGGTGTCCGGGTTGTGAGCGCAGCGGACAAGACTCACATCAGCCATCTTCCTTCCGAAACTGGACCCAGAATCTACCGCCATAGCGAACCGTCGAGGTAGCCCCCTGCCGGCACGACGGTGAACATGGAGGAATAGACCGACCTCGCGCCTGGGTCCCGGGCGGTGCTTGCGGCGGCGTCAGTCGGGCGCAACCGGCTCGTCCGGCGGGCAGGCGCCTCGACGGTCTCGGCCAACTGGCAGGTCCACGACCCCGACCTCGGCCAGGTCGCCTCCGACGACTGGTACTGAAGCAGGACCCGTCCTACTTCCACGGCCCGGAGGTGCCCGTGCTGCAGCGGCGCCACGGCCTGCGCTGACCGTCATCCGGCACCCGGAGTCGCTGAACCCGCAGGAAGCAGGCGGGTCAGGATCCGCGCAGCGCGTTGTGGATCGGCCGGGTCGTCGGACAGCAGGGCGTGCAGCCCGAGGCCGTCGAGCGCCGCGACGAAGGCGTCGATGGCGACGGGGTCGTCCGTGTAGCGCCGGGCCAGGCCCGTCGTCCATTCGGTCCACCTCAGGGCGGCGGCGCGCAGTGCGGGGCGGCGTGCGGCGTGCAGGAACAGCTCGTAGGAGGCCAGCACCTCCTCGCGGTGGTCGTTGGCAAAGGCGACCATGTGCTGGGCCAGCTCGCTCAGCGGGCAGTCCGGTGGCAGGTCTGCGGCGGCCCGACGCGCATAGGATTCGGTGCTCTCGACGAGCGCGGCGGTGAGCAGGTCATCCAGCGTGGCGAAGTGGTAGGTGGCAACCGACTTGGTCAGGCTCGCCTCCGCCGCCACGGCTCGGTGCGTCACCGCGGCCGGGCCGTCCCTGGCGATGAGGCGCACGGTCGCTTCCAGCAGCCTGCGGAGGGTCTGCTGCGCCCGCACGCGACGGCCGTCGGCCGACGGCGGCGGGGGGGCAATGGGCACCGCCCACCTCCAGGGCCACCACGCCGGCCACCACCAGCACGAGGCCGACGATCTGCACAGCGGTCAGTCCCTCGCCCAGGAACATGGCCCCGATCAGGGCGACCAGTGCGACGCCGGACGCGACCCAGATCCCGTAGGCGATGCCGATCGGCAGCCCCCGCTCGAGCGCGAACGAGAGCATGACGAACGCCAGGACGTACCCGACCAGCACCACGACGGAGGGCAGCAGCCTCGAGAAGCCTTCGGAGAGGCGCAGCCGGCAGCGGTACGCCAGGGGCGGGACTACTCCAGCGCCACCCAGGTCTCCGAGTAGGCAAGGAAGGCGCTGCTGTGCGGCTGGCCGTCCAGCTCCGAGCGCAGCGGCCGCCCGGGAAGGCGGTGGCCGTCCACGGCGATCCCGCCCTGCGCGCAGGGGCGCAGGACCGAGGAGACGTGGTAGGCGGCGCCGCCGTAGGGCTCCTCGGCGGCACGGAGGTAGACGTCCTCGGGGGCGCTCCAGGTCAGCTCGATCGTCCGGCGATCGGCGCTGCAGGTGACGCCGAGGGATCCACCGTCGCCGGGTCGGTAGGCGAAGCCGGCCGGCCGTGGCGCCATCCCGCCGACGCCGCGGCCACGGAACTCCGCGAAGTGCTGGACGAACCTGCCGGCGACCAGCCGCCCGAGCGCCTCGTTGTCGGCATACACCGCGTCCAGGGCGTCCCCGCCGAGCCCCGACCCCTCCGGATCGGCCCACACCACCAGCACGTTGCCCGTGCCGGTCGGGGACCACACGCCACGCCAGAAGCTGGCGGCGGCCACCATCTCCGGAGGGCCGCCACCCACCGGCCGGTACAGGGCGAGGTTGGGATTCTCCCCGACGAAGACCACCGGGCGCAGGTACCGAGCTCCCACGTCGGGACCGGCGTCAGGCCGGGGTGGACCGCGTCAGGCCGACGGGGCCTCGTGCCAGACGCCCTCGTCGAGCTCGGCGCGGCGCTGGTTGCGGCGCATGACCAAGGCGATCCCGCCGGCGACGGCGAGCAGCAGCGCGAGCTTCCGCCCGCGACGCGACCGATGCTCGTGCTCGAACTCGTGGGTGTGCTCGGTCACCTGGTCGTCGTCGCGGCGCTTGCGGCCCATGCGTCCTCCTCGGGCGGCGGGTCGGGTCGGCGGGGGGCAAGTCTAGCCGTCCTCCGGCCGCCGTGCCCGAGCCGGGGCGGCGACCGCTACCGCGAGGAGGCGGCGAGCGCCGCGGTCGCCAGCGCCCGCACGTTGGCGGCGACCCCAGGGCGGCGGTCGGCCGCCGCCACCGTGACGGCACCGTCGACCAGGACCTGGAGCTGCGCGGCCAGCACCGCCGGGTCGCTGGCGCCCGCCTGCTTGGCAAGGTCCTCCAGCAGGTGCTCCACGGCCATCCGGTGCGCCAGGACGACCTTGTGGGCCGGGTGCTCCGGCTTGCTGCGAAGCTCGATGGCTACGTTGGTGACGAAGGAGCCGCGGAAGCCGTCACCGGCGAACCAGTCCTCCAGCGCGTCCCACAGGGCGGCGAAGCGCCGCTCCGGGTCGTCGCCGGCCCGGTCGATCCGGTCGTGCAAGGCGTGCAGCCAGTTCGCGCTCCACTGCTCGAGGGTCGCGGCGACCAGCTGGTCCTTGCCACCGAACTGCCGGTACAGGGTCATCGGCGCGACGTCCGCCTCGTCGATCACCTGGTTGACGCCGACGACCTCGACGCCCTCCTGGTAGAAGAGCCTGGTCGCGGCGTCGAGGATCCGGTCGCGCGGCTTGGGGGACACCATCGTGGCGACTCCTTCCGGCAGGCCTCATTGCTCTGATAGAGATACCACCATCTCTCGCGGCTTGCAAGCTTGCACCGTGCAAAGTTGCAGGAGATGGGCTTGCAGACGGCCGCCGCTGCGGCCACGCTGGAGTCGTTCCGGACCCGGGATGCCTGCCGCACCAGGAGCCACGTCATGACCGCCCGACAGAGCCCGACGGTCCGACGCCGCCGGCTCGGTGCCGAGCTGCGGCGCCTGCGGGAGGAGGCCGGGCTGACCATCGAGCGGGTGGCCGCGGCCCTGGAGGTCTCGGAGTCCAAGGTGTCGCGCATCGAGACGGGCCAGGTCGGGGCGATGCCCCGTGACGTCCGCGACATGCTGGACCTGTACCAGGTCGGCCCGGAGCAGCGCGACGCGCTGATCCAGATCGCCCGCGACGCCCGCCAGAAGGGCTGGTGGCACGCGTACACCGACGTGCCCGTGGTGCCCGGCTACATCGGCCTTGAGGTCTCCGCGACCGCGATCGACACCTTCGGGGCGCTGCTGGTCCCAGGGCTGCTGCAGACCGCCGAGTACGCGCGGACCGTGCTGCTCGCGCTGCGGCCCGACCTGCCGGGCGAACAGATCGAGCGGCGGGTCGAGCTGCGCATGGCCAGGCAGTCGATCCTCGAGCGTGACGACCCGCCGGCGCTGCGGGCGGTCCTGGACGAGGCCCTGCTGCGCCGTCCGGTCGGCGGCCGCGCCGCCATGCGGCGGCAGCTCCAGCGCCTCGCCGAGGCCGCCGACCGGCCCGGCGTCGCGCTCCGGGTGCTCCCGTTGAGGGTCGGCGCCCACCCGGGGATGGACGGCGCGTTCACCGTCTTCCGGTTCTCCAAGCCGACCGACCCCGAGGTCGTCCACCTGGAGCACACCACCGGCGACCTCTACCTGGAGACCGCCGAGGAGACGGCACGGTACGCCGCGGCCTTCGACGAGCTCAGCGCCGCGTCGCTCGCTCCGGACGAGTCGGTAGCACTCGTCAACTCGTCGGCCAGGAAACTGTGACCAGCATGTCGCAGCAGACAATGCTGCTTTGTCATTAGATAGCGCCGAACCACGAATAGTGGACGATTACGCGCCAAGATGGTCTGCTCAATTCCCAGTCCCGACCGGTGACCTGCTATTCTCCCGCCGCCTGGTTGTGTAATTCCGCAAGGAGTCCCAGGAAGGGGATGTGGGATGGTGGAGGACCTATCCCGCGCCGTGTGGCGGAAGAGCACGCAGAGCCACACCAACGGCTGCGTCGAGGTCGCGTTCGTCGACGGCCACGTCGCGGTCCGTGACTCGAAGGACCGGAGCGGGCCCGTGCTCGTCTTCACCCCCTTCGAGTGGGAGGCGTTCATGGGTGGGGTGCGCCAGGGCGAGTTCGACGCGCCCTAGCCCGGACGCCCGCTTCACGGGCACGACCCGAGGGGACCCGCCAGCCGCGGGTCCTCTCGTCTTGGTCACTCGTCGTCGGCCAGCCAGGCGTCCTCGTAGGCGACGGCGAGCTCCCGCTGGGTCTGCTCGTGCAGCACGCACCAGCGGTGCGCCGACCGCTCCCCGATCCGGCAGTAGGCCACCACCTCTAGGTCTGGCGTCAGCCCCTGGCCCTCGTAGAGGCTGCGCAGCCGCTCGGTCGGCGGGAACGCACCGGTCTCGGGGTCGACCGCCTTGGCCCAGGGGATGTTGCGGGCCCCGGGGACGTGCCCGGGACGCTGCGCCTGCTCCTGCGGCAGGTGCGGCGGCGCCAGCAGCTCCCCGCGGTACTCCTCGGGGGAGCGCACGTCCACCAGCCCGACGCCCGGCCCCCCGAGCAGCCCTTCGACCTGGCCGCGGAGCGCCCGGATCTGCTCCACCTGGCCCTGGACCCGGTAGCCGCCGGTCGGCTCGACCTGGGGGTGTCGGTGGAGAGCGGGCGGCCCTCCAGCTCCCACTTCTTGCGGCCGCCGTCCATCAGCGCCGCCAGGGATCCCGAGACGGGCCGGCTGATCTCCGAGGACAAGTTCCACCAAGGGCGGCTCTACGGCCCGCAGCACGCGCTCGCCCTGCTCGAGGCCCTGCTGGCGCTGGAGGACTGGCCGGCCTACGAGCAGCTGGGCGCGGTTCCCGGCCACCGGGCGGTGCAGTCGCGGCTCCTCGCGCTGGCGTGACCGGCGTGACGGCCGCCAGCCTCCCGTTGCGAGTCGCTCAGCAGCAGCGGGCCCTGGGGTGGGCGTCCAGCTCGTCCATGCGCCGCCGCTCGAACTCGGCGCGGGGCAGCACCGGCTCGTCCGGGTGCCGGCGGCGCCGGTGCTCCAGGTAGTGCTCGTAGGCGTTCTCGCCCATCACCTCCCGGAGGTACCAGAGCGCGCGGCCCACGGCGGGCCGGAGCCCAGGGGTCACCCGTCGCCTCCGGGGCGGTCACGGGACGCCCCCACCGGCTGCGGCTCCCGCTCGCCCTGCCGCTGCTCGGCCTGCCGCGCCCGGTCCTCGGCGGTGGGGAACAGCCCGGAGGGCGCCCACAGGCGCGACGGCTCGGCCGGCGCCTCGGCGAGGACGGGCTCGCGCCGGCCGGTCAGGACCTGGGCCCAGACCCGCGCGGCGTCGACGATCACCACGATGATCAGCACCGCGAACAGGATCGACAGGATGCCGTCCACGGTCGAGTTGGTGACGATCTGGCCGACGTCCTCCAGCGACTTGGCCGGCGGGATGACCTTGCCGGCGTCCAGGGCCTCCTGGAACTTGGCCCGCTGGGCGAAGAAGCCGATCAGGGGGTCGCTCGAGAAGATCTTGTACCAGCTCGCCGTCAGCGTGACGGCCACGTCCCAGGCCAGGGGGATGGCCGTCACCCAGGCCCAGCGCAGCCGGCCGGACTTGATCAGGATGGTGGTGGCGACGGTGAGGGCGACGGCGGCCAGCAGCTGGTTGGCGATCCCGAACAGCGGGAACAGCTGGTTGATGCCGCCCAGCGGGTCGGTGGCGCCGACCCACAGGAAGTAGCCCCAGGCGCCCACCACCACCGCGCTGGTGGCGTACACCCCGGCCGCCAGGACGGCCGGCCGATCGGCTTCCACAGGTTGCCGAGCGTGTCCTGGAGCATGAAGCGGCCGACCCGGGTGCCCGCGTCCACGGTCGTGAGGATGAACAGCGCCTCGAACATGATCGCGAAGTGGTACCAGAACGCCTTGAGCGCGTCGCCACCGAAGGCCCCCGAGAAGATCGTCGACATGCCGACCGCCAGGGTCGGCGCGCCACCGACGCGGGCGATCAGGTTCTGCTCCTGGACCGACTGCGCCGCGGCCTGGAGCTGGTCGGGGGTGATGGTGAAGCCGAGCTTGGTGACCGCCTCGGCGGCGGACTGGGCGCTGTCGCCGACCACCGCCGCCGGCGCGTTCATGGCGAAGTAGAGCCCCTGGTCGAGGATGGAGGCCGCGATCAGCGCCATGACCGCCACGAACGACTCGGTCAGCATGGCGCCGTAGCCGATCATGCGGACCTGGGATTCCTTCTCGATCAGCTTCGGGGTGGTACCGGAGGCGATCAGCGCGTGGAAGCCCGACAGCGCGCCGCAGGCGATGATGATGAACACGAACGGGAACAGCGGCCCCGCGAACACCGGCCCCTGCCCGTTGCCGGCGAACTTGGTCACCGCCTCGTTCTCGAGCACCGGCAGGGTCAGCAGGATGCCGACCCGCCAGCAGCCCGATGGTGCCGATCTTCATGAAGGTCGACAGGTAGTTGCGGGGGGCCAGCAGCATCCACACCGGCAGCACCGAGGCCGCGAACCCGTACAGCACCAGGCAGACCACCAGCGTCCTGGGCGAGAGCGTGAACGCCTCGGCGAGGCTGGAGTGGTCGATGACCCCGCCGAGGACGATGGCGGCCAGCAGCAGCCCGACCCCGATGGCGGTCGTCTCCAGCACCCGCCCCGGCCGCAGCACCCGCAGGTAGAAGCCCATGAACAGCGCGATCGGGATGGTCATCGCCAGCGAGAAGGTGCCCCAGGGGGACTCGGCGAGGGCGTTGACCACTACCAGCGCGAGGACCGCGAGCAGGATGATCATGATCGCGAACACCGCCAGCAGCGCGGCCGCGCCGCCCAGCGGGCCGATCTCGTCGCGGGCCATCTGCCCGAGGCTCTTGCCGTCGCGGCGCATGGAGAAGAACAGCACCACCATGTCCTGGACGGCCCCGGCGAAGATGACCCCGAAGACGATCCACAGCGTCCCCGGCAGGTAGCCCATCTGCGCCGCCAGCACCGGCCCGACCAGCGGCCCCGCCCCGGCGATGGCGGCGAAGTGGTGGCCGTAGAGCACTCGGCGGTCGGTGGGCTGGAAGTCGGTGTCGTTGTCCAGCCGCTCGGCCGGCGTGGCGCGCCGGTCGTCGACGCCTTCCCGTGGAGCCGGCCCCGATAACGGGGGACCGCGACACGCCCGCCTGGGACGCCCCGCCCTGGCTCAGCCGCCGGAGCGGGCGAGGAGCCGCTCGCGCAGCCGGTCGGGCAGGTAGGTCAGCAGGGCGGCGGCACGGGCGTCGCGGCCGATCAGGTAGCGGGGTCGTGGCCGGCGGGCGGCCAGAACCTTGACGATCACCTCGGCGACCGCCTCGGGCCGCTGCCCGCTGCGGGCGGCGCGGGCCGCCATGTCGCGGGAGGCCTGCAGCTGCGGGCCGTAGCGCTGCAACGCCTCGGCGGGCAGCCGTGCCAGCAGCTGCTCGGCGGCGGTGGTCCCGCGCGCCCAGATCGGCGTGGCGATCGCGCCCGGTTCGATCAGGACCACCTCGATCCCGCTGGGGGCCAGCTCGGCGCGCAGGCTGCCGGTCAGGCCGGCCAGGCCGAACTTGGCGGCGTGGTAGGCGCCGATGATGGGGCTGGCGATGCGGCCGCCGATCGACCCGATCATCAGGACCCGCACGGGGGGCGGCAGCTCCTCGCCGTCACGCGCACCGTCGCGTTCGGCCTGCGTGCGGGCCTCGGCGGCGGCCCGCAGCGCGGGCATCATGGCCTGGGTGACCGCCAGCTGGCCGACCAGGTTGATCTCCAGCTGGCGGCGGAACTCGGCCAGCGGCATGAACTCCAGCGGCGCCGGCAGGGCCACCCCGGCGTTGTTGACCAGGCCGTGCAACGGGCCGGCGGCGCGGACCCGCTCCCCGGCCTCGGCCACGGCCTGCTCGTCGGTGAGGTCGAAGAGCAGTGCGGTCACCTGCCCCGGGTGCGCGGCCTCCAGGTCGGTCGCGTCCTCCTCGCGGCGCACGCCAGCCCACACCGACGCTCCCCGTTCGGCCAGCGCCGCGACGGTCGCCCGGCCGATGCCGGTCGAGGCGCCGGTGACCACGACCCGCGTGGTCGAGCGGGCGCCGCCGTGGGTGGAGGCCTGCGCGTGGTGGGAGGCTGCGGGGGTCGGCTCCGACGTCACGGGACCCTCCTCACAGGGGACGGTCAGGCGATCGTGAACTCCCCGTTGCCCACCCCGCCGAGGAACGCCTCCCACTCGGCCGGGGTGAACAGCAGGACCGGCCCCTGGCGGTCCTTGGAGTCACGGACGGCGACGTGGCCGTCGAGGAACGCGACCTCGACGCAACCGTTGTCCCTGGAGAGCGTGCTCTTCCGCCAGACGGCGGCGGACGGGTCCCCCATCGATGTCCCCCTTGCTCTGGGTCCCTGCCTCCCGCTCCGGCCGAGGCGTGGCGTCAGGACGGCCGCTGGTCGGGCGCCCGTGGGCTGCCGCCTGCCGGCAGTCAATGCTACGTCATACCGGCTGGTCCGCCCCGAGGCGCCCGGGTCGGGGTCATCGGGGCGGACGCGGACGGGGCGAGATGCTGGCCGGCCGGCGGCGTTCGAGCTCGCGCCGCGGCCGCAGCCGCCGGAGCTCGCCCCGGACCGGCGGGCGGGAGGCGGGCAGGGAAGGCGCGCAGGCATGGTCGACGGTCCAGGGCGCGTCGCACTCGCCGCAGACATGCCGGCGGGGCCAGTGCTTGATGGTGCGCGGTCCCTCGAAGAGCCAGCTCGGCAGGAACGGGATCACGAACATGGCGACCAGGGCGGCCAGGCCGACCCAGGGGGTGTGGGTAGGGGGCATCGGTCCTCCTCGGTGGGTCCTCTGGGCAGGCACGTCGGCGGGGTGCTGGGCGGGGCCGTGGTCACCTTGGCGGATGGGGTCCACCGCTATCATGCAATGAGGCATTGGCTAAATGCAACTTGCTTTTCGTAGATTGCATATGACACCATGTTGACTGATGTGGGTCTTCCCTGCGTAGGGCCCTGTTGGCCCGGCAACCGGGACGGCCAAGACGATCCCCACCGGCGTGCAGGATGCAGTTTGGGACCTGCCTGACCAGTGGAGTAGGCTCCCGCCGCTCAGAAGGAGGTGGCCCTGTGCCTGCCGCAAGCCCGACGGTCCGGCGTCGGCGGCTCGCCTTGGAGTTGCGTCGGCTGCGGGAGGCGGCCGGCATGACGATCGAGCACGTGGCCAAGTCCCTGGAGTGCTCCGACTCCAAGATCTCCCGCATCGAGACGGCGCGCGTCCGCGCGACCCCCCGTGACGTCCGGGACCTGCTGGCCCTCTACGGGGTGACCGGCACGCGGCAGGCGGGGCTGATCCAGCTCGCGCGCGAGGCTCGACAGACGGGCTGGTGGCACCAGGCGTACGGCGACCTGCCCGTCAGGGCGCTGGTCGGCCTGGAGGACGCGGCGGCGTCGATCTCCTACTACGTCCAGCAGCTCATTCCCGGGCTGCTCCAGACCGAGGACTACGCCCGGGCGGTCCTGCGCGCCATCCGGCTGGACCTCGGTCCCGCCGAGGTCGAGCGCCGGGTCGGGCTGCGGATGGCCCGGCAGTCCCTGCTCACCCGGGACGAACCGCCGGAGCTGTGGGCGGTGATCGACGAGGCCGTGCTGCGACGGGTGGTCGGCGGGCAGGACGTCATGCGCCAGCAGCTCAAGCGCCTCGCCGAGGCCGCGGCGCGGCCCAACGTGACGCTGCAGGTGCTGCCGTTCACCGCCGGCGAGCACGCCGGCATGGACGGCCCGTTCACCATCCTCGGCTTCCCCGACCCGGCCGACCCGGACGTGGTCTACCTCGAGCACACCACGAGCGACCTCTACCTCGAGGACCCGGAGGCGACCACGCGGTACGCCCGGCTGTTCGACCACCTCCGTGCCGAGTCGCTCGGTCCCGACGACTCGGCGGAATTCTTCGCCATGGTGGCGGAGGAACGATAAGACGATCGAAGGGAGCGCTGGTGGATCTCTCGCGTGCAAGTTGGCGAACAAGTGCGCGTAGCGGCGGCAACGGCTGTGTCGAGGTCGCGTTCGTCGACCGGCAGGTTGCCGTCCGCGACTCCAAGGACCGCCAGGGGCCGGTCCTGCTGTTCACCCCGGCCGAGTGGGAGGCATTCGTCGGCGGGGTGCACGACGGTGAGTTCGAACTGCCGCGCTAGGCACGCGACGGGGCAGTAGTGCTCGGCACGCTAGTCGTCGGGGAAGGGGCTCCGCCGCGGCGGGGCCCCTTCCCCTGTTCCTCCCCTACTGCAGGGCGGCGAGCGCAGGGACCGGCGTGGCGGTGGCGCGCGCGATGGCGGTGCTGATCTTGCTGTTGAACTCCGACCACCAGGTCGCTTCCAGCGTCGGGACCACCGGAACGATGGCCTGGCGGATCCGCTCGGCCTCGGCGTCGGGCAGACGGCGGGGCTGCGCCCACGCGGCGAGCAGCTGGTCCAGGTCGTGGCGTGCGGGACTGGTCATGCTCCGTCCTCCAGGTCGAGCGCGGCGGCGAGCTGCTTGCGTGCCTGGCTGAGCCGGTAGCGGACGGTCCCGGCCGGCTCACCGAGGGCCTGGCCGATCTGGCGGCTGGTCAGCCCCCCGGCGGTGGCCATGGAGAGGATCACCCGCTGCTCCTCCGGGAGGTCGCGGATCGCGGCGTCGAGCTGGGCGAGGCGCTCGCCGAGCTCGGCGTGGGCGTGCGGCCCGGCGACGGTGGTCTCCAGGGTGGCGGCGTCCCGGCGCAGCGCGGCCTCGGCGGCCTGGCGGGCGGCGCCGGCGCGGTAGCTGTCGATCGCGAGGTTGCGCGCGACCGTGAAGATCCACGCCCGCTGCCGCTCGTCGGGCAGGGGCCCGACCTCCGGGAGGCGGCGCCACGCCCGCAGGAAGGTCTCCTGCACCAGGTCGCGGGCCAGCTCCGGGTCGGCGACGCGGCCGAGGAAGTAGGCGTGCACGGCGTGGCGGTGCTGGTCGAAGAGCCGCGTGAAGACCGTCGCGTCATCGCGGCTCGTCGTCATCTTCGGCCGCCGCGATCTTGCCGACCTTCTCCGTCGTGAGGAGCTGCAGGACGCCGAGCAGCTGCCTGGGGGCGATCAGCTTGCCGACCAGCGTGATCTCCCGGACCTTCTCCCGCAGCAGCTCCGCCGGCACGTCGGGGTCGACCTCGAAGCGTCCCACCAGCGCCATGGTCAGCGGCTGGTCCACCAGCTCGAAGAACGAGCGCCCGAACTGCTCCTTGCCGATGAAGAAGCGGGGCTGCCCCGTGTACCAGGCCAGCTGACCCTTCACGGTCGCCACCGGGCCGAGCAGCGGCTGGCTCTCCCGGGGGGCGAGCAGTTGGCCGGCCACCACGACGCGCCGGTACCCCACCTTCGTCACCGGCCCGGTCACGACGAGCTGGCCGGCCACCACCAGGATGTCGTCGGGACCGCCGGCCGGGTTGGCCAGCTCCTCCCCACTGGCGCGGAGCTGGCCGGTGGAGACCCTGACCTCCTGCCCCTCGGCGTAGGGGTAGTAGTCCACCGAGCCGGTCACCCGCGTCAGCCCGGCGCCGAGGGCCGGCTCGCTGCCGTGCGGTGCCAGCACCAGCCCGGTCACGATGACCTGCCGGTAGGAGACCTGCTGGACCGGGCTGGTGAGGATCAGCGTCCCCGTGACGATCAGGATGGCGTTCTCCGCTGCCGGGCCGGCCAGCGCCTCGCCGCCCATCACCAGCGCCCCGGTGTGGTTCCTGACCTCGACCCCGTCGGGCACCGGGACCACCATGGCGACGTCGTCCATCGGGATGCCCATCACCGCCGGCATCAGCGTCTCCGGCACCAGCACGATCGCCACGTCGCTGATCCGGGTGACGGCGGCCAGGTCCTCCGCCGAGGTCAGGGGCGTGAGGTCGAGCAGGGCGACGTCCCTGACCTCGCCCGAGAGCCGTCTGTCGGTCACGATCACGCCCTCCTCGCGTCCAGCAGCCGCAGGCCGGTCCGCACCAGCCCGAAGCCCGCCGCCTGGCGGAGCCGCCAGCCGTAGCCGGCCAGGAACGCGCGCGTACCGGGCTGGCCCTCCCTGGCGCGCGCCGCCAGCCGCTGCCGCTCCGCCTGGCGGACCCGTTCCCGCATTCTCTCCTGGACCTCTGCCTCGTGATCGAGCACCATCTGCGGCCTCCTCCGTCGCGTCCAGTGGCCTTCACCCCGATACGACGGACGACAGGGCCGGGTGTTGGAGCGGATCGCGGGCCTCGGCGGGCGGACGGTCACCGGTCGCCGGCCAGGGCCTGCCCGATGAGGTCGGCGACCAGGGGATGGAACAGCTCGGCCGGGTCCCTGATCCCCGTCACCGACCGCACGGCCCGGCGCAGGCTCTCGTCCCACGGCTCACCGCGAGGGCTCCAGCGCGGACGTACTCGACCCGCAGGATGTCCCACACGCCTCCCACTGCCAGCTCCGCGGCGATGATCGCGGTGGTGGCCCAGTAGGCGACGGCGCGGCTTCGGGAGGGGACGGCCGAGCTGACGAGGTTGGCCATGGCGGCGACCTCCTTGGGGCCCGACTGCCTACTCGGCGTACGGCTGGTCGCCGTCGCCCGCCACGATCTTCCACAGGTTGCCGTCCGGGTCGGCGAAGTAGCCGAAGTAGCCACCCCACCGTGCCTTCTGTGCCGGCTTGGCGATCGTGCCGCCGGCCCGTTCGGCCTCGGCCAGCACCGCATCCACCCGCTCCTGGGAGCGAACCACGTAGGAGAAGGTGACGCCGCGGAAGCCGCTGCCGACCGGGTCCACGCCGGCGTCGTCGGCGAGCACCTTCCGTGGGTACAGCGTCAGCGTCGAGGAGCCTTCGGCGGCTTGGAACGCGACGAAGTGGCCCTGGGCCACCTGCACGGGCCAGCCGAGCCCCTCGCCGTAGAACCGCTTGGCCCGCTCCAGGTCGTCGACTCCCAGCGTGATGAACCCAACGTGTGCGTTCATCGTTCTTGCCTCCTTGTCACATCGACAGGGATGGTCCTCACCGTGATGACGGATGGCGACCGACGAAGGTAACGCGCCACCCGACCTCGTCGGACGAACCCGCTATGCTCCGTGGTCAGACGCCACGGGTGAAGGGTGCGGGTCGACATGGACGAGCGCGACGCTGGCCAGGTGGCCGAGGCGGTGTGGCAGGCGTTGGGGAGGCGTGACTGGGAAGGCGCCCGCGGCCTCCTGCACGACGACTTCGTGCAGGAATGGCCCCAGTCGAGGGAGCGGATCGTCGGCCGCGACAACGCGATCGCCATCAACCAGAACTTCCCTGGCGGCCTGCCCAGCATACGGTTCCGCCCGACGCTGGCCGGCGGCGACCTCGCCGTACTCCAGGTCGAGCTCACCTACGGCGACGGCAGCCGCTACCTCGGCGTGAGCGTCGTCGAGCTCCGCGACGGCAAGGTGGCGAAGGAGACCGACTACTTCGCCCAGCCGTTCCCGGCGCCGCAATGGCGGGCACAGTGGGTCGAGCGGATGTGACCGGCCGGTGAGCGGAACCGCGGGGACCGCTGCGGTATCGGCCCTGGCGCCCGCGCGGAAGCGCTGGACCCTGGTCGCCGTCGTCCTCGGGTCCGGCATCGTCTTTCTCGACACCTCGGTGGTGAACCTGGCGCTGCCCAGGATCGGCGAGGAGTTGTCCTCGGGGCTGTTCGGGACCCTGGAGGCACAGTCCTACGTCGCCAACGGCTACTTCGTGACCCTGAGCGCGCTGCTGATCCTCGGCGGTGCGCTCAGCGACTACTACGGTCGCAGGCGCATGTTCGCGATCGGCCTGGTGGGGTTCGCCGCCACCTCGCTGCTCTGTGGGATCGCGCCCACCATGGAGTTCCTGATCGTCTGCCGGACCCTCCAAGGTGCCGCCGGCGCCCTCCTGGTCCCCGGATCGCTCGCCATCATCACCGCCACCTTCAAAGGTGAGGAGCAGGGACGGGCCTTCGGCGTGTGGGCCGGCGCGTCGGCCGCGACCACGATCCTCGGCCCGTTCGTCGGCGGGCTGCTGGTGAACACCATCTCGTGGCGCATGGCGTTCCTGATCAACCTCCCGTTCCTGCTGGTCGCCTACCTGGCCACGGTCCGGTTCGTCCCAGAGTCCCGCGACGACCAGGCCACCGGGCACTTCGACTGGCTCGGGTCGCTGGTGATCGCCGTCGCCGTCGCCGGGCTCGCCTTCGGAACCATCCGCGGGCAGCAGCAAGGCTGGAGCGAGCCGGCGGCCGTCGTGAGCCTGGTGGCCGGTGCGGTCGCGACGGTCGCGCTTCCGTTCCTGATGACCCGGCGCAGCGACCCGCTGGTCCCGCCGAAGCTGTTCCGATCCAGGAACTTCACGGTGACCAACATCTCGACCTTCGTCATCTACGGCGCGCTGTACGTGGCGTTCACCTTCCTCGGCATCTTCCTGATCGGCACCCTCGGCTACAACGAGCAGGCCGCCGGGATCGCGTTGATCCCGGGCTCGCTGTTCCTGGTGCTGTTCTCCACCCGCTTCGGGAAGCTCGCCGCACGGCACGGGCCACGGTTGTTCATGACCATCGGCCCGGCGATCATGGCGCTCGGCCTGCTCTGGCTCGCGCGCATCCCGGCCGGCAGCCAGGGGTGGGTGCTCGGTGGCGGCCGGTCGGCAACGATCCTGCCGCCGGCCGACTACTTCATCGACCTGCTCCCCGGACTGGTCGTCTTCGGGATCGGGCTGACCATCATGGTCGCTCCACTGACCACCGCCCTGATGACCTCGGTCCCGGCGCGGAACTCGGGCGTGGCCTCGGCGATCAACAACGCCATCTCGCGGGTCGGCTCTCCGCTGGTGAACGCCCTCATCTTCGTGGCGGTGGCGGCGAGCTTCTATACCTCCATCGCCCAGCAGGTGCCCGGCGTCGACACCGGCTCCCGGGAGTTCCGGAACGCCGTGGCCCCGCTCAACCAGCCATCCGAGGACGTCCCGCCCGAGGTCCGCGCCGCCGCCCGGCAGGCCTCGACCGAGGCCTGCCACCTCGCCATGCTCGTGGCCGCCGGCCTCCTGGCGGCCGGTGCCGCCATCAACGGCTTCGGGATCCGCAATCCCGCACCGGGCGGTCGCCACCTCGGACCAGGCGCGGAGCAACCCCCTGGCACCGGGTCGGGGACCGCCAGCGGCCCGGTGCAGGTCGGGGCCGAGGACTTCCGGAAGCAACAACCGCAGGCCGACTCCACCGGCCCCGCCCGACCCGACTGATCGGCCGCATCACGCCGGCGCGCTGCTGGGCGGGCGGCCGGCGGCTACGTCGGCGGTGGCTCGTCGCGGAGCTCGCCGACGAGTCGTTGGAGGGTGCCGCGGAACTGGCCATAGGCATCGGCGCCGACGGCCGCCGCCCCGCGTCGTCCGATGTCGTCCATGATCTGGTCGGACAGGCGCATCACCGCCCGCCCCCGTGGGGTCGGGACGACCAGCTTGGCGCGGCGGTCGGCGGGGTCTGGGGTTCGCGTGACGTACCCAAGCGCCTCCAGCTCGTCGACGACGCGGCCCACGCGCTGCTTGTGGCGGCCGGACAGCGCCGCCAGCTCGGTGGCGCGGCTGCCCTGCTCGTCCAGGTAGGCGATGACGATGCCGTGGCGGGGCAGCAGGTCGCGGTAGCCGGCGTCCTCCAGGCGCCGGTAGAGCTCGTCCTGGACCGCGAACAGCAGCTGGGCGGCCAGCATGCCGAGCCCGGGATCCTGGCGGACGAGCTCGCTGCGCGTGGAGGGCTTGGCGCCGACGTCGCTTTCAGTGTACATTCGTGATAGTCACCGATCGTTACAGTATGTGGTTGAGACCAGATGCAGTCTACAGGAGGCCAGGCCGATGACCCAGGACCTCCACCCGGCCGGCTTCACCATGGAGGCAGGATGCCCACACCGACAGCCCGGTACCGGTTCGAGTGGCGGGGCGGGTTCACCAACGACTCCCTGAACGTGCTCCACGCCGAGGCCTTCGGCCACGCGGTACTGGACTACGACTGGCTCGCCCAGGTCCGCGGCCACAGCCTCGGTTGGGTGTGCGCGTTCGACGCGGACACCCTCATCGGCTTCGTCAACGTCGCCTGGGACGGCGACGACCACGCCTTCATCCTGGACACCGCCGTCCTGAAGCGCTACGAGCGGCAGGGCGTCGGGACACACCTGGTAGCGCTGGCCACCGGGCACGCGCGGGCAGCCGGCTGCCAGTGGCTGCACGTCGACTTCGACGAGGAGGGATTGCGCCGCCTGTACTTCGACGCCTGCAGCTTTCGCCCCACCATCGCCGGCCTGATCGACCTCACCGCCGACAGGCTGGACACCACGGCCTCGTCGCCGTGAGGGCGCGGAGCCGCACGCCGTCGACGCGGTCGAGCACGTCCTCGGCGGACCCAGTCGGCCAGCCAGCCCCACCTGCCGCCCGCCGAGTTCCGTCAGGGGTCGCGTAGTCGCCGGTGGCGGGTGCATGCTGGGATGACCGGAGGTTCGGCGGGTCGGCCGCCCGCCGGACCCTCAGCGCGCGGCCGCACAGGTGCCTGGCTTGTCGTATCGCAGCAACGTCGCCAACGTCCTGGTGATCGGGACCGGGGCGGCCGGGCTGCGCGCCGCCATCGCCGCCGACCAGGCCGGCAGCGAGGTCGTGGTCATCGGCAAGCGCCGCCGCAACGACGCCCACACCGTCCTGGCCGCCGGCGGGATCAACGCCGCGCTCGGCACCGTCGACCCCCAGGACTCCTGGCAGCAGCACTACGGCGACACCCTGCGGGAGGGCTACTTCCTGGCCGACCCCCGGGTCGTGGAGCTGCTGGCCACCGAGGCCCCGGCGGCGGTGCTGGAGCTGGCCGACTGGGGCGCCCCCTTCGCGCGCACGCCCGACGGCCGGCTGGACCAGCGGTTCTTCGGGGCGCACCGGTGGCGGCGGACCTGCTTTGCGGGCGACTGGACCGGCCGGGCGATCCTGCGGACCCTGGCGGCCAAGGTCGCCGAGCTCGGCATCACCGTGATCGACGACCAGTACGTGTCCCAGCTGCTCGTCTCCGACGGGACCTGCTTCGGGGCGTTGGCCTTCGACCTGGAAACCGGGCATCGCACCGTCTTCCTGGCCGATGCGGTGGTGCTGGCCGCCGGCGGCCACACCCGCATCTGGCGGCGGTCCTCCTCGCGCCGTGACGAGAACACCGGCGACGGCATGTACCTCGCGCTGCGGGCCGGCTGCCGGCTGGCCGACATGGAGCTGGTCCAGTTCCACCCCACCGGGATGGTCGCCCCCGAGGAGGCGGCCGGCACGCTGGTCACCGAGGCGGTCCGCGGCGAGGGCGGCCACCTCGAGAACGCGCTGGGGGAGCGGTTCATGGCCCGCTACGACCCCAAGCGGATGGAGCTGTCGGCCCGCGACCGGGTCGCCCTGGCCAACTACACCGAGATCGCCGAGGGCCGTGGTGGGCCCAACGGCGGGGTGTTCCTGGACATCACCCACCTCGGCAAGGACCGCATCCTCGAGCGGCTGCCGCGGATGTACCGGCAGTTCCTCGAGTACCAGATGCTCGACATCTCCCAGCAGCCCATGGAGGTCGCCCCCACCGCGCACTACTCCATGGGCGGGGTCGTGGTCGACCCCGAGACCCATGCCACCGACGTGGCCGGGCTGTACGCGGCCGGGGAGGTGACCGCCGGGCTGCACGGGGCCAACCGGCTGGGCGGCAACTCGCTGGCCGAGACGGTCGTGTTCGGCCGCCGGGCCGGCGAGGCGGCCGCCGCCTACTCGGCCAGCCGTGACGTGCAGCTCCGCGCCCGCGACGTGGTCCGGGCCGCCGACCAGGAGCTGTCCAGCTTCATCCGCCACGGGCGCCAGTTCGCCCGCCCCTTGCAGCGGGCCCTCCGCGACACCATGTGGGGGACCTGCGGGGTGGTCCGCGACCAAGCCGGGCTCCAGCGCGGCCTGGAGCGGGTCGCCGAGCTGCGCGAGCTGGCCCGCGACGTCGACGTCCGACCCAGCTCCGAAGGCTACGCCGACCTGGCCCACGCCCTGGACCTCCACGGGTCGCTGGCGGCGGCCGAGGCGACCCTGCTGGGCGCGCTGGCCCGCCGCGAGAGCCGCGGCGCCCACCAGCGCCGCGACCACCCCGAGCCCTCACCCCAGCTGCGCGTCAACTTCCGGATCCGGGTGGACCCTGCCGGGGGCCTGGCGGTCACCGCCGACCCGGTCCCGCCGGTCCCGCCCGAGTTGCAAGCCTGGGCCGACGCCAGCGAGGACCTGAGCGTCGCCGGTCGCCTGCTCGAATAGCAGTCGGAGCGTCCTTCGACCTTTAGGATGCAGGCCTGGCACGTCAAGGGCGCGTTGGCATGCCGCGACAGGAGGTGGCCGTGCTACAGCCGGGTGAGGGTGCGGCCATGGGCGCGCGCCGGATCCGTCCGGCCGTGTTCTGGTACTGGGTGGCTGGAGCGGCGGTGCTGGCGGCGGTCGTCTGGTTCGCGCTCGGCTTGTTCCTTGGGGTCCGATCGATCAACGGGCAGGTCGAGCGGTTCCAGCGGGTCCCGATCCCGGGTCAGGCCGAGGTGAGCTTCGCCGAGCCGGGCGGCTACACCCTCTACTACGAGGGGTGGGGAGCCGCCGACGAGCAGCCGACCATCCCGCCGTTCAGGGCGTCGCTCGTGCCGGTCGGCGGCGGCGAGGAGGTCTCGATCCAGGGCTACGGCGGCTCGCAGACGTATGACCTTGGAGGGCACTCGGGACGGGCGCTGGCAACCTTCCGCATCGAGCAGCCCGGCAGGTTCCTGCTCCGGACCGAGGGAGAGCCCCAGGACGTGGAAGCCAACGTTGCCGTTGGCGGGAGCGTCGGCCCAGGCATACTTCGCACGGTGATCCCGACGCTCGCCGGCACCATGATCCTGGTGCTGGGTGGAGCGGTCCTGGCGGTGGTGGTCGCGGTGCGCCGAAACCGGGCTCGCCGTCTGCTGCCAATGCCAGCGGCCCAGTCGCCGCCGGCGTGGGGGCAGGCCACCGGACCGGCCGGGTGGTTTGCCGACCCGGGCGGGCGGCACGAGCTCCGCTACTGGGACGGCCGGCGGTGGACCGAGCACGTCTCCGACCGCGGCACCCAAGGCGTCGACCCCGAACGGCTGTGACAGCATCACCACCATGACCGTCCGCCTCCTGCGGGCTGCGGCCGCGGCCTGGCGGCGCCGGACCCGCCGGCACGTCGAGCTGCACGCCTTCCGCGGCTACGGAACCCCAACCCGCCTGCTGCTGCGCGGGCGCGTCATGCGCTCGACCGGGCTGATCCGGTCCCGGCTCGGCGACTCGGTCGTGGACAACCTCCGCAACATGTTCCACCGGTTCGAGAGCGACGAGGTCCCGGGGGCGCTGGTGGTGGCCAGGGCCGGCGGGGCCGAGGCCCGGGTCCGGAGCGACGGGGAGGGCTACTTCGACGTCGTCCTCGAGCCGCCGGAGCCGCTCGACGACCGGCGGGTCTGGGAGCCGGTCGACCTCGAGCTGCTGGAACCGGTGTCGCCGGCCGGAGTGAGCCACGCAACGGGGCAGGTCCTCGTCCCTCGGGGCGCCCAGTACGCGGTGATCAGCGACCTGGACGACACGGTGCTGCACTCGCACGCGACCAGCCTGTGGCAGATGGCCAAGCTGACCCTGCTCCACAACGCCCACTCCCGGCTGCCGTTCGAAGGGGTTGCCCGCTTCTACCAGGCGCTGCAGCGCGGCCGCGACGGCGAGGCGTACAACCCGGTCTTCTACGTGTCCAACAGTCCCTGGAACCTGTACGACCTGCTGGAGGACTTCCTGGACGTGCACGACGTCCCGCGCGGCCCGCTGTTCCTGCGCGACTGGAGCCTGCGGACGCTGAGGTCCGGCGAGCGGCACAAACTGGCCGCCATCCAGGCCCTGCTGGAAACCTACCCGGACCTCGAGGTGGTGCTGGTGGGCGACTCTGGCGAGCGCGACCCGGAGATCTACCGCCAGGTCGTGCTGCGGCACCCGGGCCGGATCCTGGCCGTGTACGTGCGCGACGTCGCTCCCGAGCGCCACGACGCCGTGCGGGCCATCGCCGAGGAGCTGGCCGGCCACGGCGTCGACCTGGTGTTCTCGCCTGACACCGAGGCGGCCCGCCGACACGCCCTCGACCGCGGCCTCATCGTCGCCGCCGCCCTCCCCGAGGAGTAGCCGCTCCGCGACAGAGCACGACCTCACGGTCGCCTGGCCGCCAGCAGCCGCCGGCCGAGCAGGACCAGCCCGGCCAGGATCAGCAGGGCCGCCAGGACATAGCGGCCGGCCGTCCCGCTCCGGCGGCCGCCGACCCCGACCACGACCTCGAAGAACACCGCGAACACCAGGAAGCCGACCAGCCCGGCTGCGATCAGCCAGGCGCCGCTGGCGGCCAGCTCGCCGCGGCCGCGCACGACTCCCACCAGCCAGCGCCCGAGCCCGGCACCGACCAGGAACACCAGCGTCCAGGCGTAGGCCCAGGTCTCGAACCGGTCGGTGGCGTTCTGGACCAGCAGCACCAACCCGGCCGTGGTGACCACGCCGCCGACCGTGGCCAGCACCTCCCCCAGCCGGCCGTCCGCGGCCAGGCCGAGCCCCAGCAGGCCAAGGCCCGGGACGATGACGAAGAACGGCCAGCCGACCCGCCCCAGCTCCAGCTGGAGGGCCTGGCCGAGCAGGACCAGGACCCCGAGTAGCAGGAGCAGCCCGCCGAGCACCGTCTCCCCGCCGAGCCACCGTCGTCTCGCGTCGTCTCCCATGGTCGCCTCCTCAAGCCCGTCTCTGGCGTTGGTGTGAGGCTGGCAGGCGGCACGGGACCGCGTCGTCCACCCTGGGGTGGAGAATCAGCCGGCCGGCTCTGGCCAGGTGAGCGCTCGCAGGGTCGTCGCGACCACGGCATCGACGTACTGGCGCGTGATCGGTCCGGTGCGCAGCAGCCATCGGTAGTAGACCGGGCCGTAGAGCAGCTCCGCCACCACCTCGAGGTCAAGGTCGCGGATCTGCCCAGCCTGCTGGGCCGCGCGCAGCCGCTGTCTGGTCGCCGCGAGCCACGGCTTCAGCAACCGGTCGAGCAGCGCCTGCGCCAGCCCGGCGTCGTCCTGGATCGCGGTGAGCAGCGCCCGATACCGGCGCTCGAACACCGGATCGGCCAAGGAGTCCACCATGGACCCCAGGACCAGTCGCAGGTCGGCCTCGAGGTCGCCGCTGTCGGGAAAGGCCAGGTCGGCGTCGGCCCCAACCAGGGCGAGGTAGGCGTCCAGGACCACCGCGCCCTTGTCCGGCCACCAGCGGTAGATGGTCTGCTTGCCGACCCCGGCGCGGGCGGCGATGGCCTCGACCGCGAGCTTGGTGTAGCCGGCTTCGCCGAGCAGGTCGGCGGTCGCAGTCAGGATCGCCTGGCGGGAGCGTTCGTTTCGACGGGTGGGGTCGGGGGGCTTGCGATCTCCGGTCATGGGTGTATCGTACCAGATGATGAGACGAGACGGTTCGTCTCGCCGGATGCCGAACAAGGAGCAGAGGAATGGTTGGAACCATGCTGGCTGGCGCGGCGGCCCTCGTCGGCGCCCCGGTGGTCGCGGGGCTGGCCTACCGCAGGGTGCGCCAACGCCAGACCGCCAAGGCCCTGGAAATCCACAGCCCGAACGGGATCGTCGAGCAGCGCTACCTCCGCCTCGGTGGGATCGAGCAGTGGATCCAGGTCCGCGGCGAGGACCGCACCAACCCCGTGCTGCTGGTGCTGCACGGCGGCCCCGGCTGGCCCAATGCCGTCTTCACCCCCCTGCTGCGCCCCTGGGAACGCCACTTCACCGTGGTCCAGTGGGACCACCGCGGCGCGGGCAAGACCCTGGCCCGCACCGGCAAGGCCGGCAGCGGGGAGATGACCTTCGACCGCCGCGTCGCCGACGCCGCCGAGCTGATCGAGTTCCTGCGGGGGTACCTGGGCGTCGACAAGGTCACCGTGCTGGCCGAGTCGATGGGCACCCTCACCGGCCTCCCCCTCGCCGTGCGCCGCCCCGACCTGCTGGCCGCCCTGGTCGTCACCGACCTGTACGTCAACGTGGCCGCCAACGAGGCCGCCAAGTACCAGCTCACCCTCCAGCGGCTCCGCGCGGCCGGCAACCGCAAGGGCACCGCCGCCCTCGAGCGCATCGGCGGCGACCCGGCCCGCTGGGACCTTCGCGCGTGGAACACCAACATGGCCTGGGCGTTCCGCACCAACCTGCCCACCCCGAAGCTGGACCGCCGGCTGCTGTTCCCCCTGGCGCTCAGCTCCCCCCTCTACAGCCTGCGGGGCCTCGCCGCCTTGTTCAGCGGGTTCCAGTGGTCCACCGCCCAGATGTTCCAGGAGCTCAAGGCGTACGACGCGCGGCGGCTGGGCACCCGCTTCGAGGTCCCGTTCTTCGTGATCCAGGGCGAGACCGACGTGGTGACCCTGACCTCCTTGGCGGAGGAGTACTTCAACGAGGTGGAGGCGCCGGCCAAGGGGCTGGCGCTGATCCCCGACGCCGGCCACTTCGCCGCCTTCACCCAACCCCAACGCTTCCTCGCCGAGCTGCGCACGCAGGTCCGCCCCGTCGCCACCGCCACCAGCCCCTCGTCCACCCCCAAGGCGTGACAGTGACCACCGCCAACCAGCCCAGCCCGACTGGGCTCGGGCCGGGCGGTCCAGCCCAACCCGGACCCCGACCGTGGTCGCGCCCGCCTCCAGCACGCCGGCGACCGCCGCGACGGTGGCCTGCTCGGCGGGGACGAGCACCCGCGGGGTGGCAAGCACCGGCACCTCGCCGCTGCCGAGGACCGCAGACGCGGGTTATTGTGACGATTCTGCCGGGCAGCGGCCGTCCCGACCCGGCTCGCGCTGGTGGCGGTGCATCAGCCAACGGTGGCCGCGGCCGTCGGTGCGGTGGTTCATCGCCGATCTGAATCAACACAGAAAGGTCGCAATCACGATGGCACCGTCAGGTGGAAGAGCCTTCTTCACCAACTTCAGCAGCTACGACGCGCCGTTGCCGACCAGGGTCCAGCTCGCGGTGGCAAACAGCTGGAAGAAGCTACGCACCGGATCCAGCTGCTGCGGGAACTACGGTCAGCCAGGCTGTTGACAGCCGGCCGAGGAGCCCCGTGAGGGCCCCCACGACCACCGACACCCACCCCACCACCACGACGAGCACGGCTGATGCCCGATCGAGTCGTGCACGCGGCCGGTACCGCCACGACCACACCCACCAGCCACGCATGGGTGTCCTGCTCCGCACCGCCCGCCTCCCTTCCGGTCGCTGCCGGCCAGAGGGGCGGAGCAGGACACCGGCATGCTGGTCGCTCCACCAGCGTCCCGTCCCGCCGCATCGTCGTGGTGGACGTGGCCGTGAGCCCTGCGCGCCGGCGCTCCCGGTGGCCGTGACCGGGTGCGGCTGCCTCGTCGAGCGGCATGACCGTGCTCAGGCCGCTGGAAGTACCACCTGCTGGTCGAGCGGTGTGCTCCAGCTGGCGAGCGGATCGAGGGGCGACTATTTACAACGGGTATACCCGGCGTGTATAGTTCCCCGGTGACCGTCTCGTACGCGCTCCTCGGTCTGCTCGAGGGATCCAGCCGACACGGCTACGACCTGAAGCGGTCGTACGACCGGCGGTTCGGCGAGGTCAAGCCGATCCGGTTCGGCCAGATCTACCGCACGCTGTCCCAGCTCGAGCGGGACGGCCTGGTCGAGGTCGCCGGCGTCGAGGCCGGATCGGGCCCCGATCGCAAGCGGTACGCCATCACTCCGGAGGGGGTGACCGACCTGGACACCTGGCTCGGCGAGCCGGAGGAGCCACAACCGCACCGCCAGTCGGTGCTGTTCACCAAGGTCGTGGTGGCGCTGCTGTCAGGACGGTCGGCGAAGCGCTTCCTCGACCGGCAACGGGCCAGGCACCTGGATGCCATGAAGGCGCTGACGACGGCCCGGCGCACCGCGGCGACCACCCAGGACGCGTTGCTGGCCGACTTCCAGCTGTTCCACCTCGAGGCTGATCTCCGCTGGATCGAGCACACCGAGTCCCGCCTGGCCGCCCTTGCCGAGGAGGTGCGCGATGTCCCGGATCCTCGTCGGCGATGACCTGCACAGGTCGTTCGGCCTGACCCGGGCGCTGCGCGGCGCGAGCATCATCCTCGACGAGGGCGAGATCGTCGCCGTGATGGGGCCGAGCGGCTCCGGCAAGTCGACCCTGCTCCACTGCCTCGCGGGCATCCTCACGCCCGACCGGGGCGAGGTGCACTTCGCCGGCCGGCGCATCGACCAGCTCCCCGACCGGGAACGGGTCCACCTGCGGCGCACGGTGTTCGGGTTCGTCTTCCAGTTCGGGCAGCTGGTGCCCGAGCTGCCGGCCGTGGAGAACATCGCCCTCCCCCTGCTGCTGGCCGGGCGGCGCCGCCGGCACGCCCTCGCGGCCGCCGCGCCGTGGCTCTCGCGACTGGGCCTCGACGGCCTCGGCGAGCGGCTCCCGGGCGAGCTCTCCGGAGGTCAGGGCCAGCGGGTCGCGCTGGCCCGGGCGCTGGTCGCCGACCCGACGGTCGTGTTCGCCGACGAGCCCACCGGCTCGCTCGACTCCGTCGCGGCCGACCAGGTCATGGAGCTGCTCGTCGACGCCGCCCGCGAGCAGGGCACCAGCGTCCTGATGGTGACCCACGAGCCCCGGATCGCCGCCTACGCGGATCGGACGGTGCTGGTCCGCGACGGCGTCGACGCCCTCGGGCTGGCGGCGCCGTGACCTTCCGGCTCGGCCTGCGGCTGGCCGTCGCCGGTGGGCAGGAGTCGCTGCTGCGGCTCGCGGTCACGGCGTTCGGCGTCGCCGTCGGCGTCGTGCTGCTGCTGCTCTGCCTGACCGGCCAGTCGGCCGAGCAGGGACGCGCGGAGCGGTCCGGGTGGCAGAGCGCCGACGCGGGCACGCCGGCCACGGCGCCCGACCCCGCGCTGTTCCTGACGGTCACCGACTACCACCAGGGCACGGCGATGATCCGCGGCTACGTGGCCGCCCTGGGGCCGCGCCCGCCGGTGCCGCCGGGCCTGGAGCGCCTCCCCGGACCGGGCGAGGTCGCGGTCTCCCCGGCGATGCGCCGGCTCCTTCAGTCCACGCCCGACGACGAGCTCGACGACCGGTATCCCGGCCGCGTCACCGCGACCATCGGCGACGAGGGGCTCGCCCATCCCGACCAGCTCGTCGCCCTCATCGGACGCACCCCGGAGCAGCTCGGCGAGGTGACCTCGAGGTCGCTGTACCGGGTGCGGGGCTTCGGCTCGTTGCCCAGTGGCTACGCGTTCTACCAGGGCATACGGGTGCTCCTCCTGCTCGGCGCCGTGCTCCTGCTCGTCCCCGTGGTCATCTTCATCGTCATGGCCAGCCGGGTCGCCGCCGCCTCCCGCGAGCAGCGGCTGGCGGCCATCCGGCTGGTCGGCGCGACGCGGCTGCAGGCGGCGGTCGTGGCCGCGGTCGAGACCGGGCTCGGCGCCGTGGCCGGCACCGCCCTGGGGTGGGCCGGCTACGAGGTGGGCCGGCGGATCGTGGCGGCGACCGTGACCTTCCAGGGGGCACGGTTCTTCGTCGAGGACATCGTCGTCGCCCCCTGGCTCCTGGCGCTGGTCCTCGCCGGGGTGCCGCTCCTGGCCACGCTGACCACCATCGTGGCGCTGAGCCGGGTCCAGGCCGGACCGCTCGGGACCAGCCGCCAAGGCCGCCGTCCGCCGCCGTCGGCCTGGCGCGCGCTGCCGCTCGCCGCCGGCATCGGCGGCCTGCTCGCCGCCGCGCCCCTGCGCCGGGTCGTCGACCGCGAGACCGGCGAGAACCTCGACAACCTGGCGCCGGTGTTCGTCATCCTCACGATCGTCGGCTTCGTGGCCATCGGGCCCTGGCTGTGCATGCTCGCCGGGCGCGGCCTCGCCCGCGTCAGCCGGCGGGTGCCAGGGCTGATCGCGGCGCGCCGCATCGCCAGTGACCCGAGTGCCACGTTCCGCGCCGTCGGCGTGGTCGTGCTCGCGGTCTTCGCCGTCACCTTCTCGGCCAGCGTCGTCGAGGCCTCCGAGGACGGGCCCGTCGACGGAGGGCGTGGGGTGCTGCGGCCGGGCGTGGTCGAGGTCATCACGGGTGGGGTGCCCGAGGCCAAGGTCGCCCCCCTCCTCTCCGAGCGGGCCGTGGCGACCCGCCCCGGCTTCGCCGGCGAGTTCGTGGAGTCCTGCGCCGGGCTCGCCCGGGTGGTGGCGCGCCCGTGCTCCTCGTCGGGCCCCGCCGAGGTCGGTGTCGCCGAGCGGGCCGGGCTCGCCGGCGCCGGCCTGCCGATCTCGGTGGTGTACATCCCCACCGACGGCACGCCGGCCGCCGAGAACCGCGTTCGCACCCAGGCCGCCAACCTCGTGCCGAACGCGCTCATCCACACCCAGCGGGACCGGATCGACACCGACGCCTTCTTCTTCAGCAGCCTCGAGCAGCTGCAGCGCCTGGTCTGGTACTTCGTCCTGCTCGTGGCGGCATGCAGCCTCACCGTGGGCATGCTCGCCGGCGTCGTCGAACGGCGTCGGCCGTTCGCCCTGCTGCGCGCGTCCGGCCTCCGCCTCGGGGAGCTCCGCCAGATCGTGCTCCTCGAGACGGCGGCGGCGATGCTGGTCACCGCGGCGGTGGGGGTGGGGCTCGCCATGGCGTCCTCGTACGCCTTCGCCGTGTTCGGCGACCTGAAATGGACCTGGCCCGACGGCGGCGTGTTCGCCATGGTCGGCGTCGGCGTGCTCGCCGCCCTCATCCTCTCGGCGATGGCCCTCCCGCTGCTGGACGCCGTCACGCGACACGACGCCGTCCGGTACGAGTAGCGCACGGCCCGTCGGTGGTGGTGTCGGGCCTGTGTCAGGCCGTTGTCAGGCCTGTGTCAGGGCAACCGCAGACGGTGGTCGGATGCCAAGCTCAGCCATTGCGGCTTCGGGTTGCGGAGGGCAGTTGGGGACAGGGTGATCGCATGACAGGCTCAGCCATTGCGGCTTCGGGGCTCCGGAAGGCATTTGGGGACAAGATCGTGCTCGACGGCATCGATCTGGATGTTCGTGCGGGCACGGTGTTTTCTCTGCTCGGCCCGAATGGGGCGGGGAAGACGACGACGGTGAACGTGCTGACGACGTTGATGAAGGCCGACGGTGGGACGGCCCGCGTCGCCGGGCACGATGTTTCCACCGAGACCAAGGCGGTACGCGCGGCGATCGGGGTCACCGGTCAGTTCGCGGCCGTGGACGAGCTGCTGACGGGCCAGGAGAACCTGCAGCTGATGGCGGATCTGAACCGTCTGGACTCCGCGGAGGGAAGGCGGGTCGTCACGGAGCTGCTGGAACGGTTCGATCTGGTGGACTCGGCGCAGAAGCTGGTGGCGACCTATTCCGGGGGCATGCGCCGGAAGCTGGATCTGGCGATGACGCTGGTCGGCAACCCACAGATCATCTTCCTGGACGAGCCGACGACGGGACTGGATCCACGCAGCCGTCGCATCATGTGGGAGATCATCCGCAAGTTGGTCGCCGATGGTGTGACCATCTTCCTGACCACCCAGTACCTCGATGAAGCCGATCAGCTCGCCGACCGGATCGCGGTGCTCGACCAGGGCCACCTGGTCGCCCAGGGCACTCCCGACGACCTCAAGCACCAGGTCCCCGGGACCCACGTCCGGCTCCGGTTCGCCACCGTCCCCGAGCTCGACGCGGCCGCGCGGGTCCTCACCGACTCCACGCGCGACGACGAGGCACTGACCTTGCGGGTTCCCAGCGACGGCGGGACGACGTCGCTGCGGGCGCTGCTCGACAGGCTCGACGAGCACTCGATCACCGCCGAGGAGTTCTCCGTCCACACACCGGAGCTCGACGACGTCTTCCTCGCCCTGACGGGCCGCCCCACGGAGGTGGCCGCGAGATGAGCGCCACGCCCCATTCGATGGTCATGCTGCGTCGCAACTTCAAGCACATCGCCCGGAATCCGACCTCGGTGTTCAACGCGGTCCTGATGCCGATCGTGATCCTGTTGCTGTTCGTGTACGTGTATGGAGACGCCTTCAACGTCGGTGTCGACTACATCGACTACGCGACGCCGGGACTGATCCTGTTGGCCGTCTGTTACGGGCTGGGGGCCACCGCGACGGCGGTGAACTCCGACATGACCAAGGGCATCATCAACCGGTTCAAGGTCATGGACGTCTCCCGTGGCGCGGTGCTGACCGGTCACGTCGTCGCCAGCGTGCTGACCAACGTGGTCGCCATCGCGGCCCTCATCGGGGTGGCCTTCCTGCTGGGCTTCAGCGTGTCGGCGAGCTTCCTCGACTGGCTCGGCGTGGTCGGCCTCGTGGTGCTGCTCGGGTTCGCGACCGGCTGGCTCACGGTCGCCCTGGGGTTGGCGGCGAAGTCTCCGGAAACGGCCGGTCTGGCCGCCGTCCCCCTGGTCATGCTGCCGTTCTTCAGCAGCGCGATCGTACCGGCGGAGAAGATGGGGCCCGGCGTCCGGCAGTTCGCCGAGTACCAGCCCTTCACGCCGATCATCGAATCCCTGCGTGGGTTCCTCACCGGCGCGGCGGCCACCACCGACGTGATCGTCGCCGTCGCCTGGTGCGTCGCGATCGCGCTCGTCGGCTACCTGTGGGCGTCGTCCACGTTCAAGAAGCGCGCCTGACCGCGGCGCGGCCTGGCTGGTCGAGGCGCAGCAGGGTCTTGATGGCGCGGCGTTCGTCCATGGCCCGGTAGCCCTCGCCGGCCTCCTCCAGCGGCAGTTCGAGGTCGAAGACCTTGCCCGGGTCGATCTGCCGGTTCCAGATCAGCTCGATCAGCTCGGGCAGGAACCGGCGCACCGGGGCCGGCCCGCCGTGCAGGTGCACGGCCGAGAAGAACAGCTCCTCGACGGACAGCTCCACCCCATGGGCGACGCCGACGAAGCCGACGTGCCCACCCGGTCGGGTCGAGCGGATGGCCTGGAGCATCGACTCGGTGGTGCCGACCGCCTCGATGACCGAGTGCGCCCCGAGCCCGTTCGTCAGGTCCTTGATCCTGGCCACACCGTCGTCGCCGCGTTCGGTGACGATGTCGGTGGCGCCGTACTCGCGGGCCAGCTGCTGGCGTGGCTCGTGGCGGCTCATGGCGATGATGCGCTCGGCGCCCAACTGCCTGGCCGCGAGCACGGCCAGCAGCCCGACGGCGCCATCACCGACCACGGCGACGGTCCGGCCTGGGCCGGCCTGGGCGGCCACGGCGCCGAACCAGCCGGTGCCGAGCACGTCGGAGGCCGCGAGGAGACTCGGGACGAGATCGTCCGCGGGGACGTCCGGTGCGGCGACGAGCGTGCCGTCGGCGAGCGGGACGCGAGCCAGCTCTGCCTGCGTGCCGATGGTGCCCATGAGCACCCGCTCGACACACGAGCTCTGGTAGCCGGCCTGGCAGAGCTCGCAAGTGTTGTCGGAGGCCCAGAACGAGCCGACCACGAACTGGCCGGGCTTGATCGTGCTGACCTGGTGGCCGACCTCATGGACGATGCCGACATACTCATGCCCCATCGGGGCCGGCCCGTCGACCGGTTCGACCCCTCGGTAGGGCCACAGGTCCGAGCCGCACACGCAGGTCGCGGACAGCTGGAGGATGGCGTCGGTTGGTTCGATGATCTTGGGGTCCTCGCGTTCCTCCACCCGAACGTCGCCGGGGGCATACAGGACAGCTCCGCGCATGCTGGTGTGCTCCTCTCAGCGGGCGACGAGCCGCAGCATGGCCGCGGTGGCGTCAGGCTCACCGCGACGACCACGTCTCCTGTTCATCGAACCGTTCTTGCCTCGCCAGGCGGCCTGTAAGCGGGCTGCTGGCCTGACGGCCCCGGCCTCACTTCAGGTGCCGGGCGAAGAACCGGTTCCCGTCGTCACCCTCGAACTGTGGCACGCCGGTGTGCCCGCCCATATTGGCGTGCAGCGTCTTCTCCTTGGAGCCGAAGGCGTCGAACAGGTCCAGGGCCAGCTGCCGGTCGTTTCCTTCGTCGTCCCACTGCAGCAGGACCTGCAGCGGAATGGTGACCTGCCGGGCCTCCTCGAACAGGGTGCGGGGCACGAAACTCCCGGCGAACAGAAGGGCGGCCGAGATGCGCGGCTCGACCACCGCCAGCCGGATGCCGATGGCGATCACCCCTCCCGCGTACCCGACCGGGCCGCCGATCTCGGGCAGCGAAAGGAGGGCGTCCAGGGCGGCCCGCCATTCCGGGACCGCCTTTTCGACCAGCGGGAGGACGAGGGCGTCGACGATCTCGTCGTCGACCGGCTCGCCGGCCTCCAGCGCCCGGCGCAGGTCGGCGCGGGCCTCCTCGGCGGCGGCGGAACGGGGCCGGTCACCGCTCCCGGGGAGCTCGATGGTGGCCGCGGCGAAGCCCTCCGCCGCGGAGTGCCGGGCCCGCCCCGCCAGCCGGGGGTACAACATGTGCAGTCCGCCAGGGTGGCCGACCAGGATCAGCGGGGCCGGTGCGGATGCGGATCCGGGCGTCCACAGGATGCCGGGGATCTCGCCGAGGGTGAATTCACGCTCGAGGACACCGTCGTCGAGGCGCTGTTCGGAGGTGAATCGCATGGTCGTGCCTTTCGGGAGTGCTCGTGAACGGCGCTCCCGGACGACCTATCGCCCGACCGTGACCCCGGAGGGGAGCACCCATGTCGATACGCTCACGGGTACCACCTCCTCGTTCTCTCGCACGGCCTCCGGAAACGTAGCAGTGGTGGCCGTGGTCCGCCAACGGCTGTAGCGATGTTCGCCACGGCCGGGATCTCCGCTCGCGGCGGTGGGTGACGACAACGTCATGAAGGAACACAGCTAGAGGTCGTACTTGGCCCGCAGGGTCTCGGCCTTCTCCCGGCAGGTGGCCGCCTCGTGGGGGAAGCTGGTGGCGGCGGCCTTGCGCAACAGGGCGGCGATGATGCGCCGGATGCGCGCCAGGTCGTCGCCGCTTCCGGCGCCGGGCCGCTGGCCGTTGGCGCTTCCTGGCGGCGGTCGGCGCTGCTGGTGCTGCTGGTCCCGCTGATGGTGGCGCTGGCCAGCGCCGGACCGCTCAGAGCCGGCGCGCTGGTAGCGCTGCTCTTGGCGGTCGGAGCGCCAGGACTGGCGCTGGTCCTGGCGGCCGGTGTGCTGGCCGGCGCTGGCGTGTTGGCGGGCGCGGTAGGCGGCCTGCTGGCAGGCCCGCGAGCAGTAGATGCGCTTGCGGCCCGGGTCGTCGGGCTGCTCGAAGCTGCTGTAGCAGCTGGGGCAGGTCCGCCAGATGGTCGCGGTCATCGCTCCCCCACCTCCACCTCGGGCCGCTGCCCGTTGGCCTGGGCAGCGGCGAGGGTGGGGTCGGCCTGGAAGTCGGCCAGCAGGGCGCGGCCGTAGCTGGCGCTGACCCCGGCGGCCTCGGCCAGCCGGGCGCCGGTCACGGGCTGGCCGGCCGCGACCAGGGCGGCGTAGGCCTGGCGGGCGCGCTCCCGCTTACTCAACGGCTCGTCGGCCGGCGCCTGGTCCTCGAAGCCGGCAGCCGGCTCGACTGGGGGCGGGGTGCGGTAGAGCAGGCTGAGCACGGCGAAGGAGCCGAGCAGCCACACCGGGGTCGCCCCGGCGGTGAGGTAGCCGACCAGGGTGGGTGGGGCCACGGCGACCTGGAGCAGGGTGGACAGGGCGACGGAGGCGACCAGCAACAGCCACGACAGCCGCAGCACGGCCCGGTGCCCCAGGCGCTTGGCCTCCAGGACGCTGACCTCCATAGCCAGGGCGAGGGCCTCGGTGCCGAGGGGCCACAGCTCGGGGATGGCGCGGCCGCCGGCGCGGGCGGCTTCGACCATGGCCCCGTAGGACTCCATGAGCAGGACACCGGTGATGAGCCCGACGATGACGGCCAGGATGTGCTGGGCCCGGCTCATTGGGCCTGCTCCTCGCTGGAGGGGGCCGGGCCGGTGGCCAGGCCGGGGCGTTGCCAGCGGACCTGGTCGGCCAGGCCGGCGGCGTGCAGGGCGGTCAGCTGGCGGCGGTGGCGGGTGCAGATCCAGCGCAGGACCAGGTCGGGGTCGGTCCAGATGTGCCCGGGGGCGGTGCACGGCTGCCAGCCGTCACCCGCCGGGCCGAGGGGGCGGCCGGCCGGGTCGCACGGCACCCGGCCGACCAGGGAGGGGTCGTAGTGGAGGACGTCGCAGCCGGCCATCACGATGCCTCCTCGTTGTGGTGGCGCTGATCGGCGGTGATGAGCTTGGCCAGCACCTCGGCCAGCTCGACGCTCAAGCGCTCCAAGGTGCGGGCGTGGCGCAGGTAGCCGGGCTCGCCGGTCAGGCGGCGGGCGGCCCGGTCGACATAGCCGATGGCCACGTTCAACTCGGTCCGGGCCTTGGCCCCGGGCGTGCTGGCCATCAGCGGCCGTCCTCATGGCAGACCGGGCAGCGCCGGCGGGCAGCCCGGCGCTCGCAACGCTGCTGGGTCCGGGCGGTGGTCAGCTGCCAGCCGCAGGTGGGGCAGCTGGCGATCCAGATGCCGCCCAGCAGATGCAGCGCCGGCTCAGGATGGGAGCGGGTCGGGTAGGGTTGGGGGTGCATCCGAGAGACCTCCTCAGGGGCTCGTGGTGCGCGAGGCCGGGACGGGTCACAGCCGCCCCGGCCTCACTCCTGGCCGGGAGCTCTAGAACGGGGCGTCGTCGTTGAACTCGCCCTTGCCCTTGCCGCCGTTGGCGGCCCGCTGGGGCTTGGCGACCGCCCAGCGCAGCGACGGGGCGACCTCGTCGGCCTCGACCTCGACCACCGAACGCTTGTCGCCCTCGGGGGTCTCCCAGCTGCGGCTCTTGAGCCGGCCGATGACCACCGCCCGGTCGCCCTTCGAGAGGGACTCGGCGACGTGCTCGGCCAGCTGCCGCCACACGTTGACCCGGAAGAACGACGTGTCGCCGTCGCGCCAGCCCTCCCCATCCTTGACCCGGGCGGTGACGGCCAGGCGGAAGTTGGCCACCGCGGTGCCGTTGGGGGTGGAGCGCAGGTCGGGGTCGTCGGTCAGGTTGCCGGTGATGGTGACGTGGGCGTCGGCCATGGCTGCCCTCCTCGGGCTCGTGGTGGTGCTCGTTGGTTGGTCGCGGTAGTGGTCCGGGCGGTGCCTGCCTCCTCAGGCGTCGTCGGCGGGGTCGTCGCTCCACAGCGGGTCGAGGTGTATGGCCTCGGTCACGGCGTGGCCCAGCTCCAAGACGGTGGGCTCCCAGCTGGTTGCTGGGGCCTCGACGGGTGGGTGGTCGGCTCGCCAGTCGACGCCGAAGGGGCCGGCGAGCAGGAAGCGCAGGTCGTCCTCGACACTCCAGGGGCGGCCGTCGATGATCGCGTCCAGCAGCGCGTCGGTGCGGAAGATGCAGACCTCGTCGGCGGTGAGCTGCTCGGGGTGGTGGTCCTGGGTCATCGCGGCCTCCTGTGGTGGCTGCTGCCTGCTGGTCGGGCGCTGCTCCTCGCCCGCCCCGGGCGACCGGTGTCTCCGGGCCTCCTGGACGACGGCCGGGTCAAGGGGGGCCGCAGGCCAGTCCGAAGGACCGCGAAGCGCCCTTGACGCGGACGGCGGCCAGGTGGCAGCCCGTCCGGCAGGCAACCGGCCGGTCAACGTCCGGGGTTCGGGGTCCCCGGGCGCGGCGCCGCAGGCGAGGCCGGTCCCCACCGGTGCCTCACCGTCGTCCCCGCCCGGTCGGGGGCGGCACGGGCAACCAGGACCGCCGGCCCAGCGAGGGCAGCCGCCCGTAGCGCTCGCGCCTCCGCCCGACCCGCTGCCCAGCTCGGCGGATGGTCCGGCCGGCCAGGGCGACGGCGGCGGCGATCCCGACCGAGGCCGGCTCCTGAGCGGGCAGCGGGATGGTGTTGTCGGCCACCGGCACGGTGGCGGTCAGCTCGACCGGCTCGGCGGCCACGGCGGGCGGTGCAAGCACGCGGACGTGGATGCTCTGGCCGGCTTGGATGACCCAGGCCTCACCGGGCTGGGCCTGGCGGACCTGCTCGGGGTCGATGCGGGGCCGCTCCCCCATGCGGGCCTTGGCCAGCCCCCGGGGGCCATAGAAGTCCAGCTCCCAGTTGTGCTCCAGCACCCGCACCTGCCCGGCCAACGCCAGCAGCCGCTCCGGGTCCGGGCACTGGTGAACGACGATCCCACCGCGCAGCTGGCCAGCAGCCGGGGGGCTTGGCGGTGGTCGCCCAGGCCCTCGACGCTCTGGGCGGCGACGACCTGGACGCCGACGTCGCGGACCCGCTCAGCCAGGTTGATGGCCGAGTCCACCCCGGAGGCCAGGGCCGAGAACTCGTCCAGGACCAGCAGGGCGTCCTCACCCTGGCGGGGTTTGCGGCCGGTAGCGTAGTGGCCGTAGTCCTCCAGCACCACCCGCATCGCCGCATCCGCCTCGCTCTTGGACAGCAGGGTGGGGACGGTGAGGACGGCCAGGTCCACGTCCTCATAGCTCCAGGTGCCGCGGTCGAAGGCGCCTCCGAGGGCGGCGAAGAAATCCGCGTACCGCAACCGGGCGCCGGGGAGGTGATCGGCGATGGCCTCAATGTCTTTGAGCTGCAAGGGGCGGCCTTCCCACAGCGCCATCAGCTCGTCGACGTCCAGGCGGCGCAACAGCTCATCTGAGCCGTCGACCGGGGGCATTTCGGGGGCGGTCAGGGCCAGGCGGAGGCCGGCGGAGGCGACGCGCTGGTAGAAGGGCTCGGTGAACTGCTCCACGGCCAGCAGGCGGCTCTGGACCTGGGCGGGGGTGCCCCGCCACATGTCCATCGCTGTGTCGGGCCAGCAGCCGACCCGAGTTTGCGGGTTGCCGAGGCGGTAGGCGGCGATCAGCGCCGGGACCAGGGTGGGGTCGGTGCCCTTGCAGTCGACGAAGCACACCTTGCGACCCAGCAGCCCCGCGAGGTAGGCGAGGCGCAGGAGGGTGACGGTCTTGCCGGCCCCGGGGGCGCCGACCACGGCCATCGCCTTACCACGCAGGTGCGCCGGGGGCACGACGTAGCGGCCTTGGCGCCAGGTCGCCAGGTCGCCGTCCAGCGCGATCCCGAGGGCCGGGGCGGTGAGCTTGTGGTCGCGGGGTCGAGCTACCAGTCGGGCGGTGCGGCGGTCGCGGGCGCGTTGGTCGATGCGCTGGCGGCGGCGGACGAAGGGGCTCCACTCAGCTCCGCCGGCGGCCCGCTCGGCATTCCAGACCGACAGCGACGCGGCGAGGAGGCCGACCGGGACGGCCAGCCATACCTGAGTCACCAGCAGATCCCAGAGGAACTGGCCAACCGTGATCCGAGTGCCCGGGGGGCCGAAGCCGAAGTGCAGGGCGACGTACTGCCAGAGGTGCTGCGGGACGAAGATGTGCCGCCGAAGCGCCTGCTCGGGGCCGACGATGAGCAGGACAGCGGCGATCCAGCCGAGGGCGGCCAGGGTGAAGCGCCACCAATGCCAGCGGCGCTGGAGCAGGATCACCGCCTGCCCGGCCAGCCAGGCCACGAGGGACAGGGGCGAGAACCAGACCAGCAGGACCATGACGAGCAGCAGGCCGTTGGCAGCGGGCTGGCGGGCGGCCCGGGGGATGGGCTGGCTGGGGGTGGCCTGCCAGCCGTGGCCCGGCGCAGGGTGGTTGGAGCGCGTCACGATGTACCTCCAGGGCGCAGGTAGGTCACGCCCGCGACCTCGGGCAGCGGGTGAACCTGAATGGGATGCCGGGGCCGGATGCGCTGGAGCTGGCCCGAGAGGTAGCCGGCGACCTCGGGTGGGGCGTAGTAGACGGTCCGGGTCCAGCGGCCATGCCGTGGTCTCGTCCAGGCCTCCCGCAGCCGGGCCGCGCCCTTTCTGGTCAGCTCGACCTCGACCGCGACCCGCCGGGGGAGCGGGTCGACGTCCTCGCCGTACAGGCCGGCGCCGGCGACGACTTCCGGATCCTCGGGGAGCTGAATGGCGGCGTCGGGGACGTGGCTCTTGCCGGCCTCCCGGCGCAGCTCCCGCTCTGACAGCCAGCGGCCGCCCTCGGGGATGCTTGGCTCCAGGGCGAGCCGGACGATGCCCACGGCGTGGACGTGGGCGAGTTGGGGGATGACGAAGGACCAGGCGCGCACGTCCAGGCCGACCAGCCGCAGGGCCTTGGGCGTGGGCGCGACCCACAGGAAACCCAGCAGGCGGTCGCGGGCTACCAAGCCCCGGTCCTCCCACCGGTCGAGCATGTCGCGCAAGGTGGCCTCGCCGAGCTGTCCGGCGACCCGAGGCGAGCCGGGCGACAGCCGGCCCAGCAGCACCCGCAGCACGTCGGAGCGAGCCGCGTACTGCTGGCCGAGCCAGCGCAGGGCGGCGACGTCGCGGTCGGTGATGCCGACGTCGGTGTCCCAACGCGGACGCCGCGAGGACCCGCCGCCGCCGAGCAGGGGACCATGATCCGCCTGGCACTCGGCGATCCCGACTCCGAGGCAGTGCGCCTCCGGGGCCAGGAGGAGCACATCGGCGAGGGGATGGCGGCCCGGGTTCGCCTGAGCCTGGCCTACCTCGATCAGGCCATCAAGGCGCCGGGTGTGGAGCTTCGGCTGCACTCGACGACGCTCTACAACTCGATCTACCGCTTGGATGGCGACATACTGGTCAACACCCACGCCTACGGATTCCCGGCAGCCCAGTCGCCCGTCCTGCACCTCCGGCGCCTGGCCGGCGGGTCGCTGTTCGACCACTACCAGGCGTCATTCGAGCGGGTGTGGGCGCAGGCTCGCCCGGCCGCTGCGCTCGCTGGAACGGGGAGCGCCGATGGCGCGCGTTGACTACTACAACGATCCCAACGCGCCCAAGGCCAACAGCCTGGTCCCGTCGGTGACCGCCATCGTGCCAAACGACCAGGGCGCGATCTTGCTGGTGCACAAGACCGACAACGACCTATGGGCGTTGCCTGGCGGTGGGATGGACGTGGGCGAGTCCATGGCCGATGCGGTCGTCCGCGAGGTGAAGGAGGAGACCGGGGTCGACGTCGAGGTCACCGGCGTGGTCGGGATCTACTCCAATCCCAACCACGTGATGGCCTACGACGACGGTGAGGTCCGCCAGCAGTGCTCGATCTGCTTCACCACGCGGATGCTGGGTGGCCAGCTGGCGACCAGCAGCGAGACCAAGGAAGTCAGGTTCGTGGACTCGGCCGACCTGGACTCACTCAACATTCACCCGTCGATGCGGCTGCGGATCGACCACTACCTGGAGCGCCGCAGCGCGCCCTACATCGGCTGATCGGCCACGGCGGCTAGGTCTCCGCCGGGTCCGTGTAGGTGCGCTCTCCGGCCGCGCTGACCTCGAGCAGGTCTTCCTTCGCAACTGTATGGAACGATAGGACGACGAGTTCGCCCTCCGGCAAGACCGCGATCTGGTGCACGACGCCTCGCGGGATGACGAGCCAGGATCGCTCCCCTCCCACGCCGTACCGGACTGGATCATGCTGCGCTGGACTCTCCCTGGACCGGAGCGTGACCGCGGCCCGTCCAGCCAACACGCGCATGTGCTGGATGGAGTTCGGATGCTGATGGCCGGGCGGGGTGGTTCCCGCTGGAAGGACGAAGACCGCCCCGGACCTGATGCCGCTTGGGAGTTCCCGCGCGCCGAGGTCGATGAAGTGCCAGCCAAAGGGCTCTTGTGATGTGGCGAGCATCTGGTGCGCGATGTCGACGGCCTCGGTGATCTGGGGCCCAAGCGCTCCTTCGATCAGCGTGTCCAATGCGCGCAGCGTGGGGCCAAGCTGGGTGGTCAGGTCAAGCTGGGGATCGGTCATTCACCACGTCCCAGGCGACATCGGATGCATCCTAGGTCGTATATCACGCTCCACCCTGATCCGAGGGACACGACCTAGTACTGCTGCCGTCAATTGCTAGCTGACCGGAGCGTAGTCCCGGTGGGGAAGGGCAAGCATGGTGCCGGCCTGGGCGATCAGGGCCGCAACAGTGGCAACGGCGAAGGCGACCAAGCCCAGGGCCGGCAGCCCAACCGCCACCGCCAGGAAGAACACCGCGGGCGCCAGTAGGCCGATGACGAGCCCGTCAAGGACACCAACCGCAGCTGTCGGTCCGTGCGCGTGGTGACTGAATACCGCAAGCACGATCCCGAACACCGGCAGCGGCGAGAGCAGCCCGGCCAGCTGGGGGCCGATGGCCGGCGCGGCCGCGGCGATGGCGAACACCACCCCGGTCGCGACCAGCATGCGTGCTGGGAGATCCCACCTCGGAGGCGTCCCGGACGAGCCGGGGTGGCGTGGGGTGGTTCGCCGGATCAGCAGGTAGGCCGAGGCTACCGCGGCCAGCACCAGGCCGAAGGTCGCCAGCACCGGCCACTGCAGGGACGACAGCGCCACCGTGCTGACCGCGAACCCCAGCAAGCCCCCGGCCAACGCCGGTAGCCGGCCGCGGCGGGCCAACCCCCGGTAGGCCAGCGCGAACGCCACCTGGGAGATGGTGCCGGCCAACATCCCGACCGCCGCCGTGGCGGCGAAGTCGACCCCATGGTCGGTGGCCAAGAAGAATGCCACCGGTCCTGAGGTCAGTGGCAGGGCCACCAGCCAGCCACCCAGCTGGTCGCCCCAGCGCCGCCCGGCCAGGCTGGCGCCCCCGATCAGCAGCGGGGTGACAACCAGCTTGACCGCCACGTTCTGCATTGTTCGCACCCTTCAGATCGTCTCGCCTTCCTAAGGTGTCCGATAACCGTGAGTGCGCGCTCGCGCGTGGGCTAGCCATCGCGTGGAGCGTTCGCGGCCCAGGCACTTCGGGAGCCGTTAGACGCTCCCTAGCCGCGCAAGGGTGCGCTCGACCGTCTCGCGCAGCAGCGGATAGGAGCGGCTGACGGCTCGGTGCACCGGGTCATCGGGCGGATAGCGCTCCAGGATCTCGGCGATGCGCTCCTCGAGGTCGACGCGCTGCCCGGCCGGGCCGGTGGTCATGTCGGCGTAGGTGAGGGCATCCAGCAGCGGCCCGTCCTCGGGCTCGAACTCGGCCAGCTCCTCGACTAGGCCGCGTTCCTCGGCCTCGAACCGGGCGCCGGAGTGGTAGGCGACCAGCGAGGCCAGTCGCTCCTGGCCCTGCTGGCGCACGTAGCGGGCGCCGTCGACGGGATGAAAGCCGAGCTGGTTCAGTGGCGTGGCGTAGCCAACGTCGTGCAGCCAGGCGGCAGCGATTAGGTAGGGACGATCCTCGGGCGCAACAGCGGCGCCCACCCGGCGGGCCTGAGTGGCGACGGCCTGGACGTGGCTCCAGCGGTCGCCGAGGTCAGTGAGGAGCGCGGCGGCCTGCTGCTCGGCCCAGGAGGGAAGCTCGGCGGGTTGCACATAGCAGACCCTATCCGCCGTTGGTGGCCTGGGGAAGCCGGATCAGGCCCTCCATCAGCTCCACGGCCGTTCGGTCTGGCGGCCTGGCGGGTTCCGCTCGCTGGTGCCATCCTTACGCTCGTTTCTGTTGGGGTACATCGCGAACCCACTCAAGCTGCAAATAGCGTAGAAAAAATTACGCGGTTCGCGTAACTTCTCGCCGAACGGCAAGTCGTACACTCCCTACTATCCTATCCAAGTGGATTCTACAGGCATTTTATCCCAATTTCTGCCGCAAGGTCGGTTGGTGAACTGAGGGCTCCTGCCAATTAACAGTCCGGGACTGACCTAGTGGATTGAGATTCTCCGTTCAAGAAAGACCTATATGCTGCACTGGGGGGACAACGGTGAATATTCGAAGGGAATGGCGGAATCTATCTTTCGAATGGAAGCTGAGCATCATCGCGATGCCTCTTCTCTTAGCGATTGTATCGGGTGTTGCAGTCCCTCGTGTGAACGATCTGCTGACGCCACATGGAGCAAGCCTCAAGGTCATAGACACCGTTGTTAGCAATGGAACAGACTGGGAGAAGTCACCCAAAATTGAAGTCACTCTCCACAATACGGGGTTCCAACGTAGCATTATCAAACGAGCACTATTCAAAATCCGTGGGTTTGCATCACTTCCTATATGTGCGATGGAGGGCGAACTGGTAGTAAGCAAGACCTATGACATCACTCTTCCGACTAATCCAGGGTCGGATGAGGCAACGGTTGAGAAACCTGTGAGTCAGCAGCTCGGGCCAGACGAAGCAGATCGATTTGCATTTTCACTCTCGGTCCCTCCATCTCCTGAAACGCCAACGGTCTATCTCTATCAGTTGGAGGTTGAGTTTCTGCATGACGAGGACTCAACGCCGCTTCAGGCTGGGAACGTCATCGTGGCTTTACCGGGAGCCCCTGGTAGACATGGCTATGAGTTTTGGTCCAAGTCATACCTTTCCCTTTACCCGGGTGCCTACAAACATTTGCCCAATGAAGCAAGTGTTCATTCGTGCCTAGACTCAAATACCGCGAAGCTCCTTAAGATGCTTGCCTTGGACGGCGTACGTTCCGACGAGCTATCAAATCTCCCCAGCGACCTTGGAAAGGTGTAGGCCGCCAGCTTGAACCCCATTGCAAGGGTATGGTCAATAAATCTCTGCTGCAGCAGTGCATTGGAGGCGTAGTGTGACACCACCACCTCGGTTGGTCCTGTTGAGCTTGGGAGTGACTGTTACCCTGGGGATCGCCATAGGCCTGCTGAGGATTGCTCAGGAAAGTCCACGAGAAGCGCCAATCGCTCCTACCATAGGCTCTGAAACTAGCACTCAAGGAACAGCAACACCAGAAGAACCAACTCCACGTATCACAGGCTCCGACGTGCTGACCCGCGAACAGGCGGCGGCGCTAGTGTCACGGATGACCGGACAATATGGCAATTGGGTTCCAAACACCAAGTACTACAACCCAAAACTTCAGCTCTCGGCTGTGATCGGTGAGACGGCGGGCGGTACAGCCGCCTCTCCGAAGCAACTCTTCTTCTTCCATAAGGGAGTCTATGTCGGCCCAGCCATACCCGAAGCACGGTTTGCATTTCGGATTGTTTCCAGATCCGATGACCTAATCATTGTGCATTATAGTCATTACAGGAAGGGCGACCCGTCATGCTGCGCAAGCTTGCCTGACTACGTGGTCCGCTATAAATGGATTGGCAGAAGCGTCAGAGCGCTAGACCCGATTCCACCTGAAAGTCAGGGTTGGTGGTAGGATATCGCTTAAGGCGATTGGAATGCTGCCAGAAGCATCCTGCCGCAGCGCTGCGCCCACCTGCGGTGCGACTCAGAGATGTCGTTGCCCCCTAGCTGGGAGCCTCATGAGCCCTTCCATCAGCTCGGCCGCCTGCCGGTCCTGCGCGGCTTGGAAGTGGGCGTAGGTCCCCAGAGTCGTCCGGCCACCGTCACGGTGCCCGGCCCGGCCCGAGACGGTGCGCACATCAACGCCGGCGGATATGAGCTGGGTGACCATGAAGTGGCGCAGGTCGTGCAGCCGGCAGTTGATCCCGAGCCGGCGGGCCAGCTCGGCGAACCGATGGGACACGCCGTCGGGCCGGATGGGCCTGGAGCCGTCCGGCGCCCGGCTGAAGACGTAGGCGTCGGGGCCGAGCGCGACGCCGGCGGCGAGCGCCGCTTTGGCCTGCTCGACTCGGCGGGCGCGGAGCAGCTCTAGCGTGCCTGGTCCGACCGCGACCCGGCGCTTGGTCCGGGTCTTGGTGACGTCGCGGTCCAGGAGCGGCTGGCCAGGGAGGATGATCACGGCGCCGGCGACCAGGACCTCGCCCTGGTTGAAGTCGACGTCGGACCAGCGCAGGCTGCACAGCTCCCCGCGGCGGGCACCCAGGACTACGGCCAGGACCAGGAACAGGCCCAGCTCCGGGTCCTCGGCCATGGCCGTCTCGATGAGCCGCTCGGCCTGGCCGACCTCGGGCGGCCGGGTGTCGGGCTGCTCGACCGCTGGCGGGGTGGTCAGCGGGACCGGGTTGTGGCTGATCCAGCCCCAGACCATGGCCTGCTTGAAGGCGCCCGACAGCACCGCATGGACGTCGCGGATGGCGCTTGGGGTCATAGGGATGCCCTGGACGCAGTCGGTCTGGTGGACGCGCTCCTCGCCGCTGAAGCGCAACCGGAAGACCTCGCCCGGACGCATCGGTGGCTGACCGTCGCGCATGCGCCGGTAGCAGTGCTGGCACTTGCTGCCGCGCTGGCGCAGCTCGGCGTAGAAGCGGTCGATGGTGGCGGTGTCGACCCGGTTGAGCGGGAGTCGGCCGAGGGCCGGCAGGAGCTTCTGGTCGGCGTAGCGCCGGTAGTTGACCAGGGTGTTGGGCGAGATCGGGCGCACGGAGGGGCGCCACTGGAACCAGGCCTCGATGAGGTCGGCGACGGTCTTGCCGGCGGCACCGGCGTGCTGGCCGGCGCCAACCTCGCTGATGAGGCGGGCCTCCAGCTGGGAGGTTGTCCCGGGCTTCGTAGAACTTGAGGTGGCGGTCCCCCGCCTGATGCCTGCCGTGTGGTAGGTGTCGGGCAACGGCCAAGCTGCTCGACCAGAAGGGGACCGCCACATGCCGAAGGATACGCATTCGACCCTGCCCGCCGAGGCTGAGCTGGTGTTGCCCGAACGGGTCACGATCGCGCTGGGCGAGCTGGCCGGCGCCGCCCGCGAGGGGCTGCTCGCGCTGGCGGTGGGAACCGGCCTGGGAGTGCTGGGCAACCTGCTGGACGCTGACGTCGAGCGGCTGGTCGGCCCCAAGGGCCGCCACGACCCTGACCGGGCCGCGGTTCGCCACGGCACCCAGCCCGGCCGGGTCACCCTCGGCGGCCGCCGCCTGCGGGTCGACCGGCCGCGGGTCCGCAGCACCGACGGCGCCGCCGAGCTGGCTCTGCCCACCTGGCAGGCGTTCGCTGGGACCGAGCTGCTGGACCAGCTCGCCCTGGAGCGGATGCTGGCCAAGCTGTCGACCCGCCGCTACCGGGCCGGGCTGGAGCCGGTCGGCAGCCGTGTCACCCAGGAGGCCACCGGAACGTCGAAGTCGGCGGTCTCGCGCCGGTTCGTCGCCGCGACCGAGCGCGCCCTGGCCGAGCTGCTGGCTGCCGACCTGTCCGGCCTGGACCTGGTGGCGCTCATGGTCGATGGCATCCGGGTGGCCGACCACACCTGCGTGGTCGCGCTCGGCATCACGATCGACGGGACGAAGGTCCCGCTCGCTCTGGCCGAGGGCGCGACCGAGAACGCCACCGTGGTGCGTGACCTGCTGGCCGGACTGCGCGACCGTGGCCTTGACGTGGCACGGCCGATCCTGGTGGTGATCGACGGCGCCAAGGCGCTGCGCCGTGCGGTCACCGATGTCTTGGACCATCCCGTCATTCAGCGCTGTCAGCTGCACAAGCTGCGGAATGTGACCGACCGGCTGCCCGATGCCGTCGCCGCCACGGTGGCCAAGCGGATGCGGGTCGCCTACCGCAACCCGGATCCGCTGGTCGCCCAGGCGGAGCTGGAGGCGCTGGCCCGGGAGTTGGACCGCTCCCACCCGGGTGCTGCTGGGTCGCTCCGTGAAGGGCTGGCCGAGACCCTGACGATCGGCCGGCTCGGCGTGCCACCGACGCTGGCTCGGACCCTGCGCAGCACGAACACTATCGAGTCGATGATTGAGATTTGCCGCGACCACGCCGCCAACGTCAAGCGCTGGCGGGGCGGGCAGATGGTGCTGCGCTGGATCGCCGCTGGGATGGGTGAGGCCCGCCAGCAGTTCCGCCGCGTCAACGGCTACCTGCACCTGCCCGCGCTGCGGGCCGCACTCGACGCCACGATCACCACTGTCCCACCCAGCAAGGAGGATGCCGCCGCCTGATCACCCGGGCCGCCACCGAAGTTCCACGGCGGTCGGGACATCCTCCGTGGTAGTGCTGGCAATCTCTTTGGCAATCCGGTCGTTAGCACTTGGCCGACCGGGATGTAACTGGTCGGACGACGGACCCGACCCCACATAGCGTCAGGT
>Ga0081538_10000379_pt1 | contig 50693 bp, 43 predicted proteins | sample TabmetS5T2R1_FD_71022 | JGI IMG/M metagenome (GOLD analysis project Ga0081538, IMG submission 71022) | Tabebuia heterophylla rhizosphere microbial communities from the University of Puerto Rico - S5T2R1 | ecosystem: Host-associated > Plants > Roots > Rhizosphere ...
ACGGCCGCCTCCGCGACCGCCGGGTGGGCGGCCAGCGCCGACTCGACCTCGAACGGCCCGATGCGGTAGCCGGCCGAGATGATCACGTCGTCGGCGCGGCCCGAGTACCAGAAGTAGCCGTCCTCGTCGCGCTCGGCCGCGTCCTTGGTGTGGAACCACTCGCCGCCGAACACCTCCTCGGTGTCCTCGGGCCGGTTCCAGTAGCCGATCGGGTAGTGCGGGTTCGAGCGCGCCCGCAGGCAGATCTCGCCGCGCTCGCCGGGCGGCAGCGGCCGCTCGTCCTCGTCGAGGATCGCCACGTCCCAGCCCGGCATCGGCCGGCCCATCGACCCCTCGCGCACCTCGACCGTCGGGAAGTTCCCGCACAGCGGGTAGCTCTCGGTCAGCCCGTAGTAGTCGAGCACGGTTATCCCGTACTGCTCGCGGAACCAGCGGATCACCTCGGGATTGAGCGGCTCGCCCGCCGAGCAGGTCACGCGCAGCCGCTCCAGGGGATAGCGCGTCCCGGCGTCCGAGACACCCGTCATCGCCCGCAGCGCAGTCGGCGTCGTGAACATGTTCTCCACGCCGTGCCTCGAGAGGAAGTGCAGGTGCTCCTCGGGGTCGTAGCCCCCCTTGCGCGCCTGGACGAGCGCGACCGCCCCGTAGCGCCACGGCCCCAGCAGCGGGCAGATGCCGGCCGCCCAGGCCCACTCGCCGGAGCCGTGGAACAGCTCGCCGTCGCGCACGTCGTGGCAGAACTCGAACTCCTCGTGCGCGAGCAGGTAGCGGTGGGCGTGGAGGATCCCCTTCGCCAGGCCGGTCGTGCCGGATGAGTAGTAGAGCTGGGCGGGGTCGTCGGCGGCGGTGTCGACGGTCTCGAAGCTCGTCGAGGCATTCGCCATCTCGTCGAGCAGGCCGCCGTCCAGGACCAGCACGGCCTCAGCGAGGCCGTCCGGGATCCGGTCGCGGTTGGCCGCGTTCGTGACCACGACCTTCGCCTGGGAGTCGCGCAGCCGGTGCTCGATGCCCTCGTCGCCGTAGAGGACCGACATCGAGAGCAGGATCGCCCCCGCGCGGTAGGTGCCGATGAAGATGGCCGCGGTCTCGGGGAGCGATGGCAGCAGCGTCGCCACGCGGTCGCCGCGCTCGACGCCGCGGGCGCGCAGCACGTTGGCGAACCGGCACGACAGGTCCTGCAGCTCGCCGAAGGCGACGCGCCGCTCGTTCCCCTGCCAGTCCTCCCACACCATCGCGAGCCTGTCGCGGTCGTGCTTGTCGCAGACGTCGCGGGCGATGTTGTAGCGCTCCGGCACCTCCCAGCGATGCCGCTTGCACATCTCCTCGTAGCTGCCGAGCTCGTACTTCCGGAAACTCATGTCCCTCCTCCTTCCCTTGGCGCAGGCTAGCGCGATCGGTTAGCGTCGACACATGGATCTCTACGTAATCCTTCGTCGCAACGGCTGGCGCTCACCCGAGGAGCTGCAAGCCGCCGCCGAGCGGTCGACCGCCGAAGGCGACCGGCGCGGCGACGTTCGCTGGATCCGCTCCTATGTCTTGGACGAGGGGGAGGGTCTCGGCACCGTCTGCATCTACGAGGCGGAGAGCGAGGAGGCCATCCGCGGCCACGCGGCCGACGCGGACCTCCCCGTGGACGAGATCGTCAAGGTCGCCGACACGGTGATCGTGCGGCCCGATCCCGCACCCGCGGCCGCCGGCTAGTCCTAGGAGAACCTCGAGGCCTGCAGCTCGGGCGGCACCTCGGTCCGCCCGAGCAGCGCCTCGGCCGCCAGCCGGGCGGTCGCCGGGCCGGCCGAGATTCCCCACGGGCCGTGGCCCGCCGCGATCCACAGTCCGTCGATCCCGCCGGCAGGGCCCACCAGCGGGCGGCCGTCGAGCGACTGCGGCCGGGCGCACGCCCGGGCGCCCTCCACCCGCGCCCGAACGAGCGCGGGCACGAACCGCTCGCCGGCTCGGCGCAGCCGCCCCGCCCATGTGGCCGGGTCGGGCTCCTCGGCCAGGAAGGTCGAGCCGACCGAGACCGCCCCGTCGGCGGCGACCAGGCTGAAGATCGAGCCCGAGCCGACTGCCGACAGATCCTCGACGCCGACCTCCTCGACGACGTGCCGGGGCGGGTCGTCCACGCTCACCTCGACCACGACGCCCCACACCGGCACGATCGGCCTCCAGGTGCGGGTCGGGTCGATGACCTCGGGCGCCCAGGGACCGGCCGCCACGAGCACCGCGCCGGCGGCGTAGTGGCGGCCGGCGGCGAGCACCCCGCGAACGCCGCGGCCCGTCACCCAGGGCCAGGCGGGGTGGCCCTCGTGCAGCTCGGCGCCGGCGCGGCGGGCTCGCTCGGCGAAGGCGAGGGTGGCGGCCGCCGGGCGCACGGGATAGCCGGTCTCGAGCCGGCAGCCCCAGATCTTGCGTCCGAGCGCCGGCTCGAGTGCGCGGAGGTCATTCGGCTCGAGCAGCGCCGGCTCGAGCTCCGGCTGGCCGGCGCCGATCTCGGCCTGCACCGGGAGGAGGGACGCGCGCCGGCGCGCGAGAAGGATCAGGCCGGCCGGCCGGTCCGGAAGGACGAAGCCGTCGAGCTCGCGATAGTGGCGCAGCGTCTCGAAGTGGAGCTCGGCCAGGACCGGATCGAACGGATGCTGGATGGAGCCGGAGTTGCGGCCGGACGCCGCTCCCGCCAGCTCACCCCGCTCGAACAGCTCGACGCGGCAGCCCGCCTCCGCGAGGAAGGCCGCGGCCGCGCAGCCGACGATGCCTCCGCCGACGATCGCGACGTCGGGGCTCAATCCTCCCCGCCCGCGGCGTAGTCCACGATCGACTTGTCTATCAGCCACTCGACCGGCGCCTTGTCGTCGGTGTAGACGTCGCCTCCTCGTAGCGGTGGCTCCAGCCTGCGCGCGGCGCCGAGGGCGGTCCCGCGCAGGCCGGCCGGCAGATCCGGGACGGCCTCGCGCAGCCGCTCGGCCGACAGCGGCGCCTCGCTCGCCACGATCAGCGTGTTGGTCGGCTCGATCGGATCGCGCATCACGTGCGGGAAGACCTCGCCGACCGTGGCGGTGAGCACCTTCTCGAGATCGTCCTGGCCCTCCGGATGGCCCGCGTTCACCACCAGCACGCCGCCGTCGCGCAGCCGGTCGCGAACCGTCTCGAAGAACTCGACCGTCGTGAGGTAGAAGGGGATGTAGGGCTGCCGGTAGGCGTCCACCGAGATCTGGTCGTACTCGGCGTCGATGCGCCGCAGGAACGGCCTCGCGTCCTCGTGGTAGAGGTGGAGGCGCGGGTTGTTCATGTCGAAGTACTCGCGCCCGATGTCGGACAGCTCGCCGTCGATCTCCACGCCGTCGACCCGCGTCCCGGGGAAGAACTCCTCGTAGGCGCGCGAGGTGGTGCCGGCCGCGTTGCCGAGGATCGCCACGCGGCGCGGCGGCTCGCGGAACGCGGCGAAGCCGAGCACGAGGTGGCCGTCCCAGACGTCGCCCGTGAGCACGCGGTCCGGGTAGTAGATCGAGTGCTGTGCCTGGCCCTCGTTCAGCTCGAGGCTGCGGTGGCCGTCCGGGTACTCGATCACGCGCGCGTACTGATACTCGGTCTCGGCCTCGTGGATCACGCGGCCGCCGCTCTCCGTGGACGCCTTCAGCGTGCCGACCGGGAGCGCGATCAGCGCGGCGATCGCCGCCGGGGCGAGCGCGTAGCGGCGCACGGGACGGAGGCCCCAGACCGCCATCAGCGCGATCGCCAGGGCGAAGATGAGGAAGGTGCGCCGGGTGCCGACCAGCGGGATCAGGAGCAGGGCGGAGATCAAAGTACCGGCGAGCGAGCCGGCGGTGGAGAGCGCGTACAGGCGCCCCGCGACCGTGCCCGCCTCCTCGACCGTGGACACGGCCAGCCGGATCGCGTAGGGCGAGACGGCGCCCAGCAGCAGCACCGGGACCGCCACCAGGACGAGCACTGCCAGCAGCGAGCCGATGAAGGCGCCGGCCGAGATCTCGTCGAGCGCGTCGACCGCCACGTCGAGCAGCGGATCGGCGGCGAACGGCACGAGCGCCAGCAACGCGGCCGCCGCGAGGGCGAGCAGGCAGAGCCCGCGCATGTGCGGGTGGCGATCGGCCAGGCGCCCGCCCAGCCAGTAGCCGATCGAGAGCGCGACGAGCACCACCCCGATCGTGTTCGCCCAGACGATCGTGGAGGCCCCGAAGTAGGGGGCGAGCAGGCGCACGGCCGCGATCTCCGCGCCGAGCGAGCCCGTCCCCACCACGAAGACGAGCAGGGGAAGCGGCGGCATTGTTCCGACCTGCACGCTAGCTACTGTCGCCGGCCATGGACCTCGCCGGCGCCGACCGCACCCACCTCTGGCACCCGTTCACCCAGCAGCGGGGCTGGGTCGAGGAGGAGCCGCTGATCGTCGAGTGGGCCGAGGGCACCGACCTGGTCGACATCTCGGGGCGGCGCTACATCGACGGTGTCTCCTCGCTCTGGTGCAACGTCCATGGGCACCGTCACCCGCGGATCGACGCGGCCGTGCGCGACCAGCTCGATCGCGTCGCCCATTCCACGATGCTCGGCCTGAGCCACCGGCCCGCCATCGAGCTGGCCGGGCGGCTGGTGGAGCTGGCGCCGCCCGGGCTGACCCGCGTCTTCTACTCGGACTCCGGCTCGACCGCCGCGGAGATCGCGCTGAAGATGGCCTTCCAGTACTGGCGCCAGCGCGGCGAGGAGCGGCGCTCGAAGTTCGTGGCCCTGCGGATGGCCTACCACGGCGACACGATCGGCTCGGTGTCGGTCGGCGGGATCGACCTGTTCCACTCGCTCTACCGGCCGCTCCTCTTCGACACCCTGAAGGCCGAGCCGGGCGACATCGGCGACATGGACCGGCTGCTGGCCGCGCACGCGGGCGAGGTGGCCGCGGTGATCATGGAGCCGCTCGTGCAGGGTGCGGCGGGGATGCTCGTCCACCCCGAGGGTTACCTGCGTGCGGTGCGCGAGCTGTGCGACCGCCACGGCGTGCTGCTGATCCTCGACGAGGTGGCCACCGGCTTCGGGCGGACCGGCCGTATGTTCGCGTGCGAGCACGAGGAGGTGGCGCCCGACCTGCTCTGCCTCGCGAAGGGCATCACGGGCGGTTACCTGCCGCTGGCCGCCACGCTCGCCACGGAGCGGATCTACGAGGGCTTCCTGGGCGAGTTCGAGGAGTTCCGGACCTTCTTCCACGGCCACACCTACACGGGCAACCCGCTGGCCTGCGCGGCGGCGCTGGCGACGCTCGACGTGTTCGAGGAGGAGCAGACGCTGGAGCGGCTCGGGCCGAAGATCGAGCTGCTCGCGGAGCTGCTGGAGCCGCTGGCGGAGCATCCCGCGGTCCGCGAGGTGCGCCGGTGCGGGTTCATGACAGGGATCGAGCTGGCCGACTATCCGCTGGAGACGCGGATGGGCCACCGCGTGACGCTGGAGGCACGGCGGCGCGGAGCGATCATCCGGCCGCTCGGGGACGTCGTGGTGCTGATGCCGCCGCTGTCGATCTCGCTCGGGGAGCTGCGGCGGCTGGTGGCCATTGCCTGCGACGCGATCGAGGCGGCGACCGCCTCGGCCGGCCCGCTGGCCGAGGCCGCGTAACGGCGGCAATAAGGGGTAGCCGCCGGCGACCTCTGGGGGGTCCGTCACGAAACGTCCCGTATACGGCCGTTTCGTGCCGGACCCCCCTCCCTGGCTGCTTCCGGCGTCGGGCGTAGCCGGCGCGTTTCGGGCAGCGCCAGCAGCAACAGGCTCAGCGCCGCCATCAGCCCGACGTCGATCCACAGCGCGGGCGCGACGCCGATGGCGCCGGCGATCGGGCCCCAGATGGCCAGGCCCAGCGGGTAGAAGGCGAGCGCGCCGAACCAGTCGTAGGAGCTCACCCGCGACAGCGAGTCCGCCGGGATGTGGCGCTGGAGCGTCGATTCCCAGAGCGAGTTGCCCAGCATCAGCGCGCCGCCGGACAGGAACGCGCCGATGGCCAGCAGCGCCGCCGGCGCGCCGGCCGCCAGGAACGCGAGCGGCGCCGCGAAGACCGCTCCGGTCAGAGCGACCAACACCAAGGGGGTTCGCGGCCTGGCGCGGGTCGCCATCAGGCTGCCGGTGAGCGCACCGACGCCGAGGGCCGCCAGGATCGTCCCCCACACCGCCGCGCCACCGAGGTCGCGGTCGGCGACGATCGGTCCCAGCCCGCTCCACGCGGCCCACAGCAGGTTGGAGATCGCGAAGTAGGCCACGAACGTCCAGACCCAGCGGCGCGAGCGGAACTCGCTCCACCCGTCGCGCAGCTCGCTCACGAACGAGGCGGTCTCGCGCGGCTCGCGGCGATCCACATGGAGCGCCCAGAGGCACGCCGCGCTCACCGCGAACGTCGCCGCGTCCACTCCGATCGCCCAGCCGGCACCCGCCGCGGCCACCAGCACGCCCGCCACCAGCGGCCCGAGGATCTCGCCGGCCGACAGCGCGCTGGCCCGCAGCGCGTTGGCCGGCTGCAGCTCCTCCGCCGGGACGACCTCGGGCATGAGGGCGGTGGAGGCCGGGTTGAAGAAGCCGGTGGCCGCGCCGGTCACGCCCGCGAACAGCGCCAGCGTCCACACCTCGGCCACCCCCGCGATCAGGAGCGCCGCGGTGGCGCCCTGGCTCGCCACGCGAACGAGGTCCGCGACGATCATGACGGTCCGCCGCGACGTCCGGTCCGCGACGACGCCGCCGATCAGCACGGTGCCGACCAGCGGTAGCGTGGCGCAGGCCAGCACCAGCCCGACGGCGGAGGCGGAGCCGCCCACCTCCAGCACCGCGAAGGCGAGCGCCACTGCGACCATGCGGTCGCCGAGGACCGACACGCCCTGGCCGAGGAAGAGCAGCCGGAAGCCGCGCAGGCGAAGGACTCCGAGACTGTCGGGCAGCCGCCGCAGAACGGCGCAGGCTAGGCGAGCCGGGCAGCGCGGTGCTGCAGGGCGTCGAGCACCGCCTCGAGCGCGGGCCGGCGGGCGGCGCCCCGGCGCATCAGCGCGGAGACCTGCCGGCGCGGCGGCGCCGGCGTGACCTCCACGTAGCGGACCTCGGGCGACTCCAAGCGCGCCAAGGCCGGCATCAGGCCGATCCCGAGGCCGGCGGCCATGAGCGCCTGAAGGAGGAGCGCCTCGTCGGCGCGATGGACGATGCGCGGGCTGAAGCCGGCCGCGCGACAGGCCTGCTCGACCGCGTTTGCGTATTGGGTGCCGGCAAGGCCGCCGATCCACGGCGCGTCAGCGAAGGTGTCGAGGGGCACCGGCTCGGGGAGCGTGTTCCCACCCGGAAGACCGAGCACGAGCGGCTCGCTCAGGAGCAGGTGAGACTCGAGCCCACCCGTGGCGGCAGCCTCCACGCCCTCATAGCTCTCCGACACCAGCAGATCGAGCTCGCCCGAGCGAAGCACCGGGATGCCGTCCTCCGGCTCTCGCTCCTGGACCGTGCAGGACAGGGCCGGGTGCGCGACGGCCAGCTCGGCGATCGCCGGGATGACGAGCCTGGCTGCCGCGCTCGGGAAGGCCCCGATCACGATCCCGCCCCGGACGGTCTCGTGCTCGGCCGCGAGCTCGGCCTCGGCGGCATCGAGCTCGGCGAGCACGCGGTCGGCGCGCGCCACGAGACCCCGCGCGGCAGGCGTCAGGCGGACCCGTCGCCCGTCGCGCTCCAGCAGCGCGACGCCGGCCTCCCGTTCGAGCTGCAGGAGCGACTGGGAGATCGCGGACGGCGTGTAGCCCACGACCCTCGCCACCTCGGCGATGGTCCCGCGACGGGCCAGCTCACTTAGGAGCCTGAGTCGCCGAACATCGAGCATCGTTAGCTGAGCTTACGCTCAGCGCAAGCCATCGGTGCTTGTGCTTGCCCTTGCTCGGCCCCAACATGATCTGCTCGTGCCCACCCGAACGCCCACGGAGCCCGACCGGTACGAGCCCCTTCCGGGGATCGCCGCGCTGCCCGGGTGGATCTGGCGCAAGCTGGGACGGCGGATCAAGCTCGTGGCCGCGGTCGCGCTGCTGGCCGTGCTCGCGGCCGGGGCGGCGCTCATCCCCGCGGCGCTCGAGTCGAACGAGCGGCGCGCGGAGACCGAGCAGCGCGAGCGCGCGCAGCAGCGCGCAGAGCTGGTCCGCAGGCTCCGGGTCGAGCAGCGTCCGCGCTTCCGGCGCTCCGGCTCGGTCGCTCCGCCCGGCGCCGCGCCGGCGCGGCGGCTTGCGTCCCGAGCCGTGTTGATGGACGAGCTGCCCGCCGCGATCCTGGCGGACGCCCGGACCCGCGTCCGCCGCGGCGCGCTCGACGGACCGATCGACCGCGTCCAGTGCGAGCCCTTCCCCCGCACGCTCGAGGGCGTGGGCGCCGATCGCGACCTGTCACGCCGCACCGGTCGCTACTCGTGCATCGCGGTGACGGCCGAGTTCGCGCGCGGCGAAGAGAGCATCGGCGGGGTCATCGGCCACCGGTACCGCGCCCGCGTGGACTTCGCGACCGGCCGCTACGCGTTCTGCAAGATCTCCGGCCAGGCCGGGCCGTCGCGAGAGCAGCTCGTGACGACCCCGGAGGCGTGCGGCGGCCGATGACCCCTTGACTTCAAGCGCACTTGAGGTTGCATCATGCGTCACATGAGCGACGCACCAACCGCAAGCGAGCAGATCACCGAGGAGGTCACCTCCTGGCCAGGGGTCGAGGCCGGGCCCGGCCGCCGCGGCGAGTTCGCCTTCAAGGTCGGCCGCCGGGAGATCGGCCACCTCCACGGCGACCACGCCGCCCACTTCGGCTTCCCCAAGGAGGTCGGCGAGCGGCTCAGGGAGGAGGGCCGGGTTGGACCGCATCCGGTCGCGCCCCACAAGGCCGCGTGGGCCGCCCGCAGGATCGAGACCGAAGACGACGTCCGGGACGTGATCGCCCTGATGAGGCTGAACTACGACCGGGCGATGGCGCGCCAGCCCTAGCCCTCGTACGGCTCGAAGTCCTTCTTCCGCGCTCCGCAGACCGGGCAGAACCAGTCGTCGGGGATGTCGCCGAACGCCGTGCCCGGCGGGATGCCGCCGTCGGGATCCCCCTCGGCGGGGTCGTATATGAACCCGCAGGAGGTGCACATCCAGAGCTGCGCGGTGGCCGTCTCGTTCATCGCGGCGCGGTAGGTTAGCGCGGTGCGCGTCGACCGGCCCCATCCGGGCGAGGAACTGAACGAGGGCGAGGTCACCGAGCCGCGCCAAGCCGCCTCGCTCGTGCTGCTGCGTGACTCGCCGGAGGGCGTCGAGGTGCTCCTCGTGCAACGCAATCCGGCGCAGCGCTTCATGGGTGGGGCGTGGGTCTTCCCAGGCGGTGCGGTGCACGCCGAGGACGCCGACCACGCCGCGGCCGGCGTCCGCGAGCTCCTCGAGGAGGCCGGGATCGCCCTCCCGGCCGAAGCGGAGGTGGTGCCGTGGTCGCGCTGGATCACCCCCGAGGAGGTCAAGATCCGCTTCGACACGTGGTTCTTCGTGGCGGAGGCGCCACCCGGCGCGGAGCCCACGCCGGATGGTGGCGAATGCGTCGACGCCCGCTGGCTTCGACCCGCCGACGCCCTCGACGCGTACACGCGCGACGAGCTCATGCTCGTCTTCCCGACGATCAAGCACCTCGAGGCGCTGACCGAGATGAGCTCCGTGGCGGACGCCCTCGACAAGGCCCGCACCCGCGAGGTGGTGCCGGTGCAGCCCAGGGTCGTCATGCGGGGGGACCACGCGGAGATCGTGCTGCCGGGCGAGCCCGGCTACGACGAGGGCAAGCCCGCGTAGCCCGCAACCCGGGGCGCGGAGGCTTGTTCAAGATCAACGTGAGGCGCAGCGCTTCGATACTCCTCGCCGCCACCGCCTTCCTCAGCGTGACGGGGGCGGTCGCGGTCGCCGGCACCCTGATCGGCACCGAGACGGACGACCAGCTCCAGGGCACGCCGAGCCCGGACCAGATCTATGGCGAGGGCGGGAACGACCGCCTGGCCGGCAACGGCTCGAACGACTATCTCGAGGCCGGCACCGGTGACGACGCGGTCGAGGGCGGAGACGGTGTGGACCTGGCGATCGCCGGTACCGGGACCGACACCGTCGACGCCGGTCCCGGCAACGACGTCGTCTACGCGGGCGCCGGCGAGGACCTCGTGCTCGGCGGCACCGGTGCGGACACCCTGTTCGGCCAGTCCGAGGCGGACCGGATGTTCGGCGGCTCGGGTGCCGACCGCATCTACGCCAGCCTGGGAGGCGACTACGTCGAGGGCGGCTCGGGTGCCGACCGCATCAGCTCGGACGACGGCGACGTGACGATCAGGGCCGGCTCCGGCGACGACGTGGTGACCGCCGACGGCGGCAGCATCGCGGTGTCCGGGGGACGCGGCGAGGACCGCATCCGCACCGGCTCCGGCGCCGACCGCGTGCGCGGCGGGCCGGACCCGGATTCGATCGACACCGGGGCGGGGGACGACGAAATCAATGCCCGTGACCGCACCCGTGACCGCATCCGCTGCGGCGAGGGCCGTGACGTCGTCGCCACCGACCGCACCGACCTCGTGACCGGCTGCGAGAGCGTGCGTACCGGCTTCCGCGGCGGCCGTATCCGGTAGAACCCCCTCCCATGGCGACGACCGGGTTGACGGTCGCGGTGACCGGGCCAACCGGCGACCTCGGGCTCGCGATCGTCGACGCCCTCGAGCGCTCGCGCGCGGTGAAGCGGATCGTCGGCATGGCGCGCCGCCCGTTCGAGCCGGCCGAGCGAGGCTGGCGCAAGACGGAGTACCGCCAGGGAGACGTGACCGACGCGGCAAGCGTCCGCGAGCTGATGGGCGGCACCGACGCGGTGGTCCACCTCGCCTTCGCGATTCTCAGCGCGAGCTCCTCCACGCGCGAGCTGAACGTGGAGGGGTCGCGGCGCGTGTTCGAGGAGGCGGCGAAGGCCGGCGTGGAGCGCATCTGCTACGCCTCGAGCGTCGCCGCCTACGGCTTCCACGACGACAACCCAGACTGGCTGACGGAGGACGTCCCGCCGCGCGGGTCGCCGGAGCATCCCTACTCCCATCAGAAGGCCGAGGTCGAGCGGGTGCTGGGCGAGGTGCTCCTGAAGCGCAGGCGGACGGTGGCCTACGCCTTCCGCCCGTGCATCGTGGCCGGCCCCGAGGCCCGCACCATGCTCCAGGAGATCCCGTACTTCCGCCTCGGCGAGGCGATGCCGGACTCGGTGGCCCGCCTGCTCGCCTCGCTGCCGGTGCTGAAGCCGGTGATCCCCGATCCGGGCACGCCCTTCCAGCTCGTCCACGAGGAGGACGTCGCGCGGGCCTTCGCGGCCGGCGTCCGCGGCGTCGGCGAGCCGGGGCCCTACAACCTCGCCGGCGGCGGCACGCTCACGATGTCCGACCTGGCGGACGCGCTCGGCTGGTACTCGGTGAAGGTGCCGCGCGTGGCCGTGGAGGCGACCGCCGAGATCGCGACCAGGCTGCCGCTCGTGCCCGACTCGGTGGCCTGGATCCATTCGGTCAAGAAGCCGGTGCTGATGAAGACCGACAGGGCGCGCCGGCTGCTCAAGTGGCGCCCCGAGCACACCTCCCGGCGCACGCTCGACGGCATGGTGCGAGCGCACCGCGAGGGGCTGTTCGCGCGCTAGAGCGCGGCGCGGTACAGCCGCGCGTAGTCGTACTCCTCCATCTCGCGCGGGTTCAGCAGCGTCGTCCCGTCTCCCATGGCCCCCTCGACGAGCGCCGGGATCCCCTCCTCCGGCACCCCGACCTGCGACAGCCGCGTGGGAAGGCCGAGCCGGGCCGTGAGGTCGGTGAGGTAAGCGGCAAGGGCCTCGCCGATGTCCGGCTCGTGTACGTCGAAGACGTCGCCGACGTCGCGGTAGCGGTCGGCGATCTCGGGCCCGCCCGCGGCGTTGTGCCGGACCACGTGCGGCAGGTGGATCGCGTTGGCCACGCCGTGAGGCACCCCGTAGTGGGCGCCCGCCGAGTGCGACATGGCGTGCACCGAGCCGAGCGCGATCGTGATCGCCAGGTTGGCGGCGATCAGCATGTTGCCGCGCGCCTCCTCGTCCTCCTCGCCGCGCTCGACGGCCCGCTCCAGGTTGTCCCGGATCATGCGCAGCGCCTGGAGCGAGCGCGCGTCCTGGTGCGGGCTCCAGTCGGTTGACACGTAGCCCTCGACCGCGTGCGTCACGGCGTCCATCCCGGTGGCGGCGGCCACGTGGGCGGGCAGCGTCCGCGTGGAATCGGGGTCGAGGATCGCGAGCCGCGGGAACAGCGGGAAGTCGGCGATCTCGAGCTTGACCTTGGCCTCGGCGTCCTTGATCACGGCGGCCATCGAGACTTCGCTGCCCGTGCCGGCCGTGGTCGGGATGCAGGCCAGCGGCGCGATGTCGAGCGGGCGGCCCATGCCGTCGTCCTCGCGCGGCATCAGGAAGAACCCCTCCTGCTCGCGGGCGCCTCCGCCGTGGCTGAAGATGGCGTCCGCCACCTTGGCGGTGTCCATCACAGACCCGCCGCCGACCGCCAGAAACGAGTCGGCGCCGGCCTCCTTGGCGGCGGCCGCGCAGCGCTCGACCACGTCGGTCGACGAGTCCTGCGGCACGTCGTCGAACACGTCCGCGACCTCGAGGCCGTCGTCGGCGATCCCGGTCGTGATCTTGTCGACGAGCCCCGTGCCTCGGACCACGCGGTCGGTAACCACGAAGACCCTGTGGGCACCCTCCTTGCGGAACTCGAAGCCGGTCGAGCCCAGCAGGTCGCGACCCGCGATCACCCGTGTGGTCGCGGCGTACTGGTAGAAGTCCTTCAAGACGCCTCGAGCAGGTCCGCGCGCCCGGCCTCCTGGAGCTGCTGGCGGTAGCGCGGGAAGACCGGCTTCACGAGCGGAACGAGCTTCAGGATCTTCGCCACCGGTCCCCTGGCCTTCATCTGGCCGCGGGCGAGCGCGACGGTCACGTTCACCTGGCCGAGCCAGAAGCGGTGCGCCGTGTCGGCGTCCATCGTCATGACCACCTCAGGCTCGAGCGCGGTCTCGCCGCAGTCCACCTGCCCGTCCTCGCCCTCGATCAGCTTCACGGTGATCTGCGACTCGGGCGCGCGGTACCGGTACTGGACGATCGTGTTCGCCTGGCGGAACTTGGGCGCGAGCTCGTCGTCCTCGGCGAGGTCCTCGAACAGCTTGCCGATCGTCGCGTAGACCTCGTCGGCGTCCTTGAAGTAGGCCATGGGCAGCGGATTCTATGAAGCGCCGGGCCGCGGATAGCTGCTGCGGACCACAGCGTCCCACGCGCGGTCGGGCATGAGCGCGCGCTGGGCCATGAGAATGCGGGCGGAGGCGGTGACCTTGTAGCGCGTACGCGGCCGCCGGGCCGTGAGCGCCTTCTCGATCACCTCGGCCACAGCCTCGGGCCCGCCGCCCAGCTTGGCCAGCGGACCCTGGTATGCCCCCGCCGTGGTCGCCGCCACGGCCCGGTTGAACTCGGCGTAGGGCCCATCCTCTTGCGCCACCGTGGCCACCGACGTCTCGGCGAAGTTCGTCTTGATCAGCCCGGGCTCGATGATCGAGACGTCCACGCCGAAGCCCCGGACCTCGAAGCGGAGCACGTCGGAGATTGCCTCGACCGCGTACTTCGTGGCGTGATAGGCGCCGCCGCCGGGGAAGGTCAGCTTCCCGCCCATCGAGCTCAGGTTCACGATGCGCCCGTGGTGCTGGCGGCGCATGCCGGGGAGGACGAGCTGGCACATGCGCAGCAGGCCGAAGACGTTCGTCTCGAACTGCCGGCGCAGATCGTCCAGCGGGACCGTCTCGAGCGCGCCGCTCTGGCTGTACCCGGCGTTGTTCACGAGCGCCCCGACCGCGCCCTCCGCCCGCTCGACCTCCTCGACGGCAGCGCGCATCGACCCCTCGTCCGTCACGTCGAGGGCGAGCGTCCGGCAGCCCGCCCGCTTCAGGTCCTCGATCGACTCGGGTCGGCGCGCCGTGGCGTACACGGTGTGGCCGTGCCCGGCCAGACGCTCCGCCGCGGCCCGTCCGATTCCGGTGGAGCAGCCGGTGATGAGCACCGCCTTAGAGATGTCGGTCATCCGCTAATCCTCTCCCTTACCAGGAGCGTTTGCGCTGCCCGTCCGATCCGCCCGCGCTCGTCCCAGAGCGCGGTGTCGCTCAGGCCGAGGCCGTCCACGTGCGTCACGGCGTCGAGGCAGACCCACTCGCCCGCCGGTGGACGCAGCAGGTGCACGCTCAGATCGGTGTTGATGAACAGGTGCCTGCGCCAGTCGAGCGCAGCGCTCACCCCGTTGCCGGAGTCGGCAGCGATGAGCACGCGCTGGACCGGGCTCGGCTCCTCGCCCTCCACGAGCGGGACGCGCATCCGCATCCAGACCGTGGCCGGACCCGGCTCCAGGAACGCACCCTTCACGAAGCGGTACTCCATCGCGGTGTGGTACCCCACGTCCTGGCCCGTCGAGAAGAAGTCGCGGTCGGCGCCGCGCTCCGGCCCAGGCGGCGGCGGGTCTTCGGGAGTCTCCAGTGAGACGTCGCCGGCCTGGAGCCGCCACCCGCGCGCCCGCATCAGCTCGCCCTCCGGCCCGAACAGAGCCGCCTCCAGCAACTCCACGCTGCGGCCGGGGCGAGCCACGCGCGCCTCCACGGACAGAGGCGCCAGCGGGACCGGCCGCAGGATCTCGAAGGTGATCCGGCCGAGCCGCATCCCCTCGCGCGGCTCGCAGCGCTCGATCGCGCGGCCGAGCAGCGCGGCGGGCGGTCCGGCGTGCTGGGCGTCCGGGTCCCAGGGGCCGCGCGTCGCCGGCGTCGGGACGAAGGCGTCCCCGTCCTCGGCGAAGAAGGCCTCGGGCACCCCTCAGGCGCCGATCGAGAACATCGCCTCGAGGTCGTGCTGCGAGAAGACCTCGAAGGCGACCATCGTGTGGGTGTCCTTGATCCCCCGGATCCGCGACAGGCGCGCGGTCACGAGCTCGGCGAGCTCCTCCGCCTGGCGCAGCCGGATGATCGCGACGAAGTCCCATTCCCCGGTGATCGAGTAGGCCTCCGTCACGCCCTCGACGTCGGCGAGCTTCCCGCCGAGGGAGTGCATCGCCTCCCGCTCGGCCTTGATCAGCACGAAGGCGTGGATCATGGCCGGGAACCTATAGCGTCCGGGCGCGCATGCAGGCGGTCACCTTCCAGGCGCCCGGAGAGGTCCGGGTCGAGGACCGTCCCGAGCCGGAGCTGGCGGCCCGGGACGACGCGGTCGTGCGGGTCGAGGCCACCGGCGTCTGTGGATCGGACCTCCACATCTACCACGGGCGGGTCGTGATCGAGCCCGGCTTCACGCTCGGCCACGAGTTCGTCGGGACCGTCATGGCAGCTGGGGAGGGCGTGAGCGAGGTGGCGGAGGGGGACCGCGTGCTGGGGTGCTACTGCTCGGCCTGCGGGAACTGCTTCTTCTGCCGCCGCGGCGACTTCCACAAGTGCGACGACGGCCGCGTCTTCGGCCACGGGAAGACGCTCGGTTCGCTTCAGGGCGCCCAGGCCGAGCTGGTGCTGGTGCCGCACGCGAACCTCACGCTGCGCCGCGTGCCCGAGGGCATGTCGGACGACGCCGCGCTGTTCGCGGGCGACGTGATGGGCACCGGATGGCACGCCGTGGACCAGGCCGGGATCCGGCCCGGCGACTCGGCCGCGGTCCTCGGGCTCGGCCCGGTCGGCCTGTGCGCTGTGCAGGCGGCCAAGGCAGCCGGGGCGGCCAAGGTGATCGCGATCGACACCGTAGAGGAGCGCCTGCGCATCGCCGAGAGCTTCGGCGCCGACGCCGTGCACCTGACCGAGGACGATCCGCGCGCCGCGGTGAAGGCCGCCACGGGCGGCCGGGGGGTGGACGCGTCGATCGACGCCGTGGGCCACGCCGATGCGCTCGAGCTCGCCGCGCGCCTCGCCCGCAAGGCCGGCACGGTCTCGGCCATCGGCGTCTACGCGGAGCGCATCCAGGTCCACATGGGGATCGTGTGGATCAAGGCGCTGACGCTGAAGACCGGCCACGCCAACGTGATCGGCCACGTGGACCGGGTGCTGGCGATGATGGCCGCGGGCGTGCTCGACCCGTCGCCGCTCGTCACCCATCACATGTCGCTGGAGGATGCGCCGGACGCGTACGCCGTGTACGACAGGCGGGAGGCGCTGAAGATCGTGATGACGCCATGAGCGGCATGGGCGCGCTCCTCGTCAGGCGCCGCGAGATCCTTGCCCAGGGAGCCGAGCCGGTTGGCTGGAAGGTGGGCTTCAACCTGCCGGAGTTCCAGCGGAAGCTCGGCATCGACGCGCCGCTGACGGGCTTCCTGACCACCGACACGCTGCTCGAAGACGGGGCCGAGTGGTCCTTGGGCGATCAGGGCGAGGTGGTGGTCGAGTCCGAGGTGGCCGTGGCGATCGGCGACGACGGACGGTCCATCGCCGCTCTCCTGCCGGCCCTCGAGCTCGCAGATCCGCCGGACCTCGAGCTGGACGTCGACACGATCCTCGCCGGCAACATCTTCCACCGCGCCGTCGCCTTCGGGCCGCGCGTCGAGACGTCCGCGCCGGGCGGCGCCCGCATCCTCGTGAACGGCGAGGTTCAGCACGAGGTCGACGACGCCGGGGCCCGGCTGGATGAGATGGTCGACGCGGTGGCACGGCGGCTCGCCGAGGCCGACGAGGAGCTGCGACCGGGCGACCGGATCATCACGGGCGTGGTTGCCCCGCCGCACAAGGCGGAGCCCGGGGACACGGTCCGTCTCGAGCTGTCGGAAGTGGGGGGCGTGGAGCTGCGCTTTTCGTAGCATCCGCGGCATGAGCACCGATTCCATCCGTGCGCACTCGGCCGAGCCGAGTGCTTACGGCCAAGCGTTGCCCGACGTCCTCTCCGAGCCCGCCCGCTCCTTCGCGTCCGGTCCCCATCGCCTGGTGATCGGCGGCGAGCGGCCCGAGGCCGCCGACGGGCGCACGTTCGAGACCTTCGACCCCTCGACGGGCCGCCCGATCGCCGACGTCGCCTATGCCGGCACGGAGGACGTCGACCGCGCCGTGAGCGCCGCCCGCGAGGCCTTCGACGACGGCCGCTGGAGCGGCATTGCCGCGGCCGCACGTACGCGCGCCATGCTCGCGCTGGCCGACGCCATCGAGCGGAACGCCGACGAGCTGGCCGAGCTGGAGTCGCTCGACAACGGCAAGCCGGTCAAACTCGCCAAGCGCGTGGACGTGCACCTCGCGGTGGAGCACCTGCGCTACTTCGCCGGCTGGCCGACCAAGATCGAGGGCGAGACGCTGCCAGTCGCCCAGCCGGACATGCACTGCTACACGCGCAAGGAGCCGGTGGGGGTGTGCGGACAGATCATCCCGTGGAACTTCCCGCTCTTGATGACGGCCTGGAAGATCGCCCCGGCGCTCGCGGCGGGCTGCACGATCGTGCTGAAGCCGGCCGAGCAGACCCCGCTGACGGCGCTGCGGGTGGGCGAGCTGGCGCTGGAGGCGGGCATGCCGGAGGGAGTCCTGAACGTGATCACCGGCGACGGCGAGACGGGCGCCGCGCTGGTCGACCATCCCGGCGTGGACAAGCTCGCGTTCACCGGCTCCACCGCCGTGGGCCGCGAGATCGGCGCCAAGGCCGGGCGGGCGCTCAAGCGCGTGACGCTCGAGCTGGGCGGCAAGTCGCCGAACATCATCCTGCCGGACGCGGACCTCGACGTGGCCGTCAAGGGCGCGTACCAGGCCATCTACTACAACACCGGACAGGCCTGCAACGCCGGCTCGCGGCTGTTCGTGCACCGCGACCAGTACGACCAGGTGCTGCAGGGCCTCGTGGACGCAGCGGGCAAGGCCCGCCTCGGCCCCGGGCTCGACCCCGCCACGCAGCTGGGCCCGCTGATCTCCGCGGAGCAGGAGGAGCGCGTCCGCGGGTACATCGACACCGGCAAGTCAGAGGGCGCGGAGCTCGTGACCGGCGGCGAGAAGCGGGGCGAGGAGGGATGGTTCGTCGAGCCGACCCTGTTCAGCGCGACCTCCGACGACCTGACGATCGCGCGCGAGGAGATCTTCGGCCCGGTGCTGGTGGCGCTGCCGTACGACTCGATCGAGGAGGTTGCGCGCCGCGCCAACGACACCGACTACGGGCTGGCGGCGGGCGTCTGGACGCGCGACCTGGCCAAGGCGCACAAGCTGGCCGCCCTGCTGCGGGCGGGCGACATCTGGGTCAACACCTGGAGCGCCGGGGACCCAGCCGCGCCCTTCGGCGGCTTCAAGGCGTCGGGAGTGGGCCGGGAGCACGGCCGCGAGGGGCTGAACGCCTACCTCGAGAACAAGACGGTCTGGGTGAACCTGGGCTAGAGCGCGAACCCGGTCGGGAACGGATCGTCCGGGTCGAGCACATACTCGGATTTGCCGGTGATCCAGGCTCGCCCTGAGATCTCGGGCACGACCGCCGGCAGCCCGCCGACCTCGGTCTCCGCCACGACCCGCCCCTCGAAGCGCGTGCCGATCAGCGAGCGATTCACGAAGACCTCGCCGGCCGGCAGCTCGCCCCGGGCGTGCAGCGCCGCCAGCTTCGCGGAGGTGCCGGTGCCGCACGGCGAGCGATCGATCCAGCCCGGATGGATCGAAGTGGCGCTGCGCTGAGAGCGCGGCCCGTCCTCACCGGGCGCGGTGAAGACCACGTGCTTGCAGCCCTCGATCCGCTCGTCGGCGGGGTGCACAGGCCGCTCCCTCGCGTTGATGGCCTGCATCAGCGCCAGGCCCTGCGCGATCAGCTCCGCCGAGCGGGCCGGTTCCACCGCCGTCCCGGCGTCCGCCGCCGGCAGGATCGCGTAGAAGTTCCCGCCGAAGGCCATGTCGTAGGTCAGCTCGCGACCGCCGACCTCGACGGTGCGGTCGCGGCCGAGCAGGAACGAGGGCACGTTGCGCAGAGCGACCGAGCGGGCCTTCCCGCCGGACACCGTCACGCGCGCCTCGACGAGCCCGGCGGGCGTGTCGAGACGCACGACGGTCTGGGGCTCGCGCACCTCGACCATGCCGGTCTCGACCAGCACCGTGGCGACGCCCATCGTTCCGTGACCGCACATCGGCAGGCAGCCGGACACCTCGATGAACACGACGCCCCAGTCGGCGTCGGGGTGGAGGGGCGGCTGCAGGATCGCGCCGGACATCGCGGCGTGCCCGCGAGGCTCGCGCATCAGGAGCAGCCGCAGGTGGTCCATGTGCCGCTCGAAGTGGAGCTTGCGCTCGAGCATCGTCTTGCCCGGGATCGGCTCGACGCCCCCGGTGATCACGCGGGTCGGCATGCCCTCGGTATGCGAGTCGACGGCGGCGAACGTGCGCACGCCGCAAGCTTAGGTGCGCACCTCGTAAGTCTCCGGCTCGGGCGGAGCAGGCGGCGGGGGGCGAAGCATCAGCCCGGCGGCGAGCGCGGCGCCGCCGACGAGGAGCAGCACGAGTGGCCACCCCGCGAACGAACTGTCAGGCGACTCGCCCTCCAGCAGCGCGTTGACCTCGGCGCCCTGGATGATCACGAACGCGAACAGGCCGAAGAAGCCCACGTAGGCCGGGCCGCGGGCGAGAGCCGCGGCGCCGTACGCCACGAGCCCGAGCGAGAAGACGAGCAGGAACAGGTCCCACACGAAGCTCTGACCCTCGCCCCCGCCTGCCCCGCCGCCGAAGAGCAGCGCGAGCGCCCCACCGGCCTCGTCGACGATCCCGATCGTGCCGACCACCACGCCGGTGATGCCGGCGGCGGTCACGAGCTCCGGCGCCTGCGGCGCGTCGACCGACCTGAGGGAGAAGGCCGCCGCCGCGTAGCCGGCGCAAAGCAGGAGCAGCAGCCAGCGGAAGGCGCCGGCGCCGGGGTCGTCGAGGATCATGTCCCACAGGAAGAGCCAGGCGGCGATCCCGGCCACCGCCGCGAGCAGCGCCTGATAGGCGGCTCCGACCCGGAACGACCCGAACGCCGCGAGCCCCGCCACGCAGGCGGAGATCAGGAAGCCGAACTCGTTCGAGTCGGTGTCGACCCCGATCGTGTCCCACAGCTGGCCGAAGGCCAGGATCGAAAGGAGCACGCCGGTGACCATGAGCACCGCGTGCCAGCGCCCCACCGCTCCGGTGGCGAGAGCCGCGAGCGCCCCGAGGCCGAACAGCAGCACGCAGGGGATGCCGACCACGAGCAGGAGCGGGAAAGCGGCCCAGTCGTCCGTCTTGCGAAGGAAGAGGATCACCGCGCCGAGGGCAAACAGCAGCCCGCCCAGCATCCGAAGCCAGTCGCCGCGCGGATCCGGCTGAAGGGCATGCGCCATCCCGCGCGGGAGGCTCCCAGGGGCGGCGGACGGAACGGGTCAGCCGCGGCCGATGCGATAGATCGGTCCCGACAGCGACACCGCGTACACGCGGCCGCGCCCGTCCTCGCCGAACGAGACGAGGTTGGCGACGCGCAGACCGGCCGGGCGGTTCGGCGCGTTCGGGCGTTTGAGAAAGGCCAGCCGCAGCGCCGCGTTGCACAGGTCGCCGTAGATGTAGCGGCCGCTGAAGCGCGTGCCGCGCAGCGAAGGGTCCCGGATGACGTACCCGCCGATGACGGAGCAGTAGCCGCCACCCTGGCTGTGGGCGATCACCGGCGGCACGTGCCCGGGCGCCCTGCCGCCCTCGTAGGAGCTCCGTCCCTCGAACACGTCCCAGCCGAAGTTGTAGCCGCCGGCGGGCTGGCGCCCACCGGAGCGACCGGGCAGGAAGTCGACCTCCTCGAAGGCGCTCTGGCCCACGTCCCCCACGATGAGATGGCCGCGGCGGCGGTCGAACGAGAAGCGGTACGGGTTGCGCAGCCCGTACGCGTAGACCTCGCCGCGGGCCCCGCCGCGCCCCGCGAAGGGATTGGACGGCGGGATGTCGTAGCCGCCGTCCGGGCGCGGATCGATGCGGATCAGCTTGCCGAGGATGCGGCCGAGGTTCTGGGCGTTCTCGTCGGGATCGCCGCCGCCCCCGCCGTCGCCGAAGCCGGCGTAGAGCATGCCGTCGGGCCCGATCTGAAGCTGGCCGCCCTTGTGGTTGAAGCGGTGGTGGGGAACGCGCATGACCGAGCGGCGCGAGCCAGGGTCGGCGCGGTTCGGGCTGCGGGAGCGTCGGAACTGGTCGATCTGGATGAAGCCCTGGTTGTCCGTGTAGTAGACGTAGAAGCGGCCCGAGTCGCGGTAGTCGGGCGCGAACGCCATCGACAGCAAGCCGCTCTCGCCGCCTGTCGAGACGCGGTCCGAGATGTCCAGGAAGGTCGACCGCCGGCCGCCGCGCAGGACGACGATCGTCCCGTCCCGCTGCACGACGAAGCGCCGGCGCCGGTCACCGGGCGGCGCCGTGATGTAGGTGGGACTGTCGAACCGCCCCAGGCGCAGCAGCCGGACCGGCCGGCCGCGCTGTGCGGGCGCCGGACTCGACTCCTCCGCCTGTCCGGTGTCGGCCGTGCGCTCCTGCCGCGGCTCGGCCTGCGTCCCGTCGTCGTCGTCGGAGGAGCAACCCGCGATGGCCGACAGCGCGAAGGCCAACGCGAGCATCGATCGGCAGCCGCTCACGCCGCCTCAGTATGGCAATGCCCGGCGTGGCCTCCGGGGCGGAGCCGTGCGGCCCCGCCCCGGAAGCTTTGGATCAGCCGCGGCGAACTCGCTCGCAGTTCTCCGCGACGCGGTCGATCGCGTCCGCGCGCACGCGGTCACGCGCGCCGCGACCGCAGTTGACCCGATCCCTCCGGCCGTTGCGGGCGCCGATCCGGTCGTTGCCGTTCCCGCCGAAGTAGCGGTTGCGGCCGGCGTTGCCGAACAGCCGGTCGGGCCCGTTGCCGCCCGACAGCCGGTCGTTCTTGGCGCCGCCCGAGATCCGGTCCCTGCCGCCCTGGCCGGAGAGGCGATCGCCGCCCTTTCCACCGGACAGGCAGTCGCGCCCGCCACGGCCCTGGACGCCGTCGCGGCCGGCGCCGCTGCGGATCCTGTCGCCGAAGCGGCTGCCGATGATGACGTCACGCCTGCTCGTCCCGATGAACGGGTTGAAGCAGCGGCCGCCGCCGCGAGCCACCGCGACCAGGTTCGCCGTCGCGGTGTTCGAGTCGGCCGCGCCGTCGTTCGCCTTGAAGGTGAACGACCCGGCCTGCCCGAGGCGGTTGCCGGTGTGCGTGTACGTCCAGCCGCCCGCCGGAGGCTTGTCGGCGACGGTGCCGCCCTCCGGGTTCGAGAGCCTCGACTGCGTCAGCGGGTTGCTGTTGGCGTCCGAGCACGGGAGCGGCACATCGGCCGACTCCCTGAACGGCACCAGCACCGTCGTGTCCGAGCACGCCGGCGGCTGTGCCGCGCCCGCCCCGGTGTACCGCAGGATCACGAGACCGAAGTCGCGATCCGAGCCGGCGATCAGCCGCTCGCCCTGCGGCGTCGTGAACTGCTCGACGCCCCAGAAGTTCGAGCCGCCGTCCGAGATCCAGGCGCCCATCTCCTCCAGCCCGTTCTGCCGGCCGAAGCGGAACACCCGGATGCCGCCCGCGTAGTACGAGCTGTACGCCAGGTTCTCCGTCGGGTCGGTGGCGAACTCGTGGATCGAGAGGTCGCCGAAACCGCCGGCGAAGCGCGGATCGAGCGCCTCGTCGATTGCGAACGCGTCGAGGTGCTCCGCCGTCTGCGCGTCGTAGAGGTGCGCATACCCCCAACCGTCGAACTGGACGCGCACCTCCAGGTCAGGCCCGGCGGTGCCCCGAGCCGGCGTGGTGTCGGAGGTGGAGAGCACTCCCTCGGACCCCAGGGCGTCCACGCGACGCATGTGCACGCCGGGGATCACCGGGGGACCGTCGGCGTCCTCCGTGAGCATGTTCACCTGGCCGTCGTCGGGACGCGGCTGGTTGAAGATGATCACGCCGTCCCAGCCCTGGGCTGCAGCGTTGTCGAACTTGTCCGCGAAGCCGCAACCGGCGCCGGCGCCGCCACGCTCGATCAGCGCGATGTCGTCGGTCTCCGGATCGGCGTCGTCGGCCGGAGCCGGGGGAACTCCCGTCGCCCCGCCGACCGTGCAGCCATCGCCGACGAACAGCGACGGCCCGTTCATGAGGCCGTCGGGCAGGTTGGAGATCCGGACGGGGTTGTCGCCGCCCTCGACGGCTGTCTTCTCCCTACCCGCGGTCGCGCCGCTCTCGGAACGCACGAGCGTACGGAATGGCGCGAAGTCCTCGTCGGCGGCCAGCAGGAACTGGTTGTCGAACGAGAACTCGCCCTGATGGGCGTTGCCCTCCGGCGGCAAACCGCCGCCCGGGAACAGCGGGTCCTCCCCAGCGAACGTGGTGTCGTTGATCAGCACCGGGTTGGCCGGATCGGTCACGTCCATCTGCACGTAGCCGGCGTCCCAGTAGTCCGCCTTCATGACCGGCCGTCCGCCGATCTGCTTCACCACCACGTCGTGGTGGAACACGGAGCCGCCGTTGCCCTGCTCGCCGTCGAGGATCTCCGGGAAGAGCTCGACCAAGTCATGGTCACCGATCTGCACCGGCGCCCTCGGATCGGTGATGTCGAAGATGTCGACATCCTTGAACTCGATGTTGTCCGACGCCACGAGGAATGCGCGCGCGCCGTTCTGCCACACGAAGACCGAGTGGTAGGAGTTGGCAAAGGGCGTGTTGGTGCTCGGATCGTCGTCGTCCGCGTCCGTATCGCCGGCGTTGCGCACAAGCGGGACGGGGTTCGTCGGGTCCGAGACGTCGTACAGGTCGAAGCCGCCACCAGACAGGTCGACGGCCTCCTGAGATGGGTCCTCCCTGTCCGACGGCAGACAGGTGTCGAACACCGCCGGGTCGGGATCCTCTTCGAGCCCGACGTTCGATCCGTAAGTCTCGTTGTTCACCGCAAGAAGATCGCCCTGGAACGCCGGCGTGTTGACCGTGATCACGTGGGCGCCCTCGCCGTGGTAGTACGGCTGGTCGGCGGGGATGTGGGTGACCAACTGCGGGCTGCTCGGATTCCGGATGTCGACGACGTAGGTGCCGCCGTCGCGGCACTCCGGGTCATCCCATGAGTTCAGGTAGGCGAAGCCCTTGTAGACCGAGAGGTCGGCGATCTGGCCGAGCCGCACGTTCGGGATCTCCAGCCGCCCGACCACTTCCAGGTTCTCCTGCTTCCCAGGCAGGTTGGTCGGTTCGGGCGGCGGCTCCGCGGCGGAGCTCAGTAGCCCCGCCCCATCCGCCGTGAGCTGCTTGCTTCGGCTAGCCGGAGCTGCGAACACCGCAGGCGCGGCAACGAGGGCGAGCGCGAGCAGCGCGAGGCCGGCTCGCAGCGCCTCCTTACGTCTGAACCCCACCAGATCCTCCTCTCGTGACGGTCTGGCCAGTCACGAGTCCGGCGGGCAGTCTATGCCTCGCCGCCTGACCCTGCAACCCCGTCTTGAGGGGGCCTTCCACCTAGGGGGTAGGACGCCTACCTCGATGGGTTGGCCTTCAGCGGACGAGCACGAGGCGCCGCTGCAGCCGCTTCTGGTTCCCTCCCGGATCCACCGCAACGGCGACCAGCTGTGAGCGCAGGCGGGGCGTGCGGAACAGCTTGCGCCTCACGCGCCGATCGAAGCGGACGAAGGCGTATGTCGTGCCCGCGCCCTGGAGCCGGACGGAGCCGCTCGCCATGACCCGAGCCCGGCGCAGCCCGAGCCGGCGTGCCGCTTTCCGAGGGACGTGGAGCTCTACGGTGCCGTTGCAGGCCTCGGAACACCGGAGCCGCACCACGAGTCCCGCCCTCACGGCCGACAAATGTTGGCGCCGATCGACTCGGATCTTCAGTCGCGGGCTGCGGCTGTCGCCCGCGCCGGTCGGAGGTCCACCGACCGCGGACTCATCCGCATCGCAAGCCGTCCCCACACCGTCTCGATCCAGATCGGGCTGGCGCCAATCGTCCGCGGCGCCGTCGCCGTCGAAGTCGCCGTACTCGGTGTTGTAGACGGTCGGGCAGTTGTCGTAACCGTTGTCGAGGTCGTCGCCGTCGAGGTCGTTGTCGCACACGTCACCGCGCTCGTCACCGTCGACGTCGGACTGGTCCGGATTCGGCGTGGTGTCGCAGTTGTCGTCGTCGTCGATGATGCCGTCGCTGTCGCTGTGGGTCGGCGGGCAAGCGTCGCCGTACCCGTCGCCGTCCGTGTCCTCTTGCTGCGGGTTCTGATCGATGCGGCAGTTGTCCGTGTCGTCCGGCACCCCATCGCCGTCGTCGTCGGAGTCGCAGGCGTCGCCCGGTCCGTCCCCGTCCGTATCCGTCTGGGTGCCGTTCTTGTGGTTTGGACAGTTGTCCACCTCGTTGAGGACCTCATCCCCGTCCACATCGTTCGGCTCGGGGTGCGCCGCGCGGGCGCTGACGGAGCGCGACGAGCGGCCCCCGACGAGCGTGATCGGCGGCGCGTCGCGCCTGCGCGAGTGGCCCGCCCGGTCGGTTGCCACGACGCCCAGCCGCACGACCACCCGCCGCCCGCGGCGGAGCGCTCGCCGGGCCGCGCGCCAATGCCGGCCGCGCAGGCGGTAGGTCAAGACGGCGCCGCCGCCCCCCACCGTGATCCGCTTGCGCGCGATGGTCTTGATCGGCAGCACGACGCCGCCGAGGTCGAGCCCGCCCGAGGCGCTCACCGCGCCGCGCTCGCTCGACGTCGCGTAGACCCGCACGCGGCGCGATCGCCCGACCCGCTGCAGCGTCGGGGCGCCCACATCGAGTTGCGGCGGGCGGCCGTCGTCCGCCCCGCCGCCCGGCGCGGCCGTGAAGGCGCGGGCGACGCTCTCGCAATCTCCAGCCACCCGGTCGAACGTGTCGGCCTCGACCGTGTCGGTGCCCTCGCCGCAGCCCACGTCGTCGGCCTCGCCGTCGCGAGCCGAGATGCGATCGGCGCCCGCTCCGCCGGCGATCGTGTCGGCGCCCTGGTCGCCTGCGATCACGTCGTCGCCGGCACCGCCGTCGAGCGCGTCGTTTCCCTCGCCGCCGCTGATCTCGTCCGCCGCCGGACCGTTCGCGATGCGGTCGGCGCCCGGGCCGGCGAAGACCGTCGTGGCGACGGGCAGGGCGATCGTCGCCGAGTCCTCTCGCTCGCCGAGGTCGATCCGCACCCGCTGCACGCCGCCGAGCGGGCAGAAGGTCTGGATGATGTAGCCGGCCGAGTTGACGTCCCCGGGCGTGCAGTTGCCGGGGTCCATCCCGCCGTCCACGGTCTCGTCCCGGAACTCGATGCGGTTGCCGTTCACTCCGGCACGGAGCGTGTTGAGCGACGTGGCGTCCGCCGACAGGTACGACACGACCGGACCGGCCGGCCGGACCAGCGAGTGCGCAGCGGCCGAGCTCGGCAGCACGGCAACCGCCGCGCCGAGCGCGAGTGCCGCTGTCACGGTGCGCCTCACGGGCGGAACTCCTCCTCCCAATTCGACCCGCCATCCTCGCTGTGGAGGATCGTGCCGTCGCTCAGGGCCATGTACAGCTCGTTACCCGATACCGGGTCGATGACATACGGCTCTCCGTCCACTCGGCCGACCTCGTCGAAGCTGTCGCCGCCGTCCTCGGAGACGCTCACGGTGCCGTCCTTCGCCGCCAGATAGAGGCGGTCGGGCTCGGGCCACGCCAGGCGCGAGCCCTCGCTGCGCACGTGCGGCCGCCAGCTTTCTCCCTCGTCCTCCGAGCTGAAGAGCACGTCGTCCGTTGCGGCGAGCACGTGCGCCGGATCCTCCGGGTCGACCTCGAAGTCGATTATGAGCCCGCGCGGGGTGAAGTGCTCCGTGAAGGAGCGGCCCCCGTCCTCGGAGACGATCAGCGCGCTCAGGACGGCGTCCCAGGCATAGAGGCGATCGTGCTTGAAGACGATCTTGTGGAGGTCGGCGTCGCCCATGCGAGACACGGACTGCCAATGCCGGCCGCCGTCGTCGGACCGCAGGTAGCCGAGGTATTGCGGCAGGGTCCGCTGGTCGGGATGGCCCGAGCCGACCAGCTGCCCGTCCGGATCGAGGTCGAGCTCGAGGAACGTCCCCACGGTGGCGCGCTTGCCGCCGGCCTCGATCGTCCCTCGCACGCGGCGGACCTCGTCGCTCTCCGGATCGATGCGGAAGAAGCCGCGGTTCGTCGTCAGCATGAACTCGCCGGTGTCCGCGTCCCGCTCCAGCGAGTTGACGAACGGCGGCCGCTTCGAGAAGTCGACAAGCCGGTCCGAGCGCCCGGCCGACTCCGCGGAGTCGCCGCAGCCCGCCGCGCAGCAGGCGGCCGCCAGCGCGAGCCAGAGGACGCGCCTCATCCTTGCGCCGCCGCGAGCAGCCACAGCGCCAGGGTCGTGAAGCCCACCATCACGGCGAGCATCCAGTACTGGGAGCGGACCGCCAGGCGGGATCCGGGATAGAGCGTGAGGGCGCGGTCATGCGCCAGCACCAGGGCCGCCACGTGTCCCACGACGACGAACCCCACCTGCAGGTACCAGGCCTGGTTCTGGGTGAGCGCCCCGTAGTCGATCGCCGCGCTGGCGGTGCCGAAGAGGTCCCACCCCTCCCCGAGCGGGTCGGAGGCGAGGTATGCGATCGACTGCCCCTCGAAGAGCAGGAACGTCAGGTAGTGCGCCGCCACGTACACGAGCGCGATCGGAACGAGCGAGTGGACGAAGGCCCGCCTCAGCTCGGCGCTGTTCAGGCGCCCGCCGACGGAGCGGGCGCCGGCCACGCCCAGGGCGTAGAAACAGCTCACGAGCGCCACGCCCGCGAGCAGGCCGAGGGTGGCGACGAGCCGGGGGGCGTCGACCGCCGCTTCGCCGGTGACGTCCGCCCAGAGCTGGCCCTGGCTGATGCCGTCGAAGGTGACCGTGCCGATCATGACCAGCACCAGGGCGACGGTCCCGGGCACCGGGTCCAGCCGAGGGAGGCCGGAAAGCGGCGGCCGCACGCCCACTACGCGGTCGCGCCGCTCGAAGGGCGCGATGCGCGAGAACAGGTCGAAGTACACGGCGAAGGCCTCGCCCCGCCGCGTCCACGTGTCCACTCCGAACACCGCCTGCCCGGCCAGCGTGATCGCCGTGTAGCCGAGCACCGCGACCGCGAGCAGGCGTGGGTCCTCGCCCCACTCCGAGGCGAGCTCGATCCACGTGAAGGCGAACACGCCGACGGCCGCGGGCCAGCGCCCGAGCCGTTCCGGATACGGACGGTGCCGGAGCGGCAGCCGCTCGAGCACTCGCCCGATCGCGCGCCACGGGCTGAAGGCCGCGAACACGTTCCCGAACAGCGCGCTCGCGAACGCCAGCCCGACCCAGAAGATGATGAAGACGAAGCTCGGGGCGAAGTTGTCGAGCGGGCTCTGGGTGCCGGCCAGTCCCGAGACCACCACCAGCCCGAGCAGGACCACTCCCACGACCCCGCAGGCCGCCTCGAGCGCGCGCGACCCGAGCACCCTGCCGAGCGCCCCCGGCAGCGGCCGCCAGTGGTCGCGGGTCAGCTTCGGCTCCGGCCACAGGACCGCGAGCGCCACGAATGACACGAGCAGGACGATCGCCGCCGCCCACCCGAACAGCCACTCGGGGATCGGAAGGTTGGCGCGCTGGACGAGCCCGTGAGCGAACTGCACCGTCGCCGATCAGCGTCGGATCGCGAAGATGACCCGCGCGCCCTTCGAGCACCGGAACTTGATGCTGGTCTGGCGGCCGTAGTCGCGGCAGCTGTACCCCCGCGGCCTGTCATGGCTGACCAGGTAGCGGCGAGCGTACCGGCGGGCCTTGCGGCAGCGCAGCTGGTCCGCCTTGATGTTGAACAGCTTCCCCTTCGCCTCGAGCATGCCGCAATTGCGAGGGGGCACCGGAGCCCAGGCCTGCGGGGCGAGCGCGACAGTCATCGCGGCGACTGCCGTGGCGACGACGAGAATGCGCGGAACGGTCAAGCTACCTCCCTTCTTGCGTCCCGCGAGAGCGTAGCGCGAGGCCTGCGCGGCGACGCTACCCTAGGTCCGGTTCGGGCTGTGGCGCAGCCTGGTAGCGCGCTCCGTTCGGGTCGGAGAGGTCGCTGGTTCAAATCCAGTCAGCCCGACTAAGCAGGCACATATTCTCCGCGCCCTCAGCGCCGCAGGGTGACGCGGAGCTTGCGGACCGTCTTGTTGCCGGCGCGGTCGGCGACGACGACACGCACGGTGAGCGGCAGTCGGCGCAGCCCGCGGTAGCGGCGCTTTGCCTTGGTCGTGAAGCGGGCTGTCACGCGGACCTTGCCGGGTGCGGCCAGCTGCCGGCTGCCGCCTCCGACGCGACGGGTCACGGCCGCCCCTGATAGGCGGCGCGCATAGCGTCCGCTCGCCAGGAGCGCGACCGTCACCTTGCCGGCTTCGTCGGACGAGGCCACCACGGTGACGCCCCGGCGAAGCGCCTTGCCGAGCGGTGGGCGGGCCGCGAGCCGGGCGGCGCCGGCCGGTTCGTCGGTGTCCGCGGTCCCGCCGGTCCCGCCCCCGCCGCCGCCGGTCCCGCCCCCGCCGCCGCCGGTCCCGCCCCCGCCGCCGCCACCGGTGCCACGCGGACCGGGGTTGACCGGCGCCGGACCGAGGTCGGGCGCGAGGCCGCCCGCTATCACGAGCTCTGGGGCCCCGAAGCCGGTGCAGTCGGATGGAGGCGGCCAGGTGCCGACGGTCATCGTCCAGATGCCCTGGCCAGCGCCGGGCGCGGTGGCCGGGTCGCCGTCGTCCTCCTCCCAGGCGAGCAGCCCACCGTCCTCGGACCAAGTCGGATCGGCGAACAGGCCTGCTGGGCCTTGCACACCGCAGTTCGTAAGGGTGGGGTCGGGCACGCTGCCCGGCGTGCCGCTCGCCGGGTTCCCGTTCACGCGCCAAAAGCGGATCGTGTCGGCCTGACTCGGCGTCGTCGCCATGGAATGGTCCTCAACGAGCGCCAAGCGGTCGCCAGTAGGCGCGACCTCGCCGTCGTAGAACGACTTCACCGTGCCGAAGGTGTCTATGTCCGTGAACCACTGCGTGCCGCCGAGGGTGCCCGCATCCTGGAGGTACGCAAAGCCGGTCACCGTGGTCATGATCCGCGTGTCACTGACCCACGAGGGATCGGAGACGCGGGCGTCGCCACCCAGGTCGCCGGGCCCAGTCGATGAGCTGATCTCGGTGGTGTAGCAGGCGGTGGTCCCCGACGAGCCGGCTTCGCAGCTCGAGTTGCCGAAGAAGCCGGTCCAGTAGGCGACGCGCTCTCCATCGGGTGAGATCGCCGCGTCGAAGAGACCGAGGCTGAACTCGACAGCGGGCTTGAAGGGCGGAACGATCAGCGAGCCGTTCTGCCGCATGAGGTAGAGCATCTCGTTCGAGCCGCCTCCGCGGATGGCCATGATCGTCCCGTCGTCGGCCTGTGAGGGCGACTCATACGGATCGCTCGAGGTCCCGTCGAGCGTCACCTGGTACTGGCCGGATCCGTCCTCGTTCGCGAGCCAGACGTTGTGGTCCTTGACGTAGACGATGCTGTCGGCGTGGGCGACCGACGCTGTTAGTAGCAGCGCGAGGCCGAGCAGCGCGAGTCCAAATCGCCTCATTCCCGGCCGCGATGGTAAGACCGCCCCGCGAAGCGCGCAAGGAAAGGGGCGGGACCTTCCGGTCCCGCCCCATTGAGTTTCGCTACTCGAGGAGGTGGCCGAGTGCGCGACCCATGATCTCGTTGCGCGTATCGGCTCCTGTGATCCCCTCGAGGCCATGGCCCATGTACACCGTGTCGGGCGTCGCGACGACCGCGCCCTCCTTGATCCCCAGGCCGCCGCGGCGGACCCAGTCGTTGCGGTTGGGTCCCTCGATCCCCGCGTCGTCCTGCGGTGCGCCGGGGATGGTCCAGCCGTCCATCGGGTCGGCGTCCTCCTCGAACGAGGTGTTCCCCTCGCCCGTGGACGTCGTGATGTCGTCGATGAACACGCCCGGGAACTGCTGGAAGCCCCAGTCGCTCACGGACGTGATCGAGATCTCGACGTTCTCACCCAGTTCGGGCGGGATCTCGACCTGGAACTGCTGCCACCCGCTCGAGCTGCCGTTGGCGGCGTGCCACTCGCCGGTGGTGCCGGTGTTGCTGCACGTACCGTCGGCGTTCTGCGTCTGGTAGTGCTGCAGGAACGGGTGAAGCACGTTGGCCTCGTCGGCCGGGTTGCTCCAGCCGCCCGTGCACGACAGGTCGTTCGTCAGGTCGTCCGAGGTGTGACCGTTCACGTCCGGCAGCGTGGTCCAGTTGTCCTGGCCGACCGTGTGGGCCTCGACGATCATGTAGTCGAAGTCCAGCTCGAGGTTGTAGCTCGTCCAGAAGGAGAGCGTCCCCCCGCCGCCCGGGAACGTGAACGTGCGCGACAGGCGCTTGTACGCCTCGTCGGCCCGATCCGACCACATGAACGACTGGCCGGTGTGCGGATCGAACGGACCCGACAGTCCGCTCAGGTACTCGGCCGCCGGCCAGCTCTCGAACTGCGGGAAGCTGCCCTCCGGGTCGGTGACCTGGAGGAAGTCGCCGGTGGCGATGAACGACGAGTTCGATGCCTGGTTCTGGGCGCTGTCCGGGCCGTTGAACCCGTACCGGAGCCCGGTGAACGGATCGTCGATTCCGGACACCTCGAACGGGTCCCCGGTGTCGGGATCGCTGCCGCCGCCCGGCGTCGTGATCGTCGCCCCGAACCAGTACTGCATCGGGTCACCCTGTGAGTCGCCCGACCCGGAGGCCGCCAGGCAGCGAGCCTCGATGGCCGGATCGGCACGGCACTCACGGTTCTCGAACGGGTCGTAGAGCTGTGTGCCCAGACCCGTCGTGTACTGCTGGCCGGCGTTCTGGCCCGTGTAGAGCACGCGCCCGCCCTCGTTGATGAAGTCGCGGACCTCGTACACCTCCTGCATCGCGAGCCGCGAGGCGTTTCCGGGCCCCCATCCGAGCTCGCGCGTCACGACATCGTCGCCCGTGTACCAGACCACGGCGTCGTAGTGGCTCAGAACACCGAGGTTGTCCGGGGCGGTCCGGTTCTTGGCGTCGACGTCATAGACATCCCAGGCAACCCCGTTGGCCGTCAGGGCATCCTCGTAGAACGAGAGATACTGCGGCGCGGTCACGCCCTCCTTCACGGGCGACGCGCCCGTGTAGTCCTCGGCCGAGAGCACCAGCACGCGATCGTCCGACTCGGACACGGCGTCGTAGGTGAACGAGCCGCTGCGCTCGCCTCCGCCGGTGAACCACACCCGGACGGTGTCGCCGGGCTCGGTGCCCCTGACCACCCCACGCATCACGCGGTAGTAGTTGGAGTTCCCGGGGGTGTAGCGCTCGCCGCCGTCCCACTCGCTGGTCCCGGCGCTCTTCACCTTGCCGCCGTTGATCCGATACCTCACCTTGATCCGGCCGAGGCTCTTCTTGGCGAGCACCCGCACCTCCTGCGGATCGCCGTAGGACTCGGTGAACTTGAAGTCGAACAGCGACGTTTGCCCGTTCTGCGGATCGATCTCGTCAGCGTCCAGGTAGAACGGCTCGACCCCGATGCCGACCGGCGAGTCCGGATTGCCGGGGTTGCGGGCGGACCGCGCAAGGCCCATGTGGAAGGGGAGAGTCCGTTCGAACTCCGCCTGGATCAGGTTCTCGTTGTCCGGGAAGACGAAGCCCGCCCCCGCCTGTCCTTCGCCGAGCTCCGGCGTGTAGGCGATGGTGCCCGCCGAAGTCTCGGCGTAGTCGGTCGTCTCGCCGTTCGTCACGTAGAGGGTGTCGGCCGACTGCCCCGGGTTGAAGCCCGGGATCGCCGAGTTCGCGTCGGTGCCCCCGAGCGCCACGTACAGCGGATAGTCCGCATCGAGCGTTCCGACCTGCCACCCCTGCGGATACAGCAGCCACTCGCCGAACGAGTGGATGTTCGACTGGAACTTCGGGCTGATGCGGTTGATCAGCCCCGCCAGCGCCTGCGTCTCCGGCTCCGAGCCGGCGCTCGGTCCGCGGTAGGTCTCGTCGGCCTGATCCGGCGACGACCCCTCGTTGTCGTAGCCCCAGTGCTCGGCGAAGTTCCGGTTCGGGTCCACGCCGTCCGCGGCCGAGACCTGACCGTCGCCGTCGTTGTCGCGCAGGTTCTTGCGCCACAGGCGCTCGTGGTCGAAGGTGTACTGGTAGCCGTCCGGGTTCGCCACGATCACGAACCAGAGCTCCGAGCGCTTCAGGATCCGCCGGATCTTCCGGTCGTGGGAGCGATAACCGTCGATGAAGTGGTGCAGCAGGCGACGGTTCACCTCGACGCTGATCCACTCACGCGCGTGCTGGAGCGAGGAGTACAGCACCGACGGCCGGGAGCCGTCGCGCTTCTTCTTCGCATTCTTGGTGACCTTCAAGGCGATGATCTCGCGGCCCTGATACGTCTCCCCGATGACCTCGAGCTTGACGAGCTTGGGGTTCTCGCGGGCGACCCGGTAGATCTCGTCGCGAATCCCGCCCGGCTCGTCCCACGAGCGCCAGACGTTGAAGCCGTTGGCGGCCTGGAGGGCGGCCTGCGCGCTGACCGTCCGCCCGCGCCGGTTGCGCTTCAGCCTCACCCGGACGCCCGAGGCGCGCGCCTTCGCGACCTGGCTCTGGGTCAGGACGGCGTCGGCTCGAATCCCGCGCCGCGTGTAGCGCAGCCCGGCCAGCTCCACGCCTTGCGTGGCTCTGGAGATGTCGACCGCGCTGCCTCGCAGCGTGTACATCTCGAGCCTCTCCGGCGCTTGACCGGCGGCTACCGGTGCGACCGCCAAGGCGATAGCGACAGCAACGAGTCCGACGAGGATCCCCGACCTGGACCACATACCAAGTTCCCTCCTGGAGTGGAAAGCGCGACGGCGAACTACCACCGGCCGTCCTACCCCAACCGGCCGAGAATCCAACCTCCAATTTCCACGCCGACGTACTTGCCGCACAGCCCGGCTTCCGACAAGCCCACCGCGTTCGACGGACGCTCGGACTCTCGCCGTCCTATCCCCGTAGGGCGAGCTCCGCACGCTCGGCCGACACCACGTCGCCCTTGCGGCGGAAGAGCTCCAGCGCCTCGCCGATCGCTGCGCCTGCCTCCTCGGCTCGCCCGGCGTGAGCGAGAACCGTGCCGAGATCGAAGAGGGCCGCCCCGTGGACCGTGAGGAAGTCGGTCCGCTCTCCGAGGCGCACCGCCTTCGCCGCGAGCGCCTCCGCCTCCGCCACCAGGCCCTGCGCCGCCAGCAGCTTCGCGCGCACCCCGCGCCAGCCGACCTGCGCCGAGAGGTCGTCCTCGGCGGCGGCCTCCTCGCTCCTCCGGCAGAAGTCCTCGGCCTGCTCGTGACGGCCCTCGGCGTAGAGCACCTCCGCGAGCATCGCGGCGGTGCCCGCCAAGAGCGCCTTCTCGCCCATCTCCTCGAGCCTCTCGTAGCCCTCGCGCAGCCGCGCCTCGGCCTCCTCGGGCCGGCCGGCCAGCATCTCCACCAGCGCCTCCTGCTGCGCCACCGCCGAGGTCAGCCCACCCAGCTCGCCGAGGATCTCGTCCCCGGCGCGCACGAGCCGGCGAGCCTCGTCGAAGTCCCCGGCCATCGCGTGCAGGGCCGCCATGGGCTGGAAGGTGCGGGCCACCGCCACCGGGCTGCCTCTCACCTGCTCGTGGATGTCCCGGCAGCGGCGTATGGCCTCGGGCACGGGCGTCGGGCCGAAGAGCGCCGCCGAGCAGCGCCAGCCGAGTATGTCGAAGAGCGCCGCGTCGTCACGTGCCCGGCGCGCGTGCTCGGCCGCGCGCTCCCACGCCTCGTCGGCCCGCGCTGAGCGGCCCTCGACCCAGGCGTGCAGCGCCCGCAGGCAGAGGGCGCGGCACTGACCGAGCTCGTCGCCGTGTCGCCCCAGCAGGCCGAGCGCCGACTCCGCGACCTCGGCCGGGTCCTCCGCCGGGTCACTCGATCCGGACTGAAGCCACACGAGCTGGCGCTCCACTCGCGCGCGCGACGCGACCGGAGAGTCGCTGCCGGCACGCTCGATCGCCTCGCTCAGGACCCGGTCGGCATCGGCCAGCCTGCCGGCCTCGAGCAGCGCCGCCCCTAGCCTCGGCAGGAGCTCCACGCGCGCCCCGTCGTGCGAGCGAAGCAGCGAGGCCGCACGCTCGAGCATGCGGGCGGCCGCGGGAGGATCGCCGCGCAGCATCGCGGTGCCGGCCGCGGCCGCCAGCCGCTCCGCCGCCGCCGCGGCGAGCGCTCGCTCACGCTCGCCGGCGACACCGAGCTCGACCAGCTCACGGTGGGCCTCGCCGAGGTGGTGCCCGACGGTCCCCTCCTGGCCCGGCCACTGCTCGAGCCAGTGGGCGGCGCGCTCGTGGAGGTCGGCCCGCCGTTGCCTCGAGAGCCCGTGGTAGGCGGCCTCTCGAATCAGCGCGTGCGCGAAGCGGAAGGCGTCATGGCCTGGAAAGTCGGACCGCTCCGCCCTGATCAGCTGCTTCTGGACGAGCGACACCAGCGTGGCGCTCTCGGGGACGAGCCCCTCGATCGCGTCGACGTAGAAGGTCCTGCCCTGGACCGAGGCGTGCTCGAGCACGGCGCGCTCATCCGGCTCGAGGTGGTCGATCCGGGCGGCGAGCACGGCTTGGATGCTCGACGGCAGCGGCGCCTCGCCGGTCTCCGCGCCAACCGCCACCAGCTGCTCGAGGAAGAACGGGTTGCCCTCGGCCGTCGCGACGATCTGTGTCGCCGTGTGGGAGTCGAGCCGCTCGGCGCCCGCGCTCTCGACCAGCCGGCGCGCCGCGTCGTCCGGCAGCGCATCGAGCACGAGCAGCGACCTGTTCGGCTGCGGCGCCACCCAGGCGGGACTGCTCTCGAGCAGCTCGGGCCGGGCGAGGCACACGAGCAGGATCGGATAGCCGCTCGAAAAGGCCACGAGGTACTCGAGCAGATCGAGCAGCGTGGCCTCCGCCCAGTGGACGTCGTCCACGACCGCGACCAGGGGACGCTCACGGGCGGCGCACTCTAGCAGCGTGCGCACGGCCCAGAACGTCTCCTCGGGCTGGGCGGCCGCGCCGGCCAGGCCGATCGCGCCGAGCACCAGCCGCGCGACGTCCTCGTCTCCGGCCAGGAGCTCCGTGACGCGCTCGCGGGGGTCGTCCCCTCCGAGCTGCCGGACCATCTCGGCGATCGGCCGGTAGGTCACCCCCTCGCCGTAGGAGAGGCAGCGGCCCACCAGCACCGTGGCCTCCCCCTCGACATCCTCGACGAGCTCGCGCGCGACGCGCGACTTCCCGATCCCGGCCGGGCCTACCACCGCCACCGCATGGAGCGTCCGCTCGCCCCTCGCTCGGGCGAAGGCGCTCCGCAGCTCCTCGAGCTCCCGCTCGCGTCCGACGAACGCGGAGCCGCGGGGCGGGATTGCCGGCGCCCCGTCCGGCTCGAGATCGAGGAGCCGCCACGCCCTCACCTTCGCCTCACGACCGCGCAGCGCGAGCGGCTCGAGCGGCTCGGCGCGCACGGCGCCCCGCACGAGGCCGTAGACGTTCTCGCCGAGCAGGATCTCGCCCTCCGCGGCGCTGCCCTCGAGCCGCGATGCGACGTTGAAGGCGTCTCCGGCCGCGAAGGCCGAGCGCCGCGTGCCGGGGCTCACGAAGACCTCGCCGCACTCGACGCCGAGCTTCATGCCCAGGCGCACTCGGCGATCGCGCTCGAGGTCGGCGCTGAGCGCGGCGCAGGCGTCGCGCAGCTCGACCGCCGCGCGGACCGCCCGCAGCGCATCGTCCTCGTGCAGCTCGTCCTGGCCGAACACCCCCACCACGGCATCGCCGATGAAGCCCTCGACCGTCCCGCCGTGGCGCTCGATGACGCCGCCGCAGACCTCCGCGTAGCGGTCGAGCACGGCGTGCATCGACTCCGGGTCGAGCCGCTCGGCCAGGCCGGTCGACCCGACGATGTCCGCGAAGACGATGCTCACGAGCCGCCGGGCCGCGCGCGCCGAGGGCGGTTCGGGCTCGAGCGGCGGCGCGCGGATCTCGGCCACGGCCTCCGGCGGCGGCTGGGGCACGGCTACGGGGGCCGCGGGCGCCGCCAGCTCGGGGTCCTGCGCGAGCACGGCCCGCTCGAGATCCCGCAGGCGCTCGCCGGGCTCGATCCCGAGCTCCTCGACCAGCCGCCTCCGGGCGTCCTGGTAGGCCTGCAGCGCGTCGGCCTGGCGGTCGGCGCGGTACAGGGCGATCATCAGCTGCGCCGGAAGGCCCTCGCGGTAGGGGTGCTCGGCGATCAGCGTCTCGAGCTCCCCGATCACCTCCACGTGCCGGCCCAGGGCGAGCTTCGCCTCGACGAGCTGCTCGAGCGCGGCCACGCGCAGATCCTCGAGCCGCGCGATCTCGCGCTGCGCGAACGGCTCGTACGACAGGTCCGCCAGCACCCGGCCGCGCCACAGCGAGAGCCCTTCCTCGAGCGCGGACAGCGCAGGCTCGGGCCGCCCGCCGGCGAGCTCGGTCCTTGCGCGCGCGACCAGCAGCTCGAAGCGGTGTGCATCGAGGTGCTCGAGGTCGACCTGGAGCTCGTAGCCTCGCTCGCGCGTGGCGAGCAGGACGGTCTCGTCGGCCGCCGCCTCCTGGGTGAGCGCCTTGCGCAGGCGCGAGATGTGAACCTGAACCGACTTCGCCGCGGCGGCCGGCGGCCGCTCACCCCACAGCTCGTCGATCAACTGGTCCGTGTTGAGCGTCTCGTTCGCATGCAGCAAGAGCAGCGCGAGCACCGCGCGGCGCTTGCTGCCGCCGAGTGCGATCGGATGCCGATCGGCGTCGAGGGCCTCGAGCGGGCCGAGGATGCGGAAGTCCATGCGAGTCGCCGGGGCGGGTGGGCCCCAACGTACAGGAGTCAACGGAACGCTGCGACCACTTCGCCGAAGCCGCGCACCCAGTCAGGGCCCGCCTCTGCGCCCAAGCCGACGATTGCCGTCTGCACCCCCGCCTCGGCCAGCTCGCGATACCGCCCCACCTGCTCCTCGACGCTCGCGTCTCCAGCCTGCGCCAGGTGCGTGACCTCGATCGCCGCCGGGTCGCGCCCCTCGGCCTGGCAGTGCTCGCGCAGGACGGCCAGCTTGTGCCGGACGCGGTCTGGGTCGCCGAACAGGTTGCAGGCGTCGGCGTGCCGCGCGACGAGCCGCAGCGTGCGCCGCTCGCCCGACCCTCCGATGAGGATGGGGACGTGCTCCTGCAGCGGCCGCGGGTAGCAGGTGGCCGCCTCCACCGTGATCGTGCGCCCCTCGAACCTCGGCGAGCCGGGACCCCACATCAGCGGCAGCAGCTCGAGCGCGTCCTCGAGCCGCGCGAAGCGCTCGGCGAGCGGCGGGAACTCCCAGCCGTAGAGCTTGTGCTCGCGCTCAAACCAGGCCGCCCCGAGGCCGCACTGGGCGCGGCCGCCGGACAGGACGTCGAGCGTGGCGACGATCTTGGCCAGGTGCCCCAGGTTGCGGTAGGTGATCCCGGTGACGAGCGTGCCAAGCCGGATCCGCTCGGTCACGCCGGCGAGATAGCCGAGCGTGGTGTAGCTGTCGAGCATGTCCTCCCACTCCCGCCCGACCTGCGGGATCTGCAGGAAGTGGTCCATCACCCACAGGCTCGTGAAGCCCGCCTCCTCGGCGGCATGGGCCACCTCCGCGAGCGACTCCGCCGTCGTGGCGGGATGGCCCGGCCAGTCGAAGCGGGGCACCTGCAGTCCGAACTCGAGTCTCATCGGATCCTCCTTCTGCCGGACGGCGGCGTCGGGGGCGGTCAGGAAAGCGGGCGCGACGAGCGTGACCGGACCGGCCGTATGGACGCCGGCGAATCCCTCGCCTGCGAGCGCCTCGAGGGCAGCGGCGCTCTCGCGCAGCTGCGCGGTCACCACCTTGCTCGGCACCGGCGTGCCCCGCGCCCGGTTGCGCTCGCGCACGACGGCGTCCGACGCGTCGAAGACGACGGCGAAGACGGGCACACCGTGCTCCTCGGCGAGCAAGCGCCACTTCGACCGTCGCTTCGCCTCGAGGCCGGTCGAGTCGATCACCGTCGTCAGTCGCCGCCGAAGACGCTTCGCCACGATCAGGTCGAGCACCTCGAAGGCGTCGCGGCTCGCGCGCTGGTCGCGCTCGCCGGCCCCGACGGCGGCACGCAGCCGGTCGGAGGACACGATCTGGTCGGCCTCGAACCACTCCTGCGCCCACTGCGACTTCCCCGAGGCGGTCGCGCCGACGAGCACCACGAGGCATGGATCGGGAAGGCGCACTACTCCGATCCCGCGATGCGCGGCGCCGCCGGGGAGGTCTCGGCGGCCGCGATGCCCACGTCCGCCAGCTCCGGCTCGGGGCTGACGGCGATCGCGGTACGCCCCGGCCGGCGGTAGAGCGCGAGGCCGACCAGCGCCGCCACCACGGGGATCGCGCCGGCCAGCGCGAGCGTGGCGCGCCCGCCGATCGCGGCGACCAGCAGTCCGCCGCCTGCCAGGGCCACGAGCTCGGCGCCGTTGCGGAGCCCGTTGTACGCCGCGAACGCCCGGCCGTGGAGGCGGCTCGGGACGCGCTCCTGGATCAGCGTCCGCGCCAGCACGTTCTTGGTGCCATGTCCAAGCCCGCCCAGGAACCACATCGCCCCGCCGAAGCCGACCGCCAGCCATGCGGTCGGCAGGCCGAGCCCCGCGCCCTGCACGGCCACCGCCACGAGCACGCCGAGCGCCAGGGCCGAGGCCGGCACGCGCCTTGCGACCACGAGCGCGCCCACCACCATCCCGACCATCCACGACGCGAACAGCAGGCCGTAGAGCGCGTCCGACACGTCGAGGTCCTCCTTGAGGAAGAACACCTCGGCGGTGGCCGACGCGGTCATGAACAGCAGCGACACGAACACCACGCCGAGCACGAGGCGCAGCGTGTCGTCGCGCATCAGGAACACGACGCCGTCGCGGGCGCGGTCCGCCTCCGCGCCCTCCTCCGGCGCGTGCGGGTGGCGCCGCGCGGTGAGGAAGAGCGCGGCGAGGGCGACCACGCCGAAGCTCGCCGCGTTCACGAGCATCGCCGCGTCGGCGCCGCCGACTCCGGCGAGCACGCCGCCGATCAGCGGGCCGGCCGTCATCCCCGCGTAGCGCGCCGACTCGACGTAGCCGTTGATCTCCTTCAGGCGCTCGGCGCCGCCGATCTCGGGCACGAGCGCGAATTCGGCCGGCTGGGCGAAAGCGAAGCCGATGCCGAGCAGCGTGGCGAGGATCAGGATCGCCGCGACCGAGTCGAGCGCGAAGGCCAGGCCCGCGGCGATCGCGACCTGGGCCAGCGAGGCGACCAGCAGCACGCCGCGCGCCTCCACGCGATCGACCACGAGGCCGGCCACCGGCGCAAGCACCACGACAGGCGCCCACAGGGCGACGAACAGCGCCGCCACCGCCAGCCCCGAGTCCGTCATCTCCTGCAGGTGGAGCGTCAGCGGGATCCAGAGCAGGAAGTCGCCAAGCGCAGAGATCCCGACGGCACCGACGATCAGCCGGACGTCGGACTCGCGGAGCAAACCCTTACGCGGCCACGGCGTTGTAGTAGCGGACCGCCAGGCCGGTCAGGAGGGTCTCGAAGCAGGCCTCGATCGGCATGTCGTGCTCGTCCGCGTAGGCACGCAGCCCGGAGCTCTCGATCGCCTCGCTCTGCGCGATCACCTCGTCGACGAGGTCAGGATGCTGGTCGGAGAAGTACGCCCCCATCGAGTAGAGGCTCGTGTCCATGAGCCCCTCGAGGAAGGAGTCGTCCCCGCTCGCGGAGCTCTGCTTCGCGCCCATCGGCGCGCAGATTATCCCGCGGTGATGCCCGTGACGGCGTCGAGCGTGGCCGCGGCCGGAAGCTCCGGGGCGACCGGGACATCGACCTGGCTTCGGGGCGCTTCCGCACCCGGCGAGACGAGCGGCACCGGCGGCGCGGAAGGAGCCTCGTAGCTCGGCAGGACCGGCGGAACGGGCAGGTCCGTGCCGCCGCCTGAGCCGCCGCTCCGGCCGCCGTCCCGGATGCCGGAGAGGTCGGGCAGCCCGACGTTGCCGGCCGGCGGGGTGCCTTCGGTTCCGGCCGCCTCGTCGGCCGCGCCGTCCGAGCCGGCCGCCGGCTCCGTCTCGCTCTGTCCGTGCACGGTCGGCGCCACGCGCTCGCCGCGCGCCGTGTCGGCGCCATTGCGCGTAACGGCCTCGCCCTGCGCGCCCGGGCGGGCGAGCGGGCTGGACGCACCCGAGCGCTCGGTGCGCTTCTTGGGAGCGGGCTGCTCGATCCGCTGTTTCTGCGCTCCGTCGCGACCGCCGCCCGGGGCCTCGTCGCCGCTGAGCGCCATTCCCCCGGCGCCCGCGAGCGCGGCCGCGGCCACGATCGCCGCGGCCCGCTCCGCCACCGCGGTCGTCACCTGCGCGCCGGCGGGGAACAGGCTCGACAGCCCGCCCTGCGCGGCGTCGCCCCCGCGCCTCGTGAACAGCGGCAGCGGCAGCAGCGCGGCCGCCTTCCGGCGGAGCCCGGACAGCGGCGCCAGCGGCTCCACCCCGAGCTCGCGCGCGCGGCGGCGGCAGACGTGGCAGCGGCGCGCGTGGCGGGCGAGACGGCTCTCGTCGCGCTTGTCGCGCAGGCCCTCGGCGAGGCGCGCCATCACCGAGCGCATCGCGACGCAGCGGCGCCCCTCGGAGATGTCGGCGTACTCGCTCTCGAGCCGCCGGCGCGCCCTGAACAGCGCGCTCTCGACGGAGGCCCTGCTGAGGTCGAGCTTCTCGGCGATCTCGCGGTACGACAGGCCCTCGAACTCGCGCATGACGAGGATGCGGGTGTGCACGTCCGACAGCTCGTCGAACGCGCCGCGGAGATGGTCGAGGCGCTCCTTGTCGACGAGCGCGGAGTCGGGGCCCGCGGATCCGATCAGGCGACCGCGGTCGGACGGGCGCAGCTCGTCCGCCTCGACCGACACCTCCTCCGCGCGGCTCGTGCGGCGCCAGTGGTCGATCGTCGCGTTGCGGGCGATCTCGAAGATCCAGGGCTTGAAGGCGATCTCGGAGTCCGTCGCGCGCATGCGGCGCAGCGCCGAGAAGAAGGCGTCCTGGGCCAGGTCCTCCGCGCGCGCGGGATCGTGGACCTTGCGCCGCACGTAGGCGGCGATCCGGTCGTGGTAGCGACGGTAGAGCTCCTCGAACGCGGAGTCGTCACCGTCCCGGACTGCCTCCACGAGATCGCAGTCCGAACGTTCACAGCGTGTAGCGATCATCCCTGCTCTGCCCCCACCTCTCGCATCCTCCGAGTGCAGGGGAATGTACCCAGGACAGGGCAATTTGAAAATCCTCTCCCCCGCTCACCCGAAACCCTCACCCCCGGGGGATATCGTGCGGTCCCCCGTGGCCCGCCGCGACGAGATCATCGCCTACCTCGACGAGCTGCTCGAGATCGAGTCCTTCACGGACTACGGGCCGAACGGCCTGCAGGTCCCCGGCTCAGAGGAGGTCTCGCTCGTCGTGACAGGCGTGTCGGCGCAGCGGGAGCTCTTCGACCGGGCCGCGTCCGACGGCGCCCAGCTCGTGCTCTGCCATCACGGCCTGTTCTGGGACTTCCATCCGCGCGTGGTGGGCCAGGCGATGAAGGAGCGCCTGAAGACGCTGTTCGACGCGGACATCTCGCTTGCCGGCTACCACCTCCCGCTCGACGCCCATCCGGAGGTAGGAAACAACGCGCTGATCTGCGCCGCGCTCGGGCTCGAGCCGGCTGAGCCGTTCGCCGAGCACAAGGGCAGGGCGATCGGTTTGGTCGGGCACTCGGCCGCGGGGATCCCGTTCGCCACGCTGCGCGAGCGCTGCGCCTCGCTCTTCGGACAGGAGCCCTTCGTCTGGGACGCCGGCCCCGACACCGTCCACAGCGTCGGGATCGTGTCCGGGGGCGCGCCCGGGAACTTCGCGGAGGCCATCGCGCGGGGAGTGGACGCGTTCATCACCGGCGAGACCGCGGAGCATGTCATGGCCGAGGCGCGCGAGAACCGGGTGCACTTCATCGCGGGTGGGCACTACGCGACGGAGACCTTCGGCATCCGCCGCCTGGGCGATCTGGTGTCCGAGCGCTTCGGCGTCGAGCACCGCTTCGTGGACATCCCGAACCCGATCTAGGCGCCTGATCTACGCACGATGCGGGAAATTCGCTTGCTTCCGCCTTGACAGCCGATACCCTCCTTGTACGCCCCCGCACGTATAAGCGACAAGGAGGAAGAGGTATATGGCGATCCACCTGACGCCCACCGAGCTCGGACGTGAGGCAGGCATGCACCGCCGCGAAGTCATCGCGAAGTGCATGGAGCTCGGTGTGCCGATCTTCCAGGGACGGATCGACAAGACCTTGTTCATCTCCAGCCTCAAGGAGGCTGCGCAGCGCAAGGAGCTGGCGAGCGCGTAGCCGGCCGCCCTCCCGGTAGAGTCCGCTTCCACCGCGGACTCGGAGGGAAACAACGATGGAAGCAGTAACGGCCGGTGCCAAGGCCGCCGGTACCGGTTCGAAGACGATCGCCGATCTGCTGCCGCTTGCCGTTGAGCGCTACGGCGACGCCCCGGCGCAGCGCTACAAGGACGGCGAGGAGTGGAAGGACATCTCCTTCGCCGAGCTCGGCGAGAAGGTCAGGGAGGTCGCGCTCGGGCTGGTCGACCTGGGGATCGAGCCGGGCGAGAAGATCTCCATCCTGGCCCACACGCGCCCCGAGTGGACCGACGCCTGCTTCGGCATCCTCACCGCGGGCGCCAGTCTCGTCACGATCTACCAGACGAACTCGCCCGAGGAGTGCCAGTACGTGCTGCACCACTCGGACTCGTCCGCGGTGTTCGTCGAGGACGGCGAGCAGCTGGCGAAGATCCGCGCCGTCGAAAACGACTGTCCCGAGCTGAAGCACGTGATCGTGATGGAGCCGGGCGATGCGGAGCTGGGCGACGCGCTCACGCTGGACCAGCTGCGCGAGCGTGGCCGCGGGCGCGATGCCGGCGAGTGGAAGGCGCGCTACGAGGCGGTCACGCCCGAGGACATCTGCCTCTACATCTACACGTCCGGCACGACCGGGCCGCCCAAGGGCTGCCTGCTCTCACACGCCAACTACCGCGCGATCACCGACGCGGTCGTCGAGGACGCCGTGCTGGAGCCGGGCGACTCCTCCTACCTCTTCCTGCCGCTCGCGCACGCCTTCGCGATCCTGATCCAGTTCGCGACCTTCGACCTCGGCGCGACGCTCGCCTACTGGTCGCGCGACCCGAAGATGATCATCGCGGACATCGCGCAGGTCAGCCCGAGCTTCTTCCCGTCGGTGCCGCGCATGTTCGAGAAGATCTACACGCTCGCCACCTCGAACATCGAGGACAAGGAGCAGCTCCGCAAGGCGGTCGAGGTCGGGGTGAAGGTGCGCATGATGCAGGAGGCCGGCGAGGAGGTGCCCGAGCAGCTCCAGCAGGCCTTCGACCAGGCCGAGGAGAAGCTGTTCAAGAACGTGCGCGGTCTGTTCGGCAAGAACATGCGCGAGTGCGTGACGGGCGCGGCGCCGATCGCGCCCGAGATCCTGGAGTTCTTCTTCGCGTGCGGCGTGCCCGTGATGGAGGGCTACGGCATGACGGAGACCTCCACCAGCGCGAGCGTCAATCGTCCAGACGGCAACAACTTCCGCTTCGGGTCGGTCGGCAAGCCGCAGGCCGGCGTGGAGGTCAAGATCGCCGACGACGGCGAGGTGCTGATCAAGGGCCCGAACATCTTCCAGGGCTACTACAAGAACGACGACGCCACGAAGGGGGCGCTCGAGGACGGCTGGCTGCACACGGGCGACCTGGGCCGGCTGGACGAGGACGGCTTCCTCTTCATCACAGGGCGCAAGAAGGACATCATCATCACGGCGGGTGGGAAGAACATCACCCCCGCCAACCTGGAGAACGGCCTGAAGCAGAACCGCTGGATCTCGCAGGCGGTGGTGATCGGCGACCGGCGCCCGTACCTGGTGGCGCTGCTCACGCTAGACCCGGAGGAGGCCCCGGCGCTCGCGGAGCAGCTCGGGCTCGACAGCGCGGAGCTGCCGGCGCTGGCCGGGGACGAGAAGGTGCGGGCCGAGATACAGAAGGCGGTCGACGAGGTCAACTCGCACGTCGGGCCGGTCGAGCAGATCAAGCGGTTCGCGATCCTCGACCACGACCTCTCGCAGGAGACCGGCGAGCTCACGCCGACGCTGAAGGTGAAGCGCAACGTGGTGCACGAGAAGTACGCCGACGTAGTGGATCGGACCTACGCCGAGGCCCGCTAACGTCCGTCGGACGTGGCGAGCAACGATCCGACGGATACCGGCGGACTCTTCATCGGGCGCCGTCCCGGCACGGCGCCCGTGCGATACCGCAAGGCGGAGCCGTCGTCGGAGCGGCGGCGGGCCGCCGACAACGTGCTGGCGCACCTGTTGCTGGCGGTCGAGATGCTGCTCTGCCTGTCCCTGCTCGGGCCTCAGCCGCTCGGGTGGCTGTGGATCGGCTCGCAGGTCGACTACCTGACGGGCTACATCACGGCCGGCATCGCCACGGTCATGCTCGGCTGCATCGCCTCGCTCATGCTCACGATGGCACTGGCCAAGCGGGTCGATCATGCCTGGAAGCTGGTTCGGCGAGCGGCCGGCCATCACCAGGAGCGCGGCGCGCTCGAGCGGATCTTCGCCACGAGCGTGGCGATCGCCGTGATCGGGTTCACGGCGTGGTTCCTGGTCATCGCGGGCCCGGGGCCGAGCCTGGCGCCTAGCCTCTAGCAGTAGTGGGCTTCCGCGACTACTACCGGCAGTTCGACGACATCGACGAGGCCAAGCTGAACCTCGAGCGGCGCGCCCGCCGCCAGGAGGAGAAGCGCCAGGCGCTCGCGCGGCTGCCGGACATCGACCTGTCGGGCACCGAATGGCCGGAGCTGCCGCACTCGGAGGTCGTGAACGCGGCGATCGCGCGCGCCCGCGGTCTCGTGAACCGCTACCCGGATCGGCACGCCGCCGGGGTGCGCGCCCTGCTCGCCGAGCGCCACGGCGTGGAGCCCGAGCAGATCGCCCTCGGCAACGGCGCCGCAGAGCTGCTGCAGTCGGCCGCCCTGGCGCTGCTGTCTCCCGAGTCCGAGCTCGTGACGCCCTGGCCCTCGTACCCGCTGTACCCGCTCCTCGCCGCGCACGCCGGGGCGACGCCGGTGTTCGCGGCGAACGGCGTGGCGCGCGAGGAGATGGGCGAGCGCGCCCGGGTCATGGTGATCTGCAACCCCAACGACCCGACCGGCGCATATCTCCCCTCTGACGACCTTCGCGCCCTCCTCGGCGGGCTGCCCGAGCAGGTCCACGTGCTGCTCGACGAGGCGCTCGTCCACTTCCAGGACGCCGAGGACGTGGACGCGTGCCTGCGACTGGTCCACGAGTTCCCCCGGCTGCTGGTGGTGCGCACGTTCTCGAAGATCTACGGCCTGTCCGGACTGCGCGCGGGGTACGCGGTGGGGTCCGACGCCCACCTGCTGGCCGCGGTCGCGCCCGTGCTCGGTGTGAACGCGCTGACCCAGGCGGCGCTCGAGCACGCGCTGCGCACGGGCGACGCCGAGATCGAGCGGCGCCGGCAGGCCGTGAGCCGCGAGCGCACGCGTCTCATCGACGGCCTCCGTTCGCTCGGCGCCGACGTGTCGGATTCACAGGCGAACTTCGTGTGGCTGCGGGCGCCCGGCATGAGCGGCGACGTGCTCGCCCAGGCCTTTCGCCGGCAAGGCGTGATCGTCGCCCCCGGCGGCCCCCTCGGCGCCGACGACCATGTGCGCGTGAGCATCCTCGACTCCGCGGCGACGGACCGGGTGCTGCGGGCCTACGAGAGCGCCGTCAAGCCGCCCCCCGACCCTCCGGAGTAAAGCTGCTCCAGACGGTCGAGGGCAGCGCGCCGGGGTCGGGTCCGTCGTGCAGCTCGATGCGAACCACCCACTTCACCCACTCGAATCCGCGCCGACCCGGCGCGACCAGCCGCACCGGTGCGCCGTGCTCGTGGGAGAGCTGCTCGTCTCCCACCCTCGTGGCGAGCAGGAACCTGCGGGCGTCGTCGAGCTCGAAGCTCGAGCGGTAGCCGGTGTGTGAGATCACCCTCACGTGGGTCGCGTTGGGGAGCGGCCCGGCCCGCTCGAGCAGGCGGGCAAGCTGCACGCCGCCCCAGCGCTGGCGCGAGTAGAAGCCGCCGGTGCAGTCCAACGTGGCCACGAGCGTGGCATCGGCCTTGAGCTCCGCCACCGGCAGGCGGAGCGGGCGGGCGACCAGCCCGCTCAGCTCGAGGCGATAGAACTTCTCCGGCAGCGGCCGGGGGCTGTCGGCGACCCACGAGGTCGAGGGGAAGGCGTTGCCGGCGAAGGAACCGGCCTCGTAGGAGCCGGTGAACCGCCGCTCCGCGCCGCGCAGACCGACCCAGGCCGAGAGCGGGCGTTGGGCCTCCCAGGCGAGATATGAGCCCGCCGCAAGCGCGCCTACGCGAAGGAACTGTCGGCGTCCCACGATGTCGCGCCGCCGGATCGGCTTGGCACGCAGGACGGCGTGCACGACGACCGCCGCCGTTAGCACGGCCCCGAACGCGAAGTGCCAGCCCAGGAGGTTGTAGCCCGCGGCGGAAACGTTGAATCCGCTCGACCAGCCGAGTCCGGAGAGCAGCGTCGCCAAGACCAGCGCGACGGCGCCGGCGCCCGCGAACGTGCGGCGGTCCCAGCGTCGCGGCTGCGCCAGCCGCCGCCAGACGCGCCGCAGCTTCCATCCCGCGAGCCCCCCGAGCGCAAAGCCGCCGGCACCGTGCACGGCGAACACCCAGGCATCACCACGCTGGCCGGCGAAGAACGTCATCACACCGGTCGCGAACAGCAACCCGACGAGCAACGCCAAGCCCCAGTCGGTCGCGCGCGCCGTCACGACACACGAAGCGTACGCTCCAACCGATGTCCGCTGAGGTTCGCCACCCCATCTTCGCCCGCTTCCTGGCCTTCGTCTCCGCCCAGGCGGAGGGGGGCGAGGAGGACGATCTTCGGCGCGAGCTGCTAGCCGGTCTCGGCGGCAGGGTGATCGAGATCGGCGCGGGGACCGGCCCGAACTTCAAGCTGTATCCCGACACCGTCACCGAGCTCGTCGCGGTCGAGCCCGAGGACTACCTGCGCCGCAAGGCCGAGGAGGCGGCCGCCCGGGTGGGCCGCGACATCCGGCTGGTGGACGCCGTCGCGGAGCAGCTCCCGTTCGAGGACGGCGCCTTCGACGCCGCCGTCGCCGCCCAGGTCCTGTGCTCGGTTCCCAGCCAGGCCGCGGCGCTGTCTGAGCTGCGCCGGGTGGTGCGTCCCGGCGGCGAGCTGCGCTTCTACGAGCACGTGCTCGCCGCGAGCCCGCGCTTGGCGCGCGTCCAGCGCGTCGCCGGGCTCGTCACGCCCCACCTCGCCGGCGGCTGCCATCCCGACCGCGACACCGGCCGGGCGATCGAGCAGGCGGGGTTCGCGATCGAGCGCTGCCGCCACTTCGACTTCCGGCATTCCGTGCTGGACATCCCGGTCGCGCCGCGCATCCTCGGCGCGGCCCGGCGAACCTAGGGTTCTTCCGACTGCCGCAGCAGGCCCGTCGTGGTCTGCTCGAGGATGCGCCGCCAGCCGGCCGCCTTCTCGCGGTCCTTCGCGAACTTGCGCACCACCTTGCGGACCCGCGTGGCCTCGATCTCGATGCCGTGCTTGGCCGCGATCGCCTTGATCTCGTCGTACTCCGAGGCGAGCTTCAGCGTGACCGACTCGAACCCGTGCCGGGCGATCTCCACGCGGCGCGTGAAGTTGAGGATGTTGGTCTCGAACATCAGCTCGTCGTTCGGGTCGGGCTCGATCAGGATGATGTCGACGCCCGGGTAGCGCTCCTTCCAGTGGCTCACCGCCTCGTGCAGGCGCTGGTGCGCGAGCAGCTTGAAGGCCTGGTAGCCGATCTGCGGGAAGCCCATGTCGCGCACCCGCCGCACGCGGCTGCCCAGCATGGTCGGGATCACCTTCTGGAAGTCGTTCACGTACGGCACGAGCGGGTTCACGACGATCACGAACTTCGCTCCCGCCTCCACCGCCACGTCGACGTTCGTGGTCGAGCGCAGCCCGCCGTCCACCAGGTGGCGGCCCTTGATCTCGACCGGCTTGTAGACCATCGGCAGGGCCGTCGAGGCGGCGACCGCGCGGGAGATCGGCACGTCGTCCCAGTCCTCCCCGCCGAGCACGATCCGCTCGCACGTGTCGAGGTCGGTGGTCGGGAGGTAGAGCTCGTTCTGGAGCAGGCGGAAGTCGTTCACGCGATCGGGGTCGCCGAGCACGGTCTCGAGGTATCGCTCGACGCCGCCGCCGTCGTACAGCCCGGACGGGAGCGCCTCGGCGAGCCCGACCGCCAAGTCGATCAGCGAGGCCGAGCGCAAGTGGGACAGGAAGTTCCGCGTCAGGCCCAGCAGCCGGAGCGGCAACAGCGCGGCGCTCTGGGCGAACTCGAGCGTGTTCGGGCGCATCAGGGTGCCCCGGTCCACGTCGTTGAACGGGGTCGGGACCTGCTGGTTGACGACCCGCATCATCTCCTCGGGCGTCACTCCGTTGGCGGTCAGGGCGGCCAGGAAGGAGCCCGCGCTCGTCCCCACGTAGATGTCGAACTGGTTGACCGTGCGGTTGACGGCGAGCAGATCGAGCGCCCGCAGCGCGCCGATCTCGTAGACGCCGCCCGTGAAGCCGCCGCCCCCCAGCACCAGCGCGGTCCGCGAGCGCCGGGTCCGGCGCCGGCGCGGCTTTCCGCGAGTCCCGGAGGCCTTCTTCGCCGGCTTCTGGAGCTTGACGACCTCGCCCATCCACTCCCGAGTATCGCTGATGCCCGGGCGAACCGCTCCGGCGCCGCCGCTACGGTGTTCGTTTTTCCGATGCGGCGCGCCCTCGTCATCCTGCTCGTGGCCACCGGCCTGCTCCCCGTCGGAGCCGCCAAGGCCGACCTCCACCGCGACCTGGCCCGCCAGATGCGCCAGGCCGGCAGCTCCTCCGGGGCTTACGTCACGAACCTGAGCTCAGGCGAACGCGTGTTCGCTTGGCGTGCGAGAACGCCGCGCATCCTCGCCTCGAACACGAAGCTGTTCACCTCCGCGGCGGCGCTCGCCCGCTTCGGAACCGATGGCACGCTCGGCACGGAGGTGCTCGGGGAGGGATCGCTGGACCCGGACAACGGGGTCTGGAGCGGGAGCCTCTATCTCCGCGGCGGAGGAGATCCCACCTTTGGCTCCCGTGCGCTGGGGCGGCTGGCAACCCTTCTCGAGGACGTCGGCATCGAGCGGGTGACCGGCCGGGTGTACGGGGACGAGTCGCGCCACGACTCGCTGAGAGGCGGGCCCGATTCGGGCTACGGAGTGTCGATCTGGGTCGGTCCCCTCAGCGCGCTGTCGTTCAACCACGGGCTCGGCACCAGCGGCTTCCAGGCGGATCCGCCGGCCTTCGCGGCGGCCCGGCTCGACGGCGCGCTCGAGGCGCGCGGCATCCGGGTGCGGCTCCGGCCGCGGGTCGGTACGGCTCCGGAGGGGTCGGAGGTCCTGGCGAGCGTCGACTCGCCGACGATGGAGACGCTCGTGCGCCTGATGAACAAGCCCTCCGACAACTTCTTCGCCGAGATGCTCGTCAAGGACCTGGCGATGCAGGCGAACGGCCAGGGCACGACCTCGGCGGGCGCGCGGCTTGCCGCCGGGGTCGCCCGCCGGCTCGGCCCCCCCGCCCGGCCGGGCGACCGGGCCGGCCCGTGCCGCGGGCACC